>Ga0114996_10002173_pt1 | contig 25531 bp, 21 predicted proteins | sample ArcticOcean_MG_C_4_FD_87039 | JGI IMG/M metagenome (GOLD analysis project Ga0114996, IMG submission 87039) | Marine microbial communities from western Arctic Ocean - ArcticOcean_MG_CB4_134 | ecosystem: Environmental > Aquatic > Marine > Oceanic | place: Arctic Ocean: Canada Basin | collected... | reverse complement strand
TTACGGGCGTGTTCTTGGGGTCCAAGGCTGCGCTGCCGCACATGATGGCCCAGGGGAAGGGAAGCATCGTCAATACAGCTTCCACCTTTGGTTTGCTGGGCACGGCCAGTTACGCGGTGTATAGCGCGTCCAAGGGTGGTGTTGTGCTCTTAACCAGGAGCATGGCCATCGATTACGGCACCATGGGAATCAGGGTCAATTGCATCTGCCCCGGAGGAACAGCTACGCCGCGGTTGCTCAGGATTCTGACGGAGGGTAAGAGCCCTGAAGAGGCTGCCGCGTCTGTGAAGGCGGCCGGGGATATCAACAGGGCAATCCAACGACTGGCGCACCCAGAGGAGATTGCCTACGGCATGCTCTTCCTCGCCTCTGATGAGGCGTCCTTCGTCACCGGGCACGCTTTGGCGGTAGATGGCGGTCAAACGACAGACGCTTAGGCCCGCGAGCAAAATTGTGCTGAGAGGGTCGAGATGACATCGGCGGCTTCTTCTCCCAACATCGATGAGCACCCCATGATGGGCCCCGGCAGGGGTCGGCTTGAGGGGAAGGTCGCCGTCATTACCGGGGCCAACAGTGGCATTGGCCGGGCGGCAGCCCGCCAGTTCGCCCGGGAAGGGGCCAAAGTCGTCTGTGTGGACTTGGTGGAGGTCGTTGCCCCCCGCATCGACGTATTGATTGAGAGCGAGGGCGGCGATGCCGTTTTCTTTCAAGCAGATGTGACATCCTCCGAAAGCTGCCAGGCGATGGTTGCACTGGCCTTGGAACGCTTTGGTGGCTTGGATGTCTTGGTGAACAACGCCGGCACAGGTGTCTTCGGCCGGGTCGACGAGACCTCTCTCGAAGACTGGAACCGTATTATCGACATCAACCTCAACTCTGCTTTCCTGGGCTCGAAGGCGGCACTGCCGCACATGATGGAGAAGGGCCGTGGGAGCATAATTAACACGGCGTCTACGTTCGGTCTGCTGGCGTTCAGCAGGTACGCTGCCTATTGCGCGTCAAAGGCGGCAGTAATTCTACTGACCCGGAGCATGGCTATCGACTATGGGCCGATGGGTATCAGGGTCAATTGCCTATGCCCCGGCGCCACCGCAACGGATCGGATGATTGGGGGCGTTTTGCGGGGCAAGAGTCCAGAGGAGGGGGTGGCCGCACTCAAAGCTGTGGCCGATAGCAATCACGCGCTCAAGCGATTGGCCAACCCCGAAGAGATCGCCTACGGCATGTTGTTCCTGGCTTCTGACGAAGCTTCTTTCGTGACTGGCCACGCGCTGTGTGTGGATGGTGGGCAGACAATCAAGGCTTAAGGGGCAACGTATTCCTGCGGCGGAGGATCTAAATGACATCGACAACATCTTCACCCGGCATTGACGAGCATCCCGGACTTGGTCCAGGCAGGGGCCGTTTGGAAGGTAAAGTTGCCATCATCACGGGGGCCAATAGTGGGATTGGGCGCGCCACGGCCAGGCTGTTTGCTCGGGAGGGCGCCAAGGTCGTTTGTGTGGATCTCGTGGAGGTTATCACTCCCCGGATTGATGCTCTCATTCAAAGCGATGGCGGCGAGGCCGTTTTCTTCCAAGCCGACGTTACGTCTGCCGAGAGCTGCCAGGGCATGGTGGCCCAGGCGCTGGAGAGTTTCGGGGGCCTGGACATTCTCCTCAACAACGCTGGCACAGGCATACGGGGTCGGGTCGACCAGCTCGACGAGGCAGACTGGAAGCGCCTCCTCGATATCAACCTGAGTTCGGTCTTCCTGGGCTCCAAGGCGGCGCTGCCCCATATGATGGCGCAAGGCCGCGGCAGCATCATCAACACCGCGTCTACCTTCGGGCTGCTGGCGACTGAGAGCTATTCGGCATACTGCGCTTCCAAGGGCGGCGTCGTGCTGTTGACCCGAAGCATGGCTATCGACTACGGCCCTATGGGCATCCGAGTGAACTGTGTCTGCCCCGGCGCTACGGCGACGCCAAGGCTCCTGCGCAACCTAACGCAGGGCAAAAGCCCCGAGGATGCAGAGGCTTCCATCCAGGCCGCAGCAGGCATCAACCGATGCCTACTGCGTTTAGCCAGACCCGAGGAAATTGCCTACGGCATGCTCTTCTTGGCCTCAGACGAAGCCTCGTTCGTTACTGGGCACGCGCTGGCTGTGGACGGTGGGCAGACCATTGACGCCTAGGCGTTTGGCGCTGCTGCGAAGAGTTCATTCATGACCTCCCAGGCGTCCTCAACAAGTACTGACGAACACCCCATGATGGGCCCTGGCCGCGGCCGCTTGGAAGGCAAGGTCGCCGTCATTACGGGGGCCAACAGTGGTATTGGCCGGGCGGCTGCCCGACTCTTTGCCCGCGAGGGTGCGAAGATCGTCTGTGTGGACATGGCTGACGTGGTCGCCCCGCGCATCGACGCATTGATTCGGAGCGAGGGTGGCGAGGCAGTCTTCTTCCAGGCCGACGTGACCTCATCCGAGAGTTGTCAGGGCATGGTAGCGCTGGCCCTGGAGCGGTTTGGGGGCCTGGACATTCTCCTCAACAACGCGGGAAAAACGGCCCGAGGGCGAGTGGACGTCCTTTCTGAGGAAGACTGGAAGGGCCTTTTGGACGTCAACTTGACCTCCGTGTTTCTGGGCTCCAAGGCTGTGCTGCCTCATATGATGGCGCAGGGCAAGGGGAGCATCATCAACACGGCCTCTACCTACGGAATCCTGGCAACCAACGACAACGCCGCCTACTGCTCTTCGAAGGCTGGTGTGATTCTTCTGACCCGAAGCATGGCAATCGACTACGGTCCGATGGGGATACGTGTGAACTGCGTTTGCCCCGGTGTGACTGCCACGCCGCTGCTACTGGGGAACATCGCTCGGCGGGGCGTTCCCATTGAGGAAATTGCCAAGAAGAACCGCTGCTTGCAGCGAGCGGCCATGCCTGAGGAAATTGCCTACGGTATGCTTTTCCTCGCCTCTGATGAAGCGTCGTTTGTTACCGGTCACGCCCTAGCCCTGGATGGCGGACAGACGATTCAAGCGTAGGTTCTCCGAGGCATTCGCGCGAAAAGGAGTAATCGTGACATCTGCAGCGTCCTCCCCCACCACTGATGAACACCCCATGATGGGCTCTGGCCGAGGCCGGCTGGCTGGCAAGGTGGCCATCATCACCGGAGCCAACAGCGGCATCGGGCGGGCCGCGGCGCGTTTGTTTGCTCGCGAGGGGGCCAAGCTGGTTTGCGTAGACTTGGCTGAATCGATTACTCCTCGCATAGACGCTTTGATCCAGTCAGAGGGGGGCGACGCCGTCTTTCTCCAGGCAGACGTCACATCTGCCGAAAGCTGCCAAGGCATGGTTGCGCTGGCCCTCGAGCGATTTGGAGGCCTGGACATTCTTCTGAACAACGCGGGTACGGGCATACGGGGGCGCGTCGATCAATTGACCGAGGAAGAGTTCAAACGCCTCATCAACATCAACCTGACTTCGATGTTTCTTTGCTCTAAGGCTGCCCTACCTCACATGATGGCCCAAGGCAAAGGGAGCATCGTGAACACCGCTTCGACTCATGGTCTATTGGGAACCAACGACTACGCTGCTTACTCTGCTTCCAAGGGTGGCGTTGTGCTACTGACCCGCAGTATGGCTATTGATTACGGTCAAATGGGGATCCGGGTGAACTGCGTTTGCCCTGGAGGCACGGCTACGCCCCGATTGCTGCGAAACCTGACGGAAGGCAAGAGTGCCGAGGAAGGCCAAGCGGCTCTTCAGGCCTCAGCTAGCCGTAACCGCTGTCTTCAGCGCCTGGCCAACCCTGAAGAGATTGCCTATGGCATGTTGTTCCTGGCTTCTGATGAGGCCTCGTTCGTCACGGGGCATGCACTGGCAGTAGATGGCGGCCAGACCATCGACGCCTGAGGCACTGTTGTCCTGGGGGTCTATGTCCGTTGCTGTGCGCCTGCTGCTTCTAACGCCTGTGATAGATCCTCTAAGGCTTCTCGCCCCCAGATGATCGTTGTGCCCACTTTGAACGTGGGGACGCCGAAGACCAGGTCTGCTTCCGCCTCGCGTCGCCACTGCTCCATCCTCTGCTCGAATCGGCGCTCCATCACCGAGGAAACCAGGTCCGTGCCGTTGAGGCCCAGGCCCTCTGCGATGCGGGCAATCACCGAGAGGTCACGAATGTCCTCGTGCGTGACGTAGTAGGCGGTGTACATGGCCCTCTGGAACTCTCGAAAGCGGCCGTTTTCCTTGGCGTACTCGCTGGCCATAAGGGCGGTGCGAGTACGAAGGCGGAAGGGAGGGCGGTCCTCTGCGATGGGCAGTCCCCAACGTCGAACGGTGTCCTTTTGCATGGCCCAGCGTGCCTGAGAACGCACGGGGTCGGCGGCGACATCCGGGTACTGGGACCAGCGAGGCCGCAACTCAAAGCCACGCCACTCAACATAGATGTTGAATGCCGCTTCCACGTGCTTAACTAACTCGGTGGAGACGTAGGCAAACGGAGAAATGTAGTCGTAATAGGCGATGACTCGGAAGGGGACGTTGAGGGTTACGTGTCCGCCGGCCTCGTAGATGGCCTTGAACCGGTCAAGGTCGCCAGCGCTCAGTAGGAAGGACACCTGGTCCGGGCCCCAGGCTACAGAGTGGCAGCCCACGCCAAGCAATTCCTGCACTAGTTCGGCGCTGAGGCGGGGGCAATTGATCCGAACGGTCTCCCCTTGTTCAACAATTTCCAGGTCAGTGAACTCCGGCATGGGCTTCCTCCGCACTAGTTGGGTAAGGGGTGCATCTTCGGTGAGTTTTCCTGAAGTGAAAGCGGAGGCAGGCAGGTGTTCATGAAGAAAGACCTACTGGCAAGTCTCACAATGATGGGTGTTTGCTATTGCTAGTCTGCTGAACGCTCATTATAATCCCGTCCAGGCTCGACTAGCTGATATCCCTTTGGTCCGATCCTTTGAACTACAGAGTACGCGCTGACCTTGGGCGCTCTGTGGCCTTTGAAGCAGGGCGGAAGCAAGAGATTTTATGACAACCCTCGCGCAAGTAGGACTGAACACGGCCTCTCTGGCCAGCCTTCTCTTCTTGGTGGCTGCGGGGCTTTCGCTGACCTTTGGGCTCATGCGTGTACTCAACATGACCCACGGGTCATTCTATTTGCTGGGCGCTTATGTCGGTCTTACCGTCTGGCGCACGACGGGCAACACGCCTCTCGCCATCTTGGCCTCATCCCTTACGGCTGCCGTCGCGGGCGGTATTATCTATTGGGGCTTTCTGAAGCGCTTCTCCGTGCTGGACGAGATGCCTCAGGCTCTGTTGACCTTCGGTGCGTTGCTTGTCATAGCTGACTTCACGATGTGGAGGTGGGGTGCTGACTTCTTCAGTTTTCCTGGCCCTGCTTTTCTAAGGGGGCCCGTCGAACTGGTTGGTGGCATCAGCTACCCGAAATACCGCTTCTTCTTGATGGGCTCGGGTCTTGTGCTTGCTATTGGGCTCTACCTATTCGTGGCTCGAACAAAGATTGGGGCACTGGTACGGGCCGGCGTTGACGACAAGTTGATGGTGCAAGCCCTTGGCATCAACACTCCAATGGTTTTCCTTGGCGTGTTTGTATTCGGTTCGTTCCTGGCCGGCTTCGCCGGCATGATGGGAGCGCCTTTCTTGGGGATCAACCCCGGCTTGGACTTTGAAGTACTGATCCTGGCTTTCGTGGTCGTCATCGTGGGTGGGGTAGGGAACATTGAGGGCGCCTTCGTGGGCGCCATACTTGTAGCCTTGATCGATACGGCGACAAAGACCTACTATCCTGAGTTGGCGTGGTTCAGCATTTACGTTCCGATGGCAGTGATTTTGGCCGTACGGCCTAGAGGCTTGCTTGGGAGAGGCGCTTGAGTACCAGTACCCGTGTAGCTGCCAAGAACAGGATGGGCATTGGCAGCCTGGCAACAGGGACGTACGCCATGTTGGGGGTGCTCGTCCTGTTCGTCATCCTTCCGCACTTCATCCCTGGTTACTACGTTGGGGTGCTGACACGCGTAATTATCTTCGCCATCTTTGCCATAGGCCTGAACCTTCTTATGGGATATACGGGCCTGCCGTCTCTGGGGCAAGGCGCCTATTTTGGAACAGGCGCCTTTGGCGTAGGGGTGATGACGGTGACCTACAACGTCCCTCACCCCATAGGCATGGTCGGAGCAGTCGTTATTGCCGGGCTTATGGCGGCGGTCTACGGGTTAGTGGCCCTTAGGGCGAGAGGTGCGTACTTTCTCCTCATCACCATGGCTCTAACCCTGTCAACATGGGCTATAGCGTTTACTTGGCGCTCCCTTACCGGTGGCGAAGACGGTTTCCCTGGTGTGACGCGTCCTGGTTTTCTGCCGTGGTCACTAACCAGCGAGGTCAACTACTACTACTTCACGCTCTTCTTCTTGGTCGCCGCCGTTGTCGCTTTTGTCCTTATCGTCCGTTCTCCGTTTGGCCTTGCCTTGCAGGGGATTCGAGAGAATGAGCAACGGATGCGCTCCCTTGGATATAATACCTGGCTCTACATGTACATCGCCTTCATCATGGCTGGTGTGTTTGGCGGAGTAGCGGGAGTGCTCAACGCCTATTCAGTGGGCGCAATTTCCCCGGAATGGACCAATATACTGCCTTCTGCCGAAGTTCTTTTGATGGTGATTCTGGGAGGCCCCGGAACCATCATCGGGCCTCTGGTGGGAGCAGGCGCCATTATCGGGGCGTCTGAGATACTTAATATTCACTTTCCCGAACGTTGGATCATGTTTCTGGGCGGTGGGTATATCGTCTTCATGCTCTTTGCCCGTGATGGAATGGTGGGCCTCGTTCGGCGACTCTTGAGGCGTTGGAGCAAGAGATGAAAGCGCTTTCGGCCCAAAGCGTCAGCAAGGTCTTCGGAGGCCTTCATGCTGTGAGCGGGGTTACTATCGAGGTGGAACCTGGAGAATGCCGAGCTATCATTGGCCCGAACGGGGCGGGCAAGACCACGCTTCTCCATCTCCTAAGCGGTACTTTACCCGTCACTTCCGGCGCGATTTCATTGATGGGGCAGGATGTGACGAAGATGCGTCCCTTCAGCCGCACTCTGAAGGGTCTTGGCCGCACCTTTCAAATCACCAGTCTCTTCCCTTCCCTAACGATTGAACAGAACGTCATGTTGGCCCTTCAGCCGTGGGAGGGACGTAGGTACGCAATCTACCGCCCCGCAACTTCCTTCACCAGCGTCATGAACAGGGCACAAGAAATGCTTGAGGAGGGTGGGTTTTGGGAGAAGCGTTCGGTGCCGGTAAGGCAGCTCTCCCACGGTGAACAGCGGCAGTTGGAGCTAATTCTGGCCCTGGCTGGACGTCCCTCGGTTCTTCTCTTGGACGAGCCGACCGCTGGCCTGTCCGAGGCGGAGCGAACGACGATGACGGAGGTCTTTTACCGTCTCAAGGGGGAGGTCGCCATGCTGCTGGTCTCCCATGACATTGATGTTGCCTTTGCAGTGGCAGACTCCATAAGTGTTCTTCACCTGGGTGAGCTTCTTGTCGAAGGACCACCCCTTGAAGTGAGAGCGGACCCCAGGGTCATGCGGGTGTACCTCGGGGATGAAGTGGAAGATGCTTGATATTCAAGACATAAATACGTATTACGGCGAGAGCCACATTCTCCAAGGCCTGTCCTTGCAGGTGCCTGAAGGCACCGTGGCCGCTATCCTTGGGCGGAATGGCGTAGGGAAGACAACTCTGCTCCATTCTGTAAATGGGTTCGTGCCTCCCCGGCAAGGAAGTATCTACTACAACGGTGTGGAGATCACCAAGAGGCCCGTTCATGAGATTGCCAAGCAGGGAATTGCTCTGGTACCCCAGGGCCGGCGGATATTCTCTTCACTGAACGTCAGGGAGAATCTTGAGGTTGCCTTAAAAAAGGGAAAGGACGGTGGTCAGAGTTGGGATGTAGAGCGCATCATGGACTTCTTCCCAAGACTCCGTGAGCGAGCCCACCACATGGGTAACAAGCTCAGCGGAGGGGAACAGCAGATGCTCGCCACCGGTAGGGCTCTGGCGGGGAACCCTTCCCTGCTCTTGCTTGACGAGCCTACTGAGGGCTTGGCGCCGATCATTGTCAAGGAACTGGAAGGTCTATTATTGGAGCTCAAAAAGACCGGCGTGACCATTTTGCTCACCGAGCAGCGTTTCGGCTTTGCTCTTCGAGTGGCCGATCACATTTATGTGATGGCGCAGGGGCAGATCGTACATGACAGTGCTCCCGCAGAACTTTGGCAGAACGAAGAGATAAAGAAGACGTATCTGGGCGTCTAGGCGGTCAATAGTTAGGATTGCCTCGCTTCATATTGTATTGACCGCCTAGCTGGCACCTGCTATGATGCCGCCAGTTTGGGCGGTGGCACGACTACCGCGGATAACCCCGTTTCTGGAGGGAAAATGATGACTGGATTCTTTCGAAAGCTTCCCTTTTTGCTTCTGGTGCTGGTGGCCGGCATGCTTGTATTGGCTGCCTGCGGAAGCGATGACGACGGGGGCGGTGCTGCGCCCACGGCAACACAAGTCCAAGAGGAACCCAAGGAGCCGATTAAGGTTGGCGTCATAGGTGTGCTTACCGGGCCTTTCGCTGGCACCATGGGGGTCTACAAGGCCGCTATGGAATGGGAGTTGGACAAGATCGGCCGGACCATCGCAGGCAGGCCGATAGAGACCATCTGGGTCGACTCAGAGGGTAAGCTGGACGTGGCCCTGAGCAAGGCCAAGCGGCTTATTGAGTTGGACAAGGTTGACATTATCATTGGGCCGGTGCATAGCGGCGTGGCCGTCGGGATCGAGGATTACATTGGTACAACGGCCATTCCCTGGATGGCCCCTGAGGCTGGTGCGGTGAGCTTCTACCCACCGGCGAACGCCATCAGGACCTCTGCTACAAGCCATCACTTTGCAATGCCCAGGATTGGTGAGGTAATTGCGGAGAAGTTTGGGGTGAAGAAGGCCATCATTATTGGTCTGGACTATGCCGCTGGCCACGACATTGTGGATGCAACGAAGACCATCTTGCAGGGCGGCAACATTGAAGTCATCCAGGAGATGTTTGTGCCTCTGTCAGTCACTGACTTTGGGCCCTACATCAGCCAGATGGACACGGATGACGCTCAGCTTCTCACGGGCGCTATGTTCGGCGGCCCGGGGATCCGGATGGTTAACCAGTTGCACGAGTTCGGCCTCACGGACAACCTCCGGATGGCCTTTGGTCATGCCTTCGTGTTGGACGACTTCGGCTTGGCCGACCTTGGCGACGCCTACGCTGGTACGCTGAACTGGTTCGACCTGCCTCCCATCAACCACCCTTCGCCCGCCTTCCAACAATATGCGGCTGAATACAAGGAAAAGTTTGACGTATGGCCTGGCTACGGCTGGCGCGGACTCACCGTCGTCAACCGTTTGGTCAGCGCCATCGAGAGCATCGATGGTAACGTCGAGGACTCTGCAGCCTTCATCGCCGCGATGAAGACGCCCTTCGAAATGCCCACTGGCACCTACACCATTGATGCCTGCAACGATGCGGTGATGCCGGTGTATCTGAAGGAAGTGAAGCTCGTGGACGGCAAGCCAGCTACCACGCACGTCGAACAGTTCGACGGCGCTAGGCTCCCGTGCCCGAAGCCAGTACGCGGCTAGTCTCTTCCGGCACTGAATGAATAAACATCGCCGTGATCCCAAACGCTGGGGTCGCGGCGATGTTTTGTGTGTATAATAACGCGGCTGTGGGCAGAAGACGGCACCAAGGGGAGGCAATGTGGCAGGTTCACGAGCACTGGTAACTGGAGCAAACGGTTCTATGGGGGGGATGGTTGTCCGCCTTCTGCTCGAGCAGGGCGAGGACCCCATAGGCTTGGACGTCTCTGGCGATTTCACCTTTTTGCCTGACATCAAGGGTGAGTTCGAGTTCATTCGCGGCGACCTACTGGATCTGTCGCTGCTGATGGACGTCGTGAAGCGGACCAAGGTTGATCGAATTATTCACACCGCTGCCATTTTGCCGGACCTAGCGCGGGGCAACCCTTCTCAGGCGTTGAAGGTAAACATCATTGGCACGGACAACATTGTCCAGGTGGTTAGGGCTTTCGACGTTCCCCGCTTGGTTTTCACCAGCACGAAGGGAATATTGGCGGACCCAACCGGCGAACACGCTCACCCGACCTACGAGCCCCTCAACGAAGACGCTCCAGTGATCCCGCCTCGCAACACCCACACCCTCTACAACGACACCAAAGTCTTCTGCGAGCACTACCTCCATAAGTGCATGGATATGTGGGACTTGGACATCGTCATGCTCCGGTTTGCCACAATCTTTGGGCCTGGCAGGATCCGCCACGGCAATCGCCAGTTGGTGGGCAAATGGATTGAAGAGGCCTACTACGGACGCCCGGTTCGCGTGGCTCAGGGCGGTGAGCAGAAGGACGAGATGGTGTACCTCAAGGATGTGGCCAGGAGCTGCATCATTGCCAGCCATGCTGCGACCCCCGAACATAAGACGTTCCACATTAGCTCGGGTGAGCTAATGTCCTACCGACAGGTTGTGGACACGATCAACGAATTGATTCCCACCGCTGATGTCGAGATCGGACCCGGTCTGGACCCGATGCAGTTGGGCATGGTGGGCTACAGTCGACTAGACATCAGCAGAGCGCGAGACGAGTTAGGCTACGAGCCGGCCTATCCTCTGGAGATGGCCATTCCCGACTACATCGGACTTCTCGACCAGCTCCCCCCTATCGAACCCTACTAGACAGTCCGTTACCCAATCGAGGGGCTACGAGACACGAGGAAATGTTGTCCTCCGGCGCACCCATGTGTCTGAGGCAAACCACACCCAAGGGGGGTTCGGCGTCCTATGACCTATTACATTGGCGTGGACACCGGTGGCACCTTCACCGATGTCGTGATTCTGGACGACAAGGGCACAATCATCTTCGACAAGGCGTTGTCAACTCCTGACAACCCTGCGCTCGGAGTGATGAATGCTCTAACAAATGCGGCGGCATTGCTCAACACAGAGGTTGAGACCGTCCTGGCCGATGCCGCCCGTTTCGCCCACGGCACCACGGTGGCGACAAACGCCCTCATCAACCGCAGGGGAGCCAAGGTTGGCCTGATTACAACTGTAGGCTTTGAGGACACCACCATCATCGCTCGAGGCCCGATGGGACGAACCCTGGGGGTCCCGATTGAGCAGACCTTGGACTACATCTACACCGAACGAGCTGAGCCCTTGGTGCCCAAAGCCCTAATCCGGGGCATTCGGGAACGCGTTGACCTCGAAGGGGATGTCATCGCTCCGATCAACCGAGCCGATGTTGAACAGGCGGTGAAGGAGCTGCTCGCTGAAGGCGTCGACAGCATTGCTGTGTGTCTGATGTGGTCCTTCCGAAACCGCAACCACGAAGACGTTATTAAGGAAACGATTGGGTCCATTGGGAACGGTACCCATGTCAGCCTTTCATCGGAGGTGGCGCCCGTCATAGGTGAATTCGAGCGGGCGAACACTGCTATCGTGAACGCCTACGTGGCCCCACGGTTGGCTTCCTACATCAACGATTTGCAAGAGCGGCTTGGGGCGCAGGGGTTCAAGTGGCCCCTCCAGGTGATGAAAAATTCTGGCGGCGCTTGTCTTCCTTCCCGTATAGGCCGTGAGGCCGTTTCTATCATCGACTCCGGACCGGTGGCTGGGCTCGTTGCCGCTCAGTACTTCGGAAAGATTCTTGGCTATGACAATGTCCTGGCTACAGACATGGGAGGCACCAGCTTCGATGTCGGCGTCATCTACAGGGGTGAACCCGCTGAAGAAAAGATGCCCTTCGTTGACCACGGCCTTCCTGTTCGTGCCCCCCGAGTCAAGGAAGTTGGGATCGGGGCTGGCGGGGGTAGCATAGCTTGGACGGAAGGCCAGCGTCTTATGGTTGGCCCGCAAAGCGCCGGGGCGTCCCCCGGTCCGGTGTGCTATGGCCAGGGTGGCACAGCGCCGACCGTTACCGACGCCCTAGTAGTGCTCGGCATTCTTGACCCTGACAACTTTTTCGGCGGCCGCATGAAGCTGGACAAGGCCGCCGCTGAGGCCGCAATCCAAGAGCGGGTTGCAGGACCACTGAACATGACCGTGCTCGAAGCTGCTGCGGGCATCTACGACATCGTTACGGCCAAGATGGCAGATCTGATCCGGAAGGTGACGGTTGAGAGCGGCTATGACCCTCGTGAGTTCGCTCTGTTCGCCTATGGAGGGGCCAGCCCTGCGCACGTTGTGCAGTATGGCGCTGCTCTTGGGATCAAGGAAATGATTGTGCCCCACTCCAGTGCTGTCTTTTCTGCACTCGGGTGCGTCCTGTCGGACGTGAAGTTCATCTATGAGCACTCGGACCCGCTGTATGTGGAGGAGACCCAGGAGTTCATCGACGCTTTCAATGGCGCTTTCAATGACTTGGAAGCCCGCGTGCTCAGCGACGTTGCGGCTTCCGGCATTGGCGCGGACGAGATCTTCTTGGTTCGCAGGCTGGAGGTGCGGTACGAGGGGCAGTTCAACGAGTTCACTATCCCCTGGCATGAAGGGGCGTTGAGCTTTGACACCATGGGACAGATTCGAAAAGAGTTTGAGGAACGGTACGAGGCCAGATTCGGACAAGGCGCAAGCCGTTCAATTCATCCGCTTGAGGTGATCACCTTCCGGATGGAAGCAGTCAAAGCTACCGAAAAGCCCGCCATCGCCCAGGTTGAGGAGGCGAAGAATAACGAGGGTGTGGATTTGGCCAAGGTGGGCACCCGGCCTGTATACCTGCGGCGATACGGTCAGTTGGAGGCGGTTGTCTACGACTACGACCATCTACGAGCGGGGCATACTCTGGAAGGACCTGCCATTATTCAACGGCGTGATACACTCATACTTGTCCCACCTGGCTACAAGGCAACCATCGACGGCTACCAAAACACGCGTATTTCAGCGATAGAGGGGTAGTAATGATAGTCGATCCCATAACCTTCGAGGTAGTCAAACACCGCCTTTGGCAGATCAACGATGAACAGGCGAACGCCATCCGCACGATGTCTGTGTCGCCCATTGTCGTTGAGGGTAATGACTTCGGTACCGGCCTATTTACCAAGGACGCCGAGATCATAAGCCCGGGCGCCTATATGCTTATCCACGTCACCACGATGGACACCATCATCAAGAACACGATGGCCATCGCCAGTGAGATCAACGACGGCGATGTGTTTCTTACCAACGACCCCTTCATCGGAGCCTGTCATCAGAACGATGTGGCCGTGGTGAGTCCCTTCTTCTACGAAGGGGAGCACATCATGTGGGTCGGCAACGTGATGCACTACGCAGACGTCGCCGGCATGGACGAGGGTTCCTTCTGCATCAATGCTGACAACCTCTATCAGGAAGCGCCGCGCTATTTCCTGAAGATCGTGGACCGGGGCAAGTTCTCCAATGAGGTGGAGCGTACTGTCGTCACTAATTCCCGCCTGCCAGATATGGTGGCGTTGGATGTGCGGGCCCAGGTGGGCGCTGTTCACGTAGCCAGAAAGCGTCTCCACGAAGTGTTGGAAGAGCACGGCGTGGAAACAGTCACCGCAGTCGCCGAGCAGAGTATTGCTTGGGCCGAGCGGAAACTCCGTGAGCGTATCTCCGAGTTGCCGGACGGTGAATGGAAGACCCAGGTATACATAGATGGCGACCGGGTGGGTTCGGATCGCATTGTTCGTATCTGCCTAAGGCTGGAGAAGAAAGGGGACCACCTCTACTTCGATTACACGGGCACCGACCCACAGGTGGCGGCTTCTATCAATACAACTGAGAACGTTACTAACGCTGGTACTACTGCGCCAATTCAGGCGCTTCTCTGCCGTGGCGAGATCGACTGGAACAGCAGCGTGAAACGCGTCGCCACGGTATACGTTCCTGAAGGGTCGGTATTGAACTGCCGGCCTCCGGCCGCAGTAAGCGTTGGCGTCATTGTGTGCTCGTCGTTGGCCAATGCAGCCTCCATGCATGTGATGTCTCAGATGATGTCCGGCTCGGAGAAGTACCGCGACTTGGTGTGCCCGTCCTGGGCCAACTCCATCAACGCGGTCAACATCTTCGGTATTGGCCGGCGCGGCAAGTATGTGGGCAACGTGCTATCCGACCATCGAGGTGGCGGCGCCGGTGCTCGTACGTTCGGGGACGGTTTCGACCACGGCGGTTTTGCCCTCTGTCCCGTCAGCCTGATGGCGGATGTGGAGAACCAAGAGTGGAAACTGCCGGTGCTCTATCTCTACCGTAAGCAGCTACCCGACTCCGGCGGCCCCGGCAAGTTCCGCGGGGGCATGACTGCTGTAACTGCAGTCATGCCGCATCGCACGGACCGGCTTATGTGGAAGTCGCAGAACACGTCAGGGGCTGACCAATCCAACGCCCTTGGCATAGGCGGCGGCTATCCTGGCGCTGGCTCGCAAGCGTCAGTTGTAAGGAACGCTGACACGGAGCGAATCCTGAGCACCTGGGACATACCTGAATATTACGAGGGCTTCGGGGGTGATCTGAAGCACCTGTCGTCGAAGTCTGATGGCTTCCTGGAAAGTAGCGACCTCTACATTTACCACGCCCCGGGCGGTGGTGGTGTTGGAGATCCCTTCCATCGGGATCCAGAGCGGGTACGCGTAGACGTCCTCAAGGGAGCAGTCACTATCGAAATGGCCAGGCTGGCCTACGGCATAGTTTTGGCCGCGGACCTCACTGTCGATGTTGAAGGCACGCGGCAAGAACGCCTGCGCCTTGTAGAGAAGAGAAAGTCAGAGGCCAACGTTCGCGACGGCGACGCTGTTGTGGCTTCGGGCAATGGCACTGGGGATCAGCCCATCCGTTTTGTCATCGAATACGTGGAGCAGATAGGAGACGACGAGAACGGGATGGTGCGTTGCACCGAATGCCACCACGTCTATTGTTCAGCGTCCGAGGAAGCGCGGGATCACGCAGCAGTAAGGTACAGTCCGTTGAGGAAGGCGGGTCCTTGGCTCGCGGAACGGTGGGCAGGCGATAGTCCCAACTTCCACCTCGTGGAGTATTTGTGCCCGTCCTGTGGAGTGGTCTTCGATGTGCTGGAGCGGCTCCAGGCTGAAGCCCTGCTTCTTGGAGAACCCAAACGGGAATTGGCTGCTACGCCTCAGTAGGGGCCAGCGTTAGCATTTGAAACGAAGAACGCCGCCCCAGAGGCGGCGTTCTTCGTTTATGGCTCCCGAGGGTGGCTACGCCCATGAAAAGGGTTCTTCCCTGCACTTAGGACGACATCTAGCACTTGTCATTCCGAGAGAGCGCAGCGACCGAGGTTTTCGTTCGTTATTGATGGCGGCGCTCGCAGGTGGCCGTCCGATACCACGCAACGTTGATCTGAACGGACAAGGTTCTTCGCTGCACTCAGAACGACAAGCGGTGGCCCTACCGTCAGTTCTTGTCATTCCGAGGAAGCGAGGTTTTTGTTGGAATTTGAGAGAGTAACGCTTGGCGGGAGCCCGCTTGGACACCTAGGCGCGGACAAGGTGCTTCTCTGTACCTGGAATGACAAGGGGGGCGCGTCGGTGGGCACAGGAACAAGCGGGGGGTGGGCCAGTGCATGATGGTAAGATAGGATTCACCAGCTAGCTTGCCTGTGGAGAGTCTCGTCGATGGCCCCCTCACCCAAAGAACCTATCTATCTAGACCACGCGGCAACGACGCCCGTTGACCCGCAAGTCCTCGAAGCCATGCTGCCGTATTTCACGGGCAGCTTCGGCAACCCCTCTAGCCTCTACACGTTGGCTCAGAAGTCCCGCATGGCCGTGGATGAGGCCAGGGACCGGGTGGCAAAGGTGCTTGGCTGCCGGTCAAGCGAGGTTATTTTTACCAGCGGCGGCACAGAGTCGGACAACACCGCATTGCGGGGGGCGGCTCTCGCTCTCAGACAGAGCGGCAACCACATCATTACTACGAACATTGAGCACCATGCCGTGCTCCACGCCTGCCACTGGCTAGAGGGAATGGGGTTCCGAGTAACCTACCTTGCCGTGGACCGGCAGGGCCTTGTGGACGTTGAGGCGTTGGTCGAAGCGATAACAGACCAGACGATCATGGTCAGCGTCATGCTAGCCAACAACGAGATTGGCACTGTTCAGCCCGTTGGGGCGATATCTAGGCGAGTCAAGCAACGGGCCCAAGAGTTGAAGCGCTCCATCGTCGTGCATACAGATGCAGTGCAGGGACCTGGCTTTCTGGACGTTAACGTGGACCAGCTGGGTGTCGACCTTCTAAGTCTCTCTGCCCATAAGTTCTATGGGCCGAAGGGCGTTGGCCTTCTCTATTTGCGGCGCGGAACACCCTTCGAGCCACAACACTTGGGCGGGGGCCAAGAGCGGCAACGGCGAGCAGGCACGGAAAACGTTCCAGGTATTGTTGGAGCGGCTCTAGCGCTTGAGAGAGCTGACGCCGAACGAGAGTCTACCGTCGCTCACTGCCTACAGCTTAGAGAGAGACTCATAGCCCAAATCCAGGATAGCGTTCCAGAAGCCCGCCTCAACGGGCACCCTACTGAGCGTCTGGCCAACAACGTCAACTTCAGCTTTGGCCGTGTAGAGGCTGAACCGGTGTTGCTGGGTCTGGACTTGGAGGGAATCGCTGCCTCTAGTGGCAGCGCCTGCACCAGCGCTTCATTGGAACCTTCCCATGTTCTGTTGGCGCTTGGCCTTTCCGCTGATCAAGCGCGCTCAAGCCTTCGGTTGACCTTAGGTGGCGCCAACACGGAAGAAGAGATGGACCACGTCCTTTCTGTCCTTCCCAAGCTTGTCGCCCGGCTCAGGGCGCTAGGTTCCTCATCCTTCTCCCGGTAGATGCCAGGTGGCCTCTGGTCTACTATGACTGAGGCTGAGTTCACTCCCAAAAGCCGCAACGCTAAGATGGTTGCCCCGATGCGCCGGGTCATTCACGTGGGCTTGGGTGGCGGCATTGCTGCGGCCGCCTTGTTCGCTCCTATTCCTTGGGTTCGCGCCGTTGTTGTCGTCCTCGCTTTGGGATTTGTCTCTCTGGACGTCGCCCGTCTGATCAGCCCACAGATCAATCGCCACGTGCTGCGATGGTTTCAACCGCTGATGAAGGCCTCAGAGAAGAGCAAACGGGTCACCGGCGCCTCCTACATGCTGCTGGCCGTTGCGCTTTGTCTGTTGGTTTTCGAAAGGGATGTTGCCGCCGCCGCCATCCTTTTCTTGACCGTGGGCGACCCTGCCGCCAGTCTTGTAGGACAACGCTACGGAAGGCGACGGATAGGCCAGAAGTCGATCGAGGGGACACTGGCCTTTTTCGGGATCGCCTTGGCGGTGGGCCTCGCCCTCTTTTGGGCAGGGAAGCTCGACAGCCCCTGGATGGCTGCGGCTGGCTCTGGATCAGCGGCGCTGGCAGAACTTGCACCGCTTCCGATCGATGACAACATCTGGATACCGCTCGCGGGTGCCCTGGCAATTGTGCTCACGGGGTCATTGATTCAATGATGTGCTGAGGCGTACAATCGATTTTGCGGGTCAAAGATTCCGCATCGATTCCTGCGACTCCAGCATCTCAATGGGTGCTAGGCTCGAAAGGGTTGAGTAGCAGAGTTTGAAGGAGGAAGGATGACGAAGCCATTTGAAGTGTCCGACCAAGATTTCGACGAGAAGGTCATTCAGGCGGGGAGGCCCGTTTTGGTGGACTTTTGGGCCGAATGGTGCGGACCTTGTCGCATGGTCGCTCCAATCATTGAAGAGTTGGCCGCGGAGTACGAAGGTAAGGTTGACTTCACTAAACTGAATGTCGACTTCAACCCGATGATTGCAACGACGTTCGGGATCCGCAGCATTCCTACGCTGCTGGTGTTCAAGGACGGCAAGCCGGTAGACCAAGTCATCGGTGCAGTCCCCAAGGCCGAGATAAAGAAGCGGCTTGAGGCGGCACTGGCCAGCTAGCCAGCGACTTAGAGAAGATAGGCCCCCTGGTTGTGGAACAGCTTCAGGGGGCCTATTCTTGTCATTCACAACCCTTTGGGGGCGGATGGGTCCCGGTGGGCCCCACGGGCTTCAAACCCGGATGGCGGGCTGCCTGCGCAGTCCGTGGTGGGTTCGACTCCCTCCCGCTCCCGCCAAACCATCACAGGCCCCGAGATACCGCTATAGAGCGAATAACCGTGCTTCTCGAGAGTGCAGGCTCTTCCCGGGCCAGCGAGATTGTCGCTGATCTGCGGAATGTAGCCGAGGCGTTGTATCACCCGTTTCGCTTGGTGGCCTACTGGGACGCCCAGGCAGGGGGCCGTCACACCTGCCCTCAGACGGACCGCGGTGAGGAATGCCCCCACGAAGGACCTCCAGAGGAGTCAGGCCATGTTCCCTACGCTCAGACAGTGGAAATGGAGTTGGAGGGCAGCCTGGAACTCTACTTTCCCCACGCCGAGGTGAGCGTCTACCTGGGCGCGCCAGCGACGTTGGTGGAGGCCATCAGGCCTCGCAGGCCAACAAAGGTGAAGTAGGGGCGTCAGCATTTCGGGTTGTCGCCAGAGCAACCTTCGAAAGTACGGGAAAACGGCCCCGGCGATTGCGCCGGGGCCGTTTTCTCATTCAGAGCGTAGGGAGATCTAGGCAGGCTTGAACTTGTACAAGGTAGCCTCGGGTGTAACATCGTCGAAGTAGACTTCGACTGGCATGTCCACCTTAACGTCAGTTGGCGGGATGCCTGTGACGTTGCTGACCATCCGGGGGCCCTCTTCTAGCTCCACGACGGCGACGGTGTAGGGAACCTCTTCTTTGAAGCCCTGGTGGTACACACGGTGGTACACGCCGAAAGCGAAGACCTTCCCTTTGCCGCTGGCCTTTACCCACTGCCATTCCGTGCTCAAGCACTCAGGGCACAGGATACTAGGGGGGAACCAATGCGATCCACATTTGTCGCAACGAGGTATCAGCAGCTCATGCCGCTTGCACCCTTCCCAAAATGCCTCCGTCTCCGGCGAGGGGACAGGTAGGGGCTTGTTGTAGGTGTTCGCTTCGGTCATGACGGTTGCCTCCCCAGAATAAGAGTGGAATGACAAACGGTACGGCCACCGTGGCCGCTTATCAGGGCTACTTCGGCGTTGGGGACCTGGCGCTCGATGGGGTATTGGTGCCGTAGCTGACGAGCGCCTTCCAGGATTTGGAGCATCCCCTCAACGTGGGCTTCGGAGAGCTGTCCTCCCGAAGTATTCGTCGGGATTTCTCCGTCTAGGTCCAACGCTCCCGAGGCCACGAATGGGCCTCCCTCTCCCTTCTTGCAGAAGCCGTAGTCTTCAAGTTCGGCCATGAGCATGTAGGTGAAACAGTCGTAGAGCTGGGCAGTATCGATATCCTTGGGACCCAGCCCTGCCATGCGGTAAGCGGCCTGCGAACTCTGGATGGCCGCGGTGTTGGTCATGTGGTCGTTGTGGTACCAGCCGCGCAAGTTGTTGTGAGAGCCGAATCCCAAGATGTAGGCGGGAGGCTGCTTCAGGTCTTTGGCCCGCTCGGCTGTGGTTACTACCACGGCGCCCGCGCCATCGCTCAGAAGGCTGCAATCCAACAGGTTCAGAGGCTCCACGATCCAGCGAGCGTTGGCGTAGTCGTCCATAGTGATTGGCGTCTGCATCTGTGCGAGAGGATTCTTTGAGGCGTGCTTGCGAAGGGTCACGGCTATGTGGCCGAGTTGTTCCTTGGTGGTGCCGTACAGGGCTTGGTGGCGGCTTAGGGCAAAGGCGTAGTCGACGGGAGCGCCGAGTATCCCGAATTCCGGCCCGAATTCCAGACCTAACTGCGACTGCGAGACCATATCGACCGCCATCTTGGACCGGGGTGACCGGGTGCGAGACCAGGTGTCCCGCCCATAGCCACATACTACGGTGTTGCACAGACCTGTTTCGATGGCCTGGCACGCAAGCATAATGGCCATAATCTGGGAAGCCCCGCCACTGTCCAGGGAGTTGCTGTAGGACACGTTCATGCCCATCAACTCGCCCATCTTCTGGTGATGGCAGTAGATCTCGTCAGTGCCGCGAGAAACGAGGCCGTCGATGTCTTTATTGGTGAGGCCGGCGTCCTCAATGGCGTTCTTCATGGCGATTGCCAGAAGGTTGGTGCTGCTGACGCCTCCGACCTGGCCGATGGCGCTCTGGCCCACACCGACGATGGCATATTTGCCGCTGAGATTTGTTGTCACGATGTGGTCGTCCTCCTTTGGGGCTGCACCCCGAACTGACTGCGGTCGTTAAAGGGGGAAGCCCCTCTAACCAGGATATGCGCCTGCTCTATGGGCAGGAAAGCCCTCATTTCTCAATGAGGGCTTTCCTGCCAAACTTGCGATGAAACTTGCCGGGCCTAGCCTGCTTTGAAATCCCATAGCGGCTCGTCTGAGTCGCCGGGAGCGGGGCTGTAGGTGTCAACGCGAACCTGCGTTGCGCAACCTGGGCAGTAGTAGATGTGGTACACGCCATCGAAGCCGTGTCGCGGCATCTTGGGGCCAGGCATCTCATTGAGGTCCTGTGTGTAGCGCACCGCGTAGTTCTTGTAGTTCTCACTCACATCACAGTACACGTGGCCGCACTCTGTGCAGCGGATGGCCCTCTGGCCATTCAGGCTGGCGACCTCTAGGTTTTCGTGCCAGCGCAGTTCGGACTGCCAGCCGCTGGCCTTCTGAAGCTCGTCAGAGACCCCAGAGGTCTTACCGGAGTAAGGTGCTCCAGTGGCAAGCCGCTGTTCCCGCATTTCCCGCCGGCGCTTTTGGGTGGCGTCGAGATCCGCGCCGCCTGATGCTGACAGGACAACGCCGTAAATCCGGTCTGCAACTTCCAGGGAGGTCAACGAGTCGCGAACGTCGTTGGCTACCTGTTCAGGAGACCTGTCCAGTGGGTCGCCGTAGCCGGCGCCACCAGGAACAACATCGGACAGGAGTGTAAATTCGGGTAGGGCCATGCGGTCTGGCAGGTCGTTGGGAAGAGCGTCTATAGCCCATCCATCGGCGATGATGTCCTCGGAGAAATTCGGATAGCTGTTCCCTGACTGCACCTTGTCGAGGAAGGAGCCGGACTCCGTACGGTATATTCCTCGCACGCCGCCCGTGCCGGTGGAGTAACCGCCGAATAATCCGTTGCCTTGAGGAACGCCGCCGTAGGGCTTGTAGTCCACATTGGAGTTCTTGGAGCCGTAGATCATGTAGATGCGGTAAGAACCCGCGCCTCCGGAGTATTTGCCGAATCCGCCACCATCCCGATTGTGGTTTCGAGCAAAGTAGATGAAGGGGTACTGCATCTCAGTTCGCTCAATATCGGATATACCGCCCGATGGAATGTTGTAGTGACCACCGGTAGGCACGCCGTCCCGATCAGGTGCGGCACCAAGCCCGCTGGCGTGGATGTCGTACAGGCCCTGTGCCGTGACGAGTCCTTCCCGGTTGTGGCCCCCGTAGAAGAATCCCGGACCGCCTTGATAGGGCAGTACGTGCCAGGGGGCGTTGACGTCGTCCAAGCGCCCGCCTGCATAGAGCATCTGGGCCAGGCATTCACTGAGCGCGCCTACCATGATGCCACCCACCCCGGGACCGTTACCCGCGGCGGCGGGATAGGTGGCGTTCAGGATGCTCCCCTCCGGTATGTTCCAAGAAATGGGGGCCATCTTGCCATCGCTCCAGGGAACGTCCCAATAAAGCTGGTTAGACAGCGCTACGCAGAAGTGAGCCATGGTGCAAGGCAGCGTGGAATTGGTGGCGTCGTCGCTTTGGGGACTCGTTCCTTCAAAATCCAGGAACAGTTCATCGTCCTTCTTGGTCATGGTACAAACGACCTGGAATATCCGCAGCGCCTGGGCACGCTTGTCAACGGCGGTGCCGTAAACCCTGGACTTCCATGTTCCATTCGGAAGGGCTCGAAGTTTAGCTCGGGCCATTGTCTCCGAGTCCTCAATTACCTTGGCCTCTGCAGCCTTAGCGAAATCCAAACCGAATTTGTCCAGCAGTTCAACGTAGCGACCGGCAGTAACGTTGTTGGCGGCGATCATCGAGTTAAGGTCCAAACTAACGTACTGAGGGTCGCGGCATTGCTCGGTGAGCGTGGCGAAGACGTCCTCTCTTTGCTGGCCCTTCTCCACGATCTTCAGACCCAGGATTCGGATGCCTTCGTGGAAGACCTCTGTCGCCAGGCCTCTCATCACACCGCCCGTGTCGGCCGTGTGGATACTGGCGGCGGTCCAACCGACAAGCTCGCCTTTGTAGAAAAGTGGCTTGATGATCATCATGTCAAAGGTGTGGGCGCCAGCGACATATGGGTCGTTCATGAAGAACTGGTCGCCATCGAAGAACCCGGGGTTCTCGGAGAACCGGCGGAGTAGCATCTTAATGGCGTCTGACGTTGCTCCGGCGAAGCGTAGGTGCCCGGAGCAGGCCAAGGTCATGACTCCTTCAGGGTTATAGAAGGAGCACATGCACTCTCCGCCTTGGGAAACGATCGGCGAAGCGGTCACCCTCTGGATTGCCAACCGGCCTTCTTCGCCGATGGCCCAAAGCCGGTGAAAGAACATCTCATATTTGACGGGGTCCAATTGCCCCACCGCGGACGTGGTCGTCATAACTTATCCTCCCTAAGCTAGCCCCGCCATTTAGACGAGGTGTTCCATCACCAGACTCTGAAGGTGGTCAACAGTCACGTTCCAAGATTTCGGTACAAGGATTGTTGTGAACTGAGACTCGATAACCGCAGGGCCAGGCACCTGGTTGCCCGCAGCAAGCTTGTCGTATTCGTAGACGGGAGTGCTAACGAAGCCCCGGTCAGGCTGCGTGAAGAAGACATCGCGGTGGGCCTTAATAGCTCCAGAAGCGTCGGGTCCTCCCGGGGTGTGGCTTTCCATGTTGGGCTTTGAGACGGTGCCAACTGCGTCGACTCTGATGGCGTTGATCTCAATTCCCGCCCTGGCGAAGCCGGCGCCGATTCCGTACAACTCTTCGTACGTGCTCTCGAAGAGCCGCTGGACGTCGCCCATTTCCTGGTCAGTGAAGCTATCCCACTGGACGGGGATCTCCACTCCGGTTGTCTGCCGCCGGAACCGCATGGAGAAATAGCGTTGGAAGGTTACCTTATCTCGACTGAAACCCTCGTCCGCCATGGCCGTACTTAAGTCATCTTCAATTTCTCTCAGTGTCTTGTTCAGCTCTGATGGGTCCATGGGCAAGCCGTAGGTCACGCTGAGCATCCGGGTGTGAATGACATCCGCTGCCGCTGCTCCGAATGCGGAGAACACAGCTGATGGGCGGAAGATGAAAGCCCGCTTGATACCCAACTCTTCGGCGAATCCGGCCAAATGGACTGGCCCCGCTCCGCCGAAACAGTAGAGTACGAACTCCTCGGGGAGGTAGCCCTGCCGGATTACTTGGCGACGGATCAAGTCCGCCATCTTGGCATTGATGATGTCGAAGACGCCTGCGGCGGCTTCATGGACATCGAGGCCCAGAGGGTCAGCTATCTTTTCTTTTATGTACTGCGCTGCCTTCGCTATGTTGAGCGAGGACCGGCCACCAAGAAAGTAGTCGGGATCCAGGATTCCCATGACTAGGTCCGCGTCCGTCGTGGCAATTCGTTCGCCACCCTGGTCGTAAGCAACGGGTCCGGGGTAAGCGGCTGCGCTCTCCGGCCCCACAAGCAGGCGATTGGTCTCCGGGTCTACCCTGGCTATGGTTCCACCGCCAGCGCCAATGGATTCAATGTCGATGATGGGTTGAAGCACCCGGAAGCGCTCAACAATAGGCTCTGAGGCGTAGCGCCAGTAGCCGTTGGTCAGCATACCCACGTCGAAACTGGTGCCGCCCATGTCTGTCGTAATGACATTGTCGTGTTTCATCACGTTTGCCATATAGGCACTGGCCATCATGCCGCCCGCGGGACCCGACTGGAAATTGCCGATTGGCGTGGCGTGGTCCTTGTGCACCGCCCCGCCGTTGCCCTGGGTGATGAGCAGCGGCCCGGTCAAGCCTTCTTCTTTCAGCTTGCTTTCAAGGTTGTTCAGGTACCGGGTCACAATGGGGCCAACGTAGGCATTGATCACTGCGGTGTTGGCCCTGGCGTACTCTCCGGATACCCTGATCAAGTCGCTACCGACAGAGAAGAAGATGTCGCCGTTGGGGTACATCTCTTCAAGGATCTCGAGAATGCGGCGTTCGTGGGCGGGATTGGCCCAGCTCTGAAGGAGGCTGACGGCGATGGCCTTGCATTCGTTGTCGTCGATCAGTTCCTTGGCGGCCGCACGGACCTCGCCCTCATTGAGAGGCACCAGCACGTCGCCGGTGTAGTCAATGCGCTCGGACACGCCCCGGATCAGTTCCTTGGGGACGATGGGCTCTGGCTTAGTGACACGGGTTACGTGCCGGATCTCGTCTTCCGAAAGGCCGTCGACCCGGCCCACCGCTCTCATAATAAGGGTGGTGTCTTCGAAGCCCTTCGTTGTGATGAGACCTACTTTGGCCCCACCTCTGACGATGACGGCGTTCGTGGCCACAGTGCTTCCGTGCTTGACCATTCTTGTGCGGCCAAGCAGGTCCTTGCGGTCGATGCCCATGGTCTTCGCAACCTCTTCGATGGCATTGAGTACGCCAATCGAGAAGTCCCACGGCGTAGTAGGCGACTTTCCGGTGATGACCTCGCCGCTCTCGCCCAGAGCAACGATGTCTGTGAAGGTCCCCCCGGTGTCGACTCCAATAACGTACGTTCCCTGACTCTGAACCATACGCAACACTCCTTCTCTAACCGATATAAGGCTTGGCAGCGGCGCGCGACGATTCTCGCCCCTCCTGAATGGCCCCACGCATTGTAGCGTACTGCCCCACGTTATAAAAGAGTCTCTTGGTAATGCTTTCTTCAGGTGGGGAGAATAGGCCGGACACATGGATCCTTGTTGACAAGCCCAAGGTTGAACTGATATATATCCGGCTACGCTTGCGCTGGCGGCTCTCTCTATTGTTCTTTGCGCTTAACTTGGAGAGGTCTAGTCTAGCCAAGCCGCAGCCGCAGGGCTGCAAGATCCCAAAAAAAGACTAACTTTTGACGCCATGGAGGTTGTATGGCCTGGGACCTAAGCGGAAAGGTCGCCTTCGTGACCGGGGCTGGGAGCGGAATTGGTCGGGCGGTAGCATTGAACCTAGCGCGAGAAGGTGTGGCAGTTGCTGTAGCCGATATCCGCAAGGCAAATGCTGAGGCCGTGGCCGCTGAGATAGAAGAAGGCGGCGGTAAGGTTCTCACGCTGGAACTCGATGTCTCCGACTCCTCCCAGGTCAATGCAGCGGTTGCCAAGACGCGGGCAGAGTTGGGCCCCATTGACTACCTGGCGAACATCGCCGGGATCGGTGGTAACGCCTTGGTCCACGAAATATCGGACGAAGACTGGATTCGCATGATAAGCGTCCACCTCAACGGCACATTCTTCTGCACCAGGGCTATCCTTCCTGAAATGTTGGAGAGGGGTTCAGGCGGGATC
>Ga0114996_10002171_pt1 | contig 25541 bp, 21 predicted proteins | sample ArcticOcean_MG_C_4_FD_87039 | JGI IMG/M metagenome (GOLD analysis project Ga0114996, IMG submission 87039) | Marine microbial communities from western Arctic Ocean - ArcticOcean_MG_CB4_134 | ecosystem: Environmental > Aquatic > Marine > Oceanic | place: Arctic Ocean: Canada Basin | collected... | reverse complement strand
TGAGCGCTCCTCTGCATAGGGGACCGCCAGCGGCACAGGGCCGGGCCCCGCGTCTTCGTCGAAGACGTCGGGAAAGAGCGCGAGGCAGAGGAGACTTCCGATGGTCAGGGCGATGAGTCCCGTGGCCGCAAGGCGCAGTTTGTGCGCGAGCGTGCCCAGGCTCAGCCCGAGTGAACGGTGCTTGCGGGTGGTATGGCGGCGATTGCGGGGTCTGTTACGCATGCCTCGGCAAAATCCACGGTCGTTTTCTTGAGGCGAAAGTACCATATGTGGTCACTTCGTCAAGGCGAGAGGGGCGAAGGGGAGGCTAGAGGGAAAGAGAGGAACTCACGGAAGTCCTGGGAGATCTCCCGATGCGCGGGCGTTTGAGGGTTTTCTCGCCATTTCTGGGTTGGAAATCGTTCTTGGCTGGGCTATCGTCGCTGTATTGAATTCAATGGTGAACGCGGTGGAGGCGAGTGCATGGCACTCAAATGGACAGCATTTCTGCTCTTGGTTGGGGCACCCCTCGGGTGTGTTCTAGGGGACTCCTCCGACATCTACGATCGTCTTGAGGCGGTGGAAGTCGGCGATTGTGATGGCATCCCCATCGACTTCACAGCGGATGTGCTCCCGATTTTGGAGGCGAACTGCGCGCTCTGTCATGGGGGCGACAACCCCGTGTCAGGTCTGCTCCTCGAGACGAACGAAGCCTATGACAACATCGTCAATGTGCCTTCGAACAGCGGCGCGAAGCTCTACGTCGTGGAGTCGGACCCCGACGGGAGCTTCCTCCTGGACCGTATTCTGGGCGTGAACGACGCCTCGATCATGCCACCCGGCTCTGACGGGATCTCCGCAGAGGAGGCCACGGTGGTTCAATGTTGGATTGAGGCGGGGGCGTTGGCTCCTGCGGGCGAGTGAGGAGAGAGATGATGACGTCAACACGTCCGCTTCTGCTCGGGTTGCTCACTGCGTTGGGGATTCTCGTGGTGACTCCAGCATTCGGAGTCGATTTCGAGGTCCAGTCGCGAACCATCGGGGACGTGTACGCTCATCTTCGGGCAGATGACCAAGCGGGAGACGACCCCATATCGAGGCATCGGATCCACCAGATCCTGGGGCTGAATGCCTGGGATTTGATGGGCGACGGAACGAACTCCCTCACCTTCGTCTCGAGCCTGCGCATCGACTACGATTTCGGCATCCTCGCCGAGGAAATCGACAACAACGGTCAGCTCGCTCTCCACGACGCGTCGCTTCTCTACGGGTATGTCGAGGGCCGCGACATGTGGGGCTGGCTGGATTTCAAGCTGGGTCGGCAGTACGAGATCGACGCGATCGACATGCTCCTCTTTGACGGAGCCAAGATTCGTGCGAAGACCCCCTGGTATTTCGCGGTCGAGATCCTGGGAGGATACGAGGCGGTCAATGGCACGCTCACCGTGAACCAGCAGGCGCTGGATGGGACGGTGGAGGGGAGCCCTCGCCCCTGCTTCAATGATGTGTGTACGGGCTACACGGTGGAGGACCCGGACCCGAAGCTGGTCGTCGGGGTCGGTCTCTCGCTCATGGATCTCACCTACACCCAGCTGGATTTGAAGTTCCGGCAGATCGTGACCCTGAACGACCACCCTGAAAATGAGGTAGATGGCGACAGCCTCAGCCAGATGCGCGTGGGCGGGGCCTTCTCCCAGCGCATCATGGAGGGGCTCTTCGTCCACGGCGGGGCTTCCTATGACATGTATCTCAGTCTGGTGAACGAGGTTCGAGGTGGCGTTCGCTACCGGCCGGTTCACATGGTGGAGGTGGAGGCGGGATACACCTATGTGATCCCGACCTTCGACGCGAACAGCATCTGGACCTTCTTCAGCTGGCGTCCGATCAATCGGATCGAGGAGCGCGCACGCTTCTTCTTCGATGACGATCTCTGGATCCACGCAGGCGCGTACCAATCGCTCTATACCGCGGATGACTCGGTCACGGATCAGGAGGTCGAGGGAGAGGTTCAGGACATCGGCATCTCTGCCGGCGCCACCTGGATCTTGAATCACCGCGCTAGCGTGCGGACGGATTTTACGACCCAGCAGGGCTTCGGCGGCGACCAGACGTTCGTGGATCTGGGCGGGAGCTACTCCTTCATGGACGGCAAGCTGGGCTTGGATGCCCGGGCGCTCCTGATCATGTTTGAGAGCGATGATCAGAGCAACCTCGGGCTGGACGGCACCATGTTTGGTGGACATCTTGGGGCTTCTTGGCAATTTCACGACGACATGCGGCTGAACCTCATGCTCGAGGAGGCCACGACAGAGGTCCGCCCCGTGTGGCTTCGGTTCATGGCAGTGGTCGACATCCGGCAGTGGATGTAGAGGATGGGAATGAGACGCAGGATCACACGATTGGCTCTTCTCACGACCCTCGCTCTGGCGGTCGTGGGGATCACCCAGGCCACTGGTGCTGGTGGAGCGAATGGGGATGGGTTCAATCCTTTCGTGACGGAGGTCGACCGCCATCACACGCCGAGCACGGTCGTGTTTCCCAAGCAGAATTTGCCGCTGCGCTTCTTCCACGACAAGCATCTGGCCGAGGGAATCGGCTGCACGGATTGCCACGCGGGCGTCGGAGAGAGCACGCGCTCATCCGACAACAACCTCCCCGAGGCGACCGTCTGCGCGGATTGCCATTACGTCGAGGACGGCAAGGAGGCGGATCCCCCCTCCGAATGCGCGACATGCCATTTGAACTACACGGGGGAATACGATGGGTTCGATCCCCATGAAGAGCCGAGCAAGGTCACGAAGGTGCCTGGCGTTGTCGTGATCCCCAACCCGAACCTCCAGTTCAATCACAAGGTGCACATCGATCGGAATATTGCCTGTGAGAGCTGTCACGAGAAGCTCGACACCATCGCAGTGGCGGCGCCAGTCAACGCGATCCCCGTGATGGGCAAATGCCTGGAGTGTCATGACGGCAAGGAAGCGCCCTCAGATTGCTCGACCTGCCACCTCACGCGTCCCGATGGGCGCCTCGTCACGGACTTCCCCGAGGGGGAGCTCAAGCCCCATGGCTTCTATCGCAACGACTTCCACAACGAGTACTTCATTCAGAACCATGAGCAAGTCGCTCGTTCGGACGAAGGCTATTGCCTGAACTGTCATCAGCGGCGCGATTGCGTGGACTGTCATAACGGGATCGTGAAGCCCACGAAGATCCATCCCGCGAACTGGATTCTCATCCACAACATCTCCGCCCGGAAGAACAGCCTCGAGTGTGCCAGTTGCCATCGAGCGCAGAGCTTCTGCATCGATTGCCATCGCCGCGTGGGGATCGTGGATCTCGACGCGACGCGTTCGAGCTCGGTCAAGTTCCACCCGAATGGCTGGGTGAACCTGGACGGGACGACGCCTTCCGCGAATCACCACATGTTCCAGGCCCAGCGCAACATTCGCGCATGCGTCGGATGTCACGAGGAGCGGACCTGCTTGAAGTGTCACTCGGCGCGGCCCACGAATCCCTACGGCGTCACGTCCTACAACTCGCAGCTTCACAACGGCGCGACGACCCCTGTGAGCCCGCATCCCCCGGGCTTCTCGAAGCGCTGCGGCAAGATGATGGACTTGAACTCTGGCGTGTGCATGAAATGCCACCTCCCCCAAGATCCCAAGCTCCTCTCCTGTCAGTAGCTCGGCTCGGGTTGTTCCCATGTCCATGTCGAAGGAAACCAGCCCCGGACATCCGGTCCCACCGTCCCCGGATGAACTCCTCGCAGAGAAGAAGGATCGCCGAGCGCTGCTGATGGCGCACGCCCGATTGGGGGGAATGGTCAGCGCCGTGTTGATCGCGTTCGACACGATTCGGTGCTGGGGAGACGATGACGCGACGATGTGGAGCCTCTACCTCGTCGCGCTTTGGGCCGTGGGGCTCGCGATCCATGCTGTGCGATTCACGGGATGGGCCGAGGAGCATCGGGTGGGGATCGAGATCGAGAGTTCGTTTCGTCGCGTCGGCCCGGGAGGACGCCCTTTGGGCCTGCTCGCGGAGCCCCGGGATGCGGAATGGAAGCGGCTCTGGTCGCGCTTGGAGGACGTTCATCTTGCGGTGGACCGTGCGGTGGATAGACTCGGCGCCGGGGGGGTCGAAGCGCGGGGGGAACTCCAAGCGTGCATGGATCATGTGCAGGCGATTTTTGATGGCGCTTCGCGACTGCAGCACGCGATGGACATTCCAGGGATGAAAGTGGACGCCAACACCATCACTGAGGCAGGATGGCGAGTGGAGAGGGCCGAGACGGATCGTCTCCGCAGCCTCTACCAGGCGAATCTCGATCTTCTGAAGGCTCAGAAGTCGAAAGTGGAAGCGCTGAAGCAGGATTTGAAACGAATGCGAGTCTGTGTGGAGGGATTCCTCATCGCAGCGGAGAACATGCATCTGGATGCATCCCGCCTGCCGGCCTCGGGGGAGCTGCCCATGGGCTCCTTGATGCTCGGGGACGCACGTCGGGACCTGGAAGACGAAGTGCTCGTCCTCCGGCAGGTGGAAGAGGAGTTGGAGAGGTTGGAATCATGAAGAGTGTCGACGTGGTTGCTTCGGCGCAGAAGAAGGACATGGCGCTGGAGATCCTCGGGAAGGGGGTCGCCATGGTTCATTGTGATCCGATGCATGCCGGCGTGAGCCTGCCGGGTTATCTCTGTGAGGACCCTGTCGTTCGCTTGAACTTCGCCTATGGCTTTCAACTGCCCTCGTTTGATGTCGATGGGGAGGGGATCTCTGCGGTCTTGAACTTCAACGGAGACCGCTTTCATTGTGTCATTCCCTGGGCAGCCGTGTTCGCGATCACCGCCCCCGAGTTTGGGCATGAGGGGCGGTTTTGGCCAGGGAGCGCGCCGTCGGATGTTCTGGACTCCTTCGCTGAGCTCGGAGAGGGATTCTCCGAGACGGGGGATGACGAGGAATATCCGATCGAGGATGCCGTGGAGCGCCCAACGCTTCGCGTGATCGATGGCGACGGTGAGGGGGCGCCAGCGCCCGAAGCCTCGGATGATGAACAAGGGGACGAAGCCCCGGAGAAGAAGCCGCGTCCTCCCTTCCTCTCGGTCGTGAAATGAAGCGGAAGCGTCTTCTTCCGGGCTAGACCAGCATCGGAATGAAGAGCGCTCCGAGTCCCAGGAAAACCAGAAATCCGATGGAGTCGGTGAACGCCGTCAAGAGGATCCCTCCGCCGAGCGCGGGATCCTGACCCAGGGACTTCAAGATCAGCGGAATGGCTGCGCCCATCAGCCCTGCGAGGGTCATGTTGCAGACCATGGCGAGGACCAGGACCACGCCGAGCATGGGGATCCCCTTCCAGGCCCACGCGACCAGGCCCACGATGGTCCCCATGAGCACGCCGATGGCGAGGCCGACGAAGACCTCCTTGAGCACGGCGCGGATGCCGGTGGAGAACTGGATCTCGCCGAGAGCGATGCCTCGAGTCACGACGGTCAGCGCCTGGATCCCCGTGTTGCCGCTCATCCCCGCCACGACGGGCATGAAGGTGGCGAGGGCAACGACCTGGACGATGGTGTCCTCGAAGAGTCCGACGACGGCTGCGGCCATGAACGCCGTGATCAGGTTCAGGAAGTTCCATGGGAGTCGGCGCGAGACGGATTCTACTGGCGTGGAGAAGACGCGGTCCTCCTCATTGAGCCCTGCGAGCCGGTACATGTCCTCGGTCGCTTCTTCCTGGATGACATCGATCACGTCGTCGACTGTGATGACGCCGACGATGTGATGGAGGTCGTTGATCACCGGGAGCGCGAGGAGGTTGTGTCGGGCGACGATGTGCGCGGCCTCCTCCCGGTCGGCGAGAACGGAGACAGACACGGGGTCCTGCACCATGATTTCGCCCAGGGTCCGCTCCGCCTGCGCGACGACGAGGCGCCGGGGCGGGACGACGCCCACGAGATGGCCGCCGTCGTCCACCACGTAGAGGTGCAGCAGGCGCTCGGAGCGATCCTCCGCGCTGCGGATCTTCGCGATCGTGTCTTCCACCGATGTGCTCGCGTCGAGGGACAGGAACTCGATGTCCATGATTCTGCCCGCGGAGTCCTCCGGCCAGTCGAGCACACATTGCACTGCGCCGAGGACCGCCCGCGGCAGGAGCTCGAGGACCTCCGGACGCCTCTCGGCGTTCAAGGCGAGCACGAAGGTGGCTCCATCGTCTGCCTGGAGGTGCTCGATCATGGCGGCGAGTCGGGCGTTGCTCAAATGGGGGAGCACCTGCGGAAGATACTCGGAGGGGAGCTCTTTCAAGGTGCTCGCTGCGCGGTTGTTGGCGAAGAGCACATCGACGAGCGCGATGGTCTCCCCAGGGGAGAGGGAGCCGAAGAGATCCGCCACATCCGCCGGCTTCAGGCGAGCCAGCGCCCGCGCGAGGCGTTGAGTCGCCTGAGCGTGGAGCAGCTTCCGGATGAGATCGGATTGAAGCCGGTTCAAGGGGCACCCATTGCCTGAGGAACCCGCGGTCCTCGTGTTGGTTCGGGGCTACCCTACCAGGGCGTGCGTGAGTTGCAAGGGAGAAGCGGTCCTTCGAGGGGTTGAGGTTTGTGGAATTGACCGTCGAGGTTGAAGAGATGCCGTCGAACTCGCAATACTCTCCACATGCGTCGTCTTTCTTTCGTCTTCCTTGCGTTCTGTCTCAGTTTTCTCGCGGTTCCTTCGCCGACATCGGCGCATTGGAACCAGTGGCGGGGGGATGTGTTTCGGAGCGCTCTCTCCCCGCTGCCGGGGGATTGGGATGTGGTCGGAGTACGTTGGATGATCGCGACGGGAGGCTCTCCGACGGGGGCGGCCCTACACGATCTGAACGGCGACGGGTCGTCGGATCTCATCACGGTGGAAGGCGGTCGACTGGTTGCGCGGACGTTGGCGGGAGGGGTGATCTGGGACACCCCCTCTCTCCAGGCGCGTAGCGTGATCTCGATGGAGGACGTGGACGCGGATGGGCTCATGGAGCTGGTCGTGGACGCGACGACCTCCGTCGTGTTTCTGGATGCTGCGACAGGCGTCCAGCGCTGGGCCAGCATGGCCGAGCTCCCCATCGAGAATCTCGGCGGGGTGATCCTCGCCGATGTCGATGCCGATCCGGCGCTGGAGCTCTTTTTTGCCGATCGTGCGATGAATGGCTCCAAACCCCATCTGACGGGCACGGTCTTCCGATTTGATTTCGAGCAGGGATTTGCGGGGAGCGCCCCCACGCTGGAGACAGCAGCCGACACCCGCGATTACGAAGCGGGGGTGAACCTCGCCCTGGCGGATGTCGACGCCGATGGCGTCTTTGAAATCGTGGTGGCGGGTTGGCGCCATGTCTATCTCTACGATGTCGTGACGGGAGCGTTGAAAGGCGCATCGGAAGATCTCACTCCCGTCCTCGGTGACGAGAATCTGGCGCTCGGCGCATGGTTCGTCGCGGACATGGGCGGGGATCCCGGCATGGAGATCGCGCTCTACACCGACAACGTCTTTGTCGGCACCCCCTCGCGGCGTCTGCTCGTCTGGACTTGGAGCGGAGGAGAGCTGGCGCTTCGATGGACGCGGTCGGCGGTCGACCCAGAGACGGACGTGCATCGCTGGCCCTCTGTTCAGCCCGCTCGCCTCGTGGGCGACAGCTTTCAACTGGTCAGCTCGCTCTGGTCACCCGCGAGCGGATGGGAGACGGCGTTGCTCAACCCATGGACTGGCGCGGAGGAGGCGGTGCTTCAGGGGGAGGTCGCGCTCGCTGCCCTCGATCTTGATGGCGCGAGCACCCACACGCTGATCAGTGTGGCGACGACGCTTCGGGATCCGGATCCCTACGCGACCTCCCGCTTCACCCAATGGGGGGCCGAAGGAGAGGCGGAGCTTGTGGCCAGCTTCGCGGGACGCGTCTTTACGCGTTCGGAGGAGGCTGTAGAAGAGATCTTTCTCTTGCGCGACGACGATCAGGATGGCTGGGGCGACGCGCTCGCCATGCACTCGTGGCCCGGCGGAGCGCCGCTGGGTCTGGAGGTCGCGGGAAATCGAATCGACGACGTGCTCCCCGTTGACGTGGCGGGAGAGCCGGGCGTCATGACGCTCCATGCGACTGGGGAGGTGGGGCTCTACGACAAGACCCTCGCGCTGCGAAATGACATCGACGGCGATGGGCATGGCGATCTCGTGTTTGAAGGTCACGGTGTCTCGCGGGTCGCAGCGTGGGACGGGTCGCCTCCGCTCCTCGCGTTTCCTCAGTCGGGGGGGCGGATCACGGTGGTCGACGCGAGCACAGGGGATCCCACTCAATCTCCGGTTCCGCTGCTCTCGTTGGGGGGCAACATCGCGCAGCATCCGGTCTTTCTGGAGGGTCCCGAGGGGCCGCGTGTGCCTGTGTTCTTTCTCGATGCTCAGCGCCAGCTGTGCGTGCGGTTCGTGTCGATGGATGGGAGCGAAGGCCCCGTGACCGTCCTCGGAGGCGCGGGCGGGGTGTACTCCATCGTCGGAGACCTGCTCGTGTGGGATGCGACCGGGGACGGCGTGGACGATCTCGCGCTCATCGTGCGCGATCTCGGACAGAGCGAGGTCCACCGCCTGCTCGGTGTGGATGGCAATGGGGGCGCTCTCTGGCCTCCCGTGGATCTCCCGACCCCCGGGGGAAACGTGGGCTCTCTGGCTCAGAGCGCAGACGGGGAGTCCATTCTCATCGTCGCGAACAAGACGCTCTGGTCCGTCGACGTGTCGACGGGGGAGGCGACCGAGCTCTTCATATCTCCCTCGGGGCATTGGTATGGGATTCCGGTCGCAGTCGACCTGGATGAGGACGGGAACCTCGACACCGTCTTCTTCGGGACCTCCAAGGGCGTGACGGCCTTCAGTGCGGACTGGTTTCCCCTGTGGGTGCATGAACCGGGCAACTCTACCCGGGCCTCGGGTGCGTGGGTGAAGACTCCCCAGGGGGTGGTGCTCGCCGCAAGTCAGCAATCCAGCGCTCAGCTCGACCTTCTGGATGGGGCCAGCGGATCATTGCTCGCGAGTCGTTGGCTTGTGAATGGGCAGGTGAGCGATTCGCCTCCGCCGGCGGGAACCCTCTCCCCGCCGATTCAGGAGGTGATCGCGATGGACCCTCTGGATTCGTCGGGAGCGGCAGGTTTTGTCGTCACCAGCGCCAGCGGCCACGTCTATGCGCTGGGGACCGGAGGGGAGGCTCGTTGGTCGTTGGCCTTGAACGGGGCTCTGGGTGCTCCGGTGGTCTTTGACGCCGACGGGGATGGCTTGGCCGAGCTGGCGGTGCCGACCGCTGCTGGTCATGTGGTCGGGGTGGATCGGGGACAGCTGGCGCCCCCCGAATGGGTTCGGGAGAACGCTGGAGAGGGTCCGGCGCTCTCCGATGCAGACGATATCGACATGGCTGAGAACTGCGCGACCGTCTCGGTGAATTGGGCGGAGGTTCCGGACGCGACGGGCTATGTGGTCACGCTGGTCTCGGAGTTTGGGACGCTGCTTGCCTCCACCTGGTTGTCTGCAGAGACTCCGGAGTGGACGTTTCAGGGACTCGAACTCCCCCTCAATACCCATCCGCATGTGGAAGTGAGCGCGATTCAAATCACGCCGACGGTGGTCATCACTGGGCCCGCTGAGTCCTCGGACGGTCTGTTGATCGCGGATCTCTCCCCCCCGGAGGTCAGTTCCTGGGAAGCTTCGCTCGACGTGATGACGGTCGGGGAAGACGGGGACGTGAATCAGCTCATTGGAACGGCGATCGATGCGAAGATGATTCAGGACTGGGAGGTCGAGATCAGAGCGGAGTCGGGGGAACCCGTGAGGACCTTCTCGGGATGGGGGGGGGCGCCCGAGCTGGCTCTGGAGATCTTCTGGGAAGGGACGGACGCGGCGGGCGAGTGGGTCGAGACGGGAACCTATCTCGCTCACGTCATGGTTCGCGATGCGGCGGGAGCGACGGACGCGGACGCGGTCCCAATCCTCGTCTGCGCAGCTCCATTCGTGAGGGATGTGACCAAGGCCGCGTGTGTGGATCCGTCTACTCGCATTGAACGACGGGATCCCGACGACGGGTCGGAAGCGGAGTCGGGAGAAGAGGGCGCCGACGAGACTCCGCGGTCCTCGGGTCCACCTTCTGGCGGGTGCGGATGCCGACAGAGCGGCGCGGATACGGGCGCTGCGCCCGATCTCTGGATGTGTTGGATTGTGTTGGGGGGCCTGGCGTGGAGACGCCGAAGGGGAGTCCGCGCTAGGTGAGCTTCTGCGCCGACTTCACCTGTTCCATCACTTTCTTGTACTCGACTTCCCAGTCGGAGGTGCCTTCCTGGAGGTTCTTGATCCGGTTACGGACCTCCATGTCCAACTCCGAATCCATCGCCATATGACGACGCAGCATCGGTCGAATGGTCTTTCGGATCTCGTGATCTTCGGAGAAGACCTCATCGACGTGGCGCGTATGCAGCATGAGCTCGATGATCTGGGTGGAGAGATAGTCGATGGAGTCGTCCCCGATTCCAAATCCACTATCGGCTGCGAGCCGCTTCTTGATCTTGAAGAGGTGGTTGTAGGGGAGGCCCTGGTCGGCGATCATGTCCCGACCGCGGTCGGTGATGTCACGCTCCACGCGAACGTATTCCCGGAGGACTGAAGTGATGTCGAGCTCCACTTCGCCGAGCATCTCCGGGAGAACTTCGATGTGCTCGCCGTTGATCATGCTGTCCAGGATCTCGTGAGACATGGCGGGAATGCGACCGATGTAGACTTTCATCTCTCTCTCTCTCCTCGTCCAAGAGCGGGGCTCTGCCACAGGCGGGCCGGAGAATTAGCACAGGGGTATCCCCCTGGCAAGCGCTCGTTACGAGCGGTTTCCAGAGGGGCCGTCACGCGCTACAATCCAGACAACACAAGGGGTGTCTGTGAATTTCTCAGGGATCATCACGATCACGACGGACTTTGGTTCGCGGGACGGTTACTTGGGCGCGATGAAGGGGGCCATTCTCCAGACCAACGCGTCGCTGCACCTCGTGGACATCTCCCACGACATTCCGGCTCAGGACATCGCCCACGCCGGCCATGTCCTCGCCATTTCCGTTCCCCATTTTCCCGCAGGAACCGTGCATCTCGCGGTCATCGACCCGAGCGTGGGGACCCAGAGGGGCGTGCTCCTCGCGGAGATCGACGGGCAGTTCCTCGTCGCTCCCGACAATGGCCTCGTCACGGAGCTTCTGCAGGGGGCCCAGGAGAGCGTGTGCCGTCACGTCCCAGCGAGTCTCTGGCCGCAGGGCTCCGTCAGCGCCACCTTCCATGGGCGGGACGTGTTCGCGCCACTGGCGGCGTTGCTGGCGAGTGGGCGCTTTGATCCGAGCGAATGCGGGGAGCCCATCACGCCGGTTTGTCTTCGAACGCCTCTTCGGGAGGTTCGCGAGGATTTTGTCATCGGCGAGATCGTCGGTTCGGACCGATTTGGGAACGCCCGGACCTCGCTTCGCGAGTCGGATGTGCGGTTTACGTCGCCTCACGTCGCCGTGGAGGGGATGGGCGGAATTCCATGGGTGCGTACGTATGCCGACGCTCCGGACGGATCTCTCGTGGCCCTGGTCGGGAGCAGCGGGTGGGTTGAGGTCGCGGTCGTCGGCGGGAGCGCGATGGACGAGCATGCCCTGGAGCAGGGGCAGACGGTTCGCGTCGCAGGCGAGGTCGATCTACTCGGTGTTTGAGGCGCCGGGGGTCGCGGAGGAGCACACGGCGAAGGGGCCTTCCCCGTCCGGTGTGCGGCACCACGACACGGCGGCATCCCCGCCGCTCCAGCTCGTCGAGTCCATGAGGAAACCGCTGCTGTCGCGCAAGGTGATGGAGTCCTTGTTGCCAAGGCCGAACGTGTGGGCCTCGTCCTTGTGGAGCAGGAGGTAGCCCCCGGCGTCGACGATGCTGTCTTCTGGGAGGGTGTAGATGTGTCCCTCGGCCTCGGGGTTTCCGTCCATGACCATCCATCCCGCGATGTCGACGTCCGAATCCGAGACGTTCGCCAACTCGATGAAGTCCAGATCCACGGACGTGACCTCGTTGATCACGACGTCCGAGTCCGGGAGGACGCATGCGCTCGTGTCGAATGCTGCGCAGTCGTCGGTGCAGGAGAGCGTGCCCTCCAGGAAACCAAAATCGCTGCATTCCTCTCCGGAGAGCTGGTCGTTGTCGCACACTTCGGCATCCTCGATGATGCCGTTGCCGCACTCCGCTTCTCCGGCGACGGTGTTGGGGCTCCCCGGTGTCGGGAATCCGAGGGTTTGAAAGGGGCCGACCCCGTCGGGAAAGCGCCCCCAGCTGGTTCCCTGGATGATCTCTCCTTCGAGCCAGCTGGTCTCATCCGCGACGATCCCGCCTGCGCCGATGAGCTTCAACGTGTCCACTGCGCCGATGCCGAACGAGAAGTCCGTGCCTCTGGAGAGCAAGAGGTGACCGCCTGCGGCGATGGTCAGCGTGTTCGCCAGGGACTCCAGGTGCTCGGGGTCGTCGTCGACCAGCGCCCATCCGCTCAGGCTCACGTTCGCGTCGCCTGCGTTGTGCAGCTCGATCCAGTCGCTGCCATGGGGATTGTCCGTGACGATCTCGTTGATCACGATGTGTGTCTCGCTGTTCACGATATCGGAGGTGTTCACGTCCTCGGTGATGTCCTCTCCGGACTCACCGCTCTCGCTGCCGCCCCCGTTGCCTCCGGAGGGGCACCCTGCGAGGAACAGGCAAAACAACGCTGTGCTCATGGATCGTACAAGGGTCATCGGTCCTCCTGGTCGTCGGAGCATCCTACGCAGAGATGGGGGGGCATGCAATTCAGCGTCATCATCGATGACGGGCGACGATGGGGATCCTGCGCCCCACGCCGAAGGCCTTGGGCGTAATCTTCAGCACTGGAGCGGATTGCCGGCGCTTGAATTCGGCGCGGTCGATCAGGGTGACCATCTCGCGGATGAGCGCGGGATTCAATCCGGTGTCCTCGGCGATCGCGTCCGGAGCCAGATGGCGCTCCACATACGCGCCGATGATGGCGTCGAGCGCTTCGTAGGGAGGGAGGCTGTCCGCGTCCTCCTGATCGGGGCGGAGCTCGGCGCTCGGGGGTTTCTGGATCGTTCCCGACGGGATGACCTCTCCGTCGCGGTTGATCCACCGACTGATCCGATAGGCGAGGGTCTTTTGGACATCTCCGATGACGGCAAGAGCGCCACACATGTCGCCGTAGAGGGTGCAATAGCCGACAGCGAGCTCGCTCTTGTTGCTCGTCGCGAGGACCAGCGCCCCGGATTTGTTGGAGAGCGCCATCAACGTCATTCCCCGGAGGCGCGCCTGGATGTTCTCTTCGGTGATGTCCGGGGGAGCGTCTCCAAAGAGCGGAGCCATCTGATCGAGCATGGACTGGAAGGCCTCGTCGATGGAGATTCGGCTGAACGGCATCCCCAGGTTCTGGGCGAGCGAGCGTGCGTCGTCGATGGAGTGGTCGCTGGAGTATCGCGTTGGCATGGCGATGCAATGGACGTTTTCGGGGCCGATTGCGTGGGCCGCGATCACCGCAGTGAGCGCTGAGTCGATCCCTCCCGAGAGTCCGATCAGGACGCGCTCGAATCCGCTCTTTCGCACGTAGTCTCGCGTGCCGAGCACGAGAGCGCGGAATGCCTCCTCTTCCTCCGGCATCGCCGGATCGGAGTCCGTCCCCCCCCGGGTGTCCGGGGTGAGTTCCACTACCCGAAAATCTTCCTCGAAGGGCGCGAGGCGGTGGATGATGGTGCCATCCGCAGCGGCGACGATGGAGTGCCCGTCGAAGATCAACTCGTCGTGGGCGCCGACCTGGTTCAGATAGACGATGGGCACCGCGTGGGTGCGAGCGGTCTCTGAGATCAACGCGTGACGAACGCGCGGTTTGCCGAGGACGAAAGGGCTCGCTGAGAGGTTGAAGAGGACCTGGGCGCCTTGAGCGGCGAGCTCTGCGCAGGGGTCAACGGGGTATCGAATGCGATTCCAGTGTTCGGGCGAAGACCAGATGTCCTCGCAGATGGTGATGCCGACCGGGACTCCCGCGATCTCCACCAGCGCACGACTCGTCGCGGGCTCGAAATAACGATCCTCATCGAAGACGTCGTAGGAGGGCAGCAGGCTCTTGTGGATCCGCGCAAGCGCTTCGCCGTCGCGCAGCACAACGGCCGCGTTGAAGAAGTCGTTTCCGCCGGGAGCCTCGTTCGGGAGGATGCACCCCGCGAGGATGGTCGGGCCTCCTTCGGCCGTCCAGCGGGTCATGGTGTCGACCAGCGCGAGGTTGCGCTCGATGAAATCAGGACGTGCGAGGAGGTCGCGGGGTGGATAGCCAGTGGTCGCGAGCTCGGGGAGGAGAAGGACGTCGGCGTTTGCGCTCCTTGCCCGCTCCCAGGCGGCTCGCCAGGTCGCTTCAATTCCGAGGAAATCCCCGATCGTCACATTGTTCTGGGCCAGCGCGATTCGCACGACAACACACCCTCCTGGACCGAGTGTCCCCAGGGGAGGTCAGTCGAACAAGCCCTTTCTGCGTGTTTTCTGGGTCCGCCCTCCCGCGCACGGCTCAAATTCCCTTGCACGCGGGGGGGACGGGTGCCATTCTCCGCCGCCGGCAGGAGAGGTCATGGCGGAGTCCCAACGCTACGTGCACATTCAGACGTTTGGTTGTCAGATGAACGTCTACGACACCGAGCGCATGCTTCAGGTGCTTGGGGAGGATGGGTATGCCTCCACCGACGATCCCGCTCGCGCGGATCTCATTTTGCTCAACACGTGTTCGGTGCGGGAGAAGGCGGAGCACAAGATGCTCTCCGCGCTGGGGCGCTACCATCGGCTCAAGGAATTCAACGATGAGCTGGTGCTCGGGGTGACGGGATGCGTGGCCACCCAGGAGCGCGATCGCCTCTTCAAGAAGGTCCCGTATCTGGATCTGGTGGCGGGTCCCGACAACATCGCGTCGCTTCCGAAGATGGTCCGGGCTGCCCGTGACTCGAACGAGCGTGCGATCGAGACGCGCTTTTTCAACAAGCGGGAGTATGATTGGATCCCGCTGGAGCCTGCCAATCGTGGGCAGGTTTCGGCGATGCTCACCATCATGAAGGGCTGCAACAAGTTCTGCAGCTTTTGCGTCGTTCCCTTCACCCGGGGTCGCGAGGTGTCGAAGCCCGCCGAACTCATCGTGGAGGAGGTTCGACGTCTCGTCGCTTCCGGCGTTCCCGAGGTGATGCTGCTCGGCCAGAACGTGAACAGCTACGGCAATGATCGCCCGGGTGAGCCGAATTTCGCGGAGCTTCTCGCCGCGGTGAATGAGGTCCCAGGTCTCGAGCGCATTCGCTTTACGACCTCCCATCCCTGGGATTGCACGGACGCGCTCGTCGAGAGCTTCGCTGGACAGCTGAGCACGCTGTGCGAGTACTTTCATCTCCCGGTGCAGAGCGGCTCCAACTCCATGCTCGAGAAGATGCGGCGCGGATATACGATCGAGAGCTACATGGAGCGCATTGACGCGCTCCGCAGGGTCTGTCCGGACATCGCGATCTCCACGGATATCATCGTGGGGTTTCCCGGCGAGACCGACGAACAGCATGCGGCTACGCTCGCGCTGCTTGGGACTGTTCGTTATGACTCCCTCTTTGCCTTCACCTACTCCGAGCGGCCCGGGACGGCCGCGGCGCGTCTTGCCGACGACGTGCCCGAGTCTGTGAAGAAGGCGCGCTTGAAAGACGTGCTCGCGCTGCAGAACAGGATCACCCACGAGGGGCTTAAAGAGCGCCATGAAGGCGCCACTGTCGAGGTCCTGGTGGAGGGGTTGAGCAGCAAGGCCAGGCGTCCGGAGGTGGACGCGATCTTCTCCAACCAGCTCACGGGACGAACGCGAACGAACGTGGTCGTGAACTTCGAACGCGGGGGCGATACCTCGTTCAGGGTCGGGGATCTGGTCGAAGTCGCGATCGATGAAGTGAACTCGCACTCATTGCATGGTCGCGTCGTGCGCACCGTGCGCTCGGCGCAGGCGGCGTGACTCCGCGACTCTTCACGCTCTCGCGCGGTCTCCCTGCGCTGGTCTACGCGGGCTGGATCGCGTGGCTCTCCTCCAGTCCGGTGGCGGATTCGACCCCGCTTCCCTTCCCCCATTTCGACAAGATCCTCCATTTCCTTCTCTTCTCGGGTCTCGGCGCGACGGTGCGTTGGGCCTTTCCGGTGGCAGCGTCTCGTCGGCAGCTGCTGGTCGCATGGTCGATGTGCGCGGGATACGGAATTCTCGATGAGTTTCATCAGTCGTTTGTCTCGGGGCGCCATGCGGATCCGCTGGATGCGTTGGCGGATGCCGCGGGCGCTGCCGCGATGATCGTCAGTTGGCAGCTCGTTTTGGGAAGTTGCTCGCGTCGCTGACGCTCTGCTAGGGTGCGCACCGGGGGAAAGTGGGAGGCAGCCATGAGTGTCAACGCGGGTGTCAAGGTGTGCCGGGCGAGCCGGGGAACTGAACTGGAATGCAAGGGATGGGTTCAGGAAGCCGTGCTGCGCATGCTGCACAACAACCTGGATCCCGAGGTCGCTGAGCGCCCCGAGGATCTCGTGGTCTATGGCGGTACCGGGCGCGCTGCTCGGAACTGGCCCGCGTTTCATGCCATCTGTGATGCCCTGAAGGCTCTCACCGACCACGAGACCCTCCTGGTACAGTCCGGGAAGGCGATCGGCATCCTCCCCTCGCATCCGGATGCGCCTCGCGTGATCCTCGCGAATTCGCTCCTCGTGCCAGCGTGGGCCGATTGGGAGACCTTTCGTTCTCTCGAGGCGAAGGGACTCACGATGTACGGTCAGATGACCGCCGGGTCCTGGATCTACATCGGAACCCAGGGGATCCTCCAGGGGACCTACGAGACCTTCGCGGCCGCTGCACGCGTTCATTTCAATACCGAGACGCTCGCCGGTAGGCTCGTCCTCACGGCGGGGCTGGGCGGCATGGGCGGGGCTCAGCCGCTCGCAGTGACCATGAACGGCGGCGTGTGCATCGCGGTGGAGGTCGAGCGGGAGCGAATCGAGAAGCGATTGGAGACGGGCTATCTGGACCAACTCGCAGGCAGCTTGGAGGAGGCTCTCTCTCTCGCAGGGGAGGCCGTGGCCAGCGGGACTGCTCTCTCGGTGGGCGTGGAGGGCAACGCTGCCGACATCCTCCCCGAGATCCTGGCCCGCGGGGTCGTCCCCGATCTCGTGACGGATCAGACGAGCGCCCACGATCCCCTCGGCGGCTACGTGCCCAACGGGATGTCCCTCTCCGAGGCGTTCAGGCTCCGGGAATCGGATCCTGCTGCGTATGAGAAGAAGTCTCTCGCCACGATGTGCGCGCATGTCCGTGCGATGCTCGCGTTCCAGGAGGCGGGGAGCCACGTCTTTGATTACGGCAACAACATTCGTCAGTTCGCCCATGACAACGGCGTGGAGAACGCGTTCTCCTTCCCGGGATTCGTTCCCGCGTACATTCGACCCCTCTTCTGTGAAGGAAAGGGACCGTTTCGCTGGGTCGCGCTCTCTGGAGATCCCGAGGACATCCATACGACGGACGAGGTCGTTCGCTCGCTCTTTCCCGACAACGGTCCGCTCATTCGTTGGCTGGACCTGGCGCGTGAAAAGGTGAAGTTTCAGGGTCTCCCGAGTCGCATCTGCTGGCTCGGCTATGGAGAGCGTCTCCAGGCGGGTCTCGCATTCAACCAGCTGGTGCGCGAAGGGCGCGTCAAGGCGCCCATCGTGATCGGACGCGATCATCTCGACTGTGGATCCGTGGCCAGCCCCAATCGCGAGACAGAGGCGATGGCGGACGGGAGCGATGCGATCGGGGACTGGCCGATTCTCAACGCGTTGATCAACGCCGTGAACGGTGCGAGCTGGGTGAGCGTCCATCACGGCGGAGGGGTGGGGATCGGATACAGCCTTCACGCCGGGATGGTGATCGTCGCCGACGGAACCGAGGCCGCCGACGATCGCTTGAGGCGTGTGCTGACCAGCGATCCGGGGATGGGTGTCCTGCGTCATGCGGACGCGGGATATTCCCAGGCCCAGGCCTTCGCACGGGAGCATGGCGTTCAAACTCCTGAGACGTTTGGAGAGCGGGACTGAATCCATCTTCCAAGGCTGGTTGCACGTAGGACGGTATTGCGGTTGAAAAATGTGAGATGCGGGGATAGGGTGCGGCCGCTGTCGGATCCCCCGATGGCGCGGTGCCAGCAGGTGCGCCTTTGAGCGCATCGGACGAGGGAATTCCATGGCGATTCGGGTTGCTATCAATGGTTTTGGTCGGATCGGACGGATGTTTGTTCGTGCGGTCCAGATTCCTGAGAACAGCGATGTCGAGGTAGTGGCCATCAACAGCCTTTCGGACCCCGGCACCTTGGCGCATCTCCTCAAATATGATTCGGTCCATGGTCGATTTCCCGGTGAAGTCTCGTCCACGGACGAGGCGATCGTGATCAATGGGAAGTCGGTTCGAGTATCGCGACAACGCGATCCCGCTGGACTCCCCTGGGGCGAACTGGAAGTGGATGTGGTGCTGGAGGCGACCGGCGTGTTCCGCCATCGGGATCAAGCGGGAGTCCATGTCGCCAACGGCGCACGCAAGGTGCTCCTGAGTTCGCCGGGAACGGGCATGGATGCGACCGTCGTCATGGGCGTGAACGACGACATCCTCAAGCCGGAGCACAACATCGTCTCCAACGCGTCGTGCACGACCAATTGCCTCGCGCCGATCGCCATGCTCCTCGACGACGCGTTCGGGATCGAGAACGGGGTCATGAACACCGTCCACGCCTACACGCGGGATCAGCGTCTGCTGGATGCGCCTCATAAGGATCTGCGTCGCGCGCGCGCTGGCGCCGAGTGCATCGTGCCCACCAGCACGGGTGCCGCCACCAACCTCGGGATCGTACTCCCCCGGCTGGAGGGGAGGCTCTCGGGGATGGCGCTTCGGGTTCCGGTGCCGAACGGCTCCTGCATCATGCTCGTCGCGAATCTCAACACTGCGACGACGGCGGAATCGGTCAATGCGCTCTTCCAGGAGGCGGCCGAGGGTTCCATGAAGAGGATCCTCGCGTACAACACCGATCCGATCGTCCACATCGACATCCTCGGGGATTCCCACTCGGCGATCCTGGATGCTCCGTCGACATTCATGGTGGGGGAACGAACCCTTCACCTGCTGGCCTGGTACGACAACGAGGCAGGATACGCTCATCGCTGCGTCGACATGGCGCGGCGGATCGGAACCCTTTGAGAACCCCGAGGAGTTCATGGCTCGCATCCCCCTGAAGTACCTCGCGCCGAATGCCATCACGTGCGCGAGCATGACTTTGGGCATGGTCAGCATATTCCATGCGATCGCGGGCGAGTACGTCACAGCGACCTGGTTGATCCTGCTCTGCGTGCTCTTTGACAAGGCCGATGGGAGCGTCGCACGCGCGCTGAACGCCTCCAGTGAATTTGGCATTCAGCTGGACTCGTTCAGCGACTCCATCACGTTTGGAGTCGCGCCGGCCGTGCTGATTCATCAGATGCTCAGCGATCCGACGCTGGGCGGGGGGCTCTTTGTCGAAGATCGCATGATGATGTGGATCCTCCGGCTCACCGTCGTGCTCTACGTTTTGGCGGGGTGCCTTCGCCTGGCGAAATTCAACGTGATGGCCGTGGATCAATCGGGACCGGGGCATTTTCTGGGATTTCCGACGACGCTCTGCGGTGCGCTGCTCGGCGCTTGGATTCTCACGTCGATGAAGTACGACTGGCCCGTCGTGACTCTGCACATCCTCCCCGGGGTGCTGGCGGCGTTGAGCTTCCTGATGGTGAGCAATCTCCCGCTTCCGAAGGCGCGTCTCCCGAAGTCCCGAGTCCTTCGTATGCCGCTTATCGCCGCCGTGGTCTCGATCTACTATTGCGGATTGACGTGGACTGCTCCGGAGTTTTTGCTCGGCATCAGCTCCATATTCACGTTGGGTGGGCTGATCTACGGGGCTCTCTATCTCCGCCCGTCCGCGTCGAATCCCTCCGATGACGACGGAGAGCTGGACTCGGTCGAGGAAATCGCCTGAGGGCGAGAGGAACCCGTCATGGAAGAATCTGCGTCACGAGCTCCTCTTCTCTCGCTCCTTCGAGAGCTCGCCTATGAGCGCCGACAGGTGACGCTCGCGAGCGGGCGGCAGAGCGATTTCTACGTGGATTGTCGCCGGGTCAGCCTCCACGCCGAGGGCATGATCCTATGCGGAAGGGAGTTCTACCGTGCGTATCGGGAGAGCGGGATGACCATCGACGCGGTCGGTGGGCCCACCTTGGGTGCGGACCCGCTGATCTGCGCGTTTACGCATGCCGCGCACGCCGCGGGCGATCCCATGCACGCCTTCATCGTCCGCAAGGAGCCCAAAGGGCATGGGACAGGCCGGATGGTCGAGGGCATGAGCAACTTGAGGTCAGGAGCGCGGGTATTGCTCCTGGAAGACGTGATCACCACGGGCGGCTCGACCGTTCGCACGATCGAGGCCTGTCGTGAGGAAGGCATCGAGCCCGTGGCGGTGATGGTGCTGGTGGATCGCCAGGAAGGCGGGAGCGAGGCCATCGAGGCGACGGGCGTCCCCTGCTCGGCGCTCTTCACCCGCACGGATTTCACGGACTGAAAGATGCGGCGGATCGAATTTGTCACGGGTCATGACGGGACGGCCATCGCCTGCAGCTCCGAGGGGCGCGGCGCAGTGATCGTCTTGTGTGATGGAATCGGCTGCGATCACTATGTCTGGCGCAAACTGAGACCCAACCTCGTCGAACGTTTTCGGGTCATCACCTGGAATTATCGCGGCCACGGGCACTCCGACATGCCCGTTGACCCCGCTGCCGTGACGATCCGGGACCATGCGCAGGATCTCGTCCGCGTGCTGGACCACTTCGGAGTGAAGCAGGCGATCCTGGCGGGTCATTCCATGGGAGTGCAGGTCATCTACGAGTTTTACGCGCTTGCCTCGGAGCGTGTGCGTGCGCTCATCCCGATCTGCGGCGCGAGCGGGCATCCGCTGGACACGTTCGGGGGAGATGGACGCTTGAAGGATCGGATTTATCCGTTCCTCTTTCGACTCCTGACGAGCGAGAACCCCCAGTTTGTTCAGGTCTGGCGGACGCTCTTTCCGACGAGCTTCGCATGGCGCCTCGCGTGTCTCCTCGAGATCAACGGCTCGCTGGTCTCCCGGCAGGATTTTGAGCCTTATCTCGAGCATATGGGGAGGATGGATCTGGGGCTCTTCGCCCGAACGCTTCAGGCGGCCTCGGTTCACACGGCAGAACCCCTCCTCGACCAGATCCGCGTGCCCACGTTGATTTTTGCGGGAGAGCGCGACGGCTTCACTCCGGTCGAGGTCAGCTATGAAATGCAGCGCAGGATCCCGGGCGCAGAGCTCTGCGTGATTCCGGGGGGCTCCCACACAGCGCCGATCGAGGTGCCTGAACTGGTTCAGTTGCGATTGGACAAGTTCTTGAGGGACCACGCGCTCGAAAAGGCGCGAAAGGGCCGCCGTCGCCAAAAGGCCTGACTCGCAATTTCCCAAGAGGAAAAGACGCTTGCGTACCCTGTAGGGCTGTGCTAGACAACCCCTCGGTTTGACGCATCGAGTTCTTTCTTCGCGTCCAACCGTGCCGCTGCGTTCCCTGCGCCCCTCCCGGGCGCACCCTCGCCACGCGAGGCCTGACGGGAACGCGCCTTCCGCCCAGTACAACCCGGGTGAAAGGTGGAGGGACGCTCTGCGTTTCTGCGCGGCGGGAGAAGTGCATGAGGTCGGCCCAGGGCCGACCCGGAGGTGTGAGCGATGGGCGCGATAGGATTCCAAGGCCGTCTGGAGGCATTTTGCGATTCCGTTTTGGAACCGCAGGGCTTCGAGGTCGTGTATTTGGAATATCAGCGCGGGGATCGCGGCGTGCTGCGTCTCTTCATCGACAAGTTGGTCGGAGACGCGGGCGTCAGCATTGACGATTGCGCGAAGGTGAGTCGCCTCTTGAGCCCCGCGCTGGACGTCGAGAACATTCTCGACGCGGCCTATGTGCTCGAGGTCTCGTCGCCGGGCGTCGAGCGGCGTTTGACGAAGGCCACCCATTTCATCCGGTTTCGGGGGAAGCGAGCGCGCTTGTCGACCTCGGATCCGGTCGATGGTCGCACGTCCTTCAACGGGATCATCGCGGAAGCGAATGAGAAGACGGTCACGATGGACAACGAAGGGGAGCGTATCGACGTTCCGTACGGGGTCATCGCCAAGGCCAATCTTGAATTTGAGTTTGGGAACTGATGCACCCACGGTGGGTGCAGCGTCCATTATCGTAGGAGTGGGGACATGCAGGTCGACAACCTGAACATCGTCATTGATCAGGTCGCAAAGGATAAAAGCATCGAGCGTGGCACCATTGTGGAAGCGCTTGAGCAGGCCATTCTGACTGCAGCCAAGAAGGTTTTTGGATACGATCGCGAGTTGGAAGCGGTCTTCAATCCGGAGCTGGGGCAGGCGGAGCTTTTCCAGTACATGGTCGTGGTGGACGAGGTGGATAATCCCGCCGTCGAAATCACCCTCGATCAAGCTCGGCGCGTCGATCCAGACGTCCAGTCCGGGGATGAACTGGGCTTCCAGATCTTCTACCGCAAGGAAGACTCGGAGCGGGCGACCGAAGAGGACGAGAAGTTTGGTGACATTCTTCAAATCGGCCAGTCGCGCTCGACCTTTGGTCGCATCGCTGCGCAGACCGCGAAGCAGGTGATCATCCAGCGCGTTCGCGAGGCGGAGCGCGACATCGTCTTCAACGAGTACAAGGATCGCGTCGAAGAGCTCGTCACGGGGATCTCCCGTCGGTTCGAGCGCGGAAATGTGATCGTCGACCTCGGCCGGGCCGAGGCGATCCTCCCGACGCGCCAGCAGATTCCGCGGGAGACATACCGGGCTGGAGATCGTGTCCAGGCCTACGTGAAGGAGATCAATCGGGCGGCGAAGGGTCCGCTCATCGTTCTCTCTCGGACGGATCCCGGTCTCATCCGCAAACTCTTCGAGATCGAGGTCCCCGAGATCTACGAGGGCATCGTCACGATCGTGAACGTCGCGCGTGAGCCGGGGGAGCGGGCCAAGATCGCCGTGACCAGCCGGGACTCGGCGGTGGATCCGGTCGGAGCGTGCGTCGGCATGAAGGGATCGCGCGTTCAGGCGGTGGTTCAGGAGCTGCGCGGCGAGAAGATCGACATCGTCCCCTGGAGCCCGGATATCGCGAAGCTGGTCTGCAATGCGATTCAGCCCGCAGACGTGTCTAGAGTGCTCATCGATGAGGATCGGAACACCATCGAGCTGATCGTCCCGGATGACCAGCTCTCGCTGGCGATCGGGCGACGCGGTCAGAATGTGCGTCTGGCCTCGAAGCTGGTGGGCTGGAAGATCGAGATCAACAGCGACAAGAAGGTCGAGCAGACCAAGAAGGAGCTGTGGTGGTACATGACGGAGGTCCACGACGTGGACGCTGACCTCCTCGATTACCTCTTCAAGCTGGGCTACCACTCGTCGGAGAACATCCTCAACGCGGACGAGGAGGAGCTGACGTTGGTGCCGGGCATCGACGAGGACTTCGCGCAGAAGCTTCAGCAGCTCGCGCATGAGGTGAAGAAGAAGAAGGAGGAGGACACGTTTGAGCTCCCCGCCGAGTACATGGAAGAGGAGGAGGAGGACACTCTGCAGGGCGTGTTTGCGGCTTCGCCTCCTGAGGCTCCCAGCGAGGAGAGCGCCGATTCGGTCGAGCCTTCTCCGCGTCGCGATGCAGGCATGATCACCTCGGCGATTGATCCGGATCTGGAGATCGTGGACGCGGCGACAGCGCGGGCCATGCTTACCGGTGAGCCGATCAAGAAGGAGGCTCCTGCAGAGGAGGCCTCGGAAGAGGCTCCTGCAGAGGAGGCCTCGGAAGAAGCTCCTGCAGAGGAGGCCTCGGAAGAAGCTCCTGCAGAGGAGGCCTCGGAAGAAGCTCCTGAAGAGGAGGCTCCTGAAGAGGAGGTCTCGGAAGAAGCTCCTGCAGAGGAGGCTCCTGAAAAGGAAGCCTCGGACTCGGAAGAGGTCGCGGATGAAGCTGCGCCTTCTGAGGAGCCTTCGGGCGCTGCGGTGGTGGAATAAGCGTTGTCTTGGGAGGGCTTGAAGATGCCTTCGCAGGAACACAAGCGCACGTGTGTCGGTTGTCGGCGCCGGGCGCAGAGAGAGGAGTTGATTCGTTTTGTGGGTCGGGGCGCTGAGTTGCTTCCCGATCTGGCACGGACACTGCCGGGACGAGGCGCGCATGCCTGTCCGACTCGACGGTGTCTGGAACTCGGAGTGGAACGCGGGGGATTCACCCGCACTCTTCGACGACGGATCCGCGTGGAGGACCTGGGCGCGTTCATCGCTGGGCTGGAGACAGCAATGCAGGAGCATTTGCTGGCCAGTCGGGCGGGATTGAGCAGGGCTGGGGTGCTCAACGATGATGAGGATGCGGGCACCGACATGCCCGCTTGGAAGCGACGACTTCAGGTCCTGGAGTCGGCGGTCGCGGCATTCGCGACGGGCGACGAGGGCTTGGGGAAATGACGGTGTGCAGCCTGCGGGCTGACACACGATTGGGTGACCCATGAGCAGGGTTCGGATTTACGAGCTTGCCAAGGAATTCGGCGTCGAAAACAAGGACGTGATCTCGCGGGCATCCGCCCTTGGGATCGTGGTGGAAGGCCACCTCACGCTCCTCGACACGACGGATGCTGCGCGACTGAGGGATCAGTTCCGCAAGGATGACGGCGAAGAGATCGTCAAGAAGCGCGTGCGCTCGACGGTGATTCGTCGCAGGCGCTCCCGTGCAGTTGCGGAGGAGCCCGAGGTGGCACTCGAAGCGGCGCCCGGAAGCGTGCAGGAGGAGCCGGTCGAAAAGGCTCCCGAGAGCGCCGAGGCTGAACCGGCCGTGGCGCCGCAAGAGGTCGTGGAGTCGCAAGACGAGGCCTCCTCTGAGGAAGAGGTGGTCGTGGAGGGTGAAGAGCCCGCCGTCGAGGGGGAACCCGAGGAAAAATCCACGCAGAAGAGCCCAACGCCGGAGAAGCGTGCGCTCAAGATCGATCCCGAGGCGCGCCCCACGGCGACTCAGGCCGTGGTCATCGCCGCGCCGCCAGCGGGGTTCAGGCCCCCGGCGCATGGCATGGGGAGTCGCCCCGGGCCGCGCACTCAAGGCGGGCCTCCGGGTCGTCGTCCGGGTGGGCCGCCGGCTCGCCCTGGTCAACGCCCCAGTGGTGGACCTCCGCGAGGACCGGGAATGGGTATGCCCGGGCAGGCGCCAGGCGGTCCCGACGTGACGGGACGTGGCCCGGGCCGTGATGCTCGCGGGGGCGCGCGTCCTGGTCCTGGAGGTCCTGGAGGTCCTGGAGGTCCTGGAGAGGGAACGGGCGAACAGGTTCGTAAACGTCGTCGCACGGGTCGTCGAATCGTCGACCAGAAGGGACAGAACTTCAATACGCGCACGGCGATGGAAGAGGATTTCGGCCGTCGGATGCGTCG
>Ga0114996_10002170_pt1 | contig 25544 bp, 24 predicted proteins | sample ArcticOcean_MG_C_4_FD_87039 | JGI IMG/M metagenome (GOLD analysis project Ga0114996, IMG submission 87039) | Marine microbial communities from western Arctic Ocean - ArcticOcean_MG_CB4_134 | ecosystem: Environmental > Aquatic > Marine > Oceanic | place: Arctic Ocean: Canada Basin | collected... | reverse complement strand
TAATTATTAAAGATGGCGATAAGTCAATCCAGAAGTCTAATTATCCACGTATTCTGAGTTAGAATCAGTAAGCGGAAGACATTCCCAGACAAAGCGTAGGCGGAGCACAGCCAAAGCACAGGACAACAAAATGGGAACGTGGCGCGCTTTTGACAACAGGTTCTGGCCCGCCAAATACCTAATAGACGGCGAAGGTAAGTTCCGCTACACCCACTTTGGGGAGGGCTCCTACGAAGAGAAGGAGCTATGGATACGAAGCCTGCTGGTTGAGGCCGGTGCTGACCTATCAGACGTTTCTCCAGAAACCGATGCCGAGCCGATACACAGCTCTGCTGCAGAAGTCGCGGAACCGGGCCAAGGTCTAACGAGAGAGCTTTACGCGGGATACGACCGAAACCAAGGTGCCCGACTCTCAAGGCAATCACCTCCCTATGTTACGCAGAGGGTCTATTACGACAATAGAGGCGACGAGTACCAGTACGAAGACCCTGGCGACCACCAGAATCACTTCCTGTACATACAAGGGCTCTGGCGCAACGATGAGGAGCGACTCATACATGCTCGCAAGACCATTGGCTTTCAGGACTACCTGGCCACGAAGTTCTTCGCCACCAGCGTTAACGCCGTGATGGGCCCAGGGGAAGGCCTGCCGTTAAAGGTCCAAGTGCTCCTGGATGACCTACCAATCACTCCCGATAATGCCGGTGTGGATGTGATGTTCGATGGGAACGAAGGCCCGTATATCCTGGTGGACGACTGGCGGATGTACAACATAGTCTCTCTCCCCGAGTTTGAAGACCACATCTTGAAGCTTAGCTCTAACTCACCGGAGTTTTCGATGTTCGCCTACACCTTTGGGGCATATGAGGTTGGTGAGCCAGCGCAGACCGGCCCGAACGGCTAGACAGATCAAAGAGAAATGATGATCACAAAAGCTCATTGGCTATCAGTACTGATACTATCTCTGGCCATTCTAGCAGTGGCCTGGTCACCCAATTCGGCACAAGCTCAGGCCGTAACAGGCGATGCCCTTGCTGAACCGGGTGCCCGCTTCGACGAGGTGCTTCTTATAAAGGGGCCGGTCTCTGATGACGGTCTGCAGGCCATATTCGGCACGCCGGACTTGGGACTGGGCACGCAACGTATAGGCGTGGTGCTTACCTCTCCACAAGGCCTGGTGCGCTCGCCTCTGGCCACCTTCGCAACCTACTTCGTTGAGGACGGAGAAGTATCGGCAACAGCTTCACAGACATCGGTTGCCTTCTTCAATCCGTTTCCGCTGAACACACGAGGAATCTACACGGCAAAGATTGACTTCGACAGGCCCGGCAAGTGGCGTCTGGAAATCAGCATTCTTGACGACAACGCAAAAAACCTCAGCACGGAAATCGAATTCCATGTGAACGAATCTGCAGCCGCTCCAAGCGCGGGCGAGCAGGCCATTGCCAGCAAGATCAGGACTATTCGAGACGTCGAAAGCGTCGCCGAACTGACCACAGGCTCGTTGCAGGACCCGGACCTGTACCAGATATCCATCGCTGACGCCGTGGCTTCGGGCAAGCCAACGATGATAGTCATGGTCAGCCCCGCATTCTGCACCAACGCTGTCTGTGGGCCGCAGGTTGACATACTTCAGCAGCTCAAGGACGCCTACAAAGGTCAGGCCAATTTTATTCATGTGGATATTTACGAAAATCCCCTGGAAATTCAGGGCGATCTGGACAGAGGCGTCATTTCATCGACTGTCAGGGAATGGAATTTGCCCAGCACCGAGTGGTCTTTCGTAATCACTAGCTCTGGTATTGTCCACGAAAGGTTCGAGTCCTTCACCGGCTACGACGAGCTAGAAACCTCACTCAAAGAGGTCCTTTAGGAACGGATTAGTCTCTATTGGGCGAAATCTAAAGAGGTTATAAACATCTAATCGCAGGTCAAACGAACCTTGGTTCGGCGTTGAAGATTTGCCACATAGTGCTACGATGCGTAAAGGCCTTTACGCGAATCCGCTGATAAGAATGAGATAGGTGTCGCCGGTCAATCTATGCTTCAAATACAGAGCTTGTGGAAGTCTATCAAGGGCAACCTGCCACCCTATTACAAGGTGCAGGGGCCTATCAAGTCGAAGGAGACTAGTGACGAAGGCATTCTCTGTATTCTAGTAAACGCGTCACTGGTCGAGGTGGACGCTGTCACATTCAGTAGGCTCTCCGTTGGTGATAATTTGAAGGTCAGGTTCACAAGAACCGCCAAGGCCATCAGCATCGATAAGTTAACGACGCCGGATGGCCATATGACCAACGGATCTAGCCCTCAGTAGACTCTTCGGGCTCTTCAGACGCGTCTTTATCGTCTGACTTCTTGTCTTCGTCGTCGGAGTCGGCATCGTCAGAGTCGACATGATCCCGGGCCTTCTTCCTGAAGTCATCTAGCCGTGATTCAACTGCGTGATGCACTGTTCCTTCCGGGAATGAACCGTCCTCCTGGCGCTCCCCTGCCACAACTTCAGTCAAGACCTCAATCCCCTCATCGATAGTCGCAACAGCGTAGATGTGGAACTTACGATCCTTGACCGCCTGCACCACATCATCCCTCAGCATAATATTCTTCAGGTTATCCTTGGGCACCATCACGCCCTGAGTCCCCGTTAGCCCAGAGGCCTTACACACATCAAAGAATCCTTCAATCTTGAAAGTGCCGCCGCCAATAGCCTGCACGTCACCTGCCTGGTTAACCGACCCTGTCACGGCGATACCCTGTTCCAGCAGTATGCCGGACAACGCAGAAATCAAGGAGTACAGCTCTGTGGAGGAGGCGCTATCGCCATCGATTTCGCTATACATCTGCTCGAAACCTATGCTGGCTGTCAACGACAGGGGCTTCTCCTGCGTATATTGGCCTTGCATATAGCCGGTCAATGTCATTAAGCCTTTGTTGTGGACCTTGCCACTCATCTGGGTATCGCGTTCGATGTTAACGAGCTGGCCCCTGCCCAGAGACACACGGGCCGAGATCTTGCTGGGATTACCAAAGGCATAGTCGTCCATGGAATAGACCGCCAGACCGTTTATCTCTCCGACCCTTTTCCCATCGGTGGCAATATGTATGGTGCCGCTATCAATAAGCTCCTGCATACGGTCCTCAATCAGGCTCAGCCGATAGTGTTTCTGCTCGATGGCCTGGACAACATGCTCGGCTTTAACCAGTTCACCACCGCTCTTGCCCGCCCAGTAGTTGGCCTCTGTGATAATGTCAGCGATATCCATGAACCGAGTCGTTAGCTTTTCCTGGTTTTCCACCAGCCGCGAGGAGTAGTCTATCACCCTGGCCACAGCCGTCTTATGGAAGGTCTTCATCCCGTTACCATTCGTCCTGGATGCCACAAATGAGGCGTACTTCTTCTCGTTCTCCTCGTTCCTATCCATAACAGTGTCGAAGTCGGCGTTGACCTTGAAGTAGCAGCGGGCGTCCTCATCCTGCGCTCATAGCATCTGTATTAGCTGCGGACTGCCGACCATGATTACCTTGGCGTTGTTGGGGTTCGCCTGAGGGCGCAAGGTGGCAGATAGCAAAGGGCTGTTCTGCTCGCCAATATTCTCAACGCGGACCCCGCCGTTGCGGAGCGTACGCTTGAGGGCATCCCAAGAGAGCGGACTGAACAACACGTCTCTTGCCTGTAACACCAGGTAGCCGCCGTTGGCCCTGTGCATTGCGCCGCACTTTATCATCGACAGGTCCGTAGTAAACGTCCCCATTCTGGTCCGATAGTCGATTCGCCCGAACAGGTTGTAGTAGGTCGGGCTAAACTCGAATATGACCGGGCCGCCCTGGCAGTTGGTGTTGTCGACCAGACAGTTCACCTTGTAGCGCGTAAAGAAGTCGTCGCCGTTGATTGGCATCGACGGCATGGGGAAGGGCAATGCAGGCGTCTGAGGCGCTTCCTTGGGTTTGAACACCTCTAGGTTCTTTGCCATATCCGATTCCACCTGCGCTAGGTAATCCACCACTTCTGGGAAATCGGAGTACTTCTCCTGCAATTCATCAATGATCGGCGAAAGCGTTACGCGTACGACCTCGGCATCTATTTCGCTGACCTTTTCGTCTGCTTCTTTGTTAAGCCGACGCATTTCACGTGCTAGCTGGGCAATCTCGTGCTGGAGCTCGTCCGCTCTGGCTCGGAAGTTATCTCTAACATCGTCCGCCAGGTTTGCGAACTCTTCCTGGGTCATTTGCCAGCCTTCCAGCAGAGGCACCGGCGTGATACCCGCTTGATTAAAAGTCAGAGTAAACCCTCGCTGTTGCGCCTCCTGTTGGAGGGTTGTCGTCAAGGCCTAACGCTTCTCTTGGGCGCCCTGCAACATCTCCTCTACCCGGTGGGAATACTCGTCTGTATCGAAAGCCCTGGGTATCTCCTGTCTGCCAGAGCTGGTCAGATCGTCCATATCATGACCTAGCTGACGGATCATTCCGCAGGACATGCTGATTGCCAGCGGCTGCGACGGGTCTTCGAAATTGTAGACGTAGCCCCAGTCTGGTGGGTTGGGCTTGCCAGAGGCCGCCTGCTGTAGATATGAGCGAAGGGCCGTGTTTCTTCCCGAACCAGGTATACCCGAAACAAAAAGGTTTTAGCCATCAGCATCGATATCCACAGCCAGTTCCAGCGCGCTCAAGGCTCGCTCCTGGCCAATAGTCCCTTCCAACTGGGCGACTTCATCGGTGGTCTCAAAGCCTAGGGAGTCCGGGTCGCACACCGTATGAAGATTCTCAGCCCGGACTTCGAAGTCCTTCATACTCATATGTGTCTCCTCCTTCAGCGTGTCTCCTTCGAAATAGGTCAACCGAGGAGGACTGATATCTGCTCATGCTATCGCCAGGGCTTCGGCGGGGTTTCTACAGGGCTTCGGCCAAGAGCTCCACTAGATGCTTGGCCGACTTGTCGGTGCCGTGCTTTATCTGCTGCCGACAGGATATACCTTCGGCAACCATCTCGAACTCACCTTCTTCTGCGCGTATGGCAGGAAAGAGGGTCATCTCACCAACGCTCATGGACATATCGTAGTGCTCCTTTTCCATACCGAAAGAGCCTGCCATTCCACAGCATCCTGTCTCGATCTCCTTAACCTCACAGCCTGGGATGGCTTTTAGCACCTGCATTGCCGGGGCTGTTCCGACCAGAGCCTTCTGGTGGCAGTGGCCATGCAGAAGCACCTTCTTTGGAGGCTTTGTGAACTCCAGCGTAGCCCCCACCTCCTGCTGAGCGTACAGCACGAACTCCTCAATGAGCATCGTGTTTTCGGCAACAGCCTTGGCCCGCTCATTGCCCGCAAGCAAGTCGGGGTAGTCGTCCTTGAAGCTGAGGATGCAGCTAGGCTCGATGCCTACCAGCTTGGCGCCATTCTGAACGTAGCTGTATATGCTGTCCACATTGGTCAGCGCTGCGGATTTAGCCTTGTCCATCATACCTTTGGATAGCATAGGCCTGCCGCAGCAGGTGACCTTGGGCAGCACTACCTGGTAGCCCAGGCCCTCAAGCACTTTTACCGCAGCCTTGCCTAGCTCGGGATGGTTGTAATTCGTAAAGGTGTCCGGAAACAGTACTACCTGACCGTACTTGGCAGCAGATGCTGGAGAACCTCCTCTGGCCTTGAACCACTGCGTAAAGCTCTGGCTGGCCAGCATGGGGAGGTCCCGGCGCTTGTCCACACCAACCCACTGCTCCAGCAGGTCTTTAAACAGGCCAGTCCTCATCGACCAGTTGGATAAGGGAGCGAAAAACGAGCCTAGCTTGCTCACGGCGGCTATGTTGCCGAATAGTCGGTTTCGCAAAGAGAACCCGTTGGCCTTGTGGTACTTGTCGAGGAACTCGTACTTAAGCTTGGCCATGTCCACGTTGGAGGGACACTCGGCTTTGCAGCCCTTGCACTCCAAGCAGAGGTCCATCACGCCGTATAACCGCTCGCTGGTCATGGCATCGGCTGGCAGCGCGCCGGACATTGCACCTCGCAGAGCATTGGCCCGACCACGAGTGGAGTGCTCCTCGTCCCGAGTCACCATGTACGACGGGCACATGGTCCCGCCCAGAACTTTGCGGCATGCGCCCTGCCCGTTACACATCTCAATAGCGTGGGCGAAGCTGCCCTCTTCGGAGAAGTGAAAGCCTGTCGAGATGGGCATGGTTTTGTAGCCCGGTCCCAGTCGCAGGTTCTGCGTCATTGGCACAGCATCGGTGATCTTGCCGGGGTTCATTATGCCGTCAGGGTCGAAGGCCTTCTTAACCTCGCGGAACGCCTGGTATAGCTGGCCACCGAACATCTTCTCGTTGAAAGGACTACGGACGAGGCCGTCCCCATGCTCGCCGCTGAGGGAACCGCCGAACTCAAGGACCAGGTCACTTATCTCCTCGGTGATGGCCACCATTCGATCGACGCCGTCCGGCTTCTTGATGTCGATAAGGGGGCGAATGTGCAGGCAACCAACGCTGGCGTGCCCGTAGTACCCCGCCTCCGTGCCATGGGCCTTTACGATCTCATCGAACCGCTTGACGAACTCTGGCAGCTTCTCCGGCGCGACGGCGGTATCTTCAACAAAAGCCAGAGGCTTAGCATCGCCCGGGACATTCATCATCAGGCCTAGACCAGCCTTGCGCACATTCCAGACCTTGGCCTGGTCCGATGCACTCATCAGCCTGGGCATGGCGTATCCCATTCCGTCCCGCTTCATGCGATTTTCCAAGACGTCCAGTTTAGAATTTAGTTCCGACTCAGTGTCACCAGTCAGCTCCACAACCAGCAGAGCCTCTGGTTCACCGATGATGAAATCTGTCATCCGGCCGTAAGCCAAATTGGACTGGGCCTGTCTGAGGATCATGCTGCCGATTAGTTCCACGGCAGCCGGTTCCATCTCGAGCGTTGCCACTGTGGCCTCCATAGACTCTATGAGGTCATCGAAGTGCAACACCAGCAGAGCGGTGAATTTAGGCTTGGGCACTAGTCGAAGCTTGGCCTCCGTGATGGTGATCAACGTTCCCTCGGAGCCGACGACGAAGCGGGCCATGTTTAAATCGCTACCGCCAACGAACTCGTCCAGGTTGTAGCCAGACACACGCCTCTGTATCTTCGGATAACGGGCCAAGATCTCGTCCCGATTGGCATCTCCCAAGGCTAACAGAGTTCTGTAGATGTCGCCTTCCAGGCCATCGGCACGCATCTTTGCTTCGAGCTGTTCCCCGTTCAAAGCACCGAAGTGGGCCGTCGCCCCGTTCGATAGCACAACGTCGAGTTCATGAACGTTGTCCACAGTCTTGCCCCATATGATGGAGTGCGCTCCGCAAGAGTTGTTTCCGACGGCGCCACCGACGTTGCCCCTGTTACTGGTGCTGGGATCTGGCGCGAACAGCATGTTGGAGGACCGGATTTTATGGTTCAGTTCATCAAGAATTATGCCCGGTTGGGTTCTTACCCAGCCCTCTTCTTCATTAACTTCGATGATGTCATGCATGTACTTGGAGAAGTCCATGATGATGGCCTTGCCGACAGTCTGACCGGCCAGGCTTGTGCCACCACCGCGCGGCAGAACCGGTACGCCATGCCTGTTGGCAGTCTCAACGACGGCAATGACATCTTCCGCGTTCTTGGGCAGTACTACGCCGACGGGCTCGATCTGGTACATGCTGGCGTCGGTGCTGTAAAGCATCCTCGTCATCTTGTCGAATCTGACCTCGCCGGACACATATCTACTTAGCTCTTCAACCAGTTCCCTTGTATCAGACTCTGCTGCCGTGGTTGCCATAAATCTCCTCTGTCTAGGACAGGGTAAAGCGATCCTGCTTGTAATCAGTTAATAGGATATATCCTTTAAGCCGTAGATTCAAAGAGGATTTGGGCGAGGCAAGCGGCCTAAATTAAGAAGATAGGGCGCACAGGTGGAGCAGTGAAGAGTCGCAGTTAGCTCGAACGGCTTATTCAGGGGCGGTAGAGGCGTTGTTAAGCTCTTTCTGCGCTATGTAATAGACAACAGGCACGAAAGGCAGAATCCAAAGTAACATCAGGACTACTCTTGGATACCTGCCATCAGTGAATTTTTCCACCTCACCAGCGTAGTGCCAGCCCACGAACCAGTTCACAATCGGCAGGTAGAGAAATAGCACCCAGACTCCCGCGTCAAGGCCAGTGTCGTTAGCGATGTGCAGTTCCCTGACTGTGACGAAGAACCAGTAGAGTTGGTATATGCCAAAGGTGACGAAGAAGAGGGCAATTTGCGGCCAGACGCCACGCCGCTTAATGTGGTCGGTTTTCATGCCCTCTCCTGATAAACAGTCCCGAGAGTAAAATTACTTAATTAGTCCCGCCGCCAAAAACGTTCAGCACTCTGCGCCAGTTCATGATGACCAATAATGCTGCAAAAAGAAGACCCGCTCTCGCGGGCCCTCGTTAATAACCAGGTGTCGAAGCTGTCTATGAAACTCTTACTACGTTGTACCGGATTGTTCCCCTAGGCGTTACCACATCAATTTCATCGCCTACGGTTTTGCCTACCAGTGCTTTTCCAAGGGGCGAGACATCTGAAATCCTAGCCTCTGATGGGTTCGATTCGGTCCTGCCTACCAGCGTATAGTTGCTCTGGCGACCGGTATCGATATCCTTAACTGAGACCTTGGCACCGATGTCTACTATCTTGGATTTTTTGCGCTTCGAGGTGTCTACAACGACTGCCTTCTTAAGGGTATCTTCAATCTCCCGGATCCTACCCTCAACCAAGCCTAGCTGCTCTCGGGCCGCTTCCAAAGGTGCGTTCTCTCTGACGTCTTTGTCAGCCGCCGCCTTTTGAATCTGAACCGCCAGAGGCTGCCTCTCGGACTTAAGGGACTCCAACTGAGTCACCAGCTTCACATGGCCTTCAGCTGTTAATCCAATTGCCTCAGGGCCAGTTTTTGTCGCGCCGGTTACCCTGTTTTTACTCTTGCGAATGCGAACGTGCTGAGCAAGATTGACTTCGACCAGGCCCTGTTTCCGCGCATACGAAAGGAATCCGCGAATAACCTGTAGGCGTTCAGTGGCAAGAGGTGTAGTTCCCGTACCACCAACTTGCTCGGCGTAATCGCCTATCTCCGATGGGTTGATTTCGATGAAGGACCTATTGGGGCCGCACCATTGAACGAACTTGGTCAATTCACGATGCACGCTAGGTTCGGTTTCTTTGCCTTTGAAACTATCAACATAGATACCCACTACGTCAAGGAGGGTTCTGCTCTGGTCTGTTTCAAAAGTCAAAGTCAAGTCTCCTTGAAAAGCTATTCAGTATTCATATTAATGAAATTTACGAACATCTGTCAATGTGGAAGGAGTCTTACAAGCCACAGGATGGATTCCCAATAAAAAAAACGCGGCCCCGAAATAGATCTCATATTCGAGAGCCGCGTTACACAGAATCCAACTTTCGGACAGGTCTAGATTGCTACGCCGTATCGCCTCTTCTTGATGGCAAGATTGATAAATGTTTCCATTCGTCTTACCCCATGGGTCATGCCCGCCTTAGTGCGCAAGAACTGGCTTAGCTCCTCAGAGGACTTTAGAGTCGCCCACGCGAAGATGTCGAATGAGCCTGTGGTGACGGATACCCAGTTGATCTCATCCATTTCGGCCAAAGCATCGGCAACCGAGTCGATCTTATCGGCGTCTACCTGAACGCCAATGAGTACCTCTGACATGTACCCTAATTTTGCAGGATCAGGTAATGCTACAACTTTTATGTATTCTTCCTGCACTAGTCGCTTTAGACGTCGCCTTACGGTCTCCTCGCTTACGCCCACCTGTCGAGCTATGCCAGCGTTGGTTGCCGTGCCGTCATCCTGAAGCAATGAAATGATTTTTAAGTCTAGTTTGTCCATTCACCTTTTCCTTATTTACTGGTTATTTAGCATAAAATACTACACTGTTTTACGAATTATATATATATTAACTCATTTAATACCATAACATTCTCGTTTTAAGCCCGAACTCATTATGACATAATTCTTTTCAGACATCAATTATTTAATACGTATATTTGGCCCATTCCTAAAACATCTACACCTCAACTAGAGGCAATCACTATACAATTCCCCTAGTGAAATCAGGCAATTACGATACGAGTGAACGCAAGATTCACTGGGCTGTCACAAGAATTCTCTCCTATGTCCCCTGGCATGCATATAAAACCCCCCTACGCTTTCCCCTACCACCGCTAAATTGAGCTTCAAGGTCATGTCCACGACAGCCGTGAAGCTCATACTCGTACTTTTCACACGGACAAAGGGCATGAAACCGCGTAGTTTTAGGAGTTATTGAATTGTCTTCCCCTACGTCCACAGATCGTATTGAACAGTTTTTTCATCACTTAGCCATACTAAAAGCGTACGCTAAGAGAGTTATAGTCTCGGGAAATCCCCTTACTCCAGAAGAAGAGCAAGACAGAGCTGATCGCATTCAGGAGTTCTTGAACATCGGCCTTCCCTTCGACCTAACCGAGAAAGATATGGTTACGATTCTCTACCGTAAGCTTTTCTCCGTAGCCTAGGCCACACACACTGCCAGCAATCAGCCACGGTTACACGCATGATTCGCATTAAAGGAGCATGCGATAGGCTTGTCGGCGCGTTTAAGAATCGAGTCAAAATGGCTAAGTCTTCGTAGGCATCATCCCTAGCGACCTCAACGTCGCCATGGCGCAGCGAGAAATTCCTTCTCCTTCAGAGTTAAGGTGTATCGATTGTGCTCACTCGACTCGTGCGATATCCTATGAAAGCATTAACCCTAGTTATTTAGGATATACAGATGGCTGACAACAAGACAATAGAATACCAAGGGAGCCTCATCTTGCCGGGCGAGCAGGATGAACGCGAGATCTCCATTTCATTTAGTGAAGAAGATCAGGCAGTGCAGTTGCAGTTCGCCGAGCCGGTGGGCGGAGCAAACAACTGGAATGGGTCCAACGTAAAGATCGTTCAGAGGCTCAAGTATGGCGAGGCCGTATTCTTGACCACTGGGCTGCCCATGGATCCTGTAGAAATGACTTGGAAGTTCAATACCAGCAACGCGGACGACTCCCTTGCCGGTGTGATTATTCCAAAGCCAAATACCATGCGCGTCACAGGAGAGCGTGGTTTCATTCTCAACAGGGTCTCCTAAACTACCGACCTCTTAGCTCTTTGGATTGGCTCACGTTTTTTCGTCGATCGGGCCTCATGGTATTAAAGAACGCCTATCGAATCGGTAAAACCCGGGTCCATCCAAAGACGTGCAATCGGCCTGTTCCCCCATGCACCTTAGTTGCTGAGGTGCCAAGCGCCGTGAACGATTGCCTCTTAGGTTGTCCCGTATTTAGACGACACCATCGGCCATTCCTCATTAGTCACACTGCAACCTCTTCAGTCTAGCTAGCTGTCGTGACGTTCTTCATTACACTGAGCCCGAGTAAAACTCCCCTACATCCGAGTAAGCTGCACTACTGCCACGTTATGGATATCGGACCTTACGCCCGCTTCGAAGCTATTTATGAAAGCGGAACACCGACCAGAAACGCCATGAGTGTCTCGACACATCATGAAAAAGGCGACTAAATGTTCAGCGGTGGCTTGAACTGGGGCGCGGGCAGAACTCTTTACGTACAGTCAGACAAGGAAAGTGTCCTGAGGTGTAGGGGTCTCGTAACTTTGGCGGCCACGATATGGACGGCAATTATGGGAGCTGAAGTATTGGCAGGCTGGCCCAGCGTAGAGGCTAGACCTTCGGCATACAGGGAATGTGCCTACTATATGGCGACGCCATTCCAGCCATCGCTGCCGTCGTCAAAGACGTCCTAGGCGCGGTGGCCAGCTCAGGCTCAGGCTGCTGATGCCAAGCCTAGTTTATCTCACAAGCACTGATCTCTCCTGCCACGTAGACGGCGGCTCTTTCAATCCCGATGTTCCCTAAAAAGTATTGTCTCTCAGCGGTGCGCTTTCCTCATGGAGGTACTTCAGAATCTCTACATATGAGGCGGTTATACCGGTCTCATGATAAGGGATTGAGTATTTTTCGCAGATGGACCGGACTATGACTTGGGTCTCTTTCAGCTTATTTCGCGACATACTCGGGAAGAGATGGTGCTCTATCTGAAAATTCAAGCCTCCGTACCAGAAGGTAGAGAACCAAGTAGGCTTGACATTTCTGGATGTCAGGACCTGCCTGCGGAGGAAATCCATGTCGTCTTCTTCTTCCACCATGAGCATGCCCTTGTGATTAGGAGCAAACACAGACCCCATGATCAGACCAAACATGGCCTGATGAATTATGAAGAAGTAGAGTACCTGCCAACCATCAAGAAAATAGAAGAGCAGACTGAAGTACACGACAAAGTGCCCGATCATCAATACAGGTTCTAATACCTGGAATTTAACTCTGTTGTTGACGAGATATGTAAAGCCTGCAAGCCTTAGCCCCAAACCCTCCAGAAGAAGCATGGGGAAAAACAAGAATGCCTGGTGCATCACGATGAATCGGAAGATACCCTTTTTCTTTAGGGCCTGTTCCTTGGTGAAGGCTAAAACAGGGAAATCTGCGTCCGGATCTAGCAGCAGGTGATTAGGGTTATTGTGATGTCTCGTATGCTTATCAAGCCACCAGGAACGCTCCAGTGCAACCAGGAAGCTTATTATCAGACTCAAAAATTCGTTGTTACGAGCTGAGTGAAATACTTGTCTATGACCTGAGTCGTGGCCTATGAAACCTATCTGAGCGAAAACCAGGGCGAGGAACGCAGCATTTGCGTATTGCACCCACATGTTTTCGACAAGAACGAGGACTGAAATACTAATGGCCAAAAGAATAGCGGTCGTAGCAATCTTATAGATATAGAAAAGAGGTTGCTTATTCATGAGCCCGCCCTGCTTGACCAACTCTCTGACTTCAGCATACTCGTTTATCTGCTGGCGATTCACCTTTTCTTGTGATCGCCCTGTTTTTGTATCGATATCCACCACTAGCAGATCAGAATCCTCATCCACTAGCTGCACATTTCCCGTCGTTGCGTCGTCTATTTCGGCCCTCCCGGAAGAAACGATTAATCGTCACTAAAGTATTTAGCACCACACGCACAAAAATATCAAGATTTTTCCGCAACACCAATATAGCAATGCGAGTCCCAATTGTCCCTATTAAGTTCAAACTGAAGCGTATTGTGCTCTTTCTGGGAGAAAAGGACAACTCAAAAAGAACTGTCGCGCTGCCCGCCGGTGCGGTGACTGCCGAAAAGAGGGGGATTCTCAGGTCCGAAGCTGCTTGCCTTCAGTTGGGACGACGGTGCCTGAAGAATCAGGTCTCTTCCCAACGTCGAACAGGTCTTTAACCAACAGGAATAAAGGCTCGGTTTTCGTAAGTAATCAGATACATTAAGACCCGTTGAATGCCCCTGATCACATCGATTGAAAGGACTTCAGGTGTAATTTACCTCAGCCACCTTAATGACTGGTGCCGAAGGTCGGAGTCGAACCGACACGTCCGTGAGGACAACGGTTTTTGAGACCGTCGCGTCTACCATTCCGCCACTTCGGCTTTTTAGGATCATAAGCGAACCACCACTTATAAATAAACCGTAAATTGAGCTTACAAGATGGCCCAATGCTGTCTTTATTACCATGCTGGACATGGGCTAGTGGTTGCCGCTCAATCATTGTACAGTGAATAAACAGGCCATGCACTGAAATACATAGCCCATTTAAAGCGTCTTAGATGAATCGCACCACCTACATATCTATCTTTTTTTCACCAGACAGATATGCATCGGGCTCCTTCTCGAAGGCCCTGTTACAGCCCGGCCCGCAAAAATAATAGGTCTCTTCTTGGTAGACAAAAGTGCCGCCGTTTGGCTTGGACTTGTCAACATCCATGTGGCATACGGGATCGACTGCCGTTTCGCCGCCACCGCGATTTATCAGTGGTATTCGCATTTCTTCTCTCCTACATTTCCTAAGATTAGGGCTGAACCTGCCAGCCAGTCTTTGCCTTGAATCGACGCAACCTCAATGAGTTGCTGAGTACTGTTACAGAGCTAATAGCCATAGCACCAGCGGCCAGAATGGGATTTAGGAAGCCAAACTCTCCCAGCACAGGCTGCAATGCACTAGGAACACTGCCGTCCAAGAAAATCGGGTACAATATGCCAGCGGCGATCGGCACCAGCGCCACATTGTAGGCAAATGCCCAAAACAGGTTTTGCTTTATTGTTCGCATGGTGGCCTTGCTCAGGCTTATTGCAGTCGACACTCCGTGAAGATCAGCCCTTACCAGGGTGATGTCAGCTGCTTCCATGGCTACGTCGGTGCCAGTCCCGATGGCGATACCCACGTCGGCCTGGGCCAACGCCGGTGCGTCGTTGATACCGTCACCAACCATCGCCACTGCCCTACCCTGCGCCTGAATGTCGCTTATCTGCTTCGCTTTGTCTCCAGGCAGAACCTCAGCCACCACTCTATCCACATCCAGCAGCGCTGCTATTGCCTGGGCCGTCCTCTCGTTGTCGCCCGTAAGCATTACGACCTCAAGCCCTTGAGCCTTCATTGCCCTTACCGCGTCCTTGGACTCGGGGCGCAACGTGTCAGCCACCGCTATGATGCCCTGCACTTCTCCATTGGAGCCGACAAACATTGCTGTCTTTCCCTGAGTGGAAAGTTCAACAGCCTTGGCCTCAAGGCCGTTCAAATGCAACTCGCTTTGCTTCATCAAAGCCAGGTTACCCAAGGATAGAGTCACTCCACCAACCTCGGCCTTTACGCCGAACCCGGGCAACGCATTGAATTCCTTAACGTCCTCTAGCACGAGGTTGCGCTCATTGGCAGCATTCACAATGGCCTGTGCCAAGGGGTGCTCCGAGGCACGTTCGACAGACGCCGCCAAACGCAATAGCTCGTCTTCTCCGACGCCGCTCGTCACTATATCCGTGACGGATGGCTTACCGACGGTCAGCGTGCCGGTTTTGTCCAGCACCACGGTATGAATTTTATGAGCACGCTCTAATGCAGTCGCGCTTCTGATAAGGATGCCAATCTCAGCACCCTTTCCAGTGCCTACCATGATTGCAGCAGGAGTCGCCAGGCCCATGGCGCAGGGGCAGGCGATGATGAGAACAGCAACTGCCGTCAAAATAGCGTGGACGTAGGACGGCGTTGGGCCGAGCACCATCCAGATGCCGAAGGTCACCAGGGCGACGACAATGACCGCTGGCACAAAGTAGGCAGAAATGAGGTCAGCCGTCCTCTGTATCGGGGCCTTCGAACCCTGCGCCTCCTCCACCAGCCGCACGATCTGCGAAAGCATGGTGTCCCTACCGACGCCTTTAGCCTTAAAAGTGAAGCTTCCTGTCGTGTTGACTGTTGCGCCAAACACGTCGCTGCCAACAGTCTTTTCAACTGGAACGCTCTCGCCCGTAAGCATTGACTCGTCAACATTGGACGATCCGTCTATCAAAACGCCGTCGACGGGAACCTTCTCGCCTGGGCGGACCAGCACAAGATCGCCAACTTCAATGTTCTCTATCGGGACTTCGGTATCAACACCATCTTTTACGACTCTGGCTGTCTTGGGCTGTAGTCCCATCAGGGCCTTGATAGCGTTTGACGCACGGCTTTTCGCCCTGGCCTCCAGGTATTTACCCAGCAGCACCAGGCCGATAATGGCGGTGGACGTGTCGAAGAAGGTCTCGACATCGAATCCCTGAAAGAAGCCAGTGCCAGAGAACAGAGTTACGGCGACACTATAGAGGTAAGCAACGGATGTGCCCACGGCAATGAGAGTGTTCATATTGCTAGTGCCGTGCTTCAAAGCCCCCCAAGCCCCTCTGTAGAACTGCTTACCTGCCCAAAATTGAATCGGTGTTGCCAGGACCAGAAGAAGGTAATTCATTTCAAAGGGCACTAGACGCATGGCCGCAGGTACGAACATCAGGGCCATAATGAGGGTGGCCACCACAAGGCTGACGACGAACTTCCTTCGTAACACCAGAGCATCCTTCGGAGTTGCAGCGTCATCATCCTCGTCACCCACGACGGTCAATACTGCGTATCCAGAATCCTCAACAGCGTGACGGATATCCGAGATTCCGACAACGCCGGGCACGAATTCAATGGTCGCTCTCTCGGTAGCCAGATTTACATTTGCAGACCTTACACCGGCAACGGAGCCCAGTGCCTTTTCCACATGACCAACGCAGGAGGCACAGGTCATATTGCCTATAGCCAAGATCACTTTTTCCGTGCCAATTCCGTACCCCGCATCCTCTATCGCATGAATCAAGGAGTCTAGTGACACGTCCTTTTCAAGCAGATCGACTGTCGCCTTCTCCGTTGCCAGGTTGACGTTGACTTCTTCTACACCGGCAACATCTTCAAGAGCATTGGCAACGTGCGAGACACATGACGCGCAGGTCATTCCTTTGATCGGTATTGTTAACTTCCGCTCTTCATTCGATACAACCATGGCTTACCTCTTATCGGCCAGCGTATAGAGTTCAATCAACTCCCCTAACACCTCGTCCTCACGACCTTCCTTCACTCCTGCAATCACACAGGAATGCAGGTGGCCTTCCAGCAGCTTTGATTCAAGCTTCTGAATAGCACGCCTTACGGCAAAGGTCTGCTTTAGAACGGCGACACAATAGTTGTCTTCCTCCACCATGCGACGAATGCCCGCCAGGTGGCCCTCTATATAGCTTAGGCGTTTGAGAGCATCCTGTTTCGCGGGCGTTAGGTTTTCGTATTTACCTGTAGTTGGCATTTTACCTTCCCTAGCTCATAACCCATACCCCCCCGGTGGGGGTATATTCATAATAGCAGTTCGCCACATGCCGTGAAGCTAAGGGCTATCTCGCGCTCCCATATCTTTGCTGCAATTCCTTACAAAATGAAAGAGAAAATTCGGGACGGACCTCTACACATACACCATATGGGAAATAATATGAGGAAGTCATGATTCCCAGATTTGCGACAAGGAAAAGGCCGAGATTATTAAAACCTCGGCCTTTACCACTTTAAATATAAGGGGATCTGTTTTAGACGGTGCGGATAACTCCAACCACACGGCCACGAATGGCCACCCGATCCGCTGGAACGATGATAGGATCCATGGTTGGGTTCTCCGGTTGCAAGCGCACCATGTTGCCTTCCAAGAAGAAGCGCTTCAAAGTCACTTCCTCCATGTCGATGATTTCGGCCGCAACCATGTCTCCGGTTTCCGCCTGGCTGACGGGCTCCATGATTACGAGGTCACCATCGGCAATGAAGGCGTCAATCATGGAATCACCTTTGACGCGCAGACCGTATACGTTGGTCTTCCCGCCCGTTAGGAAAGCAGGCAGGTCCATGCTTTCGAACTCGTCAGATAGCCTGTCGGCGGCAGCTGGAATGTGCAGAGGCTGACCGGCGGCAATGTTACCAATCAGTGGAACGCTGACTATGTCCATCTTGGGACCGCGCTCCATGCCAACCAACTCTATGCCCCGAGAGACTTCAGGCAGGCGTCTCAGAAAACCTTCGCGCTGCAGTATATGCAAGTTGTAGTCCACCACAGACGTAGAGCTGATCTCACATCCGCCCTGAATATCCCTTACTGTTGGAGGAAATTGGTGGTCTTCCATGAACCCACGGATATACTCCAAAATCCTATCTTGACGCGGTGATAATTTGCCTTTGACTTTCACTGCTGCCTCCCGGCTTACCGAAAATTATCAGTAAGCATTAGTTAAAAGTACTAATGTTCTGATGCACAATATCAGTTTTAGAACAGACGTGTCAAGCGTAATTAAGTGGTGTGTTTTCATTGACTGAAAGAAAGGCTGAATGGTACAATGTGAAATAGTTCACTAATATGAAATGCGGTACATAGAAGCCTGGAAGAAACCCAGTTATTCAGCGAATGACCAATAACAGAGGAGGACCCGTGGTTAGAAGAAGATTTATCCCCATGGCGGTAGTTATCTCAATAGTATCTATCTTGTTGGTTGCTTGCGGCGGCGGTACAACACCGGCACCCGCGACACCCCAGCCAGCATCTCCTCCGCCTCCACCACCTGCCGTAGCTCCAGTCGCACCCAGTGCACCTACCGGTCCAGCACCTTCAGGCGCTTCTGGAAGCCAATTTGAAGTTACGCTAGCTGACCCAGGCGGATCCGGCACCTACTCATTCGACCCTACAGACATGACCTTCGACGTAGGGGAGACAGTGACACTTGCCCTTAGCTCTGAAAGCGAATTCCACACATTCACAGTGGACGGCCTCGGAATTGACGAATCCGTCGGTGGAGATGAATCTACATCACTTACGTTCACTTTCGACACGGCAGGCACCTTCGAATTGCTATGCATACCTCACGAGGCACTTGGCATGGTCGGCACGATCACAGTTAAGTAGCATTCCCAGTTACGTATGATTAAAAGACGCTCCCTCTGCCGTAGAGGGAGCGTCTTTCGCTTTGCGTGGCTACGGCCGCCTAAAAGCGGTGGTTTCGGCATTGGAATAGCTAAGTTCTTATATTGACGCCAGTTATGCTCATCCCTATACTACTCCTAGCTACTAAAGGGGGTGTAGAGGCATGCGGCTATCATGTTTGCAAGAGAATCTGGTACGAGGCCTTTCGACAGTGGGAAGGGCTGTAAATACTAGGACCACGCTCCCTATTACCCAGAACGTTCTCATATCCACCGACCAGTCACAGCTCAAATTGGCGGCCACAAATCTGGAGATTGCTATCACGACCTGGATCGGCGCGCAGGTGGAAGAGGAAGGCTCCATAACCATCCCCGCAAGGCTGCTCACCGAGTTCATTAACTCGTTGCCGTCTGATCGCATCGATATAGAATCCACCGCTCAGCCAAAGGGACTCGCCCTGAAATGCGCCAGCTTCGAGGCCAATATCAACGGCACGGATGCTGACGACTTTCCGCCAATCCCCACCGTAGATTCCGGCGTTGTGGGCAAGTTCGACCCCAAAGTCTTGCGCGAAGCTATCACCCACGTTGCATTCGCAGCGGCCACTGAAGACTCCAGGCCTGTATTAACCGGCGTAAAGGTGGAAATTACGGGCGACGATTTCACCTTCGCAGCTGCCGACGGCTTCAGACTGGCCGTATTTAAGGGCAAGCTAGCGGAGCCCATGCCCGAGGACATTAGCTTCATCATTCCGGCTCGCGCCATGCTAGAAGTGAATCGCATCCTTGGCTCCCAGGAGGAGTTGGTGGAGTTCACCGTAACTCCGACAAAAAGCCAGGCCCTCTTCAAGCTGAACAACGTAGAGATCGTTTCCCAGCTAATCCAGGGCACCTTCCCCAATTACGCCCAGCTGATTCCTCAGAGCTACGGCACCCGGGCAATTGTTGAGCTAGGAGATTTCCTGAGGGCAACCCGAACGGCGTCCATCTTCGCCAGAGACGGCAGCGGCATCGTTCGCCTGCAGATGTCCAGCGACGACAACGGATCAACTGGCAGCCTGCAGATCTCATCGAGAGCCGAAGAGTTAGGCGACAATCAGGGCGAGATCAAAGCCGAGGTTGAGGGTGACGACTCCAAGATAGCGTTCAACGCCAAGTATCTCTCCGAAGTCCTGGATGTTCTGGGCACCGGCAATGTTGCTCTGGAGACCACGTCGCCATCAAGTCCAGGCGTTCTCAAGCTAGTGGACAGCGATGACTACATCCACGTAGTAATGCCGATGTTTGTTCAATGGTGATAAACTTTTTCGCACAAGAGGTAATGGGCTTCACAGCTAGCCTTTTTTCGACTCGGTGACCTACCCGGAACAGGTCTACTGCAAAGGATGGGCAGTCATCGGATTAGTCGCATGGAGTGGAAATTCGTGTTTTGTTGCCAGGGCGGCGCCTCCTAGGCCTCCTCCAATAATAATGATGTCATAAGTTGTATTCTCCATAGATCTGCTTCCTCAACCTAGACGTTGGTTTGGGTGCTAACTTAGCAGTTCGTAACCGAGATTTCTGGTGACCCCCTGGGATGGCGCAATCTTCCCACAGTGTGAATATGAAGCTCTACCCCGTATGGGCATACTTCTTCAAAGCGACCTCGTTTAAGTCCGTTCCCCAGCCTGGGCCTTTGGGTATGGCGATCATGTCGTTGTTTATGTCCGGGAGCACAGTCACCAATTCGTCGCGCCAGGGATCTTGAACCGCGTCGCTTTCGCTGATCTTCACGTTCGTTACAGAGGCGCAAAAATTCATAGTCTGGAACGTAGACAAGTGAGTGCCGTAGTTATGGGGCGCGACATTCACCTCGAAGTGCTCTGCCATATTGGCCGCTCTGCGCGCCGGAATAAATCCCTGCCATTGCAGGTCAAGTTTCATGACATCCATGGCGCGTCTTTCCAAATACGGATAGTAGTTCAGTGGTCCAAGCTTCTGCTCGCCGGTGCAGATGGGCGTGCGGGTGGCGTCCTTCAGCATGCGGCAACTCTCTGCATCCAGGTTGTCCAGCTCCATCCACATGAGGTTGAGGGGCTCCAACGCCTGCGCCAATCGGATGTGCCCGTCGGCTTTGAAGTGCTGGTTCACGTCCAACGCTATGTTCACATTGTCGCCGCCCTCTTCTCGTATTATGGAGATTTGCCTCACAGCGGCATCTATCATCTCTATGGTTAACGTCTGGTCGTGGGGGCCGTTGCGGCCTTGGTCCAGCCCCTTGAACGGGTCTCCCGGCATCTGTATGTTGGTCTTGAAGCTATCATAGCCACTCTTCATGGCGTCGCTTACAATCGCCCGGATGTCGTCATATGAGCGGACCAATGGGCGCTTCAGTTGTTCGTGATTGTTGGTCTGATAGGTATTGTCGGCGTGGTAGGAAAAGAAGTGTGACCAGTACGTCTTCTGGTGATCACGAGTCGGCCCACCCACAAGCTCGTGGACCGAGACGCCCAGCGCCTTGCCTTTGATGTCCCACAAGGCCAACTCGATACCGGCCATGGCCTGCCACGTAGCGCCGCCGTAGGCAGATTGCACCGCACGGGCCATGTTGATGTAATGGCGCTCCACTGGGCCCGGATCCTTGCCTATAATGAAGGTTGACAGGTCCTCCACCAGTCCCCGTATGCCCTTTGCTAACTGCCCCTGGCCGAACTCGGAATAGCCAGTTATGCCCTCGTCGGTTCGGATGGCGCAGAACAGCCAAAGCCGAGACATGCCCTCTACGAGGAATGTTTCTATACCGGTAACTTTCATATTTGCTCCTCTGGAATAGCTATTAAGCTAGGCCCAATTCTGAACACCGACAAGAGGCGCTAATTTCAGGTCAACGCCCAATGGCAGGGAGTCCAATTTCACAAAGGCGAAGAGAATCATATAGTCCGGCAGTGTCTCCGACAAGCCACGCCGAAGCTCAACGGCGGCGGGAGCGGGCTCAGATTCAGGTGTGAAATATGCCACGAGGCGCTGGTCGCCAGGACGGTCTTCACGCAGGGCGACGACGGCTTCTTTTACGGTATCTATTTTCAAAAGCGCGATCTCTATCTCGCCAATTTCTGCCCTATAGCCTCGGATTTTTACCTGAAAGTCCTTTCGGCCAATGATATTCAGGCAGACATCGGAATCCATCCTACCCATATCCCCAGTGAAATAGATGCGTCTCTCTCCACCAGCTGGGTCAGAAAGAAATTGCAGTGCGGTCTCATCGGGCCTTTCCCAATAACCTGGGGACATATAGCGACTTCTGACTGCGACTTCCCCTACCTCATTGAAGCCTACCTCCTTACCATTTTCGCCTAGCAACAGTATAGCCATCCCCGAAACGGGATAACCCACCGGCACTACACTATCGGAGGTTAGAGTGAGGGTGACGACTCCAAAATAGCCTTCAATGCCAAATACTTGTCCGAGGTCCAGGATGTTCTGGGAACGGGCAATGTAGCGCTAGAAACCACGTCACCATCAAGTCCAGGCGTTCTCAAGCTAGTAGACAGCGACGACTACATACACGTAGTCATGCCGATGTTTGTTCAATGGTGATAAATCTGAAGCTGACGGCGTCCCCTCTCAAAGCTACTGTCGCACCGTGATGCAATGAGGCCTTACTTATTTGCATCTCGGTATCAAATCCAATTCTGCCATGGGCGCTTTGCTCCTTAGATCTACCTCAACCTTTCCCTTATCCCTGGTTCTTCGGTTCCATCATGGCTACTCGGTTGATTCCGCCGTATTGCGAATATACTAAGCCCCAGGTGGTTGCTTCGTCTGAAGCCATTGATGAACCTCGCTAATCGTGCGCCAAGGTCAGTTCTGAGGTGGCCCGTTGGTACTGCCATGGGCCATACTAGCTGTGAACCTGCCCCAGAGCTTGCGGGACTAACCTAAAAACTGGCACCGAGATTGGGGGCAGGCAACTTTAACGTCTGCTTGGAGTACCAGTATCTAAGGACAGGTTTCTAAAGTGCATCCAAAGAAAACTGTATCTAGGCTCCCGGTATCTCGGCCATCCCGGAACTCTCCACGTATATAGATCCCATCTAAAGAACCCAAAACCCGTTCAATGTCGGTATCGTCCGCTAACCGTGCCCGTGACCATTGTTCAAGGAAAGGATCGGTATAAACTGAAAACCCAGATTGCGGTTCAATTTTCCAATTGGCAGCGCGATCCAATTTGATTAAATAAGAGGTCCAGGAAGTACGAGGGTAAGAGTCGTCGTAATTATCTTGGTCGAAATACACTAATCTGGTTCCATCGGCGCCGAGAAGCCAAACATCGCCAGTGGCAAACTGGCTCGAGGTATCAGTTTGCTTTAGGTCGAATCTAAGATATCTACCGAAGAAATGAGATTTGTCCCCCAGATACTTGCGAGGAGCTAACCAATACCACACCCCATCCGTGACTGCGTCCTGTATTTTTATGTATCCGCCCGGATTGCCACCTAGGGGGTGAAATGATGGCTCTTGCGTCGTAGCATCGCCCGTAGCTTTCCAGCCTTCTTTCCCGGAGTCGAATCTGCTGTATACGGGCGCTTCTTTCGCAAACGGAATGCTGCCCAGTATGTTGTATTCTGGCTCTTCTTGCGGCGGGCAATCTATAAGGCACAAATCTACTAGTTCTAAAAGATCGGGATAAAGGAACTCACTGGCAGGCTCATCGTAACCACATTGCAGGCCGTTGTTGTATAGCATGTTAACTATGCGGTCTTCGTACTTGTCATGGTCGGCTTGGCCTACCCGACTTGGGCTTTTGCGGTCATTCAAGTAGTAGTTAACGTAATCGCAAATTTGGATACCTTCCCGTCGTTGTTGGGAAGCTGTCTCCCAAGTTTGTCTCAGGTTATGCCACATAGAATACAGTCCAGCGCTGAAGTGATCACCGTATCCTGGACGTTTTGGATCATTGTCGTTAGTACTTCCGTCAACCACCATCGTTCCTTGGCTAAGGCCTAGGACAGTATGTGGAACGGAGTCTCGATCGATGAAAGATTCTTCCTTATCTTTCCCGTCGCTGTCGTACCAATCACACAGGAAGTTTGTAATGTTTCCAGCATAGCCATGTCCCTTGGTGTGCGTTTTACCTATAGGGTCTACGTCAGGTGATATCAGCTGGAATGGACTGTCATGATCATGGAAATAATGTGAGTATGATGATGGCCCATTTCGGTCTATTTGGTCGCAAGTGTTTAATCCCACATTAGCCACAAAATTGGCCCATCCTTCTTTGAAAGCAACTTTGGGCCATTCATAGGTGTTGTAGCTCCACCCTTTCCATCCTGGAGGGGTATTGCCGTAATAGCCCGGATTAGCATAGGGTCCTCCAAGGTCTTTATCTGGGTCCCTTCTCCCGTACGGGCAATCAATCAGGTCTTCAGGACAATCCCATGACGTAATATTTTTAGGCCATCCATATGTGCCGTCAAAAGTCCGTCTTTGAACCACGTGGCCGAATTCGTGTGGCACCAAAACCCCAGTCGTCCATAAGTCCGGTTCGGTTATCCAAATTTCGTTTTCGCTCTTGGCATGTCCTCTACTGCAACCGCTGCTGGATCCGCTAGAAGCATAAACAGCTGAACACATAACCGCCCGAAATGCACCCCATTCATGGGAACTGGTTTTATTTAAATTGATTCCCGCATTGTGAAATTTGTTCACTGTTTCCACAAGAGAAGCGTAATGGTTGGCAGCGATAGCCCACTGTCTTTCTGAGGAGAGGAGATCTCGACCAAAAATCTTAGTATCCAAATACAGGTCGACTTGTGTTTGGTTTGGCCCAACCACTAATGGATTATCCGGTGAGGCCTGAGGGTGGTAAAGATGAAACACGCTGTCACGATCTTCTGTCCGACGAACCATGGATACGCACAACCCCTTTGTCTGATAGAGATAGCCCGACATAGGATCTGTGGAGGGACCGGTCTCGTAGTCATCATCCCCTTTAAGACAATTGCTCAAACTAAATCGGATAACATATTCGTTCCCAATGATCCCATCTGAACATTCATCGGGTTGTACCTGACTCAAGTCAAATTTATACCCTGAATAAAGTCCTAGGGGGGAGATATATCCTCTAATATCAACGTCCCGCGTTGGAGAATTTATTTTGCGAATATACGTATATGCCACCCTCTCATAACCTACACATCTACCTAATCCTTTAATATTGCCAAATGTGTCCCCATATCCTGGATCGACTTCAAAGAGTTCCACTAGCACATCATTTGCACTTAGATAATTTATACTGTGGTCTGGAAAGCCCACGGGTAAACTGGGTGCATAAAGGCATCCCGATGTATAGCAGTTCTTAGGTAGGCCGAGTCCATCACCATAGCCCCCATGATGCGGATTGCCTTGGGGATTACCGGACGGTTGAGGGCCATAAGTGTAGTGTGAATCAAAGTCCCCCTTGAAGCGTAAGTCGTTGTACCAAACTTCGCCTTCTATCCACAGAGAAGCGTCATTGCTCGATGGCGGGGTAACCTGATCTCTGTCCGGTAATGACATTTGGGGGATAGGTTCACCAATTACCAAAGACGCAACTTCCGAGTATCTGTCCCCTATACCTGGTATCGAAGTCTTAGAACCATCCAACCCTTGAGGGGAAAATGATGAAAAAATGGCATCGTCTTCCCCTTCTGTCAGGATGAGCACGCCTTCAGGCACTTGGGTGTGGTTGGTTGTGCCATTCTTCTTGGCTACAACTGCCTGTTTGGTAGGTATTGACGGCGGTTGAGCTGCCGGGGTGGGGCTGGCCTCGCTACCTAGCTTTTCCGTGGTAGATTCCAGTTGGTCAGCCGTCTTTTGTCTAACCTCATAAGCTATACCGTCACAGGCCAAGAACACCAATGTCAGGAGAATTAATGTCCGAGCCAAGACCCGAGAACTCGTCGGATACGACATGCGAACTCCTCAGAACGCCTAATTAAATACCCAGATGCTGCCATCCGTATTTTAAGCCCTTGCTGCTTCTTTGACTAGGGAGAGCGTTAACGCATGAACCTCGTCGTTCCTAAGGACATCCAGGAGATTTATCCACAAACTGCATTTGGCTAAGTCAAGGAGCGCAGATGCCTAGAGGAAT
>Ga0114996_10002169_pt1 | contig 25546 bp, 24 predicted proteins | sample ArcticOcean_MG_C_4_FD_87039 | JGI IMG/M metagenome (GOLD analysis project Ga0114996, IMG submission 87039) | Marine microbial communities from western Arctic Ocean - ArcticOcean_MG_CB4_134 | ecosystem: Environmental > Aquatic > Marine > Oceanic | place: Arctic Ocean: Canada Basin | collected... | reverse complement strand
TGCCTTTCTTTGTATCCATGCTTGGATTACTGTCTAAAGTTCAATGAATTCAAGGTCAAGGTTGGGAGTTTCAGAGGAAGATTATATGGATGGATGATGACCTAAGAAAAATCCCCACCTTCCTTTTTTCCAGCATTCCGTCATCCAATGACTACTGAACTTCCTCCAGAAGCTCCGCCACTGTTTTTTGAAGGACAGGGTGAACTACATCTGAAGCAATCTCAATCAAAGGAAGAAGCACTGTCACCCGATCGTGCATACCGGGATGAGGCACTTGTAAGCCAGGATGGTCTATGATCGCATCACCATAGAGCAATATATCGATATCAATCGTGCGAGGCCCATTGATAATTAACCTTTCGCGTTTCAGGTTTCTTTCTATATCGAATATGCGCTGGAGGAGTTCATCAGCGGACAACCGCGTGCGCAGATGCAGGGCAGCATTTAAAAACAGGGGTTGATCGGTAATCCCCCAAGGTTCAGTTTCATGTAAGCTTGATACGGCCACAACCGTCCCCTCTTTTTCAAGATAGGATACCGCCTGTTCAATGTTCTTTCGCCGATCGCCAAGATTAGCGCCGAGTCCAAGATAGACCTCTTGCACTATTTCACTCATGCACTTTTTATCGCATCGATAATTTCAAGCGCACGTTTGTGCTCGAGCACATCGTGAACACGTACAATCTTAGCACCCTTGATAATTGCCAGTACATTGGAAGCAATAGTACCCTCTAACCGTTGCTCAGCGGGCAAATCACTAATCTTTCCAATAAACGATTTTCTCGATGTGCCGATGAGGAGGGGAAACCCCAATTCGGTAAATTCGTTTAAGCGCTGTAATAGGATTAAGTTATGCTCCACGGTTTTTCCAAAACCGATGCCAGGATCGAGAATTATATTTTCATCTTTAATCCCCGCCAATTTTGCCACTTTTACACGTTCAATGAAAAAATCCTTAATCTCTGAAACAAGATCATGGTATTTGGGTTCTTGCTGCATCGTCTTGGGCAGTCCCTCCATATGAACAATGCATACGGGGACTTGATGGGTCGCCGCCACTTCAAGCATCTTACCATTTTCATAGCGCAGGCCCGAAATATCATTTATCATTCCTGCACCACGCTCAAGGCAGGTCTTCGCTACAGCCGGTTTATAGGTGTCGATAGAAATAGGCACTGTTATCTCCTTGGCCAACTGCTCAATAACCGGCGCCACGCGATTCAGTTCTTCGTCTGCATCGACAACATTTGAACCGGGCCGCGTGCTCTCCCCACCGATATCGACGATATCGGCTCCCTCTTCTACCAGTTGCTTGGCGCGGGCAATCGCATAATCAATCGTAAAAAACTGACCGCCGTCTGAAAATGAATCGGGGGTGACATTTAGCACCCCCATGATCACAGTTTTATTTTTTTTAAACTTCAAATGCACTCAGGCGGGAGAATCCACCTCTGCATAAAGGAGGTCCATCTCATCCTGTTTCTCAGCTGTCATATAGGCGCGACAAACCCCGTCGAGGAAACTCCAGAGCGCATCTCTACCCATTTTTACCGCTTCCGTTACCTGGTTCTTCTCCTCTTCAGTGTCCGCATGTTCGCTAATGATGTCCCACCAGCTATTCGCGTGTTCTATATCCATAACCCCATGAACTTTGAAAAATTTCTGACCGCGCTCGTCAGTCATCGCGTAATTTTTTTCCAATCCATCTAATTTTGTCTCAGCAACAGCCGGGATTTGAGATTCGTAAGCAGACAAAGCGCTGACGCCCTCTAAGTAAGAACGCGAGGAGAGCTCGTTAAAGACCGCAATGGTGGAATTAGTTTCTGCTAAGGGCTCCGAGTTCTGAATCTCTTGACGAGACGCGCCAATACTTTCACCAAATCGAAGCCACAATTCGCGGTGATTTTCCACGCCGTGCTCCTCGTCATATAGGTTGTCCGTGATTGCCTGACGTACATCGAATTCATCCTGCGTGCAGGATGCGTGAATCTTACTAAGAAACGTGGGGAAATTCTTTTCTAAATGATAATACTGTTCCGCATATTTTCTCATCACCTCGATGGGTAATGTCCCACGATTCCACATTTGGTAAAAGGGGTGTTTTAAAAGATGTCTTTTATCGATTTCAGATTGTAATTCCTGGATGAATATCTCTCTGCTCATAAATGTAAGTGGTTTGAGTTTAAGTTATGTATTGCGAATAAAAAACTATACCCCTTCCTGCAACAACTAATTCTTCACAGCCTGATTTAATTGTCTGACCCTGGAGATTGAAAATTATCTTGGCCATGACCAGCAGTCCGATTAATAGTTTCCCTTGTCTGCGGATCTCATAGGGACAATTCTACATATCTTACTTGAGACCAATATCTTATAATTATATATTCGGCTTTGAACTGTTGGCCGTCGCACAGAATATGGTGCACGGCGATAATTAACGTCAAGCGCAGATATTAAAAACGTTAAAACATACTCGATAAATATTATTCAACTCTTCAAATAAACTAATGATCTCAATAAACATAGATCATGGAACATCCCTCTTATGAAACCATGGAAAACACTCTCACGCGAAACGATTTTGAATCACAGTAAATACTTAGCGGTTGAAAATCATACCGTTGAGTTGCCCGACGGGAAGGTTATCGACGATTGGCCCTGGTTAATTTCTCCTGATTATGTGAATGTCGTGGCGATGACAGAAAGTAACGCGTTTCTTTTCTTTCGTCAGACAAAATATAGCGTTGATGGCACAACAATTGCGCCGGTTGGAGGGTATCTCGAACCGGGTGAGAATTCTCTTGATGCAGCGCAACGCGAATTACTTGAAGAAACCGGTTATGAAGCACCGGACTGGATCCACCTCGGCGATTACATTGTCGATGGCAACCGCGGTGCAGGCTGTGCTCATTTTTACATTGCCCGAAACGCGCGCTATGTAAAAGAGCCTGATGCTGATGATTTGGAAGAACAAGAACTCCTTATTCTCAGCCGAGCAGAAGTGGAAGCAGCCCTTGCCGGAGGTGAATTCAAGGTTCTTGGCTGGGCATCGGTCGTCGCCTTAGCGCTGATTCATTTGGGAGAATAAAAGGGTCGCCACACTGCTCGAATTGAAATAAATTACTATTATTGCCTATTTGCTGATTGAGAAGTTAACAAATATAGGTGAATTTTTGATTTTACATTAATTGCACCCCGAATTATCGCTAGAGCAAGTATTATGGAAGAATATATGGAAATTCAGGCCGGTCAGGTTATCATTGAACAAGGCCAATTGGACAAAGGGTTTTACATTCTCGAGTCGGGGACATTTGAAGTTATTAAAGACGGAGTCCTACTCAGCGTTCTCAAGCATCCGGGTACAATTTTTGGGGAAATGGGAGACTTTCTTGACGAACCCAGGACTTGCACCGTGAAAGCAAAAGAAGCTGGCAAGGTTATTCACGTCGTGGCGGATGACATGCGAAAACTAATTCAAGAAAATCCGGATGTCGGTTTGGCCATTATTAAGACGCTGACTAAGCGACTGAAACGAACGACACAGAAACTGGCACAGACGGCCAAGGACTCCCCTGTGTATTCTCTTCAGAAATAGGTCGCTTAATTCGAGAAGGGATCGAGGTTAATAAGGCTGCTCGCCTTTTATGTTTACCTCCCCACCGCTGGGTTAAGACTTTCCTGCCTATTTTCTTTTCATTATCAGAAGCGCAATGTTATTTAATATTTTAGTGGTGTTTAATTTTTAACACTTATCCAAAGCTGTTCGGGACGTGATGAACTTCTTTCTTAATAAACACGGCAATATATTCGCGTTATGCTTTATACACTTTCGTTGATACACATAGTTTTTTGTTCGCTTTACTCAAAACGCTTAAAATTGATAGCTGAGAATAAGTATTGATTTTTTAGTGCAGAAATGTGAATATACAGCCTTAGTATCCTCATTTGGGATGACACGCGTCGCATTTATTGGGCTTTAGCTGCGATGTAGCGTGATATTAAGCACTCTATAAAGTGATGAACTTTGAATATCGATTTAACCAATTAGAACGTCAAAACAGCCGCCTCAAAATAATCTTATTGGGGATGGGTTCTGTTTTATTCGTCATGGGGATCGTATTAATTTTTACGCTCTTTTTTGTCATCGAATCCAGGACAGAACTGGTTGATAGGATAGAAGCACAGGATGTTGAACGCACAACCGTCAGGGAGAGAGAGATAGGTTCTCTGGCATTAAATGAAGTTCAACCTGAAATCATTCAAATTAAACGATTTGAGGTCGTTGGTGATGATGGCGAAGTTGTCGCTTCCCTCGGCTCAAATAAGGTGGGAGATGGGATGGTGATGACGGTCAATAACAACGGCGAAGGCTATGTTCAATTGCACGCCGTTGTAAAAAGTAATGGTAAAGTCACAATCTACGAAAGCAAAGCTCAGGAGCTTGCTTTTTGGGGAATTAATGAGGAGATACACGGTGGTATATCTCTGACGAATGGTGAAAGTGTCGCTCTCTTATCTGACAGTAGCGTCGAAGAAAGAAATAATTAATCAACGCGGTTGATTATATTCTGTGATATTGACATTTGTACTAATAGTACAAATGCGGATGAAAACCTGGCCGACTGAACGACTAATTCAATGCTTGCACTTATCGCAACTCATTCCGATAAGCAGGTAAAAGAAGTCTACCGACGTAGGGCACATGAGCACAATTGAGGATTTAAAGCTATCAATATCCGACTTTCAATCGGCATCTTCCTTGATATATAAGCACCTTTCGCCCACGCCACAATTGTTGTGGCCCCTTCTAAGCGAGCGTTGCGGTTGTGAAGTTTGGACTAAACACGAAAACCACTTACCGACAGGATCGTTTAAAGTTCGCGGAGGGATATGGTATATAGATCAATTAATTAATTCCGCGGGCGAAGTTCCCGGGGTTGTCGCCGCGACGCGGGGTAATCATGGGCAGAGTGTCGCGTTTTCGGCACAAAAAAATGGAATAAAGGCCCAGGTTGTTATTCCATTTAACAATAGCCACGAGAAAAACCGGGCGATGCGCGGATATGGCGCTGAATTAATTGAGCATGGGGAGGACTTTAATGTCGCGCTCGAATACGCGAAGGCGCTCGCTGATAAAAACGGTCTGCATTTATTTCCGTCTTTTCATCCCCTACTCGTGCAAGGTGTGGGGACCTATAGCCTGGAGTTTTTGCAAGCGGTTCCCGCTATACATACTGTCTACGTGCCCATCGGATTAGGCTCAGGAATTTGTGGTATGATTGCCGCTCGAAACGCGTTAAATCTAAAAACCGAGATCGTAGGAGTAGTTTCAGAAAAAGCCCCGGCTTATGCGCTTTCCTATAAAAACAAGCAATTAGAGGAAACCGCATCTTGTGATACCATGGCCGATGGACTTGCCGTCCGTATCCCCAACGCGCTCGCCCTGGAATCCATACTGCAAGGCGTGGCGAGAGTCGTTACGGTTTCTGATGAGCAGATCATTGAAGCGATTCAAATTTATTACGCGGACACACACAATATTGCAGAAGGGGCGGGAGCCAGCCCTTTAGCCGCATTACTAAAGGAAAGAGCTCGGATGAAGGGGAAAAAAACCGGGTTAGTTTTAAGCGGGGGAAACCTTGATCATAATTTAATGATACGCGCGCTTCGCAGTGAAAAGAGTGAATAAAGAGTAATCTATAAGTGACAATTTATACAAATGGTCTGCGGTGCGCCGTTCTTACAAGGCCATCTCCTGTCGATTGATTTCATATTTATTCATGGACAATTATCTAATTTACGACGATAAAAAAAATTATGGATTCACTACAGTATAGCCAGGAATTGATCTCATTTGAGTCAACGAGTACATTATCGAACGTTGCGATCAGCGACTATGTGGAAAATGTATTAAAAAAAATCGGTTTTGTGATCGAACGCCTCGAGTATGATGATCCTGCTGGAATTAGAAAGGCCTGTGTCGTTGGAAAAAAAGGAGAAGGTCGGGGTGGTATGGCCTATTTTGGCCATACGGATGTGGTGCCGGTTAACGCCTGGTTTTCCAAAACAAAGGGGCCATACACACCAAACGTGATGGATGACAAGCTATTCGGTCGCGGCAGTTGTGACATGAAAGGTTCCATTGCCTGTATTTTAGCGGCCGCTGAGCAAGTTCCCGCGGAAAAGCTAAAAAATCCATTATATATTACCTGTACCTCGGATGAAGAAATCAGTTTAGACGGGGCAAAACAGGTTGCAAAAAATTCCCAGTTCTATCGTGAAATGGTCGAGGGTAAGAGTAACGGTGTAATCGGTGAACCGACGATGCTTGAAGTTGTCTATTCGCACAAAGGAACTGCTGGGTTCCAAGCTATATCACATGGCAAAGCTGCTCATTCGAGCACTAATGAAGGAATCAATGCTAATCTCGCCATGATCCCGTTTCTTGTCGAAATGAAAAAATTACATGACGAGACTGAATCCGATCCCAAGTGGAAAAACGAGGAGTTTGATCCGCCGACTATGCGCTGTAATATTATCATGAAAGATAACTGCAAGGCGCTTAATATCACACCCCCGGAGTCTATCTGCATCGTCCGTTTCAGACCCATGCCTGGTCAAAACGTCGAACCTCTCATCGACCGCGCGCGGGAAACCGCGGAGAAATGTGGCCTTGAATTTGAAACCGGGTTATCTGGCACACCCCTATATAGTGATCCCCAATCTGATTTTATAAAGGACGTGCTGCAAAATGCGGGGAGAAATACACCACAGACGGTGCCTTATGGTAGCGACGGCATGGCGTTTACGGATATGGAAAAGTTAGTTCTCTTTGGGCCGGGAAACATAGCCATGGCACACACGGACAATGAATGGATTGATTTGGAACAGTTGAAGTTGGGGACGGAAAAATACTCCAAATTGATCGAACACTGGTGTAATTAAACTAATCTGAGGCTTTTTTAAACGTTCCCTTGCAATTCTTAGCTATCGGTGTTCCTATTTTATAGTTGATAAATTTGTCAGACTATTTAAATAAAATGATTTTTAAAGAGAATGACGAATGTTCAAGAACAGGATCTGGTACTACGCCATTATTCAGAACTGTAATAACTTGCAATGGCGTAACATAAAAAGGAATAGATAGAAATGGATATATATGTAGGAAATCTCCCCTACGACACTGACGAGCAGACCATACGTGAAGCTTTTTCAGCGCATGGGAATGTAGATAATGTAAATATAATATTTGACAGGCACACGGGCAGAGCCAAAGGGTTTGCTTTTGTAGCGATGTCAGACTTGAAAGAAGCACAAAGCGCAATAGATGCTTTAGATAATTCTGAAATTGCCGGCAGGCCAATTAAGGTAAATCAAGCTAGACCAAGAGAAGAAAGAGATGATAGTAGGGGTGACAGAAGAAGGTAGTTTGGTTTAACTTAGAAATGAAGGTCGCTTACGTTCGCGACCTTCAACATTGAAAATCTACTTAATGTCACGGTCGTTAAAGGGTCGATCGTGTTGACGTTGTGTACGTACATTGCCCAATGATTTTCATTCGCATTGACTTGCCGGATCCCTGGAGATTATCAGCGCGCTCCACGTCCTATCTACCCTCTTGATCCCGACATGTCATGGAGCTAGGAGGCCGATGGGTATTATCGAATGCGGATTGATGGGGTCTCGCACACTAACCCACAACAGGCGAATCGATCAATTCGCTTGCCCCCATATTCCCAATCACGCATTCACTCCTTTTGCCAGCGAGCGAAAAAAATCGCGATAAAGGATAGTCTCGGAAATATTGTCGCATTCATTGCAATGCTCCCAATCGGTCCAGACGTACTCGAGTGTGAGCCAACCACGGTAACCTATCTTCTGCATTACTTTAAAAATTCTTTTAAAATCAATCGTGTTACTTTCAAAACTTGCTTGCAATCGTCCCTTACACCCACCGCGTACGTGGAAGTGGCTGGCGTATTTAAGCAGGGGTTCGATAGCCTCATCCTTAATACCTTCACGCACAAAGTGCCCGTAGTCTAAGGTCAGGGTCAATCCGGGAACGCTTTTTATAAGTTTTTCAGCGGGTTTAGGTCGAGGGACAAGCGAATCTATATGGGCTTCGACTCCCAGAACAATGCGATACTTTTTGGCTTCTTCAACCCGCCATTGTAACTCCTCGACCGAACGGGCAAAAGAATCTGCATAGGATTCTCCCTCATTATGTACTCCAGGTGTTATCGTGACATGACGGCAATTACACTCAGCCGCATACTCCAATGTTTTAAGATACCAGTCACTCAATCGTCGGCGACAGGAGCTCTGGGGGTGATTGATCGCCAATGTGTGGGAGTCTTCAGACTGCATAAAAATATCAGCCGCTTTCAATCCCAGACCATCCAGCTTTCTTTTTAGTCGACGCGCAGAACGCCGCACATTTTTGAATTCAATTGACGGTTGAAGGTGAGAACGTTTTTCAAACAGTCCAATGTCCACTCCTTTGATTCCCAGCATGGCAATGAGCTGAAGTGCCTGATCATGCTTTAAGAGGGGAAAGGTGAAGTCGGGACAAGCTAATTTAAGTTTCATGAATCCTCCATAAACTTTGTTTTTCTAAAAGGTTCCCATTCAGCAGGGGTAATGTACCCGCCATCCACCACCAGTGATGTTCCGGTAACTCCCGACGAGTCTTCGATTATTTAATTCAGTCGTTATTTCATCTACATCGGCAGTGGTTATGTACTGTCCTCGAATTCCTTATATATTTCAAGTTCCTCTGGTAATGCGTAAAGTTGAACGAGTAAGCAAACAAAACCGAATATTTAGGGAATTAGATATTTAAATATCATCTATACACTTGGTATATACTTGCTCTCAACTACGTTAAATAATGAATAAAAGTAATTTGCGAGCTTATCAAATTTATTCATTATCTAGTCACAGATGAATTATAAATCATCTATAGAATGCATAACGCCTCTGGTTCATTAAGCATCTTCGGCACACAAATATGAAACAACGACCCAACATTCTGTGGATTTGCACGGACCAACAGCGCTATGACACGATCGGTGCTCTCGGTAATCCCCACATCAGAACCCCGAACCTTGACAGATTATGTGCCGAGGGCACGGCCTTCTCCACCACCTACTGCCAGAATCCAATATGCACTCCCAGCCGGGGCAGTTTTATGACCGGACTCTACGCGTCGACTATCCACTCCAATATTAACGGAAACACATGTCTTCATCTCCCCAACCGCGCGAAGCTCATCTCCAGGCATATCGCAGATCAAGGTTATATTGGCGGGTTAGTCGGAAAGCTGCACCTCTCCTCCCCTTGGGACGGACACGAGAAACGCGTGGATGATGGCTATGAGGAGTTTCACCACAGTCTATCTCATGGCCAACTCATTGATACCAATAATGAGTACACCGACTGGCTTGATGAAAACGGCGTTCTCGACGAGGTGCTCGATCAATCTAATCGAAACGATACTCTTCGAATGGGCGTAAAGTACCGTGAAAATATTCCATTTAAGTGGCATCAGACTACCTGGTGCGCCAATACAGCAATCGATTTCATTCGCCGAAGAACCGGTTCGCCGTGGTTTCTCAGTATCAACACTTTTGACCCTCATCTCCCAATGGATGCCCCGGACGATTTCCGCATACCCTATGAGACCGAGGATTTACCGCCACCACTTTTTACTGAGTCGGACATTGAATTACAGCAAAGGCTCTCAAGCCACTTATTTGCGTCGACTCCACAGCGTCCAGATAAAAAGCACCAGCGGGATAAAGCCTCTTACTATGGTATGATCGAAATTATCGACCGCAACGTCGGCAGGATCCTGGATACACTCGAGGAGATGGGACTGCGCGAGGACACGGTTATCATTTTCACTTCAGATCACGGGGAGTCGCTTGGTGATCACGCACTGCGTTCCAAAGGGTGCCGCTTCCACGAAGGCCTGGTACGGGTCCCTCTCATATTCTCATGGCCCGGTGTGATTCAGCAGGGCGTGGTCTCAGACGCACTGGTAGAACTAATCGACATCGCCCCGACTCTTGCAGACATCGTCGGAGACCCACTTGAATGGGTACATGGCAAGTCACTCTTGCCCATGTTGGTCGGTGACGCACCACTGGATTACCACCGCGAGTACGTTCGCTGTGAGTATTATGATGTTCTCGACCTGACATGGGGAAAGGATGAGGAAACGGCGCCCCCCTCCTTCGCTACTATGTTCCGTGACAAACGTTACAAGTTGAATGTCTATCACGGGAACGCGTATGGGGAGCTGTACGATCTCCAGAGCGATCCGAATGAATACTCAAATCTTTGGGAAGACCCGGCCCATCAAGATCTCAAATACAGACTCATCAAGGCAAGCTTTGACGCGAGCATAATTATTACCGATCCCGGTTCACATCGGATCGGCCGATTCTGACTTTGGGCATCGTCGGCATGTCTTCACTCTATGGTCAAGCCGAGTGGATACTCCTCAACCGGCATATACGTGTAACCGCTTTACTCTCTGACGCCAACGATTTCTGTCAATTTGACAACAACCTTATTATTTTCCTGTCCAACTTTACCGATGTAGCGAACCGTGTTTTCTAAGCGAACAAGCGTTTGGCTTAATAAATCTTTAGAGAGTTCAATTACATCACCGGATCGCAGACTTAGCAAATTTCCAAATGATATCTCAAATGCGTTCCATTCCGCGCAAACGGGAACGGTAACGTTGTCGTAAGATTTCCGCCAGCGGCAATCTCTTTCTTTTTTTGCTGCTTCTTCATTATGCTTACCTCTAATAAGCATTTTTTTAATAGCCGGCTCTATCGACTGGTAAGGCACACCAATTTGAATGGGTTCACAGCAGTCTCCAAAAGTTGCTTCTATCGTCAGGACAAGTATTATGGTTTCATTCTGTGTAGTCTGTAACTGTTTCCCATTATTTTCATGGCCAATAACGCTCGCAGACATCTCTTCTGTATCACCCCACTGACGGCACCACTCTTCCAGAATTGAATCGACGACGTCTTCCATCAGACTCATTTCTATTTCCGTCAGACCGCGCTCCTCCTCCACCGATTGCGCCTTACCACCGAGTAATCTTTCAATAATAGTCATCGCTAAACGCGTGCTGAGATTGAGTACACCAATACTGTTTCCCGCTAACTGTTCGACTTGGAATATCGTAATGTAACTCGAATCCGGCACCGCTTTAATAAAGTCACTATAGCTTGCCGTGTTGAGATCGGAAATGTTCAACCTGAAGTCCATACTCAGAAATGATGAGAGCCTGGCTTCCAGAGCACGGATAAACTGCTCATGCTGAAGTTGTAATTGGTGTTGTTCTATCTGAGTGAGATAGCCTGAACCCCGAAATCTATAGGGTTCAATTTTGATTTTAGTCGAACTGTCGACCCGTTCACCCTTGTTATTTATGACGATCAACTCCGGCCCAATAATAACCTCATCGGCATCGGAAACGCTGTCCGTCTGTTCGGGATCCTTATGGGCTTCTTTTTCGGAATCTGATGGTTTGTCACTCATAAATGTATCGTCCCCCTTTATAGGGTGGAAGGATTTCATCGACATTTCGGCATTTTCTTCACCCTTTTAAATAGTTTTTTACCTAAACAGCTAATTTGATGCCGATTTTTCATCACTCCACTCGGCAATCTCGCAAGATAGATCGAGACAAAGCGAGTAGCGAGACGCCTGTAGACTGATCATCTACTTTTATTACAGTTTACAAAAAATACTCTTTTTATTTTCTCATAGAATTGTTAAGTTGCAAAAACGTGATGCATTAAAATCTTAATTTAAAAGGAGTGACTTATGAAAGATGTGACCATACCCAAGATTGATCCTGAAGAATTGATCGATTTTATGAACGTCGATGATACGGATTTCTCTTCGCTCACCCCACCGCAACGTATTCGGCATTTAGAGGTTGAAGGTTATGTTGTACTACCCGATATGCTGGATGCCGAACACATCGCCAGGCTAAAGTCGGAACTGGCCGAAATCCCCATGAGTCACAAGCCCTACAGCGAGTATCAGAAGGTTGGGACTTCACAACCCCAGTGGAATAGCAATGAGGTTGCCAAGCTGATCGGGCATCAACCGATGGTTGAATTTCTTACCGAGGTGATGGGCCCGGACATCGTATTTACACGAGGATTTTATCAGCGAACTACTCCTGGTTCTCCTGGAATCTCAATGCATACAGACGGCCAACCCTTTGGATCATCCATATTTGACTACGAGGGCAGTTCGCCAAAATTACTGCGTGTGCTTTATTACCTCGATGATCTCGAACCTGAACGGGCACCCTTTCGTGTAATTCCACGCACTCACATATCCTTTCATGCGCAAGCCAATCCCTATGTACGCTACAAATCCCATCCTGAAGAGCTTACCTTGTGCGTACGGGCCGGTTCAGCTGTCATCATTCCAATCAACCTTTTTCATGGCACACACCCGAATACGGATACTCACGACCGTGAGCTCATTCAATTTGGCTATCGCCCAGCTTGGGCCGGACCGATCAAACCGATGGAGGAATGGGATCCTGAATTAGTTGCCGCAGCACCTGAAGAGGCCAAGCCATTTTTGCAAAGTCTCAATACCTCCGGTTCTGATTGGCATCAGGAACATAAGCCTAAGGGGATGAAGAGTGATGCACCGGGAATAAATCCGAGTCGCTGGGGCAACTGAGCGCGAGTGGACAATTACACCTTTAAGTCCCAAATCCACGGTTGGCGTAAACCGTGGGTAATCCTATGAAGCTAGCTGATATAAAACAAATCGGCGTTGTTGGCAGTGGGACGATGGGATTCGGCATCGCGATCAATTTCGCTATAGCGGGATATCCCACGGTGATGAGTGACATCAGCGATGAGATCCTTGAGCAGTCAATGAAGAACATAAAGTCTGCTTTAGCCCTCTTTATTGAGTATGAAATAATCACGCAAAAACAGGCGGATGATGCTGTAACCAGGATAACACCGACCACTGATGTGAATGATGTGGCATCGAACAGTGATTTCATTACTGAAGCCATTTTCGACAGGTCTAAAGACAAACGGGAAATGTTCAACCTACTGGATGAATCGTCCCCTCCACATACCATAATTGCGAGTAATACTTCTTCTCTCGTGCTCAGTGATTTTGGTTCCGATGTAAAAAGACAGGATAAAATAGTGTTAACTCATTATTTTGCTCCGCCGCACATTGTTCCCGGGGTTGAAGTGGGAATGGGACCGGGGACGTCAGACGAGACTTTCGACATAGTCTATGACCTGATGAAAAAAATCAAAAGAGTACCTATTCGTCTATACACCGAAGAATCGGGATACCTGATAAATCGTTTACAGAATGTCGTGTTTAAAGAAGCCGCACGCTTGTGGGCCCAGGGTATGGCAAGCGCTGAAGATATCGAACTTGGAATAATTTCTACTTTTGGCTTTCGCATGCCACATGAAGGGCCATTCAAGCACTATGATCTGGCGGGAATCTGGAAATGGCCCGAGGATATACGCTTCCCTCCTCCCGATCCCACGAACGAAGTTGACAAGAAGATCCGCGAACATTTGAAAGAGCGAAAAACATGGTTTGTTGATCCGGAAAAGTTTGACGAAGCGGTTGAAAAAAGGGACCGAGAATACATACGTCGCTATAAAGACTTATACTTGTCAAAAGAAGATTAAATGGTGTGTTATTCCAGTTGTCTTGGGATAAACACCACAGCTCCTATGCGGAGACCAACCTATGAGTGATATACAAATTAGAGATGCGCTCGAGAGCGCCTACAGCGATGTCTATACGCCGGAAGTCATGAGCGCTTTGGCCACTTTGGCCGGGTTTAATAAAGATCAGAAAATGCTCATGGCGAAAAGAATCGAAAGAAGAGCTGAACGAGCACGGAACAAACAGCCAATTGAATTTCTCAATGCACAGGATAACATCCAAGGAACCAATATTAAGGTAGAAGACGCAAGAGAGGGAAAATTCGTTGGCGCAGAAATCCCCGCGGATTTAAGACGTCAGTGGATTCAAGGCACAGGTCCCGCCGCCAAGCCCCTTGTGTCCGTTGATCGAAGCATTCGCAACGTAGCCTACGCTCTGCTCTCCGGTGCCGACGGCTGGATGTTTGATGGTGAGGATGCTCTTGGGCAAATCACCACCATGTCTCTCGACAATCAGAGAAACTTGAAACTGGCGATTCAAAGAGACCCCATTTTTATGACGGCGGCCGAACAGGTAGCCGCGGAGATGAATAAGTGGGCCGCTGATTTCTTAGGGAGAGAGATCATCGAGGACTGGAAAACCCAGTTGGATTTCACAACGAAAATTTTTCGCGCCCGAGGGTTGCATTTGGACGATCGGCATATACGTGATGGGGACGGTGTAGCACTTTCAGCTTCGATCGCCGATATCACGCTATACGTAGTAAACAACCATCAACAATTGCGGGAAGCGGGTTCATCCATTGTCCTCTATCTGCCGAAAATCCAGACTGCGGAGGAAGCAGCCCTATGGAATGAAATGCTGTCGGCACTGGAAGCTCATCTCGATCTTCCCCTTGGAACGGTCAAAGTATACGTCCTTGTTGAGCAGCTTGAGGCAACATTTCAATTGATGGAAATTCGAGCAGCCCTGGGTAAACATTTCGCCGGTTACAATACGGGCAGATGGGACTACATCAACAGTGTGTCGGATGCAATGGCATGGGATCCAACTTTTATTAACCCCAATATAGAAGAGATCACTATGACCTATAGTTACATGAGAAATTATGAAGATCGTGTGCGACGGGCAGTGAATACTCCGGACAGTAATGGGAATTTTGCGCTTTGGCAGGGGGGAATGGAACCAAATATTCCCGTCGGCTCTAAAGAAGGTGTCGCATCGAGCATGGAAAAGGCGGTCGCGGGAGCCGCGCGTGAACAGCGTGAGGGAGCGAGTGGTAAATGGGTGGCCCATTGGAAGATGGTTTGTATCGTACGGCCCGTGTGGGCTGAAGTGGGTGAAGACAATCAGTTGGGAAGGAAATTTGCCCGCCTCACCTATTCGCAAGATGACGCAGACGGGCTGACTCACCTTGAACCCGCACCCAGAACGATCAGGGGGGCACGTAATCTTCTCAGTGTTGGGTTACAATACGGCAATGCTTTCGGTCAGGGATTTCAGGCAGCAGCACTGAAACCGGCCGACTTTTTCAACAATGATGACATTTTATTTCTCATGGAAGATATGGCCACCGGTGAAATTCGATTGAGCATCTTGTGGGAATGGATCCGGAAGAAGGCAAAATTGAATGAAGATGATTCTGATACCGGTATTAAATCAGGAGATGTATTTACACTCGAATTATTTCAAAAGTTATTGGAAGAAGAGTATGACAAATTGCTTCAGGCAAAAGATAAGGATGTTCATAATGATTCCAAAGAGACAACTCTTCCGATAGCAAAAGAGATCGTAGGCACTTACGTAATGGATGAGGCCAAATCACCCTGGTACATCGATCTATTGAACATCAATCTTAACAATTATGATTCGCAAAAGGCCAAAGAAAGAATCCACCTCTACTTGGATTCATTCAAAAAAGACGGCACGCGGATAACAGAAAACCTGGATTTTATTCCAGCCCCATAATTATTTTCGATTGCCGATTGAGGAATGCTGATTAATTCCATTTGTCATCGCGAGGCTGCTTGTCAGCCGTGGCGATCCAGGGGAATGTCGGATGCGAATAGACAGCTGCCTGGAGTGGAAGATGTCGCTGCGCTCGGTAGTCGCGTCGCGTTACTCTTCGCAATGACAATTGGGTGATTACGAAAAGCGTTAGAATAAATCAGCAATCGCAAATCCGAAATCTGCAATTGATTTACCTACCCCCGCCTTCCATTCTTATCCGCGGATCCAGCCACATGAGCAAAAGGTCACTGACCAGGGTCCCCATCACTCCGAGTAGACTCAATACCATCAGCATGGACCCGGCGGGAGGTACATGTCTTCGGTCATCAGCGCTTCGAGCATCATGGGGCCGACGGTGGGCAGGCTCAGAACCATCGCGACAATCGCGCCGCCGGAAATGAGTTGGGGAAACAAAGTACCTATTCCTGAAATGAAGGGGTTGAGTGCGATACGAACCGGATATTTAAGAAGCAACTTGAAGGGTCGCATGCCTTTGGCTATCGCAGTCGTGACGTAGGGTTTTCTCAGTTCATCAAGTAAATTTCCACGCATCACGCGGATCATGCTGGCGGTTCCCGTTATACCCAATACGACTACCGGCACCCAGATATGCTGTAAAAGGTCGATAACTTTGCCCCTGTTCCATTCCAGCTGACCGGCATATTCTGGAGAAAAAAGACCGGTCATGCTTATACCAAATAAGACCTTGCTCCAGTACATGAATAGCAGCGCGAGTAAAAAACTGGGGACACACATTCCGATGAAACCGAGAAAAGTGAAAAAATAATCTCCGACTGAATACTGACGTGCGGCCGAATATATCCCAATAGGCAGATCGACAGCCCAAGTAAAGAGGATGGAACCTAAGGATATAAAGACCGTAAGCAGGATACGATCGCCAACCACATCATTTACCGGTCTGCGGCTCTCCATGGAAAACCCCAAATGCCCTTGGATTAGCCCACGATCTTCAGATTTAAAAGTCAAAAACCAGGGAAGGCCCAGCCAATCAGCGTACTGGGTTAAGATCGGTTCATCAATAGGAAATAACTCACGCAGTTGTTCTGCTTCGATAGTATATTGATAGTCACCCGACAACTGTGCTTGCAATATTTTGTTATCAATAAAATTGCTGGGAGGGAGCTGGATAATGACAAAGGTAATAATTGAGATAACAAGCAGTGTGGGGAGTAAAATTATTAAGCGTCGTCCAATATAAGGATGCTTAACTCCGGTGAGAACCAGACCCACTGCTAGAATGCCAAGAAATAGATTTCGAATGATCCTGCCAAGCGCCTTGCCACTTGTTCTATTTTCATCACTCGTTTGGGATCTATCCCTATAATCCATCGTCGTGATTTCCGTCATTTCCTTTTTTATCTGGCCAATCGTTCCGGGCGAATCATTCGGGTCTTCGAAAAAAAATGTTTCAGTACCGCCATTGGACGGGGTATTATACCCATAGATAATATTGCGTGGAACGTTTTTGAACTCCTTCTTTACAATCGCAAGATCTGGAGGCGGCGTAGAGATGCCTATGGCCCATAGTTCTTCTGCCATGATGTCCTGAACCTTTCGAATAATATCTCTCTGCTCACGACGTGTTGGCGCCTGTTGCGCAGCTTCATATAGTTCCATGCAACGCCGTATGGGGTTCCCAGGCGGTGGCTCGACCCCACCACCTTTGGTCGCCTCCGGGTTGCCGTAAAGCCCCCCGTGCACATACCAAAAAGTATAACCCAATGCTTGTTGCCACATGGGGACGAACCCATAAGACTTTAAAACCGGATTAAATCCACCACCTTCTCCCCACGTAAAAAAATCGTTCTTACGCGCTCTGAATTCGACATTATGAAGATTCATGGATATCTCCCTCTCGATGGCATTAATGCCAACTTTTTTCCAGTCCGCGATAACGAAGGAGGAAGGGCCATCGGCAAAGTTGGGAATTAAATCTATAGACCAAACCATGCGAGTACCATCTTTGAAAGTGCGATACCCTTCAGAATCACGTCCCTTTAAACCAATCTCATCAAAGATCTGATTGGCGCGGGCGGGATTGTACTCGGTATAACCTTTTTGCAGTTTTTCGTGATAGAAATAAGATTCTTTACCTGGCGCTACTTGTGCAGGTTCTCCAATGCCATCATTGACCGCGTCAATGATATCCTGTCGGTTTATCGCTAAGGAGAGCGCTTGGCGAAACCGCTTGTCATTAAGCAATTCCGCTTTCATTTCTGTCCTTGGATCGTTGGGATCAATGTGACGGTTTAGATTAGGAAAAAACGCCCAATCAGATCCACCGGAATTGTACCAGTGGTAGACTTCATAATTATTTTCTTCACGCTGTGACATGAATAGGGTGTAAAATAAAAAATAAATATTAATAGCCTGCATACTGATACCACCCTCAGAAGCGGCAATAGGTACAAGTGCCGTGTTTTTTACATCAATTAACATACGATCAATATAGGGAAGCTGATTACCTTCGGGATCAACAGCCCAGTAGTAGGGATTGCGTACGTATGAGCGTGGTGGATTCGCTTTGTACGTGCGATAAAGCCAGGGCCAGAGCTGAGGCCGTTCGGGATTGTCATAAAGTCGCAACTGTAAATATAGACCGCGCCGTGTGGGTATGTCTCTTATCTTCATCTCGGACTCAATGATCTCATCATCACCAATTTCAGGATGATATTTTTCCATATAGTGACGTGGCGCGCAAAAATTGAACGCGACCGCCAAGTTTTCCAGAAACAACGCGTGCGCTACTGGAAAGACATATTTTACCGTATGATTATCAATTTTTACGATCTCACCTGTTTGCCCTGCAGTGTGCATCCATAAGTGCAAGTCCTTTTCTGTAAATTTGGTTTCATAATTCCACCAGTAGAGTATGTCATCCGCGGTGAATGGGTGACCATCAGACCATTTCATCCCCCTGCGTAGAAAGATCGTCCACTCTTTACGGTCGGGCGAAGCTTCCCACCCCTTGGCGACATGAGGCACAATCGGATAACCGAGAGGTGACCAGCGAACCAGGGTCGACCCTGAATTCCAGGCTCGGACTAATGTTTGAACATTGGTCGGGTTATTTAAAACACTTAACCAGGTACCTCCGTAATTACCAATACCATCTACGCCTTCAATCACTAATGGTTCAGGCCCTACCCGCTCCGCCACCGGTGGTAATTTACCCTCATTAACTAATTCGGCAAGGATGGGGGCCTCGCTCTTCGGGTACCACTGCGCAGACTTGCCCTCCGCATAGTCGACGTCCCGCTGAATCGCATAAAGATCGTCAGGGCCGAAACTGACGTCTCGCAAGTTTACGGTTTCATCGATAAGCTCCTTACTGTATTGAATCGGTTCTCTTTCCAACTCCGGTTTGCACACCCCCGCCCAAAAAAGGAGCAGTCCATACAGCCCGCAAACCGCAAGCAGGAGAAAGAGAATGGGGTTAAAAATTTTATCACAGGAGTGGTCAATTTTCGATTGCCGAGTAATAATTGTGCTAGTATCTCTTATTGACATTGCGAGAATCAACGCGACTTCTTCCTCTCCAAGTAGACTTATTTTTTAGGGCAACAGACACCACCCTGACAAACCATGGCTGACAATCAACCGCGCGATTACTTATGAACTTAGATGGTAATCGATATATTCATATATCTCAAATGAAAAAATCTACCCTGCTTTTATTCATCACTATTTATCTGATGTCATGGGGGCTCACGAATGCTTCTATTCAGTTACCCGAGATAGAACCTGTTAAACTTAAGGTCTGTGGTAACTTGAAATTCGCACCCATAGTGGAGTCATCGGGAATTGTTAGAAGCAGACTCTGGCCGGACGTATTATGGACTCACAATGACTCTGGAGATAAAGCGCGGATTTTTCCCGTGAAAAAAGACGGGGGCATCATAACCCCTTCATGGGGAGATAAACCTTATGAAGGGGTTATCTTACTCGATGCGGTCAATGTCGACTGGGAAGATATTGCCTTGGACAAAAATAATAATCTTATCATTGGAGCGTTTGGAAACAATGGCAATTCAAGGCGTGATCTAGCGATCTACATTCTGGCTGAGCCCAATCCTTACGAAAGATACAATTCAAGAATTCTTTTCAAAATTCCTTTTGTCTACCCGGACCAAAAAGCATTTCCGCCTAAGAACCGTAATTTTGACGCTGAAGCGTTATTCTATGCGCAGGATAAAATTTATATTCTCAGCAAAAATAGAGCCGATGACTACACCACGCTGTATCGCTTTGATACTGTTAAAACGGATGCAGTGAATATGTTAACCTTGGTCTCTTCGTTTAATATACAGGGTAAGGTGACCGCCGCGGACTCTAATGCCGAAGGCAACAAAATCGTGGTCCTGACTTATCACGCGATTTGGTTATTTGAGGCCAAGGGTGGATCAGACAATTATTTTAAGGGTAAAATCTCATGGTTGCCTATTAAAAACGGAAAGATATGCGAAGGGATCTGCTTTTACGATGACAGTCTGATTATTTCAAATGAACAGCGCTCATTGTTTGAAGTAAAAACAGAAGATTTACTCGTCGTCAGGGATAGGCCTGTACGCGATAATGAGTGAATAATTCGAATTTGAATATTCGATTTATCCCTCCATGAGCGTGTAAAAAATATACATCGCCGCCATGGCATCGACCGTCTTTTCAGAAGTGTTGTCGTAGTAAGTCTCTATCTCAATTAAATGATCATTATAAATGGGAAACCCATCGACGCTCGAATAGACTGGTATCTGTGCAATTTGCTCCCGGTTGGGTTCATAGACCACATCAGTCTGCCAGAGTATTTTCCCATCCGTTATATCAGTTATTCTCATATACCGCCCATGGTTATGCAAATGCACCACGGCAAAATGAACGCGCAAACTGACATTGGTAACACCCTCTGTAAAACGTCTCCGTGTCAATTGAGGTCCAGGAGGGACAAGCCAATGCTCTTTCATTCCATGGACCAGAACACAGTGGGTAGAAACATCACTATTGGCGGTAAGATCAGCAATATGCGTTGCATTTACATCGAGTTCTTCAACGGCCATGGGAATCTGAAACATGTGTAATTTTTAAAAATTCGGTAGATTAGACAGGTCTTCATTATTCCAATAATTGATCGTAGTACGAATTTTAACATTCCTGTTAATGTCCGCTTCGTGATTGTTAAGAACCATACCCAACAGAGAGAGACCTTCATTACTTTTTTCATGCTGACTAATAATCTCCCTCACCGGCATGCCAAATCCGTTCGGAAATTGTATATTCGCCATACCCGTTGCGCCAACAATTAAACGGTCCAATTTCGCAATCTGCAATTGACTGTGGCAGAAAAATTCTTCTCCCATTTTCTGTCCCGATCCCGCGTCAACCACCTCAGTTTTAAACCCGGTAATTAATTCGAGATCCGATGTGTCAATTGGAACACGTTCATAAGGGCCGGTCATCGATGGATAGAGCTTATCAATGAGTATGTCACCTGTTTCGACGACTTTTACCCGAGGTTCCCGAATGGTCTTCGTTGCATCTATTGCGAATGCAGATAGACACAGGATGCAAACACTCAAAAGAAAGAAAAAAGTCGATGGGGGGGGGAATCTTCATAACTTAAAACTCTACTCAATAACTAGCCCCTATAATGGGGATTCAATTACTTGATATCAGTAAAATTCGCGAGTGCTTTGAAGCCATGAGGTTTGTAAATAGGCGTCGGTGCGTGGAATTAGAACTAATCGTAATTGGATGGATTGTGTTCACCCAAAAGGCGTCGCTGACGAGGTGTGGCCTGAGCTAAAATGGATTCATTAAACCTGAACCGGTGAAGGTATGGGGGAAACTTCTGTGTAATCATGCGATGTGAGTAGTGTACTTGCATGAGATAACGGGTTTTACTGCTTTTATTCGCAGAACCACGATGCCAAACCTCACTCCTGAACTGAATGACGTCACCCGCTTTACAGTGAATGCTCTGTTCTTCAACCCCATTCCATGTGGTGTCCCCATCCGGTGCCCGACCCGACCGATGGCTGCCAGGGACGAACTTTGTTGGACCAATCTCTTCGTCGATATCATTTAAATAAAAGTGTGCTGTCGTGATAAAGATGGGTAATTTTACCTTTGGATTGTTCATAACTTCCTCGGGTAGTGGCACGGGAAGCCAGTCGACATGTAAATTTTGATCTGGCCGACCCTGTCCAGTTACCCATCCAGTCTGGCCTATGATATGGCAATCCTCACCATGTATCGCCTCTGTCAATTCAATCACTGGAGACCGGTCAACGTATTGCAAATAAAACGCGTTGTGATTAAAAATGTTTTTAATGTGTTTTTGTAAAAAACATTGCTTCTGATTTTTACCACAAACGACCTTTTCGGGAATACTGTAATGGTCGAAATTCTCTTCAATGGGTTCCAAGGCATCTAACCCTGCTTTAAGTTCCGCAATTTCCTCTGCTTTCAGGACATTGGGGAAATAGACGTACCCGTCTCGCTCCATCGCTTTGACCCGACTCTCAAGGTCATGATACTCAATAAGAGGAATTGATCCTGCCATATGTTTATTTTTTAAAATTAAGTATTTATTCCAATTTCAACGATTACATTTATTCATTAACGAACAATTCCCTAAAGGTGAACTTTTCACCGTCGAAAAGGCCGAGGTCACTGAGTTTTAGAGAGGGAATAACAAGAAGAGCCATAAAAGATAATGTCATAAAGGGTGAGTCAAGCTTACTTCCCATTTCTTTGGCCAGCTTGTCTAATTCTGTGTAGCTTTTTGCAACTTCATATCCGTCTTTCGTTGTCATTATTCCGGCTACAGGCAGGGATAATAATTTTTTCTTCTCCTGCGTTACCGCGCATATCCCCCCCTTGGCTTCAATGAGCATGTTTATCGCTTTACAGAGTGAATCGTCGTCGACACCGACCGCGATTATGTTGTGAGAATCGTGAGCAACCGAGGAAGCGATCGCGCCCTCTTTCAATCCAAAATTTTTAATGAATGCGACTGAAGGTTCGCAATCTTCGTAACGGTTAACAACCGTAATTTTAAGCATATCATTATCACTATCAGCCATCGCGTGGCCCGATTGATTTTTAACTGCGAGCACCTGGCTCCTGGTAATAATTTGCCCATTGAGCGCTTCGATGACATGGGCGTTGCTCCCAGCTGCGAGAATCTGGAAATCATGAACACGTTTGGGACCTACGTTGAAATTATTAATCATTTCATTATTCACTGAATTGATTCTAGGTTTCCCGTCCTCCGCTACACATTGCCCGTTGATGTATGTCTTACTTACTTGAAAATCTTTCAGGTTGTTAACGACGATAAAATCCGCGAAGTCCCCATTTTTCAAAAGACCTACCTCTAAACCATAATGCTCAACGGGATTAATGCATGCAGCTTTAAGAACTTTGTAAAAATCGATACCTTTACCAATGGCTCTTCTCACAAGAACGTTGATATGCCCTTCGACTAGATTATCAGGATGCTTATCATCGGAACAAAACATCATGTTATCGGAATAGGTGTTCATGAGATCGATCAGCTCATCAAAATTCTTAGCGGCACTGCCTTCACGGATGATTACTTTCATTCCATACTTCAATTTATCTAAAGCTTCCTCCTTGGAATAACATTCGTGATCGGTGCTTATCCCTGCATCTATATACCTTTTCGCATCCTCCCCTTTTAAACCCGGTGCGTGACCATCAATATTTCGTTTATACTTTTTGGCCAGAGCGAGTTTGGCATATACCTCTTCATCTTTATTGAGGACCCCCGGCCAATTCATCATTTCAGCAAGGTACTTAACATCGTGATCTTTAAAAAGGACTTCTATATCCTGAACGGTCAATTTGGCACCGGCAGTTTCGAACACTGTCGCGGGGACACAGGAAGGCGCACCGAAGAAAAATTTAAAATTAACCTTATTGCCGCTATCGATCATGTATTTTACGCCATCCACTCCCAGAACATTACCGATCTCATGAGGATCAGAGATCGTAGCTACGGTCCCATGAGGGACAGCTAATCGCGCAAATTCAGAGGGCACCAACATCGAACTCTCGATATGAACATGTGCGTCAATAAACCCAGGTAGTATATACTGATCGTCTACGGATTCCGAATTCTCTATTCTGTCAATCCGGTTGTGTTTAAAGTGAACAATACCAGGCGTGATCTTACGATTCGGGATGTCAACGAGGTAACCGGAAATTCTCATGCTGTAACAGCTAAGAGTTAGCCCTTGAAGACATTCGTCAATCAACAATTTGCAATCGACAATCGAAAATACACCATCGACTATTGTTGAGTGACCAAAGGACAGCCTTTTATATTACCGGATGATTTCAGTGCACATCTGAAAATTCAGAATGCGGAAGAGAGAATCCAGGAAGCACTTGAGATAGCAGAGAAAATAACGACTGCGGGGGTGCCGCTTTTACCGAACCCGGATCATGCCGCGATATTTACGGATCCAGCCCGTCTTGTAGCCGGCCCCTTGAAAAAGCTGGGCTATATAGCCGGTTGGGATAACCGCTGCTATCCATCTCCCGTAGATGAACATGATTATATCAATGTCCCCTCCGGGTTACCGGCTGACAGCCCATTACGAATAAAAGGGTGGTTTGATTATGTAGCCGTCGTCCACCCTGTTGACGCAGAGGCCCGAGAACACATGCTGAGCCAAGGCTATGGAAACCCCTTTATTCACCATATTACTTGGGGTATTGCTCCACCGGAAAAGTATGACTCCGACAATTTTGAATATGCGGGAAAAATTATCTCTCATATGAGAGAGATGCGAAAGCGTATCGGAGAAGTCATCGGTGACGAACCCGGGACGCTAATCATTGCATTGCCAAAAGCTGTGATGGACAATCCAGCGTTTAGCGATCGACTACCCACTTGGATCGGAAACTTAAAAAAGAATCAGTACCAGGTAGAGGCGATGGAAGGTGGAGGATTTCTCCTTCAGCTCTTTGTCTTAACCGGCGGAAGAATTGAAGTGGCTTTGAGGGTAGGAACTAAACAAACCTTTAACCCAAAAAGCGTTCATAAAATTTCCGAGGACGAACTGAGCGCAGTTCAGGATTGATGCAATATAGAATATCAGGTGAACGAATATGACAAGCAATGGCCTGTCGACATCATACTATTGAGGGAATGAGCCCGAAACACCAGAATCGATTAATACGCTTGTAAATCCATTTAAGATATATACTAAAACGAGGTGAAGCATTGGTGTGAGCTGAATAAACACTATGATGATTATCTCCCATGAAGGCGTCAGGAAAAAATCTAAATATATTATTGAAACCGATCGCGGTAGGAATCGGGATAATTATATGGGCGCTACCCGTCAATGCCGAGGAGTCACTGTGGGATCAACTGACAGCTTTTGAAGAACTAAGAAAGCAAATTCTGGTTCTTGACCAAGAAGAGAATTTTGAAGAAGCTGCGAAAGTCGCTGAAAAAGTCGTAAATATAGGGACTGAGATATATGGTCCCGAACATCCCGACGTGGAACTCGCATTAAAAAATTTTGCGGCCATTCTGAACAATTTAGCGGAACAGTATGTTAGCAAAGGCAAATATGATGCTGCCGAACCACTTCACCTGCGCGCACTTCTTATAAGAGGGGACATTCTAGGTATATACTATCCCGATCTAGAGCAGTCTCTTTATAATGTCGCTAATGTCTATCGAGCTCAAGGCCGTTATGCGGAAGCGGTAATTCTACTCAAGCGAGCCCTGGGGATAAGAGAAAAGACTTTGGGGAAGGACCATCCCAGT
>Ga0114996_10002164_pt1 | contig 25577 bp, 26 predicted proteins | sample ArcticOcean_MG_C_4_FD_87039 | JGI IMG/M metagenome (GOLD analysis project Ga0114996, IMG submission 87039) | Marine microbial communities from western Arctic Ocean - ArcticOcean_MG_CB4_134 | ecosystem: Environmental > Aquatic > Marine > Oceanic | place: Arctic Ocean: Canada Basin | collected... | reverse complement strand
TCGGGTGTGGTCACGGGGTTGCCGTCACTGTCGCACAAGGGAATCTCCCCATCTATCCGTAGCGATCCATTTTCGCGGATCGTGATCATTGGGCTGGACAACGTGTTCCTCCTGGGTTGGTGATGATGTCGAACTTAGGCGTACCCCGGTATTGCCTCCGGTTGCCGAGGTCCTCTTCGTTGCCGATTCTTTGGACACCCTTCGGACGCCGATCGCCGAGCCACGTCCCTACAGCTGCTCGCCCAGCACATACCGCTAACTCCACGTGTTTGCACTTACGAAGCGTCGAAGGGCCTCCTCGTGACATCCTCATAGGTGGGAGTTGTTTGAGATACAGATCTGACCCTTGAGCCTTTTGAGATTGGATAGGTCAGAGGCAGTCAGCGCCGCTGCGGATAAATATCCAGTGGGTAGCCTGCCGGAGTCAGTCAGCCTCACATAATCCTCATTATCTGCACTTGACTCACCCGCAAAACGCCCGGAACGCTGAGTGAGTTAGGCCCTCAGACCAAGTGACGCATATTTATGCAGCCGGAGCCTGGTTGGCTAGACTGTATTTCTATGCCATCGGAGCCAACTGGCTAGCGCCGGGATGGCGAAGCCACCGAGGGCTCTCGGCGGGTCGCGACATTCTCGGGTGACCCTTGACCTTCCCGATATTCCTTCTGTATCGCGGGTCCTCTCTTCCGGCTGACGGGTCCCTTCTGCGGAGCACAGCGGGTCCCCGATCCCCGGTGGCCGGAGCCCAGATAGTCGTCATGGGGCGAGCATGTTAAGACTTGATCGGTCTGTACAGGAGCATCAACTCTAGGATTTCCGGAGCTGTCTCCTCGAGGTGCTTGTAGTATTCCGTAAAAGCCCACACGGGTTGCTCCTCTCGGAACTCCCCCGTCTTCTCGACAAGCCCACGTTGCTCCAGCGATCGTAGAGCTCGGTCGATCTCTTCGACGCTCACTCGGATCCTCCTTCCTCGGCCAGCGGAGCTAGTAGCTGATTCTGGGCAGCGTATTGCAGCTCATCCCGTGACTCCCCGCGTACATTGGAGACGAGGGGCTCATCATAAAGACAGGGGTTGTGCAGCTTAGCCTCCAGCCATGCTGTGAAGCCTGGAGTTTCAGGAATCTCGAAGTGTGGCAGGGTCACCTCCTTGCGCTCGGTGAGATGCGCCAGCTCAACAGTGCCATCAGACGAGGCGTCGTCGACGACGATGATCTCGTAGTCCTGGGCGAGAGACGCTCTGGCGGCGCGCAATGCTCGCAGGGTCTCGGGGAGAAGCTGCTCTTCGTTATGCGCGGGGACGACGAACGAGATCACAATACCAAGCTTCCTAACGATTCTACATTTCTGCTGTGGGCCAACGATGCTAACCGCGATAGTGCTACGCAAGCTTATCCTGCCAGCGATGAAGTATCCGAATGGTCTTCCATCTCACTATCCTTAAACCGGAGCCATGCACCAACGCCCTACGGCCTCCCTCGGGGTGAACAAGTGGGAGACCCGGCGCCCGCTGGACAGCGGGTCAATCCGGAAACACCTTCGCCTGCCAATCGTCCGTTCTCGAAGTACATTGATGAGAACAAGAATCGTTCTTGATTGATGTCCCCTCTGTTGAAGCGTCCGAAATGGTGAGTCATCCTCGGCAATGAACGTGCTCCTCATCTCCTGCTATGAGCTCGGCCATCAGCCGTTCGGAGTGGCCTCCGCTAGCGCACACCTGCTCGCTGGGGGCCGCCATGAGGTGGAGTGCCTGGATCTCGCCGTGGAGGTTCTCGACGAGGCCAAGGTCCGCGGAGCCGACTTTGTGGGGATCTCGACTCCCATGCACACGGCGCTCCGCCTCGGCGTCAAAGCCGGTGAGCTAGTCCGGGAGTTGAATGGGCAGTGCCACATCTGCTACTTCGGCCTCTACTCTTCTCTTAACGAGGACTACCTCCTCGACGGCGTAGCCGACAGCGTGATCGGCGGTGAATTTGAGACGCCGCTGGCTCAGCACGTCGACCGCTTGGCGGAAAATGGACCGCCCCGCCCCGGAGGCGTCTCTCTCGCGGAGCTGCGCGGTCCGCCCAATCTGTCTCGACAGCAGTTTCTCGCGCCGGCGAGGCATCTACTACCTCCCCTGGAGAAGTATGCGCACCTGAGGACGTCGGAGGGAGATCTCCGGCTTGTGGGATACGTCGAAGCGAGCCGCGGTTGTGCTCACCGTTGCCGCCACTGCCCGATCCCCGCTGTCTATGAGGGGAAGCTTCGCATAGTTCAGCGGGAGGTTGTGCTCGCAGATATCGACAACCTTGTGCACATGGGTGCTCAGCACATCAACTTTGGTGACCCAGACTTCCTGAACGGCGTGAAGCACTCGCTTGCGATTGTTCGGGAGATGCGTAACCGTCACCCCGAGCTGAGCTTCGACTTCACGGCCAAGATCGAGCACCTGATCCAGCATCGTGACGCGGTCATCGAGCTCTCAGCGCTGGGGTGCGTTTTCGTTCTGTCTGCCGTGGAGAGTGTGGACGACCGTATTCTCCAGTATCTCGACAAGGGTCACACCCGCGATGACGTGGTCGCTGCCCTGGAGATTACCCGAGCCGCCGACGTAGCGCTTCGCCCCTCGCTGCTGCCTTTCACGCCTTGGACAACGCTGTCGGGGTATTTGGAGCTGCTCGAGTTCGTTCAGGACCACGATTTGGTCTATCACCTCGATCCGGTGCAGTACTCCATCAGACTCCTTCTGCCTCCAGGCTCATGGCTCCTCGAGATTCCGGAGATCGAACCCCACTTGGGGAGCCTGGTTCAGGAGGACTTCGTGTACACGTGGCGGCATCCGGATCCCCTCGTCGACAAGCTACAACGGCAGGTCGCGCGAGTCGCCGAAGAAGCGGCCAGCTCCAGTGAAGACCCGGCGACGACCTTCAACCGGATCAAGGAGCTTACCCTTTCGACTATTTGTGGCCGACCGACCGCGGCCCAACCCCGATACCGCCGTCGGAGTGCTAGACCGGCGCACCTGACTGAAGCGTGGTTCTGCTGAGCTGAGCCGACCGAGAGTCAGTTTGGCTCTGTGGCGATGGGAAAGGGGTTGGAAAGCTAGACGATGTCCGCTGTTGGTAGTACGCGACGGAGGCGCAACTTCAGTGGTTCGTCACCGAGCAGGTCGAGGAGGAGGGCAACACGGGACTGCATCGCTATCTCCTCACGGGGGTTCGATGTCCACCTCTATTCGAGCATGTGCGACTCGGAGCGCGGTCTCAACCTGACCGGGGGTCTCGGCCTTGGCGAAAAGGAACCCCAGGTACCGATTGCCCTCGGGCAGAGGGACCAAGGTCTGGCCTAGTGGGATCGTGATCTCGAGTCCTTCGATGCCCGGCACTTCAAGCGCGGCCTCTAACCCGCGAACCTGGCGCAGGACGCCGGACCGGGGAATCGGCAGCATCATGACGCCTGCCGCCCCGGTCTCTTGAACAAAACCGCGAACCGGCATGCCCAGCGCGTGGCGCAGTATGAGCTCCTCCAAGGCCGCTTCGGGGTCGAACCTGAGGATCGCGGAACAACGCCCCCCGATCGAACGCGGGGCGATCTCGAGTAGTGAGATTTGGTCGGCGTCCACACGCAACTCAGCGTGAATCGGGCCGTCGGAGAGGCCCAGGTGAGCAGCGCATTGCCGCACGAAGGACACGATGTCGTCCTGAATCCTGTCCGGGAAACGCGAAGGAGTCACGAGGATGGTCTCCTCGAAGAACGGCCCCTCCATAGGCTCTGGCTTGTCCAGGATGGCCAAGATTAGGAGCTCACCCGCGACGACGATCCCTTCCACCGCAACCTCGCGTCCTGGCAGGTAAGCCTCGATCAGGAGCTTAGTCGCCGAGCCACCGCCTCGCCCCGCGGTATCTTTTGCTTCGAGAATGCCTCGAATGCGGTGCCAGGCGTTGACGAACTCCTCGGGCGTATCGGCCCGGATCACACCGCGGCTGGCTGAGAGCGACAGCGGTTTGAGAACACAGGGGAAGCCAGTCCGTGAGGCCACAGCTCCCGGATCGTCGTGGAGCGACGCCACGTGGAACCAAGGTGACGAGACCGCTGCCCCCGAGAGTCGCTTCCGCATCAGAGCTTTGTCCCGGGCATAGCGGACCGCGTCGCGCGGATGGTGCGTCAGTCCGAGAGCCTCTGAGGCCGCCGCCGCCAACGGCGTGAAGTCGTCCTCTGCCGCCACGATCGCCGCTAGGCGATACTCGGAGGCGAAGCGCACGATGGTCGCTGTCGATCGGTCGACGCCCCCGAGGCCAACGGAGAGAGTGCTGCCTGGAGCGAGGTCAGCTAGCACCTGCCTGTGATTCGAACCCACCGTCACGTCCACGCCGAGGCGGCGGGCCGCTACGAGAAAAGCTTCGGCTCGATAGCTGGTTCGGGCGAAGAGGAGAAGGACTCTTGGCAAAAACGGTCCACCGGCGGAGTGCCCGCTACTTCTCGGCGGTGAAGTAGGGGCTATCGCCCGCCGAGTGGTTGGTTACGTCCTCGATGCCCGCGATCTCCGGCACCTGTTCCTTGAGGATACGTTCGATCCCCTGACTCAGCGTTACGGACGCCATCCCACACCCCTGGCAGCCCCCACCCATGTGGAGGTAGACGATGTCGTCCCTCACCTCGACCAGCGTTACGTGCCCGCCATGCTGGGCCACTCCAGGGTTAACGTATTGATCGATCACCTCCTGAACTCGGTCAGCGAGAGGGCCCTCCATAGGCTTGGAGCCGATCGGCGCGAGGTTCGGGTTCTCTACTTTGAACCCGCTCTCCATCAGGGTCTCGACCCAATCGACGCGGGCACCGTCCAGGATCTTCGCGCTCTCCGGGTCCATCACGACCTCAAACCCGGGGTCGTCGAACACGACGTCTTCTTCGCACTTCTCATCGTGCTCGATCAGCGTGATGTCATAGCGGGGGTCAAGCGGACTGGGGCTCGCGACGTGGATGCGCAGTGCAAGCCCGGTGTCGTCGGTGCGCTCAAGGAAGCCGAGGACTGTCTCTTTTGCGAGTTCGGTAAACTCGACGGGCGCCTTCGTGGTGTTGCTCATTGCTTTAGGCGTCGACTCCCGGGTGGTTGATGGATGAGCCCCAATATAGCGGCTGTCCGATTTTGTCGCACTTCCCCAGCGGCTCCGACTCGTCCGGTGCTTATCCCACGCCGCCCCTTTCGTGACGACCCACGCGGGGAGGGTGCCATACAAGCTTACGACCGCGCGCCGTAGAGTCGGACTCGCTCTACTGCTGTTCCGTGCCCATCCGCTCGGCGTGCTCGGTCGTTACGGGCTGCCGGCCGGAGAACCCACCGTTGATCTCGTGCCAATGACTGACCTTCGGCTCCCCCCGCTTCCAGCACAGGTACACAACGCGGCCGTCCAACGTAGTCGGGAAATCGAGTAGGCCGTGCTCGAGCCCTCCGGTCGGAAAGCGGACGCCACGGGCCAGGATCTCGTCGCGAACGAGCCCCTCGATCTCCTCGAGGGTCTCGTCAACGCCGGTCCGATGCTTCTCGAACTCACCGTGATCGGGGTTCTCCGTTTCCAGGACCTTGGGTCCCCAGAGCGCATCCAGGATCTGAAGCTCTCGGTCGTGGCGTTCCAACTGACCTTGAAGACGCTCGATCTCAGCTATCACCGCTTCCATCGCGCCGATCAGGCGGTTGGCCTCTTCCACCGAGAAGATCCGGTCGGGGGCCGACTCGGGCATGAGCTGCGCTAGAGCTCGTCTGTCTTGGCGGCCATGATGAAGTCGTTCTGGTGGAGCCCCCGGATCTTGTGGGTCCACCAGGTCACGGTGACTCGACCCCATTCGGTCAGGAGCGCTGGATGATGGCCTTCCTCCTCGGCCAAGGCTCCGACCGCACTCGTGAACCCTAGTGCGTCCACGAAGTTGGGAAACGCGAAAACACGCTCCAACCGCTCGATCCCGTCGTGCTCGACGAGCGCCCACTGCGGCACCTCTGTATGTAGCGCATCCCTTTCCTCCGCCGTGACCGTCGGGGCACCCCTTCGGCAGGCCTCGCATTTCATGCGCGCTATCGGTTCCATTCTCGCCCATTCTCCTCGCTCATGGAATACTGGGGCCAGTGTCGCGTAACGGCCAGACCACCCCGGTTCGTTTGGACAATAGGTTGGGACGAGCGCTACCGCGAGCTAGCCGTGCAGTACGACGTGACCGAGCTTATATGCCTTCCCTCGCAATCAGTAGATTCGGGGTTCGAGTCCCTGGCGGGGCATGGCCCTCCGTCCGTCCGAACCGTCGCCGCCGTCATTGCCTGATGCACCTCGAGCCCGTCCTGTTCCAAAAACCAGCCGATCGTTAAACGGTGAGCTGGCAGGGGACTAGGTTGTTCCCTCCACGCCATTCTCGGTCGACATGGCGCATTTTGGAACCGACGAGTTGAGGGATCTTGAACACGCCTTTGCAAATGTTCATGATGATGCTCGCGGGCTGGGTGAACGAACAGCACCGAGCCGTCAATGCCTACCTGAAGGAAGAGAACCGAGTGCTCCGCGAGCTGCACGGCAGAAAGCGCCTGCGCTTCAACGATGACCAGCGGAGGAGACTGGCCGCAAAGGGCCATGCGCTCGGACGCCGGGTGCTGAGAGAATTCGAACCAATCGTGACACCCGACACGATTCTGCGTTGGCATCGGGAGCTGATCGCGAGAAAGTACGACGGGAGCGCAATGCGAGGCCCTGGCCGGCCATAAAGAAAGAGATCCGTGCACTGGCCGTGCGCATGGCGAGTGAGAACGAGAGTTGGGGCTACACGCGGATCGTCGGAGAACTGTCGAAGCTGGGACATCGGGTCTCGCGATCAACCGTACGGCGGATTCTGAAGGAGCGTGGGATCGGGCCCGCACCAGAGCGGCTGCCGCACATGCCGTGGTCGAAGTTTTTGAAGGCGCATTGGGAAGCGATCGCAGCGGCTGACTTCTTCACGGTCGAGGTGTGGACCCGAGTGGGGCTCATCCGCTACCTGGTTTTCTTCGTCATCGATCTGTCGACCAGGCGCGTGGAGATCGCCGGCATCATGCCGGTTCCCAATGGGCTGTGGATGCGGCAGGTAGCCCGCAACCTGATCGACGATTTCAGCGGGTTCTTGAGAGGAAAGCGATTTCTCATCCATGACCGCGACCCGCTCTACACACGGGGCTTCCACGAAATCCTTGGCTACGCAGGCATGACGGCTGTGCGATTACCTGCGAAAAGTCCGAATCTGAACGCCTACGCGGAGCGCTTTGTCCTCTCCATCAAGTCGGAGTGCCTCGACCGGATGGTCATGCTCGGTGAGTGCCACTTGCGCCGAGCGGTTGCCAGTTACGTGGAACATTATCACGTGGAGCGCTGCCACCAAGGCATCGATAACAGGCTGATCGACGGGGTTCCAGAACTCGCCTCAGGGCCGGTCGCTCGGCGAGAACGGCTGGGAGGAATCCTCAGCCATTACTACCGAACAGCCGCTTGATCGGTCGATCGGATATTGGAACAGGACGCGGTAGGTTGAGCGGCTAGAGCGGCATCGCGAATCGGCAAGTGCGGCAGATCGTGCAGCCCAGTAAGGACTTACGTCGTTTGTTGCCGTGATTCGCTGCTTATGTGCCTTGCCACTTAATCAGTAGGTTCAGGGTTCGCAGCCGCCGCGAAAAGCTCAGCACTCAGCTGATGATCCTGACTCCGCCCAACCGCCGCTCCCGCTTCTCCAGGTACGGGACCCCATCCGTCATCCACCTCTTGGCGGGCTCGCCCTTCAGGTGATGATCGAAGAAGTCGAAGTAGCGCATGGTGAGGTCGCGGCGGTTGGCTAGACCCCTCAACCCGTGGCCCTCCCCCGGATAAGCCAGCATGATGGCCTCTTTTCCGTTGTAGCGTAGGGCGTTGTAGAAGTTCATGCCCTCGCTGAAGGCGACCGTGGGGTCGGCGGTGCCGTGCATGATCAGGAACGGGGCCACCGCCTCGGTGACGTGGGTGATCCCACTCTCGGCTCGGTAGCGTTCTGGGTCGTCGAAGGGCGTCGTGCCCCAACGTCCCTGGCCGAACAGATAGTAGCTGCTCCCCTGTTGGCCGCTCCCTCCCTGGACCTGGTATGACCATCCCCAGCTCTGACTGAAGTCGGACGAGAGGTCGGTCACGCCCGCGCCCATGCCGACTGCGGCGAACATCTTCGAGACCGTGCCGATATACGCGGCGCCTTCGCCCCCGTAGCTATGTCCGTGCACGCCGATCTGGTCGGGGTCTGCGTAGCCCAGATCGATCACCTTCTGGGTCGCGGCTTCTACGCTCTCGAGCATGTCACTGTGTGACGAGCCGGTTCGGAAATGCACGTCGGCCAGCAGGGTGATGTATCCGCGGCTGTGGGCCTCGACAGTGAGCGCCCCCATCCCCGTCATGTACCTCGGAGCCGGATACCGGTGCAGGTTCTGTGAGTTCTTCTCGTAGAAGCTCACGATCATCGGACGCCGTTCGCCTTCCTGGTAGTCGTCCGGTAGGGCGAGGACCCCCTGGAGCCGGACACCGTCTCGGTTCTCGTAGTCGATCAGCACCGTGCGGCCCCACTCGAACTCCGACTGCTGCGGGTTCGCCTCGCTGATCTTCTTCATGTCGTCGAACCCAAGGCCGGATACCTGAAAATCCGGGAACTCCTCATAAGTCTGCCGCGTCAGGAGCATCCGATCGGCCTGTTCCGCCCGCACCGGATTGCTGAAGCGGGCGTCGGCGAAGATCATCTGATCTAACTCACCAGAATCCAGTTGGTAGAACCCAGCCTTTTTGGTCCATTGTCCGTAGGCCGAGAGGGTCACGGGCCCACTCAGGTCGAACTCGCTTCTCGTCCGTACCCGGCGCGGAGCATCAATGTCGATGGGCTCCGTCTGAACGAGTTGGAAGCGGATTTCGCTACGCTCGCCTTCGCCTCCGGTGAGGTTCGTGGCGGTCTGACCCTCGAAGGGGAGGAGCCATAGGTCGTAGCGGCCCCGCACGATCACCCCGCTTCCGTTGCTCGCGAACCCTTGGACGCCATAGGCGGGCCTCGGTCCGACGTAGTCCCACTCCATGTTCAAGAACTCGCCGTTTTCGCCGCCCGGAAGCGTCCGCGATTCGCCCGTCTCGAGGTCGTACGCCTGGTAGCGGTCGTCATCCCAATACAAGAAGCGGCGGCCATCGGGGCTGATGCCGAATTCGTGGGCGCCGACCAGCTGTCCCTGGAGCATCAACGTACGCTCGCCCGTCGCCGTATCGAGTCGGTAGATGTCCGCGCGCGCGCGCGCCGTATCTGCGATGTAGGCGCGGTTGTCCAGTCCTACGGCCCAGCGACCCGCGGGTGAGATCTCGACTTGCCGCATCGCCGAATCAGTGAGTTCGATGAAGCCACCGCTAGCGACGTCCAGAGCGTGGCGGAAGGTGAAGTTGAGGTCCCGCTGAGCCTGGATCATCTGGACCGATTGGATTCGCTCGTCCTGCGACAGCCAGATGTCGACGTTGGGCACCGAATCACGACTGGGCGCGTCCTCGGGGTCGAGCTCAGGCCGCTGCGGGGCCACACCGAAGAATACGCGACCTCCGTCTTCGCTCCACGAGAGGGCTGCCCGTTCGCTGATCACGAAACCCGCTCCTGGGAAGGCAGGCGCTGAGGCGTCGAGGGTGGTCGGCGTGGTGCTGCCGCCGTCGATCGCGGAACGAACGTTCGTGAATGCCACCAAGGTGTTGGCGCGCTCCCGCTTGTCGTCGACGGGGAGACCCTTGAGCGCCGCTATACCGTCGCCGTCATCGCTGAATTCAATGCTACGATAAACCAGCGTGTCATTGTCTATCGGACGCATGCGAGCCGTCGCGAGCTCCATCAGGAAGAGCCCGTTGACTTCGTTGCTCTCAGCGTCGACGCCATAGGCCAGGAGGTCGCCTTGCCGGTTGAAAGCGGCTTCGCTCACGCTACCGAGCAGTAGGCTGGTCCCGTTGGCTAGGTCGTGGAGAAGGTGGTCGGTGCCCCGCGAGGGAGTGTCGCCCTCACCGTCCCCACCGCCGCCGCCACCTCCACCTCCTCGGCCTCCCCCTCGTCCGCCGGAGGCCGGCCGTTTGCTGAGAAGGAGGTGGGTGGAGGTGTGGTTGAAGGTGACCGACTGGATCCGATCCCACGACCTTGTCTGGCCGGTAGCGAGATTCCGGAGCACGATGCGTGGGGGCGTGCTGGTCGGCTCGGTCGAGTCCCCGGAGGGGTCCGGCGGATCGGAGTCCCGGCTCCTGCGCGGTGCCGGGATCGAGTCGACCTGGTACACCATCCACCGTGAGTCGCGACTGAACTGCCCGTCGTGCGCATTTTCGATCTCAACGTCCTGACTATTGTCGAGGTCGCGGAGCACGAGGACGGGCTTCTCGTCAGCCGGAAGGACGTTGGTGTACTGAAGAGTGTACGCCACCCAGCGGCCATTCCCGGAGATCTGTTGGTCTCCGATAGACCGCCACGCCGAGTAGTCGCGGAGGGCGAGCGGCCTTTTCTGACCCTCTTGGGCGGATAGACGTTCGGCCGGTCCAACAGAAAGCAGGAGGAGGGCACAAGCAGTCTGGGCGTACTTCGAGAGAGGTCGCACAGTCATGATATCGTCCGCCAAAGAAGAATCGGTAATGGGGCAGCATACCAGACCGCTTGAACGGTCGCCAGTTTGCCGGGCCTCTGGCATCCCTAATCGGTCATCGTATTGAGAATCTTGCACGCCAACTGGACCTCCAGGCGCTGTCCATCGGTCGTCTTCGCCATCTTGCGAGTGGCTTGGGAGGGCGTTTTCATACATGAATGGGCCACCGCAGCGTTGGTGCATGGCTCCCGGCGTCGGCGCTCGGCCGTCCCCTTCGCGCGAAACCGGCCGATCATCTATTATGTTGCCAGCCCTTGACGAGCCCAGGCAACACGCCAACCGGATGGAGAAGCGCAGCCGCATGAAGAAGCAACAAACACGCTGGATTCTCCCCTGCACGTTCGCGCTCGCTTTGACTGCCTGCGCCTCCGGCCAGGGGAGCACCGGCACGGCCCCAGGGCCCGAAGGCAGGGAGCTCGAGAGGCTCGAGGCACTCTTCCAGGCGCGCGTCGATAGCGTAACGAGCAATGTCTCCGAGGCCGACGTCGAGTTCATGACCGGGATGATTTCCCACCACGCACAAGCGCTCGTGATGTCGGGACTCGCTCCCACGCATGGCGCGAGTCCGCAGATGAGGATTCTCACTTCCCGGATCATCAACGCTCAGACGGATGAAATCGCGTTCATGCAGGCATGGCTGCGCGACCGACAGCGACACGTCCCGGAAGTCGAGGTCGACGGGCTGACGCTCACGATCGACGGCGGTCCAGCACCGCGCATGCACGGGATGCTCAGCGATGCACAAATGCAAGAACTCGCCGCAGCCCGCGGTGTGGAGTGGGACCGTGTGTTTCTCACCTACATGATCCAGCACCACGAGGGAGCTGTGGCGATGGTGAGCGATCTGCTCTCCACCGATGGCGCGGCGAACGACGATGTCGCGTTCAAGGTGGCATCGGACATCCAGGTAGATCAGCGCACCGAAATTCGCCGAATGAAACTTATGCTAGAAGATATCGCGGGAAGGCTCGAAGGGCCTTCATCTCAGGACCGACATCCGTCCCCATAGAGGCACTTACCATGAACGACCGCAGCAGTTCGTCCACCGTGTTGAAGCTCACTCGCCGTCTCGGCCCACTCGCGCTTGCCGCGGGAGTACTGGTTGCGTCGGCCTGCTCGTCGTCTGCGGGCAGTTTTGGGGCCGCGCCCAGTCCCGACCCACGCATCGGACTCGGGGCCGGACTCTTCGACGCCGAGGAAGCGATCTGGAACCTCGCGTGGGTGTCGCAGAGCCCACCGCCGGAGTCGTTCGTCGGCTCGACGAACTCCGATCTGGCGTTCATAGGCGACTATGCGATCCAAGGCAACTACAACGGCGTAATGTTCTGGGACATCTCGGATCCGGCCCGCCCGACAATCGCGGTGGAGTTCGTTTGCCCGGCTTCACAGAGTGACGTCTCGGTGTACGGCAACCTTCTCTTCGTCTCGGGTGAAGGGACGAGCGGTCGTCTCGACTGCGGGAGTGAAGGCGTGGCCGAGGCCGTGAGCCATGACAGGCTGCGTGGGATCCGGATCTTCGATATTACCGACGTGCAGAACCCTGAGTACGTCGCGAACGTGCAAACTTGTCGCGGCTCGCACACCCACACCGTGCTCAAGCATCCCTCGGACGACGACAACATCTACATCTATGTGTCAGGTTCTTCGTCCGTCCGTCCTGCTGAAGAACTCGAAGGGTGCATCGCGGCCGGAGACGACCCGAGTTCGGCACTCTTCCGGATCGAGGTGATCCGTGTGCCGCTGGACTCGCCAGAGGATGCGGCGATCGTGAGCTCGCCCCGCATTTTCCAGGGCTTGGTCGAGCCGCAGTCACACGGCCAGGCGCCGGGAGACCTCCGGGCGGTCGAAGAGGCCCGGGCGCGAGGAGACTTCGTGTCGGGCGTCGGAGAAGACGCGAGGGTCATGTCCGGGCGGTTCACACAGCCACAACTGCTGCGTATCATGCGCGAGCGCGGCGGCACCGGTTCGCCGACGGCGGCCGACAGCCTGCAACTCCACGCGGAGCTCCCGACCTTAGTCGAGCAGCTGACAGGCACGGACGATGATGTCGATCCGGACGCTCCGCGGCCCGGTCCGACGCAGTGTCACGACATCACCGTCTTTCCAGGGATCGGTCTCGCGGGCGGCGCGTGCGGTGGCTACGGCCTCCTGCTCGATATCCGAGACCCCGAGAACCCCGTTCGCATCGACGCAGTCGCCGACGCGAACTTCTCGTACTGGCACTCGGCAACGTTCAACAACGACGGATCTAAGGTGCTCTTCACGGACGAGTGGGGCGGCGGCGGTGGACCCAAGTGCCGCATCGACGACCCACGCGAATGGGGTGCCGACGCAATCTTCACAGTTGAAGACGGCAGCATGGTCTTCCACGAGTACTACAAGCTGTCTGCTCCCCAGACGTCGCTGGAAAACTGCGTTGCGCACAACGGCTCCCTGATCCCGATCCCGGGCCGGGACATCATGATCCAGGGTTGGTACCAGGGTGGCATCAGCCTCTTCGAATGGACCGACCCGGACAACCCTCACGAGATCGCCTTCCACGACCGGGGACCCGTGAATGCGGAAACCCAGGGCGCTGGTGGAAGCTGGTCGGTGTATTGGTACAACGGAGTGATCGTGAACTCCGAAATTTCGCGTGGACTCGACATCTTCGAACTCACGCCAAGCGCGCACATCTCGCAGAATGAAATCGACGCTGCGAAGTCGGTGCACCTCGACTATCTGAATCCTCAAGGCCAGCCGCTCTTTGTCTGGCCATCGTCCTTCGCACTGGCTGGCGCCTACGTGGATCAGCTGGAGCGGTCCGGTGCCTTGTCGGAGAACCGCATCGCCACGGTGCGTGGGGCGTTGGGCGACGCCGACGGTGGATCGCGAAGCGGACTCAACGACCTCGCGAACGAGGTGGCTGGCTGGGCGGGTTCGTCGAACGACTCGGCAAAGGTGCGGATGCTGGCAGCTGCCGTGAGGGATTTGGCAGGCTAACCGGCCCGGCTTGGGAGGGGCTCATTTGAGCGAGAGCCCCTCCCGAGCAGGACCGCACATACCTTGCTTCCATGGACGTTCAGATCTTCGGGGTGAACAACAACCCCGACGTGCGAAAAGCGTTGCGATTCTTCAAGGAAAGACGGGCGGGAGTCCATTTTATGGACTTCAAACAGCGCTCGCCGTCCAAGGGAGAGCTCCGCCGCTTCTTCCAGAAGTTCGGCGAAGAGCAGCTCATCGATCGAGAGGCGAAGCGCTTCAAGGCGATAGGGCTGCAAGCGGCCTACTACAGTGACGATCGCTGGCTCGAGATCGCCTGCGACGAGCCGATGATCCTGCGAATGCCGCTTGTGCGCAGTGGGAACGACCTGACTGTTGGACTGGCTGAGGCGACGTGGAAGGAGTGGGCAGGGACGTAGGCGCGCGCGCCGCGAGACGATGGGGCTGCCCTCACCCGGACCCGACTTGACGGGGATCCGCATCTGCCTATACTAAACCAAGTGGTTTACTATTGGAGTGCATGTGGTTGCCTTTTCTGACGACACTCTCGACCGGACCTTTTCCGCGCTGGCGCACCCGATTCGCCGCGCGATCCTGACGCGTCTCGCGAAGGGGGAGTCCGCCTCGGTGAGTGAGCTGGCACAGCCGTTCGACGTCTCGCTCATGGCCATCTCGAAGCATTTGAAGGTCATGGAGGAAGCGGGACTCATTCGGCGGGAAAAGGACGGCCGCGTGCAGCGGTGCTCATACGATCCAAGCTCGATCGGTATCGCGAGCGACTGGATCGAGACGCACCGACGGTACTGGGAACAGCAGCTCGACTCGCTGGCAGCCTACTTGGAAGAGGCGAACGGGCGGGGATGAGCGTTGCATAACGAGACAGGAGACACCTGATGAGCGTCGGAACGATGAACGAATTGAGGATGACCCGCACGATCAAGGCGGACCGGCAAGCGGTCTGAGATGCATGGACCCAGCCTGAGCACATGAAGAGATGGTCCTGCCCTGACCCTACCGGTGTGCTCGAGGTGGAAGCGGACCTTCGGGTTGGGGGAGCGTACCGCATCGTGATGGAGGTCGAAGGCAACAGCCATATCGCCTTCGGTAGGTACCGCGAGATCGACCCGCCCAACCGTATCGTCTACACGTGGGACTGGGAGGACTCCGACAATGCCATGGGCGAGACGGTCGTGACGGTGGAGTTCCAGGCGGCCGGTGACTCGACCGAGGTCGTGTTGGTGCACAGCGGCTTCCCAGCGGGGGAGGTAAAGCGGCACCACGAGCAGGGTTGGGGTGCGTGCCTGATGCACTTCGAGGCGCTCTTCGCGTAGGGCTGGAGGGGCCCCGGTAGGCACCGGGGCCCTTAGCCTACGCGGCCAACTCTTCGTGGGCGGCCGAGGCTTCGAGAAGGCGCCACTGGCGCCTAGAACTCTCCTACGATCGCGATGTGAGCCCCATCTGGGCTCACGGCGAGACGTGAGATCGTCATGCGAGTGTCGGCGAAGCTCGCGACTTCCAGCCAGCCGGAGCCCGAACCCGGCTTCCAAGCCATGAGTGAGTAACCCTGTGCCATGATCAGGAACCCGTCTGGAGTCCAGGCGTGAAAGTCACCCCCCTCCGGGAGGTCGATGAGCAATTCCGACTCTCCCGTCGCCGGGCTCAGGCGCATGATAGACGATGTGCCGTCCTCATGTAGCTGGACGTAGCTGACCTGATTCGAACCAGGAATAGGCTGGATGGAGCGCCCGATGTTCTGAGCAGCCACCGGTTGAAGCCCCAGGTCGCGGTTCCAGATCTGTAGTGTCGCGGGGTCACCGAGCACGAACATCACCACGGTCCGTTCGTCCGCCCACTTGTGGTACCCGACTGGGGCGAGGTCTGGAATGAGGACTGCGGCGTTCCGTCCGTCCCCGTCGAAGCGCCACAGACGCTGCGTCGAGTCGGCTTCGACGCGGATCGCCGAAATTCCGGAGCCATCAGGTAGCGGTGTGGCGGAGTATTCACTTTCCGGCGCCGACTGCGTGACTTGAGCCACCCCCTCCGACGCGATGTCGTACCGCCAGATGTCTGCCTGACCGGTGTGCTCGTCGACGATAGTGAACCAAAATCCCGAGCCATCTGGCAAGAAGTACGGTTGGTTGTCGTAGCCGGGACGTCCCGTGATGTTGGCGACCGGGCCGATTGTCGGCGTGCCCTCCGGCGTGCTCGACAGTGTCGCGAGCCAGACGTCGGGACCGGGAGGGCCGGGGGGTAAAGGGCCCCGAGAAGGAGGCGCGTCGGAGCCGCACGCGGCCACGGCCATCGCGAGGGCGATCGTTGGCACCAGCCGCATCATTCGAGTCCGCATTACCACTTAACTCCCAGTCTGCATCGAAGCGATCAAGGACGCGCAGCTTCCCGGTGCACCCCGGCTTCCCAGAGCGAGCCTCAGGAAGCGAGGTAGAAAACCCTGCAGTTCCTGGCCAGCCGGCCCGAATGCGCTGCCCTCTGCAAGCTCGAACAGGTCCCGTTCTCCGCGCACCCGGACCAGCGCATCCCGAGCGTCCGAGCGCCAGTCGTCGTAGGCCTCGTCGGGACCAAAGACCATTTTGTGGAGGTTGATGCAGGGCGCGAGCAGGTTGAACGTCGTGAAGTACTCCCACCGGAAACCCCGCAACGCTTCTCCGTTCGTGACCAGATCGGGTACGCCTTGCAGGAGAGAATGCACGTCCCCTGGTAGCGTGCCAGCGCGCGACTTGCTCGCAGCTGCAGCTGCGCCCTCGCGTGCCCACATCAGAGCTTCCGCTCTATCGTCGTCGCCGATTCGCCGGAAGTACCCTTCGAGGGCATCTCCACCCATATCGGGGAGTACGACGCCCACGAGATTGTCGATGAGCGTTGGCCCCTGGTCGATCAACAGGAATCCGGTCGAGATCAGTTCCTGGAGCGTGTGCTCTGCCTCCTGGAATTGGCCGTTGTCGGCCTCGACCGCTGCTTTGGCCACCTGCGCGAGGCCGGCAGTGCGAAACGCCGGGAAGCGTGGCCAGGGAAGGTCGAGGAAGGTCAAGGAATCGGGGAAAGGCACGGTCCACCGACCGCTGACGACATCGACCAACTCAGCGCGGGCGAGCGGGTGGAACTCCTCATGCGCCGGGTGCCTCGCCGCCTGTTGCATCGCGGCTTGCTCACTGGGTGACCGCTCACTGAGCGGGATGCTCATGAGCTCGAACGCGATCAACTCGGAGAACGGGTCGGGGAACAGGACGGGCTCCGGGAACCACCCTTCTTCGTAGAGATTTTCGGCAGCCTGTTCCCAGGGTTCGGGTGTGCCACCTCCGACGAAGGCGATGTTTTGCAGCGCCCACCCAGCCCGCGCCGGCGCGATTGAGGGATCGGGATCCGCCGCATACCGCCGCAGGACCTCCGCCGCCCCTGCCATCTCCTGCACGGAGAGAAACGTCGGCACGGCGATCTGAGCCAGCATCGGTCCGATCGACGTGGTCACGGCTACGGTCATGGTGGGCACGAACGCGCCGAGAAAGAGCAACACGACGATCGTCGCGCCGAGTCGGAACTTGTTGCCTTCTCCCTTTGGTCCGGCCCCGAGCACGATGGCATCGCCAGCTTCGTCGAGGCGGTCGGCCCAGGTCGCTGACTCCGAATAAATCCGATCGGCACCCTCTTGTCCGGTCCAAGCTGTCTTTGCTTCATAAACCTTGATGGACGCCAACGTGAGCACCGCCAAGCCGATCGCGAGCATGAAGCCGGATGGCCCCACGGTCATGAGCCAGATACCGGAGGGGGTCAGAAAGCCTCGCGCCGCGAGCATCACCGCGAGGCCAAACCCGACGACGAACCAGAGTGCCGCAGCGAGCACCAGTGCCGCCCCACGCAGGCGAGCGCTCACCACCGCAGAGCGCTGACGCGCATCGAGCAGGCCGAAATGACGCTTCCCTTGAATGAGGAAGCCCGTATCTCGCCCCTTGTCGGTGAGGACCTCCAGGATCGTCAGGGTGCCGAAGCCATCGTCGGCTGCGTCCGCTGACGCGCGCATGATGCCGAAGAATGGGCCGAACGCGAAGAGGATGACGACGCCGCCGAATGTCGCGATGCCCACGCCGACCTGCCAATTCTCCTCGAATGGGCCGAGGCTGTAGAACGGTTGTTCTACGGCTAGTGCCCACAGAAGCGGCAGTACGAGGACGACGCTACCTGCCCAACTGATAAGAATCGCTCGCCAGAGCCGCCCTTGCAGTCTTTCTAAGCCAGGGGGAGGCCAGGACATGGGGCTCTGAATTGGCTGGGGGCCCGACGGTGTGGCGTCAACGTTGCTCATCACACAAGATTGGCCTGGAGTGCTCTGGGGCGAAACCCCTCCCGCGTCAGGCCTGGACCGCCGTGTGTCACCTTTGTACCTCCTCATTCGTTATCTGAAGTGGTGACAGCAACCATGAGGAGGGGTGGCGTGAGCAACACTGTGTGGGGGACATTGGCAATACTGGCGCTGGTCGGCCCGATAGGCTGCAGTGACCCGACGGGACCGATGACCCTACGGTTCTTCGGTAGCTCCTCGGTTGAGGTGACGCGTGACGGGGTCGTGTCGGGGACCACCACGTACATGTTGGTGTCGCTCGACGACGGTGGGACGACCACCATCGAGTACGTCGAAGGGATCTTCGGATTCGCGTCGCAAGGGCTCGGTGTGACGCAGGATGTGCTGATCTTGAGCGATGGTTGTTGCGACGGTTTCACGTACAGGTTTGAAAGGGCTTCATGAGTCCACTCCGGGGGGGGGCTTCACCGGTTCTTCCGGTCCCGCCGGATCTTGCTCGTGTTGGCGACGCTGTGCGCGTCGGCGGCTTGCTCTGACCTAGGCCCGGAGGATGAAGAGGCAACCGCTGAACCGTCTACAGGCGTCGTATGTTCGACGACGATGCGGAAACGGAGTGGCCCGTGCACGATACCGTAGGTCTCACCGGTCTTCAGCTATCGATCCTCGACGTGTTGTGGCAGCGGGGAGAAGCGACGACCCAAGAGGTTGGGCAGCATCTCAACCGTGAGCGCACGCTCGCTCTCACCACGGTTGCAACCTTGCTCTCCCGATTAGAGCGAAAATCGGTATTGGTCCACCGTCGGGAAGGACGGCAGTACGTCTATCGCGCGACGGTGACGCAATCGGAGGTGCGCCGCTCCAAAGTGCGTGATCTCACCGAAACGCTGTTCGGAGGTGACGCCACGGCGCTGTTGAGTCATCTGGTACGGGCGGATGACGTGGAGCTGGACGAGCTCAAGCGCATCCGAGGGATGATTGATGCCGCGGTGAGCAGGACTGAGCACGGCGATGCTTGAGGCTGGGGGAGAGGTCGTAGCGCTAGGTACAGAGTGGCTACTCAATTACCTGATCCACAGCTCTGTCCTGATTACGGCTGCTTGGCTGGCGGTGCGCACGGGTCGTGTACGCGCCCCGGAATCTCAGGATCTGCCGTGGAACTTTACTGCGCTCGCCGGGATTGTTACCGCGACGGCGGTGGTACTCCCGCGCACTGCCCCTCAAGCGATCCGCTTGACCGCGAGTGTGGAGCTGACGGAGACGAGGTGCTCTTGCGGTGGATCGACGTGGTGGGCGCTAGCTCCGGGTCGTAGCTCGGTCACTAGAGCGGTGGAGCCACGGGTCGCTATATTGCGGCTTCGGTCCATGCCATTGCGAGCTCTGTGGACCAACGGTTGAGACCGCTCGACTTGGAGCCCCTTTGAAGCGAACGCCAGGCGCCCGCCGCCTCGCCACCGTGACGATTCCCGCGCCGGATTTACGTCCCGATCACTTTCTCCGGCACGCGACCGGAGAGCCTCGGGGTTTTTGGGCGCGTGGTGATCGCTGGGTCGCGCATCGTGGTGTGGCCGCCCAGATCCGCCCCGATGCCCGGACCGGTACGGACTGCTATGGCTTGGTCGCTGAATTGGCGCACGATGTCGCCCGAGACCCGCTTCTCCCACCAGGGGCGACCAGGGCACCTAGGATCCGCTTCTTTGGAGGATTTTCCTTTCGAACCGATCATGTAGAGGGGGGCGTCTGGCAGGCTTTCCCGGCCTGGCTCTTTCACGTGCCGGTCTTCGAGCTAGAGGGCGACGGATCGGGCGATGCGTGGCTACGTACGCGTGCTTTCGTCTCAGACGACGAGTCGGACGATGTCTTCGTGCGGCTTCGTCACCGGGCGGAGGCTTTGCGCGCTGAGTTGACCGCGCTTATGGACTGCAAGGAGGCCAGCCCGATGGGATCCCGTGGTCGGCGCACGATTACCGACCGCGGCAGCTGGGAGCACGCTGTCGAGGAATCCCTAGGGGCGATTCGACGGGGAACTGTCTCAAAGGTCGTGCTCGCTCGTACTCTGGACGTCGATCTCGACGAGGCGATCGATCCGGTGGACGTTGTGTCTCACCTGTGGGACTCTCACCGTGGAAGCCACGTCTTCATGTTCGAGCCGGAGCCGAAGTCGGCGCTGGTGGGTGCCGCTCCGGAGACGGTGGCGACGTTGCGGGACGGGGTTTTCCATGCGACTGCCGTCGCCGGCTCGATCCGACGCGGTTCGAGCCCACGCGAGCAGGCGGAGCTGGCAGCCCAACTGTTGGCGAGTGACAAGGACCGGGCGGAGCAGCGTATCGCCTTGGACGACATGATTGCGCGGCTGCAAACCGTCGGGCACCAAATCCGTACCGACCCGCAACCACACGTGCTGACCTTGCCTCGCATCCAGCATCTGGAAACGGAGATACGCGCCAGCGTACCTGCGGACGTGGGGGTTTTGGATCTGCTCCGGCTCTTGCATCCAACGCCTGCGGTGTGCGGGTTGCCCCGGGATGCTGCGATGGCTCTCCTGGCGGACGAGGAGCCGTTCGACCGCGGGTGGTATGCGGGACCGGTCGGTTGGTTCGACGCGGAGGGCAACGGCATCTTCGCGCCGGCGCTCCGCACAGGTGTCTCGGCAGGGAGCGGGTGGCGCCTCTTCGCGGGGGCTGGCATCGTCGACGGATCGGTTCCCGCGCTCGAATGGGATGAGACCGCGATCAAGTTCGAACCGATGCTCGGGGCGCTCGAGTCGAGCGGCGCCGAGTTGGATCGCAGCGAGGGCGCTGGGTCCGCCTTGGAGGTGCCCGGCACGGGCCATGGGTAGCGGCGCCGACACGACCCTCTGGATTCGGGCCTTCTGTGACGAGTTGGCTCGTGCGGGCGTACGCGAAGTTGTGGTAGCACCAGGCTCGCGTTCCACGCCCTTGGTGCTCGCGTTCGACGCAGACGACCGTTTCACGGTCCGGGTCCACCTCGACGAGCGATCAGCCGCTTTCTTCGCGCTCGGCATCGGCAAGGCTTCGGGGCTGCCGGCCGTGCTCGTGACAACCTCCGGTACTGCCACGGCGAACGCTTTTCCTGCAGTGATCGAAGCCGCGCAAAGCGAGATTCCGTTGCTCGTGCTTACAGCCGATCGGCCGCACCACCTCCGTGACTCGGACGCGAACCAGGCGATCGACCAAGTACGCCTGTTCGGTCCATACGTGAGGGACTTCTTCGAGGTCGCGCCGCCGACCGTGCGAGACGCTGCGCTACGCCATCTTCGCGCTCTCGCCGGGCGCGCGGTCGCGACAACTCGCAGCGCGCCGGCCGGGCCAGTTCATCTGAACTTCCCACTCGACAAGCCTCTCGAGCCGGTTGAAGGACACGGGAAGTTTCTCGATGAGAATGCTTTGGCGGGGGCCGGGAGATCGAGCGGCGCACCATTTGTGAAGGTCGACTCGGGACGGCGTCAGGCTTCCCCTGAGGCGCTGGATGCCTTGCTTGATGCATTGCACACGGCTCGCGGAGTAATCGTGGCCGGGCCGAGCCCCGATCCGGTGAGGAGCGGTGAAGCTGCGTTGCGCCTCGCGGCAGCGACCGGATTTCCGCTGCTTGCAGATCCTCTTTCAGGGGCACGGTTCGCTCCATCTCATTCTGCGCACGTCGTCGCCGGCTACGATCTCCTGTTGCGGGCCTCCGACGTGCACGCAGCGCTCGCTCCGTCCCTCGTGCTGCGCGTGGGCGCGTCGCCCACGTCGGCGGCGCTAATGGCTTGGCTGCACAGCAACAACGGTGTGCCGCACATCGTTATTGACGGGGGAGGGCGGTGGAAAGACCACGGCGCGACTGCGACCGACTACGTGCACGCTGACGCAACGGACACGCTCGCGGCGTTGGCTGAGCGCGCGAGCGCCAGCGCAAGTGACGACTGGCGGGAGCTCTGGCTATCGGCCGAAACTGCGGTTGGGGTGGGCCTCGAGTCAGCGCGAGGGGAGCCCCACGAGGGAGAAGTGCTTGCGGCGGTGTCAGCGGCGGTGCCCGAGGGCGCGAACCTCTTCGTCTCCAGCTCGATGCCCATCCGTGACCTCGACGCTTTTGGCGCTCCCCGCGACGAGGCTGTGCGCGTGTTCGGGAATCGCGGGTCGAGTGGCATCGACGGCATCGTCTCAACGGCGTTCGGTGTCTCGGCCGCGACCGGGCGACCGACCGTGTGCGTGATTGGCGACGTCGCTCTCTTCCACGACCAAAACGGCTTACTCTGGAATCGTGAACCTGATGCGCCGGTCGTGTTCGTCCTGATCGACAACGACGGGGGTGGCATCTTCCACATGCTCCCCGTTGCCGAGCGCGATGCGGCGTTCACGAAGTATTTTGCGACGCCTCACGGCCTGGACTTCCGGCATGTTGCAGAGATGCACGGCATCGACTTCTCGGATGGAGAAATCGATGAGCTCGGTGCCGCGCTTGTCAGTGCGCTCGAGTCCGGGCGTACGAGCATCCTACGGGTGCGGACAGACCGAGAGCGGAATGTGCGGCGGCATCGTGAAGTCTCAGACGCCGTAGCCGAGGCCGTCCGCAAAGCGCTCACGAATACTTAGACTAGGTCCCCACCATACATGGCTCCAACCCCAGACCGTACATGAGCAAGCCCGACTGGAAAGAGGTCAAGCAGTACGAGGATATCACCTATCACAAATGCAACGGCGTCGCGCGCATCGCGTTCAACCGGCCCGAGGTGCGTAACGCCTTCCGCCCAGACACGCTGCTCGAGATGCAGGAGGCGTTTCGTGACGCAGGCGAGGACATCGAGGTCGGGGTGGTGTTATTGACGGGGAACGGGCCTTCGAAGGACGGCAAGTGGGCGTTCTGCGCAGGCGGCGACCAGAAGGTGCGCGGGGAAGCCGGGTACGTTGGCAAGAGCGGAGTGCCCCGTCTCAACGTGCTGGAGCTTCAGCGCTACATGCGCTCGATGCCCAAGCCGGTGATCGCGCTCGTCGCGGGCTACGCGATCGGGGGCGGCCACGTGCTACACATCGTCTGCGACCTCACCCTTGCTGCCGACAACGCGGTTTTCGGCCAGACAGGGCCCATCGTCGGCTCGTTCGACGGCGGCTTCGGATCGTCCTTCCTTGCACGTATGGTGGGCCAGAAGCGCGCTCGCGAGATCTGGTATCTCTGCCGCCAATACTCGGCCGAGGAAGCGTACGAGATGGGCATGGTGAACAAGGTCGTGCCGCTCGAACAGCTCGAGGACGAGGGCTGGGCGTGGGCGCAAGAGATTATGGAGATGAGTCCGCTCGCGATTCGTTTGCTCAAGAGCGCCTTCAATGCCGACCTAGATGGCCAGGCCGGAATACAGGAGCTCGCGGGCAACGCGACCATGCTGTTCTACATGACCGAGCAGGGGCAGGAAGGGAAGCGGGCCTACGTGGAGAAGCGCAAGCCTGAGTTCCGGAAATATCCATGGCTGCCCTGGTAGCGGGGCAGTCTCGCCGCGACCAGATCCTCGCGGCGGTGCTCGACGTCGTACGTGCTGAGGGTTGGACCTCGATCTCGATGCGGCGTGTCGCTGATCGCACCGGGATCACTGCGACTGCCCTGTACCGGCATTTCGACGGCAAGGACGCGCTGGTAGGCGCCGCGGTCGATGTGGCGCTCGCGGCCCTCATGTCTCGAGTCGCATTGGCCAGCCTGGACGCTTCCTCGGGGGAAGGCCGGCTCTGGGCGAGCCTGGAAGAGATCCGTGGATTCGCCGTGGACGAGCCGGACCTGTACGCGTTCATCTTTTTTTCACACGATCCTGCCCGGGGTGCCGCGTCCTCCGAACCTGCCCCTACAAACAACCGGTTGATGGACGCACTCGAAACCCAAGTCGCCGGGTGGATATCCGAGAGCGGTGCCTCGAGTGAAGCGGCTGAGGTAGCCGCAGTGGTCGCTGCGCAGGCCCACGGTCTGGTGCTGCTCTGGCGGCGTGGACGCTTCGAGAATACGGAGGCCTTTGCCGACTTCTATCGCAAAGCCTTCTGGATCCTGCTCGCTGGGATCGGGAACCAGTGACGCAGCAGCCCGCCGGTGAGGTCACCCGGGCATACTCCTGGGTGTTGGCTGCACGACCGAAGACGCTGACTGCCGCACTCACCCCCGTAGTGGTCGGGACCGCGTTGGCCACTCACGACGGTGTGCTCGCTTGGTTACCGGCATTGGCCGCTCTGGTTGGCGCGACTCTGATCCAGATAGGGACCAACTTCGCGAACGACTACTATGACTTCGTGCGCGGAGGTGATACCGCGGACCGCGTGGGGCCCGTGCGTGTCACCCAGGCTGGAATCCTGGCGCCGGAGGCCGTGAAGCGTGGCATGTGGACCGTGCTAGCAGCCGCGTTGTTCGTCGGTATCTACCTAGTCTGGGTCGGCGGTTGGCCCATTGTGTGGATTGGGCTGTCTTCCCTCTCGTGCGCAGTGCTGTATACGGGCGGCTCCTACCCGCTTGCGTACCACGGGCTCGGCGACCTCTTCGTATTCGTCTTTTTCGGCCTCGTGGCTGTCAGCGGGACCTACTACGTGCAAGGTCTGTCGTGGCCGCCAGATGTCTTCCTGGCCGGTGCGGCACTGGGCGCGCTGAATACCGCGATCCTTGTGGCGAACAACCTGCGCGACATCGAGACTGACGAAAGAGTGGGGAAGCGCACGCTTGCGGTGCGCATCGGCACGCGCGGTTCCCAGCTCCAGTATTTCGCTCTGCTGCTCGTCGCGTTTTTCGTTCCGGTCGTGGGGTGGAGGATGTGCGGCTGGCCTGTGGCATCGCTCGCCGCTCTTCTAGTTGCTCCGCTCTGCATTGCACCGGGTCGACGCGTGCTGATGCACACCGACCCGGCCGAACTCTTACCGGTTCTCGGAGAGACGGCTCGCGTCGTCGGCATCTATGGCCTTCTGCTCGGGCTTGGGCTGGTTCTCGGCTGATGGTTGTCGATCTGCTCCAGTGGGTGCTCTCGGCCGAGCGGGGGCCGAATGTCGATCCGTCGCGCGTCGCGTTGCTGTGCCCCGAAGGTTCCTGGACCTACGGAGAGTTGGACCGCGCCGTCGATGTGCGAGCGAGGGCTTTGACGGCCGAGGGCATCGATGCGGGGGCCGCACGCCCCATCGTAGCCACCAATGACGTGGACGGGATTGTCACCTTGTTGGCGACTTGGCGGTGCGGTGCCACCGTGGCGCCGCTCAACGCGAAACTGACTCCCGTGGAGGCCGATCGTGCGCGTACGGCCCTAGCCGGGGTCGCTACGGATGCGCAGGTCATCTTGTGGACGTCTGGAACCGCTGGCGTGCCGCGCGGCGTGGCGCTTTCGTTCGACAACCTATTCGCGAGCACCTCCGCGGTTGGCGATCGACTTGGTTCCAGCGCGGACGACGTGTGGCTGGCTTCACTCTCGATCGCTCATGTAGGGGGGCTCGCGTTGCTGGTGAGGGCGCTGATGACTGGAGCCGCTGTAGTCGCGGCAGGTGCCTTCGACGTGGAGGTCGCTTCGAACCTCATCGATGGACGGGGGCTTCGACCAATCACGCATGTGTCGCTAGTTCCTATTCAGCTTCTTCGGCTTCTCGACCATCGAACCGAAGGGCCGCCATCTTCGTTCCGGTGCGCGCTCATCGG
>Ga0114996_10002163_pt1 | contig 25581 bp, 16 predicted proteins | sample ArcticOcean_MG_C_4_FD_87039 | JGI IMG/M metagenome (GOLD analysis project Ga0114996, IMG submission 87039) | Marine microbial communities from western Arctic Ocean - ArcticOcean_MG_CB4_134 | ecosystem: Environmental > Aquatic > Marine > Oceanic | place: Arctic Ocean: Canada Basin | collected... | reverse complement strand
ACTCGAGGACTTGGACGACCTCGTGCAGATCAAGCTGTTCGCGTCGGCTGAACTGCCCCCGGAGCTCCAGCTGCAGCTCCGTGACGTGCGGGACCTGCTCGCCGACATGCGTCGTGCGTCCAAGGGGAACGTCATTGTGACGGACGTGGACCCCGATAATGATGAGGACGCCGAAGCCGAGGCCTTCCAGTTCGGGATTTTCCCCGTCGAGTTCAACGTGTTGCGCGACGATGAATTTGAGATTCGGCGCGGCTTTTACGGCCTGGCAATCGTATACGCCGACGAGCAGGAGGTCATGCCGATCATCGTGCGTACGGACGACCTGGAGTTCCGAATCGCGTCGGCGATCCATCGCATGACGAACGAAAGCAGAGCCGGAGTCGCGTTCGTTGAGGGTTACGGGTCCAAGACCGCGGCGGAGATTCCAGGCCTTCAACAGAGTCTAGCGGACCGGTACGACTTCCGTTCGATCGACATCTCGGGTGACTCGGCGGCGGCGATCTCCAGGGACTCCACAGAGGTGCTCGTGGTCGCGGGTCCCATGCAGATGCTGGACAGCATGGCGGTGCAACGGGTGCGAGACTTCATCGATGCTGGTGGCGGGGTGCTGTTTTTGCTGGATGCCATCGAGATGAACCCGCAGACTGCGCAGACCATGCCGATCCGCTCGGGCCTCGAGCCACTGCTGGAGGAGAACGGGATCGGCTTCACCGGCAGCATGGTGATGGATTTTCAGTCGAGCGAGCGCGTGAATCTGGGACAGCGCGGGCTGTTCAGCGTGATCTCGCCCTATCCGTTGTGGCCGATTACCGTGCCTGGGGCGAACCACGCGATCACGAGTGGGCTCAACTCCTTCACCGTTGCGTGGGCTACAGCGCTCGAGGTCCGGGATTCCGTGCGTGTCACACCTCTGTGGACCACCACGGCAGCCGGGGCGGTGCAGGGTCCTATGGAGCCGATCATGCCCGATCAGGATTGGAATCGCGCTCCGGATGACCTTGGAGTCCAGACGGTCGCAGTCGCTGTCACACCGGCCGAAGACGAGAGCTCCGGCCGTTTGGTCGTGGTCGGTGATGCTACGTTCACGGAGGGCCAGTTCCTGCAGAGCAATGCGTCGAACCTGACGTTCCTCGCCAACTCGATCGATTGGCTCGCGCAGGACGAGGCGCTGATCCGCATCCGGTCGAAGAATCGTACACCGCCGAACCTGGTATTTCAGTCCGATTTCGCGCGCTCGTTCCTGAAGTGGGGCAATCTCATCGGCGTTCCGCTCGGCTTCGTGCTCTTTGGAGCGGTCCGGATCGGCGGGCGCCGACGTAGAGCTGAAGCACGCTGGGGAGGGATCGTAGCATGAGCGAACGTACACTCAAGCAGCTCGTTGGCGCTCTCGTATTGGTGGTCGCCATGTGGGCGATTACCAAGTTGCTGTTGGGTGGCGGTGGTGGTGTGCCGAGCGGAGCTGGAGAGATCGCCGCGGTGTTCGACGGCGTCTCGGAGACGGCCGCGACGGAGGTTCGCGTGACGAACGAGTCCGGCGAGCTCGTTTTGGCCGGAGGCGCCGGCGCTTGGACGGTCAACGACCTCCGCACCGACTCCGGCACGGTTGCGCGGTTCTGGAACGTACTCACGGAGCTCGAGGTCGGAGCGCTTGTCGCGAGCAACCCCGCCAACCATGCCCGCATGGGCGTCGACGACGGTAGTGCGGCAACGCTCGAGATCGACATTGGCGGGGAGACGCGGGTGGTCGTCGTCGGCGACCAGGGCCCTCGTTTCGGCACGTCCTACGTGCGCTTGCCGGGACAGAACGAGGTCTATGTCGCTGATGGAGATCTGCGTTCGCATGTGCAACGCGAACTCACGGACTGGCAGAACAGAGTCGTGGTGCGCATCGATACGAGCGCGGTCGCACGCGTCGAAATCGAACGGGACGGTGAACGATACGTGCTCGAGCGCGGTGACAGTCTGTGGACCTTCGAGGGTGGCGCCGAGACGAACAACAGCACTGTTCAGGGCGTTGTCTCCGAGCTCGCTAACCTCGTCACTGCAGGAATCCTCGTCGAGGCAGATTCGCTCGCACAGTCCGATCAGGGTGGTAGTACCGTTGCGCTCGACGCAGACGGGAACGTGCTTGCGCAGGTGACGATCGGGACCGGTACATCAGAGCGTTGGGTGAGAGCAGTGGGCGACGACGTGATCTACCGGTTGGCTTCGTTCCGCGTTGACCGCATTACGCCAACTCGGGAACGGATGGAGCCGAGCTCCTAGCTCCGCCCCCACCCTTGGCGACCGACTCGGGAAAGGCGACACTCCTCGTATCATGGATGTGGTGCTCTTTCGGAGGAGGCGGGTCTGGATGAAGCGATTCACTTTCCGGTGGTCAATGAAGGTCGTTGCGATGAGCGTCGCTCTGCTCATGGCTTCCGGTTGCTATACGTATACGCCTGTTCCAGTCGCATCCGCCCCTATCGGCGAAGACATCCGCCTCGTCATGACCCGCCAGGGTGCGGCCCAGTTGATCAGTGTGATGGACATCGAGGGAGCAGCTCTGACCGTGGTAGGGACGTTGGACGCACGTGAGGGCGAGTCCTTCGTCCTTCGCGTGCCACAACCTGTGATGTCGCCGACCGCCCCACGCCTGGAGCAGGTTGTGCGCGTGCCCGTGGCGGAGGTGCTCTCCCTAGAACTGCAGAGCTACAGTCGGGCCCGGACCGGGATGTTGGTGGGTGGTGTCGCTGGTATCGCTGCGCTCCTGGTGCTCAAGATCATCGACGTTGGCTTCAGTGCGGAAGACGAAGATCCGGGTGTGGAACTGTCAATCAATGCTCTGAGGTTCCCGTTCCGCTGAGTGGGGTCTGAGCCGAGTCCTGCGGAGGTTCAGCTGAGCAGTGTTAACGAGAAGGGGCGTGGGGGGAAGACTCCCCCCACGCCCCTCTTTACTCGGAACTGTTTACTCTGGAACTGTTCAGACTACCCGCAAGATTATCCCACCGCGGGCACGTTCGGGTTCCGGTCACGCTCGCTGCCCGGGACGTCGAAGCAGAGTCGACCCCTCGGATTGTCGGCGAACAAAGGGGTGTACCCCGGGTGACTCGGGTTCTCCCACTCCGGAATGTCTAGCGTCCCTGGAGCAGAAGTTGCCGCGTAGCGGCGCTCGTCCGGAGCCGAGCGACCCTCGAGCCAGAGCTCGATGCGTCGCTCACGCTTGAGATGTGTCCACGCCTCCGTGGCGTCTGTTGCGACCAACGGCGCGAGTGTGCTGAGGTCGTCCAGGTCGCTGATGTTGCGGGTGTGCACCTCGTTGACGAGTGCCATGGCATCGGCAAACGCGCCCGAGCCCGCACCCCTGAGGATGGCTTCCGCCCGCACCAGTTTCATCTCCCAACCGCTGGCGAGGTTCACGTCCGAGCCACGGCTCGTGAACTTCTGCTGCTCCTTGTAAGGCACCTGACCGAACCCGCTCAGGCTGCCCACCGCAACGTCGAAGTTGGGATCGAACGCCCACGGAGTCCGTGGGTCACCCGTGTTCGTATAGTAGTCCTCGAACCAACTGAACTGCACCGTATACGAACGGAACGTCCCGCTGTTACCCTCGTACAGATAGTTGTACAAGGCGCTCTCCGACGGATCGTTCTGCGTGACGAACGCGAAATCGCTGCTGACCTGCGCAGCGTCGGCCATTGCCGCCGAATAATCGCCTAACCACAGGTAGGCCTGAGCCCGACCCGCGAGCGCGGCTTGCGTCTCCTCGGCAGTGGCCGCATACGAGAGTGCTGAGGTGAAGTTCGTAACTGCGCGCTGGAAGTACGGATCCGAGTCATTCGGGAAATACGCGGAGGGCTCGGTCACCGTCGGGTCGGTATCCGGCATGACGGAACTGCACCACCATTCCCCGAGAATCCGGTACGTATAGCCGGCCCACACGTGCGCCTGGAAGAGGCGCGCGTTGGTAGCGCCTGCCTCCGTGAACCGCGCGATGGCAGTCTCCGCGATGAAACGAGCCGTGTGGAAGTTGTCGAAGGCCCCGTTGTCGTAATCGGCCATTACCATGCCGGCGTGGATCTGTACCGAGGTACCCCACGCACCGATCTGTCCACCCGGGAAAACCTCTCGTGTGATCAACGCGAAGTCGTACGCGGCGTCCGTGTATTCGAGAGTGATCTGGCGTTGGATTCCGAAAATGAGCCCAACCTGGGCCGCCTCATCTCCGACGAACTCGTCTAGGATCGGCCCTGGGTTCGTCACGTCGCACGCCGTCAGCGCAACGAGCGCGAGTGTGACCCCCAGAACCCGGACTGCTCCACATCTAATAGTTGTCATATCTCTCATTTGTCTGGTCGCCTCGTTAGAAGGTCACGCGGAGGGAGAACCGCAGCGTCGCCGGAGCTGGCGTGCGCTCATAGGCATTGGCAAAGCCCTCACCCGCCGGACCCGCACCGGAGTCGCTCGTCAGCTCGTTGTCGTACCAAGGAATCTCGCGGAACCAGTCGTATGCGTTGTGCAACTGAACCGTGAGCATCGCGCTCGAAACCGCGCTCGGGAACACAAAGTCCACCGGCACCGACGCGCTGACCGAACGCAGCTTGAAATAATCTCCATCGAACGTGTAGTCACGGCCGCGACTCGGAGAGCAGCGCTCCGCCCAGATGGCCGGGATGTTCTCCTTCAGATCGATGCCAGTCCTCGGATTGGTGTAGTACGGGAAGCAGATCGCCGTGCGGACCGAACGGCGGATCGCGATGGGGTTGATGTAACTGAAATGACCACCGCGGTATTCACCCCGCGCCGAAAGGCTGATGTTGCCCGGCATGCGTAGCGTGAGGCTCGGCGTCACGAAGTGGGTTGGAAACTTCGGGCCGATATCGACGTTTTCGCCGCGGTTTGGATCGCAGCCCTCTTCTACACACTCGTACACAATCTCAGAAACCCCAGTGGTAATGGCGTCGCGGTTTATGACGCGGCGACCAAATGCTACCGGGACCGGCCGACCTTCAATGATTCGCCCACTCAGCGCACTGAACGACTCGCCGCCACCCAGTGACACCACATTGGTCTTGGTCGTGGCGATGCCGAGACCCAAATCGAGGCCCCAATCAGTGCCTTGGATCACGGCACCGTGCAAGTCGAGCTCCAGGCCGCGGTTGCTGAGCTCACCGACATTCTCGAGCTGACTCGAAGCGAAGCCCAGCGACGGAATCGCAGACACCCTCATGAGCGCGTTCTTCGTCGTCTGTCTGAAGTACGTGAACGTCGCTCCAAGCCGGTCGTCGAGGAATGAGCCATCGAAGCCGATCTCGAACTCCTCGGTCACTTCAGGCCCGAGATTCGGATTGCCGCGGTTATCCGGCGAGAACGCCGGATTTCCGATGTAGCCGTCCGGGTCCCACGTACGTACCGCGTCGAACGTGCCGGGCGCGCGGCCCGACTTCCCAAAAGCGGTGCGCAACTTCAGCGTACCGATGTCGCCCCAGAAGTCTTCGTCACTGATAACCCACGAGATGCTTGCTTTTGGGTAAGTCTGTAGACCGAAGCCCGCACCGAACGCGCTGTTGCCGTCGACACGCACGCCAGCCGTGAGGAAGTACTTGTTGCTGATGTCGAACACGTTCTGGAAGAAGAATCCTGCGTTCCACACCTTCTCACGGTTCTCATCGGAGCGTTTCACCGCCGCGGAGCTCAGCGTCGGCGCTACAGCGCCAGGGAAATTCTGGCCAGAGCCGGTAACCTGACGAAGCTCGTTACCGATCGCCTGACCACCCCAGGAGAAGGTCGAGCGGACTCCACTAACGAAGTTCTCCAGGTTGAACCGGTAGCTTCCCACATAGTCGAACGTCAGCAGCCGTTTCTGGAACACGTCGCTGACCAGCGAGCCCTCTTTCTTTTCCCAGAACCCGATGGGCATCAGGTTGCGGGCGTCCTGCTGGCTGCGGTCGTAGCCGACCGTGAGCCGGTTCGTCAGGTCAGTTATCGGGCTGTACGTGAGCGTAACACCCGTGGTGATACGCTCGACCCAAAGCTGGAAGTCGTAGTCGAGTACATGCGCGATGTCGCGCGGATCGCCGTTCGAGAAGTAGTTGCGCTCCTGGCGCATCACCTGCAGCTCGACCCCCGAGAGGTTGTTCCCGGACGGCGTCAGGTACAGCCACTGGTTCGAAACTTGAGTCGACCATTGGACCTGAAGATCCTCAAGGGGCTGCATCGTGAAGTTCGCCGTGAAGTTGTACTTCGTCTGCTCGTCGTTGGGCAACATGCCCGTGTCGTCCTGGTACGCACCCGACATGAAGTACTGCAGCGCTTCACCGCCGCCCCGTACCGACAGGTTGTAGTTCTGGTAATGCTGGACTCCGGGCCAGCTGCAATTGCCTTCTGCCGAGGAGTTCGCGCCTTCCCACATGTAGTTCCGCTCGGTCTCGTCGAACCCAGGGGAATCCGGGTTGTCTGCGCTGTTGCTCATAACGCAGGGTCGGCCGTACTCACCGCCGTCGTAGCCGCCGCCCCACCACGGGCCACGGACGAAGTGTTCCATGTTCAAGTAGCTCACGCCGTTGAGCCCGTACTCCTGGAGCCAGCCGGTGCCCTGCTGGATGTCGACCGTCCAGATCGGCGCACCCGTCGAGCCCTTCTTCGTGAAGATCTGGATCACACCTGCTGATGCCTCGGTGCCGAAGAGCGTCGTCGCAGCCGAACCCTTGATGATCTCGATCCGCTCGATGTCGTTCGGATTGATATTGTCCAGCGGGCTGACCGTGACCCGCGCTCCGCGGCCTTGCACCATACCCGGCGTCGCTACCCTCGGGAACGCCCCATCCATCATGCGAATGCCATCGATGTAGATGATCGGCTGATTCGTCATGGCAACGCTGGAGTTACCACGGAGGCGGATCTGTTTTCCTTGGCCCAGCTGGCCGCTTCCGCCGGTCATCTCGAGGCCGGGCGTGGCCCCCTGCAGCATGTCGCTGACTAGAACCGGACGATCTGCTACATCCGCGATGTTGATCTGCGCGACCGAGTTGCCGATCTCCCGACGTCGGGAATTACCGGCCGTACCCGTCACGACGATCTCGTCGAGCCCCAGTGCCTGCGTGTTCAAGGCAAAGTTGGACGATACCGTGCCGCCGTTCGTCACGGTGACCGACTGCGTCATGGCTGAGAATCCGATGCGTTGCGCCGTGACCTCATGTGAGCCGGCAGGCACGTTCAAGATCAGGAAACGCCCATCGGCCCTGCTGAGGCCCCCTAACTGGAGACCTTCTACGTAGACCTGCACCTCGGAAAGGGGGCCGCCGGACCGAGCGTCCGTAACGATTCCTGTCACCTGACCCGTCTGCGCGCTGACCTGAGCTGGGAACAGCCCGAAGGTTGCGCACGCGAACAGAGCAAGTGCGGATCCGAGGGAGATCCGGCCGAATGGCCGAATTCTGTAGCTGAGTTTCATCTTACTACCTCCGTTACACTGCGTGCCTTGATCGCTCTCCATGGAGCGACAAACGAAACGAGCCACGGCCCGGGGGGGGGCGCTAAGTAGGAGACAACCGTACAGGTCGGTTCCTGACTCGGACCCTGACACTACGTTTGTTTCTGCATTACTGCAAGCGTAAAAGCACGCTGAAGAGGGAACCCGGAGGAACGACCGGGAGCAGCTATCGAAGGAGAGTGCGTTGCTTGCTACCCAGTGGAGAACGGATGTCCAGGAAAATCAGCGGTGCCGACTACCCTACGTCGAACGAAATCCCCTGTGCCAACGGCAGTTCAGTACTCCAGTTCACTGTGTTCGTCTGCCGACGCATATAGGCCTTCCAGGCGTCGGAGCCCGACTCTCGTCCACCACCGGTCTCTTTTTCGCCGCCGAAGGCGCCGCCGATCTCGGCACCTGATGTGCCGATGTTCACATTGGCGATACCGCAGTCTGAGCCGCGGTGCGAAAGGAAATACTCGGCTTCGCGGAAGTTGTCGGTGAAGATCGAGGACGAAAGTCCCTGCGGCACACCATTGTGAATTTCGAGCGCCTCGTCCATCTGAGCGACCGCCTCGGCCGGCGTCGCTTCTGCGGATCCGTACTCGATGATGTAGAGGATCGGCGCGAACGTCTCGTCTTGAACGATCTGGTAGTGGTTCTCAGCTGCTGCGATGCACGGCGTGACATACAGCCCGCCCGGGTATTCGTCACCCTCCAGTCGCTTGCCGCCGTAGAGGATCTCTCCTCCCTCATCCTGGACCTTCTGACGTGCGGCCAACAGGTCTTCGACCGCCTGTTCGTTGACGAGCGGACCCATGAGTGTCTTGTCGTCCAGTGGGTCGCCGATTGCCACGCCCTTGTAGGCGTTCACGAGGCGATTCACGAGCTCGTCGCGAATCGAGCGGTGTGCGATGATGCGCCGTGTGCTCGTGCAGCGCTGTCCTCCCGTGCCGACTGAGCCGAACAGGATCGCAGGCAGCGCTAGATCCAGGTTTGCCTGTGGGGTGACGATGATGGCGTTGTTGCCACCGAGCTCCAGGATGCTGCGAGCGAGCCGCTTGCCGACCACTTCACCGACGCGCTTGCCCACCCTGCACGACCCCGTCGCTGATACGAGTGGGATGCGCTTGTCGTGTAGGAGGCGGTTCCCCACCGTCGAGCCCTTGCCGACCGTGAGCGAGAAGATCGCCGGATCGACATCGTTCTCCGCGCACACTTCGGCCGCGATCTTGGTCACCGCAATCGCGGTGAGCGGCGTGCCTGAAGCGGGTTTCCACAGGGTCGAGTCGCCACACACGGCCGCAAGCGCAGCATTCCAACTCCACACGGCCACTGGGAAATTGAACGCGCTGATGACCCCCACCACTCCGAGCGGATGCCACTGCTCCCGCATATGGTGGTCTGGCCGCTCGCTGGTCATGGTGAGGCCATAGAGCTGGCGTGAGAGCCCCACGGCGAAGTCGCAGATGTCGATCATCTCTTGGACTTCGCCTTGACCCTCGGCCTTGATTTTGCCCATTTCGAGCGTGACCAGCGCGCCGAGCGCATCCTTGTTCTCACGCAGCTTGTTGCCGAGCTGGCGTACGACTTCTCCACGCCTCGGGGCTGGGACCTTGCGCCACTCCAGGAACGCTGCATGCGCCTGGTCGACGATCGTGTCGTACTCGTCTTCAGTGACTTGGTTGACCGTCGCGAGTCGGGAGCCATCGATCGGGGAGTAGACCTCGAGATCGACCCCTGATCCGACCCACTCGCCGGCGAATCCACCGGGGTTCACGTCATCGATACCGAGTGCGGGGAGGATCTCGTCTTTCGTCATGATTCTTGGCTCGCTCAATCTGTCGTTTGTGGAGCCAAGAGTCTCTCAGCGAAGCAGGTCGATTGGAAGGGTTTCAGCTCGCGGGTTGTCGCCACCCCCCTTACGATGGCGCCACTATGAAACGAAGAGCATACCGACGAGCCGTTCGTTTGCTCGTTCTTGCCGCTGTTGTGCTAGGTGGCGCGTGTGACACCATGGACTCTCGAACCCAGATCGACGTCGAGGCGCTCGGCCCGCAGGTTGGCGAGCAGGTGCCTGCGTTCAGCCTTCCAGACCAGTTCGGCCAGGTTGTGACGCTGGATTCCATCCTGGGGCCGAACGGCGCGATTCTCCTGTTTCAGCGATCAGCCGACTGGTGACCATACTGCAAAGCGCAACTCGTGGAGTTGCAAGACCGAATGGAGGAACTCCAAGCCCAGGGACTCGGCGTTGCGGCGATCAGCTACGACTCGGAGGAAGTGCTGGCTGACTTCAGCCAACGCCGTGGTATCACCTTCCCGCTCTTGTCCGACGACGATTCGCAGGTCATCACCGAATACGGACTCCTGAATACCGTGGTGGCCGAAGCACTGGGTTCCGGCGCAGAAGATCCCGATGTGGTCGCGGATGAGGCGAAGTACGTATCCGTGTTCGGGGTCGAGGACGAGATGGCTGGCATGGTGTTCCCTGGCACGTTCGTGCTGGACCGCACTGGCCGAGTCACGGAGGGATTCTTCGAGGAGCTGTACCAGGAGAGGAACACCACGGCGAACGTCGTGCTTAAGGTCGATGCTGGGGCACCCCCGGTCACCGCGATCGAAGCCTCGACCGCCCACCTGGAGCTGATCCCCTACCCGAGCAACGCGAGCGTTACGATCGGGACTCGGTTCTCTGTAGCAGTCCAAGTCGAGCCCAGACCGAACATGCACGTCTATGCGCCTGCGGCCGACGAAATGGGCTATCGGGTGGTCTCTCTCGACTTCGAGCCGCTCGCCGAGGTCCGCTTCGAGCCGGTCGAGTTCCCCGAATCAGAGATCTTCCACTTCGAGCCGCTCGACGAGCGGGTTCCTGCGTATGAGCGTCCCTTCAGCTTGCTGCAAGAAGTGGTGGTCGAGCGGACGGCTGAAGCTCGGGAAACGCTTCGCCAGCGTGGGACTGTCGTACTAAAATGGCGTGTTCGAGTACCAGGCTTGTGACGACAAACTCTGCTACCCACCGGTCTCCGTGCCGCTCTCGTTCACGCTCGACTACGTGGGACTCGACGGCCAGCGGGCGAATCGGTGACGAGCAGAGCGGCGACATAAATTCCTGACACCTGCCACAGAAGCAAGATGAATCGACGGGGGCTCACTTGAAGCTGCGGCGATTCCTGTCCGGCCTCGGACCCGGCATGATCATGGCCGCGACCGCCATCGGCACGAGCCACATCATATTGGCTCCGGTCGCGGGTGCTCGTTTCGGCTTCGATCTGCTCTGGCTGGTTCTCTTCGCACACCTGTTCAAGTACCCGGCCTTCGAGTTCGGGGCCCGGTACGCGGTCGCCACGGAGACCTCGCTCATCGACGGCTTCCAAAAGTTGCCAGGGCCCAAGAATTGGGGCGTGTACATCTTCCTCGCGGTGACCGTTATTCAGGGGCTCACGATCCTGGCGGGTGTCATGTCGGTGACCGCGTCGATCCTGTCGTGACCGTGGGCAGACTCTCGTACACGCTGTGGCTGCTCGTGCTCGGTCTTGCCACGATCGCGCTGCACCAGACGGGCAAGTACCGGGCGCTCAAGTCCGGCGCGATGCTGATGATGAGCTTGCTCGTAGTAGGCACCGTCATCGCGTTCTTCGCTACGCCTCCGTCATTGCCCGAACTCGGGCGCATGTTCACGCCGTCCTTGCCGGGGGGATCGACGCTGCTCGCCGCGTCGATTCTGGGCCCGATGCCGACCGGCATCAACGTGGCGATCTGGCACTCGCTCTGGGCGGTCGAACATCTGAAGTACTGGAAGGAGCGGACTGATGATCGAGCCGTCATGTTACGCTTCAGCCAACGGGACCTGGGTATTGGCTACGGCCTGTCAGCTGTGTTGGGCGTCATGCTGCTCTCGTTGGGCGCGGTCCTCCTGAGGCCCCGCGGGCTCGTACCGGACGGTATCGATGTCGCGGTCACGATTTCCGAGATCTACACCGAACTACTCGGCGCGTGGATGTTCCCCGTCTTCATGGTCGCGGCCTTCGCAGCGCTGTTCTCGACAGTGTACTCCGTTATGGACGGATTTCCGCGGGCGTTCTCCAGGCTGATGAAGACGCTCTATCCTGACCACGCCTTCGTGCATCGCTCGACCGATCCCACGTATTGGATCTTCATGGTGGTGATCTTCGCATTCTCGCTGGTCACGAACACGCTGATTCCGAATCCGGTGCTCGTGGTGACGATCGTGGGGGTCGTCAGCCTGTCCATGGCGCCCGTGCTCTACGGCATGAACTACTTACTGCGTCACGCGCCTCATCGAGGACGAATCGATGAAACCGCCGCGCATGCTCAGGGCGTGGGCAGTCACCGGATTGATCTTCATGACCCTGGCTGCGGGCTTCTACGTATTCACACGGACTTGAGGAGCGCTCTCGGTTAGTGGCAGACCATTGGACGGTCTACGCGAGAGGCGATGTGCGATCGCTCAGGTTTGGTGGGCCTGCCAGAAGGGCGGAGGCTCCTGTGCCGTCGTCGTCGTCCGCACGAGGCGGACATTTCCGCGCCCGAACAGCTTTTGCAAAGCCTCTATAGTTTCCAGGTCTGGGCTCACGTGGAGTGAGCGCGAGCGCAGACGTGGTGCGTGGTCACCGTTGTCGCTACCCACTTGTAGCCATACAGGGGAGGGACCCGGATGCTCTTCCAGAACCTTCTTGGCCTGTTCGAACGCTTCCGCAAGGACGTCTGAGCCGAGCTCCAATTCGATCTGCAGGGCGAGTTCTCCGCCGCCCGTGACCTCCTCCAGGAGCCTCGCCGAGTCGAGAAAGATCGGTGGATCTTCTTCGTCTCGTTCTCTCCCGCTGACTTTGCCGTTCAGCAGGATCACGGCGTCCTGAGAGAGGACCTCCTTGTACGTCTGCCATACATCGCGGAATGCGAGCACGGTGGCAGTTCCATGGAAGTCCTCCACGGTGATCTTCCCCCACTCCTGGTTGTCGCGCCGAGAAATTTGTCGGCTGACGGACGTGACCACGCATGGGATGTCGACGGACATTCCGAGTTGGTCCTGCAGGGATGCGGACGATACTGGTTCGAAGGCACGGACCACGTCGCGAAAACGATCAAGCGGGTGACCCGAGATGAAGAAGCCCAGAGCCGCCTTCTCTCGGGCGAGGCGGTCGGGCTCCGACCACTCCGGAATGTCCGGGAGGCTTGGTGTGGACTGGGGAAGTCCAGACGAGTCCCCGAAGAGAGAAGCTTGTCCCGCTTCGATCTCTGCCTGGCGGACCTGGACCTCACCGTAGGCGGCGTCCAAACCTGCCAGGAGCTGTGATCGGTAGCCGAAATCGTCCAGAGCCCCCGCAGCGATGAGCGCCTCACAGGCTCGTTTGTTCAGAGCCCGGATGTCGATGCGGTCCAGGAAGTCGAAGAGAGATGTGAAGCGCCCACCTTGGCGTGCATCGAGCACAGAGTATGCGGCGCTTTGTCCCACACCACGAACCGCACCGAGCCCGAAGCGGATCTTGCCGGCGTCGGTCACCGCAAACTTCCAAGCCGACTCGTTCACATCTGGGGGCAGAACCTCTAGCGAGTCTTCGAGCTTCGGCAGGTAGCGCGGCAGGTCTCGACATGCGCCGATGTACTTCACGACGCTGTCGGTGTTGTCGAGTACTGCTGAGAGCAGCGCCGCCATGAACTCGGCAGGGTGGTGCGCCTTCAGCCACGCGGTCTGGTAGGAGACGAGCGAGTACGCAGCGGAATGGCTGCGATTGAATCCGTAGCGACCGAACGTCTCGATCTGAGTGGAGAGCTCGAGCGCGATATTCTTGTCGACCCCTCGTTCGACCGCGCGCTCGACGAACTTGCCCAACTCTGCTTTGATGAGCTCGGCGATCTTCTTGCCGACGGCTTTCCGGAGTACGTCCGCTTCACCGAGCGTGAAGCCCGCGAGCTCGGACGCGATCCGCATCACCTGTTCCTGATAGACGATGACGCCGTACGTCGGCTCAAGGACCTTTTCGAGCGACGGATGGGGGTAGGTGACCTTCGCACGGCCGAGCTTCCGCTCGATGAAGACATCGGTCATGCCCGAATCGAGCGGCCCTGGGCGGATGAGTGCGTTTGTGGCGACCAGGTCCTCGAAGCGGTCGCACTTCATCGCGCGCAGTTTGTCGTTTGCGAGATTCGACTCGAACTGGAAGACGCCTGAGTTGCCACCGCGAGCCAGCATCTTGTACACGGCGGGGTCGTCCAACGGGATGTCTTCGATCGTTTCGAAGACGTCGCCGCTTTCCGGATTCTCGATCTTGCCGTACTTGGCCTTCAGCATCACCACGGCGTCGTGGATGACGGTGAGCGTCCTCAATCCGAGGAAGTCCATCTTGAGCATGCCTGCCTCGTCGAGACAGTTCATGTCGTACTGTGTGACGACCATCGCGTCGCCGCCGTTCCCACCGTTCTTCCCAGTCTGGACGGAGACCGGCACGTAGTCGTCGATCGGGCCCGGGGCGATGACTACGCCGGCCGCGTGCACCGAGGCGTGGCGTGACAGACCTTCGAGGGTGATCGAATAGTCGAAGAGCTGCTTGTGGCGCTCATCGAGCTTGTAGAATTCCTTGACCTCCTTGAGACCGTCGACCGCTTCTTGAACTGTGAACGCCTGACCTGGCTGGTTCGGAATCAGTTTTGCGATCCGGTCCGTTTCAGACGGCTCGAAACCAAGCGCTCGGCCGACGTCGCGGATGACCGCGCGGCTCTTCATTGTACCGAACGTGATGATCTGCCCGACCGCGTCTTTGCCGTACTTCTGGCGGGTGTACTCGATGACTTCGGCACGCCGCTCGTAGCAGAAGTCGATGTCGATATCCGGCATCGAGATCCGCTCGGGGTTCAGGAACCGCTCGAAGAGTAGGTCGAACTCGAGAGGATCCAGGTTCGTGATGCCGAGTGCGTATGCGACAAGCGAGCCCGCGGCAGAACCACGACCGGGCCCGACCGGGATGTCTTGATCGCGAGCCCAGCGGATGAAGTCCGCGGTGATCAAGAAGTATCCGGCGTATCCAGTGCCCTTGATGACCCCCATCTCGTAGTCGAAACGCTCCTGCGCTTCGGTGGGCAGGGGGTCGCCGTACCGCCCCTTTGCGCCCTCGAGCGCGAGGTGTTCGAGGAACTCGTTCTCGTCCGAATGCCCCTCGGGCAGAGGGAATTCGGGGAGGAGGTACGACTTCTCGAATTTGACGTTGACCTCGTCCGCGATCTTGAGCGTGTTCTCGATGACGTCCGGGCGGTCCGGGAAGCGCGCCGCCATCTCTTCGGCGCTCTTGAAATAGAGCCCGTCGTCGTAGCGCATGCGTGCCGGATCGTCGCGATCCTTCCCGAGCCCGATGCACAGCAGGATGTCGTGCGCCTCGTGGTCCTCGGGCCGCAGGAAGTGCGCATCATTCGTCGCAACCACAGGGAGCCCGATCTCATCGGACAGCTTGAAGATCTTCTGGTTGAGCTCGACTTGGCCTGGGGAGTCGTGCGCCTGTACCTCGAGGTAGTAGCGGCCGTCGAAGAGGTTCGCGTACCACGAGGCCGCCTCTCGCGCCCCATCCCAGTTGTCCACCGAGAGGTGGCGTGAGACTTCGCTCGCCATGCATGCGGACGAGACGATGAGGCCCTCGCTGTACTTGGCGAGTACCTCGCGATCAACCCTCGGCTTGTGGTAAAAGCCCTCTGTGTATCCGATGGAGGAGAGCTTCACCAGGTTGTGGTACCCAACCAGATCACGAGCCAACAGCACCAGGTGGTAGTACGCGCGCTCACCTTGGCCAGATCGCGAACGGTCGCGGCGGTCGCCCGGGGCGACGTATGCCTCCATACCGATGATCGGGGTGATGCCTTCTTTGCTCGCCGCCTTTTGAAACGTCCACGCCCCGAACATGCAGCCGTGGTCCGTGAGAGCCAAGCCCGGCATCTCGAATTCTTTGGCCTTCCGGACGAGGTCGCCGATGCGGTTGGCACCGTCGAGAAGGGAGTATTCCGAGTGCGTGTGAAGGTGTACGAAGCTCAATGCAACGGTCTGGGCGGCGAGTACTGAGGCGGCGACCAGTGTATTGTAGCGCGCGAGAGAGTGGGCGCCAGACGAACCGCTAGCGCTCCACCTCGATTTCCAGCGGCACGACCACTTCTCCCCAATGAAATCGAAGCGTCGTCTGGTACGGGCTCACCCGCGGGAAGTAGAACGCCCGCACCTCCATGTGCGCGCCGTACTGGGCGCGAGCCTCGACGCGCAGGACCTCGGTCTCGCTTGGGAAGAACGAGTGGTGCGTGTCCCACTCGCTAGGCGGCTCCGCAACGGAACGAGTCCAGAATCGTCTCGAGTTGGATCATGTACTCGTACTTTTCCTTGCCGGGTGCGTAGAGCCAAGAATCGATCAGGTACATGCGATTCTGGTTCTCGCAGATGACCGCTCGGGTGACGAACGGGCCACCTGCCGGCCACCCGCGCTCCGGTGGGTTGGCCCACTCTCCATGGATCTGGTATGCGGGGCGTCCGCGGTAGTCCATGGGGCCGGCCTGAGCGTTGTCGATGGAGTTCACCTGCGGCTCCGAGTAGTAGGCGGCCACGAGTTGCTCCCGCCAGTCGAGGATGCCTTCGGCTTGCAGGTCCGTCGGGATCGGTGTCTGCCAGGTGACCCCGATCTGCCGGATGAGCTCGGCGGGATCGGGGTTGTCGTTGCGGAACATGAACACCGAATCCGTAGTGCTCCGCTTGTACACCCTGGGCAGCATTAGCGCGAAACCCGCCTCCGTGTGCAGCGTGTCCGCGAGCGCTGAGTCCACGCCTGATACGTACATGCGGTTGTAGACCCACCCACGGTATTGGCCGTCCAGCAGCGTGCTCACAGATTGGAGGTGCGGACGTAAGTCATCCGCTCCGCCGCCCTCGGGCAGTAGGACCAGCGTAACGGTCTGGCCCCGGGCCCACACGTCGCCGATCTGATGCACGCCGGGTTGGCTGATCTCTTCGTTCGCGCGGTCCAGCGCCTCGATGACTAAGGCGTCGGAGGCGCTCCCGACGATGAGCATCTGACGGAACCGCCGCAGATCGCTCCAATTCTCAGCGCCCGGTTGTTGGTATGTGACGGTGAACGTCTTCTCGTCACGCACTGTGCGAATGGTCGGCTCCAGCGCCGAGTAGACGTCTTCCTCTACCTCTGTCCAGAGTTCCTCGCTCATTACCGCGATGACGCTGTTCACGTCGCCGTATGCGATGCCTTTGGAGTCACACGCGGTGGCTCCAATCGAGAGGAGTGCGAGCACGCCGAATGTCGTCAGTCTTGTCATACGCATCTCTGAGTCTAAGCGCTTAAGGGACGAAGGCTGCTCATTTCTAAGCGTCTAGGGGACCGAGGTTCCGCTCCAGCAAAGCTCCGGCGTCCGGATCGCGTCCCATGAATTCGCGGAACAGCTCCTCCGGATCGGCAGAATCGCCTCGGCTCAGGATGGAGTCGACGTAGCTGCGTCCGGTCTCGCGGTTGAAGACCCCCTCCTGCTTGAAGCGCGTGAACGCGTCCGCGTCCAAGACCTCGGACCAGAGATAGCTGTAGTATCCGGCCGCGTATCCCCCGGCGAAGAGGTGCGTGAACGTGGTGAGGCCGTGCAGTTCTGCGAAACGCGGATGTATCACGAACTCTGCGAAACGGGACTCCCCGAACGCCATGACTTCGAGCCCCTGGACCTCGTCGATTGCCTCGCTGGCGGCCCCTGCTGCATCCGTGCGCAGCTTCGGTGCCAGCTCATTGTGAAGCGCCAGATCGACGGTGCCCAGCGACAATTGACGCATCTGCGCCCAGCCACCCATGTAGCGACGTGCGGCGACCAGGGAGTCGAACAACGCCTTGGGTAGCATCTCACCGTTCTCGTGGTGCCGTGCGAACAGATCGAGCGCTTCACGCTCCCAGGTCCAGTTCTCCATGAGCTGGCTCGGTAGCTCTACCCAGTCCCAAGCGACGTGGATGCCCGCGCGGCCCGAGACTTCCACCCGAGACGTGCAGTGGTGCAGGAGGTGGCCGAATTCGTGGAAGATGGTCTCCACCTCGCGGTGCGTCAGCAACGCCGGCCCGTCGCCGTCGGACGGTGTGAAGTTTCCACAGATCACTCCGAGATGCGGCGAGAAGCCGTTCTCTCGAGGTCCGCCGGTGACGAAGTCGTTCATCCAGGCCCCCGGACGCTTTTCCTTTCGCGGGAACCAGTCCGTATAGAACGCTCCCAGCTTCTCGTCGTACTCGTCGAATATCTCGTAGTAGTTGACGTCCGGGTGCCAGAGTTCTTCGATCTCATGCTTCTCCACGCGGAATCCGAACGTGCGGTGGACCACGGCAAAAAGGCCGTCGAGTACTTGGTCCAACGGGAAGTAGGGGCGCAGAGCCTCATCATCGATGTCAAAGCGCGACTTGCGAAGCTTCTCCATGACGAAGCTGACATCCCACGGTTCAACGTCGTCGATGCCCAGTTCGGCGGCAAAGCCGCGCAAATGGTCGGCATCACGCTGCCAATAGGGCCGGGTGCGGCCCACGAGCTCCCGCTCGAATTCGACCGCGCGCTCCCCCTTCCTCGCCATGCGGTCCTCGAGCACGTAGTCCGGGAAGCTCTGATAGCCGAGAACGTCGGCGATCTCATCGCGCAGTCGTAGGATGCGCGCCAGGAGCGGTCGATTATCGAACTCGCCATCACGGCACCGCGTCACGAACGCGTTGTGGATCTCCCGGCGGAGCCCCCGGTCTTGGCAATGTTTGAGGATGGGCTCCACCGAAGGATAGTCGAGCGTCAGAAGCCACCCGCTGAGTCCTTCCTGTTCGGCCTTCGCGCGTGCTCGCCTGAGCGCCGCGTTTGGAACGCCCGCCAGACGGTCCTCATCCGTGATGTTGAGTTCGTACGCTGCCGTTGCGTCGAGCACATTTTCGCTGAACTTCTGTTGCAGTGTCGCTAGTTCGACCGTGAGATCTTTCAGCCGCTCTTTGTCTTCGGCGGCGAGACCGGCTCCGGCTCGTCGGAAGTCGCGCACGGTCTTCATCAGATGTCGTTTTCGCGTCCCCTTCAACTCGAACGCTTCATTGGTCCCGGCGAACGTTTTGACTCGCTTCCATAGAGCGGTGTTCAGCGGCAGGCTGGACCAAAAGGCCGACATCTCCGGCAGGACCGCGTTGTAGGCTTCCCGCAATTCGGGCGTTTCGACAACAGACACGAGATGGCTCGCGGGCGCGATGCATCGCGCCAGCCGCTCGGTAATCTCGTCGAGGCGTTCGATCGTGTTCGGCCAGGTCGGCGCAGTGGTCTGCGCCGCCAGTTCATCGATCGCGGCAGCCGCCGTCGCTAGGGATTCGCGAATTCCGGCCGCTACGTGTTTCGCCTCGATCAGGTGGAAGGGGATCCTGAACTGAGCGGAGAGCAGTGGGTTGGGCGAGTGCGTCATTGATCCTGGGGGGGCGAGCACCTAAGTGGTGCAAGAAATGTATGCATGCTGAGCGACCCGAATAGTGGTTGGATGCCGTCAGTATACCGTCAGGATCGTCCGCCCTCGGATAGCCGTTTGAGGCTCGAGCCGTAGAATCTTATTGTTCCGAGCGTCCTGCCTCGTCCCTTCTTCGCGGTCTCATCGATGATCCCATGGCGCCTGTAGCACGTCCGCAACGTGGCGCGAGCGTCTTGCTTCGCCCGGTGGCGACGCTTGCCTTGCTGTTTGGTGTGATGTGGCTGACTTCCCAGGTCGCTGCGGCGTCATACGAGGACGGCCGCTTGGCTGTCCTCGTGGGCTTCGTACTGCTCGCCGCGTCTGCGGCGGGTGCGCTCGCGAGCGCCGTGGGTTTGCCACGTCTAACGGGGTTCATCCTCGTGGGCATCGTCGTCGGACCATCCCTGCTCGGCTTGCTGCCCGAGCCCGCCGTAGGCGACCTGAGGCTCATCGACAGCTTTGCACTCGCGCTCATTGCGATGCTTGCGGGTGGTGAGTTGCAGCTGGAGACGCTGAGGCCGCAGGGGCGTGTGATCTTGATGACGACTCTTTTCGTCACCGCCGTCGTGTGGGCGGGGATGGTTGTGGCAGTGCTGGTCGTGAGTCCCTGGGTTCCCTTCTTGGCAGAGATGTCGATGAAGGGCACGATCGCGGTCGCACTTCTCCTGGGGATCTGGTCGGCGAATTCATCGCCGGATCTCACAGTCGCTGTGATCGAGGAGCGACGCGCCAAGGGGGAACTCGTCGACGTCATCCTCGGTGTGACCATCGTGAAGGACGTGGTCGTGATCGTGCTCTTCACGCTTACGCTCGCGCTCGTCACACCGCTGCTTGATCCCGCGGAGACGTCCTCGTCGCACGAGCTGGTGGTGCTTGCGAGGGAGGTGGGCGGCGCGCTCCTGCTCGGGGCTGGCATGGGCTGGGCGTTCTCGCAGTACCTCGGTGGGGATGAGACCGATCCGCGTTCACCGTTCGCGACGTTCCTGTTCGCGTACGTGCTCGTCGTGCTCACGGAAGAGCTGCATGTGGAGCTGCTCTTGGCTGGCGTTTCAGCAGGCTTCGTGATCGAGAATCTCTCGCCAGCGGGTGATCGCATGATCGCGGGCATCCGGTCCGTGGCGGTGGTCATCTTCGCGTTCTTCTTCGCGATCGCTGGCGCCAGTTTGGACCTCGGGGCGGTAGCACGATTTGGATTGGTCGCCGTAGTGCTGCTCTTGGTGCGAGTCGCGCTCACGCGCTGGGCTACCATCAAGGGCGCGCGGTTCGCCGGCGCAGGACCCCTCGTGCAAGAAAGGGCCTGGCAGGGACTGATCTCCCAGGGTGGAGTCTCGTTAGGGCTCATTCTGATGATCGAGGGCAAGTTCCCGGAGTTAGGCGCGGGTGTCGTCGCCTTGGCGATGGCCGTGATCCTCGGCAACATTTTGGGTGGCCCGGTGCTGTTGGGGCAGGCTCTGGCAGCGGCCGGTGGCAAGTCCAGGGAGGGCCCTGAGGTTTTGGACTGAGCGACGCGCACGACGGTCACGGCGACCATGCCGGACACGGTCATCACGCCGGGGTTCAAGAACTCATGGTGAGTCATGGTATCGACCATGTGACGTTCCAGATCGAAATGCGTAGGCTGTATCAGATGCCGACTGCGGAGAGGGCGACGTGATCGAAGAGCTTGTTGCGGGAGAAGAGAGCGAAGTAGTCGAAGACTTGGTTACGACGATCGAGGCGGAGGGCCATGACGTCGAAGGCCAGCCCGACCAGGGAGAGGGTCGGGAGGCAGAGGAAGACTTGGATGAAGAGGACTGGGATGACGACGAATGGGAAGACGACGACGAAGAGGGCGATGCGGTCGACGAGGGCTTGGACGAGGGCTTCTAGACCTCAGTCGAATTCACGCACGGCGGCCTGCTGCTGCTCACCCACGACGCCCGTAGTGATGCGCGCCTTGGCGTAGTTTTCACCCTTCACCGGTGAGTCGGCCAGCCGTCGCAGCATCGCGATCTGGCCCACGTGCGTGAGCGAGTCTGCCACCGGCCCCTGAAGTAGCCTGGCAGCCGGAAAGCCGAGCTCGCGATCCGAGGCCAGGTGTTCGTCGAAAGCGGCGAGCGCCTTGAAGAAGCGATCGACCTGCTCCTGCCAGACGGAGGAGCGCGTATCGGGCCATCGCTGCTCGCCCTCCGCCATCGAGAGCCCCCAGTCGAGCACGTCACAGATGTGGCCCAGGATCTCTACCGGCGAGCGACTCGCCGGGGCGATGCGAAAAGCGCCGAAATCGGCGGGGGCTGAGCGCAGGACGTTCCCTCCGCGATAGGCGATGGTTGCGAGGGCGTGCCTGAGCAGCTCGCGGTCGGTGCCGGGGGCGGTTTCGTTCATCGTGGGCAGGGAAGGTGCTTCCGGTCGCGTCACGTGCCCGAACGTCACGGCACGGACGATGGTTTCTCGCCTACAGTGGTTCGTACGTTGGTTTTGTTCAAGAGCGTGGCCCCACTGGGGGACGCGGGACGACCTGCCGTATGTGACGGGGACGTCTCGACGGTAGCCTTCCTCGGCTGGATGACTGGCAATGCGCTGACGATGGGGACAGTTTGGGTCTGCTGTTACCAGATATTCGCTACTCGGTATCAGCTAGTGGATATCGGCTACTCGACCTCAGCGCAGGAAAGCCACATGCGGGTCCCAACTGTTGTCGCTGCTTCGTTCTTGCTGGCGCTCGCCTCTCCCGTCGCCGCCCAGATCCCCACGCCTGAGTCCGTGCTCGGATATACGGTCGGCTCCGACTTCGAGCTGGCCAACTACGAGCAGTCACTGGAGTACTTTCAGCAGCTAGCCGCTGCTTCTGATCGGGTGGAGTTGCGCGAGGTCGGAGAATCCAGCTTCGGCCGTCCGTGGTATATCGCTCTGGTCTCGTCGGCCGAGAATCTCAGGAACGCGGAGCGCTACCGGGACATCGCGCACCAGCTCGCGTACCCGACCGACGACATGACCGACGCCGACGCACGCGCGCTCGCCCAAGAGGGAAAGGCGATTGTGCACATAGACGGTGGCATGCACGCTAGTGAGGTCGCGCATGCGCAGCACACGATACAGCTCGCATACGACCTGGTGACCGGCGACCGCGATCCGGAGATTGCGGCAATCCTCGACGACGTCATCCTCGTGTTGTGGTTCAGCATCAACCCGGACGGCCAGACGCTGATATCGGATTGGTACTACGAGAACCTCGGCACGCCATACGAGGTCGCGGGCACACCGTTCCTGTATCAGAAGTACGTCGGGCACGACAACAATCGTGACGGTTACGCGATCAATCAGATCGAGTCGCGAGTGATCACACGCGTGGATCGGTACTGGGAACCGCAGATCATCTACAACCAGCATCAGTCTGCGCCTTTCCCCACGCGCATTTGGATTCCGCCCTTCGCGGAGCCCATCAGCCCGAACGTTCACCCGCTCATGTGGCGCACGGTGAACTTGATCGGGATGGCCATGGCTCAAGCGCTGGAGGAGCGAGGGCAGAAGGGTGCGGTACACATGGGCAGCGGTTACGACGACTGGTACCCCGGCTTCATGGACCACGCGAACAGCTTCCACAACGTCGCGTCCTTCCTGACCGAGACGGCCCTGTATCGGTATGCGACGCCCCATTTCTACACGGTCAACGACTTCCCTCAGGACCAGCGTGATCTACGACCCCTGTCGCTGTACGCGAGTCCCTGGGAGGGCGGTTGGTGGCGTATCGGAGACGCGGTCGACTACATGTTGACCTCTTCCGTTTCGGTGCTCGATGTCGCGGCGAAGTACAAGAACGATCTGCTTTTCAACCGCTTCCAGGCGGCGAGAGATGTCATCGCTCAGTACAGGGCCGGACCCCCTTACGCGTATTTCATCTCCCAGGATCAGCGCGACCCCGTGGCAGCCGTGGAGATGTTGCGCCGGCTGGCGTTCAACGGCGTCGACGTCAGGCAGCTCTCCAGCCCCGTTACCGTGGATGGTGTCAGCCACGCAGTAGGCACCTGGGTGATTCCCATGGATCAGGCGAACGCGAACTACGTGAGCCAGCTCTTCGCCGTGCAGGAGTATCCCGACCTGCGCGAGTATCCGGAGGGACCCCCGGAGCAGCCGTACGACGTTTCTGGCTGGACGCTTCCGTACCAGTTCGACGTGAGGGTCGTCGAGGCTCGGACGCCGTTGACTGAAGACGTTCGTGGTGCCTTGATCGACGTGCGAGCGGAGCCGTTGCCCTGGAATGCGCAGGGCGATGCACGGGCCTGGGACAGCCCCCCCGGAGTGGGTTTTGACAGCCATCCGGTCGCGCGTGCGATCGTGCCTCCAGCGGGCGTGGCCAACGGTGGAGGGGGTGCCTTGCTGCTCGACCCAGCGCAGAACAATTCGTACAAGGCGCTTGCCGACGCGTGGCGGAACGGGGGCAGCGCCCGCTTTCGCCCTGGCTCCGCGGGCCTAGAAGGCGCGGGTGGTTCGAGCGGCCAATGGATCGTCACTGGCCTCTCGGGGAACGCGCAGGACGCGCTGGTGAGTGAGTACGCTCTGCGAGCCTCACACGGGGGTGCTGCGGGAGCAGCGGTCGGTCAGCCGCGGGTTGGACTGTATCGCCCTTGGAGGGCGAGCATGGACGAAGGCTGGACACGCTGGGTGCTGGAGATGTACGGCGTTCCGTTCACGAGCCTGTATAACGCGGACGTGAGGGCGGGCGACCTCGATTCCCGCTATGACGTGATCGTGCTCGCAGACATCGGCGGGGGGCAGATCGTGAACGGGTTCGCGAAGGGCTCGGTGCCGCCCCGGTACGCGGGAGGCATCGGGGCTGAAGGAGTGCGGGAACTCGACGCGTTCGTGCGCGCCGGGGGCACGCTGGTCACGATCAACGGCTCGAGTGATTTCGCGATCGACGAACTTCATCTGCCGGTGGAGAACGTGATTCAGGACTTGCCGAGCGAGGACTACTTCGCCAGTGGTGCGATCGTGGAGTTGCTCGTGGACCCATCCCACCCTGTCATGAGTGGCATGAGCGAGCGTTCGAAGGTGTTCGTCGGCGGTAGCCCCGTCTTCACTACGACTGAGGACTTCGAGGGACACGTGCTCGCCAAGTATCCCGAGGATGGATCACCACTGCTATCCGGATACTTCCTAGGTGAGCAGCACGTGCAAGGGTACGCGGCGGCGCTTGATGTGAAGTACGGGGACGGCCGGGTCGTGTTGCTCGGCGTAAAGCCGCAGTGGCGGGGTCAGCCGTTCGGCACGTTCAAGATGCTCTTCAACGCGGTGCTCTACTCGGGGGAGGTCGCCGCGCAGGCCCCAGACAACGATGAGTTCTGGACCGCGCCGGCCGAGGATGAGGTTGAGGGGGAGCACGGAGAAGAGGGTGGGAGTCGAGGTAGTGGGAGCTGAGGGCGTCATCCTGGATCGCCTCGGGAACCAAGTGGCAAATCCGATTGAAAGGCGGAGTCTTCCTCGTCGTCCGTTTTGTGCTCTTCACGGTTCGTGCGCCGGGCGCGGTGGTACGTTGGCTCTGCCTCCACAGAGCCTACGAAGCCGAGCACATTTAGGAAGATCAGCAGGGGTGTCAGCGTTGCTGAGAGACCGAGCAAGAGCGTAGAGCGACTCGATTCGTTGTTGGCACGCTCGAAGTCCACCAACGCCGATCGCGATTCAGGCGTGAGTTGCCCACCGCCCGCGGAGATCGCGGGCGCGCCTAGCTTGATGGCCGCCTCCCCACGGTCTGCCGCCTCAACCACTCGGTCGAGTGCCGAAGTCGATACGAGCACTCCGAGCACGCCGATGGCGCCGGATGTTTAGATCAGACGTCTAAGTTTGTTTGTGGTCATCTGATATGTGAGGTGGGGACTCAGTTCTCAGGCAACGTCTCATGCAAGTGATAGGCCGATCTGTGCGCACGCCTGCTGTTGCACATAAGTCCTTGGAGCAAAGCGAGATAGGTGGGCTTACCGCCAGGCTGCAGTGACGCCGTGTTCGCGAATACTTGCCGGGCGTGGCAAAGAAGCGTGTAACACTGGGAAATCCTTCTTGATGGTCCCTCGGCTGCGGCTCTTACATTGGCTGGCGCGAATTAGCACATCGTCTAGCGCGAAACGCGCACTCATGCGAGCCTGAAGTCGGACTACGAATGAAACTCTTTGAGGGTCGGGAGGGGTAAGGGGTCGCATGTTTCCAATGACGACGTGGGTGAAGCGGCTTCTCATCGCGAACATCGCGATGTATTTCGTGTCGGCGTCGGTGCCGATGGTGTACTCGATGATGGTGCTGTACGCACCGCAGGTCGTTCTCCGACCTTGGTCGTTGGTGACGTACATGTTCCTGCACGGCGGAATGGGCCATCTGATCTTCAACATGATCGGACTGTACTTCTTTGGCCCGCGGCTCGAGGGCAGGCTCGGAGCCAAAGCGTTCCTTTGGCTCTATTTCCTTTCCGGCATCGGCGGGGCGTTGTTCCACCTCATATTTGGGTCCCTGGCACCGGTGGTGGGTGCGTCGGCCGGCGTATACGGAGTGCTTCTCGGCTTCGCCATGTACTGGCCGCGTGAGAAGATCTACCTGTGGATGATTCTGCCGGTCGAGGCGTGGCTGCTCGCGACCATTCTCGTGATCGCGTCGCTCTACTCGGGCATCAATCCGTCGTCGGGGT
>Ga0114996_10002162_pt1 | contig 25588 bp, 18 predicted proteins | sample ArcticOcean_MG_C_4_FD_87039 | JGI IMG/M metagenome (GOLD analysis project Ga0114996, IMG submission 87039) | Marine microbial communities from western Arctic Ocean - ArcticOcean_MG_CB4_134 | ecosystem: Environmental > Aquatic > Marine > Oceanic | place: Arctic Ocean: Canada Basin | collected... | reverse complement strand
TTTCGGTTTATGACGGCGGGAACGGCAAGCTGGTGTGGTATCGCTTCGCCAATTATCGCGCGAGGCCCGTGGTCACAGAAGACTTTGTCTATACCGAGCCCTGGGCGGTTCATTTGCGTTCCGGCGAGCCGAAAACACGCACTCACCCGATCACCGGCAAGACGGCCACGTGGGCGTTCTGTCGATACAACAAACAGTGTGGCACATTCAACGGTTCGCGACACTTTCTTTTCGGTCGGTCGCGAGGTGTCGGCTACCACGATCTGTTCACCGACCAGGGGCTTTATACGATTCTGCACAGCCGGTCAAGCTGCTGGGTCGATACGTCGAGCGGTGGTGGCACGATGATCAAACCGCCACACGCGATCGCATGCAAGTGCGAGGTCTCGATGCCGTTTACCTTTGCGCTGGCGAAGGTCCCGACGCCACTAACGGCGCCGCAGGTCTTTGCCCAACCGGGACCCAGTCTGCCGGTGAAGCACCTCTATATTGACTTCGCCGCCACGGGAGATCGTCGCGATAGGAGCGGTAACCTTTGGCTCAAGACAGACCGGCCGGTCGGGCATCAGTTGCTGCTGGGACACAAACCGACGATCGTGCTGTACGACGGCGCCAAGAACGCGCGCCGCAGCTCTCGCTACACGCACATCGAGAGCACGGACACTCCCTTTGTATTCTCCACCGCGGTGCAAGGACTAAAAAGCTGCACGGTGCCGATCACGAAGCCCGACGGTGGAAAAAGCCGGTACCGCGTGCGGCTTGGCTTTGCCGCCCTGCCGGGCGACAAGCCGCAGCAGCGAGTTTTCGATATCAAGCTCAACGGCAAGACGGTGCTCGCAAACCTTGACGTCGCCAAGGAGACCGGCAAGGCGGATCTCGCCATTTGGAAAGAGTTTGTCCTCGACATTCAGGGCGAATTGAAGATCGAGTTGGTCTCCAAGTCGGCAAAGCCTTCCGCAGCGCAGATGCCGCTGATCAACGGAATGCAGGTGCTGCGAGAATAGTGTGGCTTAGGTAGTCGTTTTCCGTCTCTCTTGACGCCGGCGCGCGAGTTACAATGGGTCCGTTGCACGAGCATACCTCCCTGTCCCTGCACCGGATGCCCTGCCCGATTAGTCGAATTGGTCTTCGTTTTGTGCTCGCCGCAGTTGCGACTGTCTTTTTGTGTAGCGCTACGCCAGCGAGAGCCAAGACGCCCAACTTGCTGTTCATTTTTCTGGATGACTTTGGCTGGCGCGATGCTAGCTTTATGGGCTCGGACTTTTACGAGACGCCGCACCTTGACCGGCTCGCGCGCGAAGGGATGATCTTTACCGACGCCTATTCTTGTGCGGCAAATTGTGCTCCGGCTCGGGCCTGCTTGCTCTCCGGTCAGTACACGCCACGGCACGAGGTCTATAACGTCGGGACCGGGCCCCGTGGAAATGCTCGATACCGCAAGTTGCTGCACATTCCGGGCACCAAGACGCTTAACCCCAAGATCAAGACCTGGGCTCATCAGCTTCAACAGGCGGGTTACGTGACGGCGACTATGGGCAAATGGCATCTGAGCGCCGACCCGATTCCCTATGGCTTTGACGTGAACATCGGCGGCACACATTCCGGCGGGCCGCCCCGTGGATATTACCCGCCGCACGGTAACGCCCCGGGATTGAGGAAGGCTCCCAAGGGCCAGTACATCACCGATCGCCTGAGCGACGAGGCGGTAAAGTTCATCCGCCAAAACAAGGCCAAGCCGTGGGCGTTGTATCTCACACACTTTGCGGTGCATACGCCGCTGAATGCTAAAAGGGAACTGGTCGCCAAGTACGAAGCCAAGAAGAAAGGCCGGCTGCATCACCACGTCGCGATGGCCACGATGATTCAGGCGGTCGACGACGGGGTGGGAAGAATCCAAGAGGCGCTCGATGAACTTGGGCTAACGGAAAACACGGTGGTCGTGTTCTCCTCGGACAACGGCGGCTATGGGCCGGCGACCGACATGAAGCCGCTCAAGGGCTACAAGGGGACCTATTACGAGGGCGGCATTCGCGAGCCGTTTTTCGTGAAGTGGCCTGGCGTGGTGGAGCCCGGCACGAAGAGTTCCGAGCCGATCATCGGGGTCGACCTCTATCCGACGTTTTGCGAGATCACCGGGGCAAAGCTGCCAACCGATCAACCGGTTGACGGCGTCAGTCTGGTCCCGCTACTCAAAGGCGAAGTCAAGACGCTCGGCGATCGCGCGATTTACTGGCACTTCCCGGCGTATCTTCAATCGTACAGCGTATGGGACGAGCAGCGCGACCCGCTGTTCCGTTCTCGGCCGTGCAGCGTTATTCGCGTCGGCGATTGGAAGCTGCACCAGTACTTTGAAGACGGCGGGCTAGAACTCTACAACCTTCGCCAAGACATCGGCGAGACAACCGACTTATCAACATCACACGCAGCAAAGACGAAAGAGTTACTCACCATGCTCCAGTCGTGGCGCAAAAAGGTCAACGCCCCGGTACCGACAAAGCTCAACCCGGCCTACGACGCCAGGGCCAACGCCGCGGCGATTGCCGCGAAGGTTAGCAAAAAGCAGGGTGGTAAGAAAACGGGGAGGAGTAGAGCAGCGAGATGATAGCCGATGGTCCTTACGAGCGCAGGTTCATTCTTTTCTGATACCGTACTTCCGCCTGTATTTTTTATATTTTGGATGGTAGACTGTCCATTGTTAGAACTCGCAGCGGCCTCGAATTCCGCAGGAGCAGAAATTCGGCCTTCGATTCGATTGAAAACCGAACCGATCCATCGAGAGGAACTTTGACTCAGTGCTGTTTAATTCCCTGGACTTCGCTTTGTTTATTGCGATTCTGCTTCCTCTCTACTATGTTTGCCGACATCGTCAGCAAAACCGCCTTCTGCTGGTTGCCAGTTACATTTTCTACGGTTCTTGGGATTGGCGTTTTCTCAGCCTGATCCTGCTCTCCACCGTCATCGATTACACGGTTGGCCGGGCCATCCAGCGTTCAGATTCCGCGGCTAGGCGCAAAAGTCTCGTGGCGGTGTCGATATTCTCGAACCTGAGCCTCTTGGGCGTCTTCAAGTACTTTAACTTCTTCGCCGACAGTTTCGCCGTGATCCTGGGTTCTATCGGATTCGAAGCCGACTGGACTACCCTCAACATCGTGCTGCCCGTCGGCATTTCGTTCTACACGTTTCAGACCATGAGCTACGCCATCGACGTCTATCGGCGCGATCTCGACGCGGTGGACGATTTCTTCGATTTCGCGCTTTACGTCGCCTTCTTCCCTCAGTTGGTCGCGGGCCCAATCGAACGAGCCAAGCAATTCATGCCGCAGATCACCCAGCCGCGCAGCCCGAGTCTCGACGCCTTTTCGCGCGGCCTTTTTCTCATCCTCTTCGGTCTCTTCAAGAAGGTTGCCATCGCTGACGGCCTCGCTTACACGGTCGACCCTGTCTTCGAGTCGCCCGAGCAATTTGCTCGGGTGGATCTCCTGCTGGCCACGTATTGCTTTGCCTTTCAGATCTACTGCGATTTTTCGGGATACACCGACATCGCGCGGGGCGTAGCCAAACTCATGGGATTTAATCTCAGCCTGAATTTCAATCTGCCCTATGTCTCTCAAAATCCCCAGGAATTCTGGCGTCGCTGGCACATCAGCCTTTCAACTTGGTTGCGAGACTACCTCTATATTCCGTTGGGTGGCAGTCGGGGCAGTTTGGTGCGCACAAATATCAACCTCTCCATCACCATGTTCTTGGGCGGGCTCTGGCATGGCGCGGCGTGGAATTTCGTGGTTTGGGGCGTCTATCAGGGCGCGATCCTTGCCATACATCGCCTCGTCGTGGGGAGAAGAGCAGCAGTCAGTCATGGATTGCTACGCATTGTTTGGATTGGTCTCTTCTTTCAGGTGATCTGTTACGGCTGGCTACTCTTTCGCGCGAACTCCCTAGCGTCAATTGTCACGATGACTCGTATTCTTCTTTTTGGGCCGATGGGAACCGAGTTACTTCTACCGACTCCTGAATTATCGGTGTTGATTGGTCTTCCACTGTTATTAATGATGGACTGGCTTCAGTACCTCAAAGGAACGTCTCACTGGTATCGCAAGTGGCCTGAGCCTTTGCAGGGGATTCTCTTTGCTCTCATGATCGTCGTTCTGCTTATGGGAATGGGAAAAGCGCCGGCCCAGTTTATCTACTTTCAGTTTTGAGGTTTTCGCATGAGAATTATTCGCATATTCGGTTGGACTCTCCTGGCACTGTTGGGTTTGGATCTCATCGTTAAGCATGGAATCGGGTATCACGAGATCGACCGCCGTAAGCAGAATAGAATTCAACGCCAAGCCTTCGAGGGCCGGCCGATTGAGTCAAAGCTAAAACATTACGTTCGTTACGCCAAGACGGTACGGCCTTCGATTTCGTCCGGTTGGGCAGACACGATCTACCGACGCGGAACGTTCCTTCGCCCAGAAATCGACGGTCAACCATCGGTCACCTTCTACGGCATGTCATTCTCGAACCATGTAGGGAAACAATTCGACGCCCTTGAAGAAGGATTCAACGTTCGTCTTATCGCCGGCCCGAGTGCCCCGCTGAGTCACTCTTTCTACTCATTTATCAACGAACCAGAGCTAGAGGCGGCCAATGTCCCGGTCCTTGCAGTTTTACTCGAAGGTCTCCCGGGGCTCTATGCTGTCGTCGACGCGGGCTACAAGTTTAAGTCACCTCATGCATACCTCTTCCCTCGCTATTCGGTGGATGATGGCGAACTCAGGGTCATTGAGCCGCCCGTCCGCGACTTCGCTAGTTTTGCCAGCGGCGTTGAAGGTTCCACGGCACAGTGGGACCTGTACCGCTCACATCTTCTGAATCACGACTCGTTTGTTGATCCTTTTGTCCTCGATGCCTCTTTTCTAGACAACTCCTTCTGCGTGCGCCTGTTGCGTCAGGCCTGGGTTCGACACAAGTACGAAACCGTGCTGGAGCACTGGAAGAACGACGTTGACTGGGAGATGATGACGATCGCCAACCGGTTGCTCACGGAGTTTCACCAACGCGCTCTCGATCGAGGTCAACGCCCGATTGTTCTCATTGTGAACGCACGGGGGCATAACGCCGCCGAGGCCGTCCTCGCAGAGCATCTCAAGCGAGAGGGCATTCCATTTCTCCTCACCTCTTCGATTTGCCCCCCCCCGACGACCCTCAGACTTTCATCCCCGATGGTCACTTCACGACGGAGTGCAATAGGATGATCGCGGAGGCGCTGGTGCCGATCGTCCGTGCCGAACTTCGGAAAGCGAATCAGTAAAGAGTCGAGGGTGGCTCTCGGGTGAAGCCGTCGGCGTCCGGGTGAATTACCAATCTCGCCAGTCGGGCAACGCCCAGATCGAAGGGGATAATCTGAAGGCGGTTTTACAATGTGATCGCCCGCAACCAAAGGTCGCTGGCTAAATTCCGTGAGAACCGAATTCCGTCGACGTAGGGCGCAGGGGGAAATCTATGGGGCGGTGCCAACGGCACACTTACTTTTTCTTCTTCCCCTTGATCACGACTTTCTTATAGACCACATGCCCGATGCCGCCGCTTAATCTGACCGGCCCGACCAATTTCACATTCTTGTCCAGGGTTTTGCGGAAGATTTCCTTTCGATCCACGACGACTACAAGTGTTCGGTTTTCGTCGATCAAGAGTTCGACCCGATACAGCTTGTTGGGTACGAGTTTGATATGCGAAATCTTTTGTAGCTTGCCGCCTATGAGGATCGCAGTGGATTTGTTAAAGCCAAGTCCGAGCATCACTTTGATGTCAGCAAACCCTGGAAAAAGGTCGAGCACGCCATCTGGCAGGCAAAACGCCTCGTAACCGATATGAATGGGAAACGAATAACTTGCCTTTGTTTCCGCAGATGACGCCGGTTCTCCATTTGGAAACTCCAGGTCGCCACTACGGTGGATTCGATAGTCGCCCTTGAACTTCAGTTTCTCAAAATCTTCCGCCGTATCGATGACAACCGTGCCGTCATCGCGACCAGATTTCTTTTTCTCCTCCAGTTCCGCGATCCGTCGTGACACCTTTGTTTTCTGAATTCCTCGTAGGCCCGGCAGTACGCGGTTGTACCAATGTACCGCCCGTCGCTTCATCGCGGTTTGATCCGCTTTGTCCTGCTTCGCGGCACTGGCCCACCACTCGTCTCCAAGTGCCAAGGCGTCTGAACCGACCGCCAACTCCGCCGCTGCCAGATTCTTAAGCCCTTCATGACTTCCCCTCGCCAAATACGGTAGCCCTTTGTCCCACTGGTCCTTGATGAGACAGTAATACTTGCCGACGGTCACATTGGCCTCGGGATCTTCCGCGTTCTCCTTGAGTATCGCCAGCGCCTTCTTCGCCGTCTCAGCTTGCTTTTCGATGGCGGCTAATTGTTTGATGCGAATTCGGGTGGCCTTGATAAGTTTCGGATTCCGACTCTTTCTGGCGGACGTCACCGCAAGCTCACTAAGCGGCTTAGTCAGTCGAAAGCGGTCCTCGCGTATCGCCTCGTCAAGCACGGCATGGATCAGAGGGACGATTGTTTGGTGCGTCTTGGGAAGCCGCTGTGACTTGACTGCCTTGCTGAGCACGGCGGCCTTCGACAGAATCGAATCGAACTTATACCGCTCGGCCTGAGAGTCGACAATTTCCAACGCTGTCTTAACGTCGCCGGCAGCCGCCGAGATGTTCTTGGCAACGTCCAGAAGCGCATACCGTGCCGCCGCATCGTCCGTCGTGGCAAGCCCCTCGTCTCGCAGCTTTTTCGCCAACGCGATCCGTTGAGCCGAGGTCTTCGCCTTTTCATAATCGCCCTTGTAGACCTCGCCGACGAGTTTCTTGGCTTCCTTCTGGCTCGCTTCGTCGGGAATCGGTAATTTGTCGTCGGCACCGGCCGAGGCAGCGCTGAAAAGAAGGACCAAAGCTATGACGATACTTCGCATCGGTTCACCCTTGCGGAAGATAGGTTAATCGCCCCTCGATTATCCCCCATTCGTCCACACGATTCAACAGCGCAACACGCCAAACGCGCGTATCAGTTGGGTCTATTGAATTTCGGGGGCGCTCTTCGTCGGTGACTGATATACAACGTGACCGTTGGCAACCGTGGTCACGACGCGGATGCTTCCAAGGGTCTCGCCTAACTCGGTACCGAAAAGCTCGAACAGAACCAGATCGGCCGGTGATCCGGGCGAGAGGCCGTTTACCGGCTCGCCGAGCAACGCACGCGGACGGCGGCTTGCCATATCGATCGCTGTGCGCAGGCCAACGCCGGCGAAACGCATGACATTCGCCACGCCATCGCATAGCGGCCGTGATGCGCCGGCCAGATATTGCCGCTGTCCAGCTAGGACGAGGCGACCGTTGTCGAGAATATCCAACTCGCACAAACTCGTTTCGTAACGACCGGGCGGAAGACCGGCTAATCCCGAAAGATCGCTGACCAGAATGCACCGCTCGGGCGTCTTGGCCCGCACGAACGACTGCACGACTTCGGGTGGCAGATGATGGCCATCGACGATCAGGCTAGCCGCCAGCCGATCGTCGGCCAACTGAGACCAGATGTAGTTCGGGTGGCGAGGCAGTGTGCCATGGGCACCGTTGCCTAAGTGCGTACTCAGTCGAGCGCCCGCATCGACGGCGGCGCGGATCTGATCGGGTGTAGCAGCCGTATGGCCGATCGCTACGACGACGCCCGCCTTTGCGGCCCGAGTTATGAACTCAGCGGAGCCATTGTACTCGGGCGAGAGTGTGATGATTCGTATCCGACCCGACGCCGCGTCTTGCAGCCGGCCGAACTCGTGCCAGTCGGGCGGCTTGCAGTGCTCTTGCGGGTGTGCCCCCCGGGGACCGTCCTCGGCAGAGATATAGGGGCCTTCGAGATGAATCCCGAGCACGCGGTCGGAAACTTCTTCCGACTCGCTGCAGGCGGCATCGACGGTTCGCAGCGCATGAGTCAGCACATCGAACGACTGCGTGGTCACGGTCGGGCAGAAGCGACTGACGCCGTGAGCGCCGATCTGCCGAACGATCGTCGTGACCTTATCGACGGTGAGATCGGCCGCGCCGAATTCCTGACCGCCGTAGCCGTTAAGTTGAATGTCGATCAAGCCCGGCGCAATCCAGGGGGCGTTTTCGATGTCGCTGACCGTCTCGATACTCGCGATCTGATCGCCCGAGAGAACGACGCAGATAATCTCGCCGGTGTCATAGCGTCGTCCGACTAGTTGCATTGCAGAGCCACCGAGATGATGCGAATGAACGTCCGCGGCTGCGCACAATGGCAGCCGAGGGTCGCATCATAGCAGGTTGGATTGATGTGCGGGTGGCGTCAGGTGGTTGACGACAATCGGCCGGTGTGCCGCGTGGGCGCGGCCGCGAAACGAAAGTGGCAAGGGCGACTTCGACTCGCGGCACGAGGCTACCGGATGCCGGGCGAACGCGCATACTTCACCACCTCAGGAAAGCTCCAGATCGTGGTCCAGCGATTGAAGTGCGAACCGTTTCCGTACCAACCGGGCGACGGAGGGCCGTACCAGGGTGTGACCGAGAGCGACGGACGGGCCGGCGTGAAGCCATACCATTTCTGGGAAGCGAGGCGCGCTTGACGTTGTGCTGCGCGGAATTCCGCTTTGCGGCGAACTGCCTGTTGTGGATTCTCGTAGCGGTCGCGCTCTTGCTCATAGAGCCACATCTCGGGCGTCTGGCGCACTTCCGACGTCGCGGCCGGATCGCGCCGCAGGTTGATCGGGCCTTTTTCCTGCGCACCGGCGGACGACATGACCGTCGAGCCGACCAACAGAAACAACAGCGACATCATCCAGACAGTCCGTCCCATGGGTCGATTCTCCTCGGCGAGGTGAGATGGCAAGACGCAGCGACGCACAAACTTGCACACGCGCATTATTCGGATTCGGCGAACTGGGCCGACTCGGATGAGCGCGAATTGCCCATACCCGACCGTTCGACCGGCGAAAGCGGTGCCTGATGGGATACTCTGCGGGTTAGGGGCCATGAACGGTCGCCCGCAGCCAAAACGCCCCGCAGTCGGTATACTCGGGGCTAAGATCCGACAGATTTGGCGACTGCATCCGCGCTCGCCCCAAAGGGCCGGTGAGCTCATCTTTCCGGAATTTCCTTAGACCTTCGGCATTACTCATTTGTCATTTTCCCGCTGTCCAAGTTCGCAGATTTTCACATCGCCAACCCCCACCACCCCGCCTCACCTATCGTGGACTTCCAACTCGAAAGCCCGTTTGAGCCCGCTGGCGATCAGCCGCAGGCAATCGAAGCGCTGCTGGCCGGCCTGCGCAATGGACGACGCGAACAGGTGTTGATGGGGGTCACCGGCTCTGGCAAGACCTTCACGATGGCCAACGTGATCCAGGCGGTCCAGCGGCCGACGCTGGTGCTGTCGCATAACAAGACGCTGGCCGCTCAGCTCTATGGCGAGTTTCGCGAGTTCTTCCCTCGAAACGCCGTGAGTTACTTTGTTAGCTACTACGACTATTATCAGCCCGAGGCCTATATCCCCCAGCGGGACATCTATATCGAGAAGGACGCATCGATCAACGAAGAGATCGACCGTCTGCGACTGGCCACGACCAGTTCGCTGGTTAGTCGGCGGGACGTGATCGTGGTGGCGAGTGTCTCTTGTATTTACGGCCTCGGTTCGCCGGAAGACTATAAAGAGATGATGGTCGGATTGGCCGTCGGCGATGTGGTTGACCGTGATGAGGTGCTGCGCAAGTTGGTCGACATCCAATACGAACGAAACGATTATGACTTTGCCCGCGGCAAGTTCCGGGTTCGCGGCGACTGTGTCGAGATATGGCCGGCCTACGAAGAGTTCGCGCTGCGGATCGAATTCTGGGGCGACGACGTGGACAAGCTCTCGATCGTCGATCCCACCAGCGGCGAAATCATCGACTCTCAGGAGCAGTTGTTCATTTATCCAGCAAAACACTTCGTGCTGCCCGAGGAGCGAATCGAAAAAGCGGTCGACGAGATTAAGGCGGAGCTAGACGAACGACTAGAAATACTGCGCAACGCCGGCAAACTGCTCGAAGCCCAACGGCTCAGCGCACGCACGCGATTCGATATCGAGATGATGCAACAGGTCGGCTATTGCCCGGGGATCGAGAATTACAGCCGCCCGCTGAGCGGGCGTCCGGCGGGTTCGATGCCCAACACGCTGATCGATTTCTTCGCCGACGATTTTCTGCTGATTGTTGACGAGTCGCACGCGACGCTGCCCCAAGTGCGGGCGATGTACAACGGCGATCGTAGCCGCAAGGAGACATTGGTCGAGCATGGCTTTCGGCTGCCGAGTGCGCTGGACAACCGGCCTCTGAAGTTTGATGAGTGGGAGAAAAAGTTCAAGCAAACGATCTATGTCTCAGCCACGCCCGCGGCGTACGAGTTGGAACAAGCGGGCGGCGAGATTGTCGAGCAGATCATTCGGCCGACGGGGCTGCTTGATCCAGAGATCGAAGTCGTGCCGGCTCGCGGTCAAGTGCCGCATCTGCTGGGGCAAATTCGTGAACGGGCCGCGGCGAGCGAACGGGTTTTGGTCACCACGCTCACCAAGCGACTGGCCGAAGACCTGTCGCGTTACCTGGTCGAGCAGGGCGTGAAGTCCAAGTGGCTGCACAGCGAACTAGACGCCTTTGAGCGGGTCGAGTTGCTACGTGAGCTGCGTGAGGGGAAGTTTGACACATTGGTCGGCGTGAATCTCTTGCGAGAAGGGCTCGATCTGCCAGAGGTCTCGATGGTCGCGGTCCTCGATGCCGACAAGGAGGGTTTTCTGCGGAGTGAAACGTCGCTGATGCAGACGATCGGTCGGGCGGCGCGAAATGTGAACTCGAAGGTGATCATGTACGCCGACAAGATGACCAACTCGATGGAACGGACCATCAACGAGACGAACCGGCGTCGAGTGCTGCAAGAGGCCTATAACGAAGAGCATGGCATTACGCCCGAGACGATCCGCAAGGGCATTCGCGCGGGGATCGAATCCGAAGTCGCAGCCCATCGCGAGGCCAACGCGGCGGTGGGGCGGTCGAAGGAGGAAGACTATATCACGGACGAGTATCTCAATGAGCTCGAGGCGGAAATGATGGAAGCGGCCGACGCGTTGGAATTCGAACGGGCCGCGTCGATTCGGGATCGGATCGAGCAGCTACAGGAGTCGGTTGGCAAGAAGGTCAGCGAGGTGGAGGTCAAGTCCTCCTCAGCCCAGGGTCGCCATCACCGTCGCAAAGGCAAAGGTGGCCGGCGATTGCCAAAGCCAAAAAAGGGCGTCTGACGCCCGCGACGGCAGACCAGGCTTCTCCCGTTTCGCGGTGGCGTCCACGCCGCACTCTTGCCGGCCAGTTATCCATCCCCAATGAACGCCGACCAACCACCACTCTCAACCCACAAAAAAGCGGAGGACGCCCCAACGGCACGTCCTCCGCGATTGAAAACTTTTCGGTCACCTGCATGACCATCTTCCCTACGGAGCAGGATCTTTCTTCGCATCGCCGCCACCAGCGGCCGGAGCTTTGGCACCACCAGCAGCCGGGGCTTTCGCGCCGCCACCAGCCGGAGGACCCTTGTCCTGGGATGCACCGTCGGTCTTCTTCACGGCCTTCACGGTTTTGGCCGTCTTCGCGGTCTTGTCCGTCTTGACGGTCTTTGTCTTAACGGTCTTGGTTGTTTTGGTTGTCTTACCGGTCTTGCCGCAACCGACCATCACCAAACCGAAGCAGGCCATCAACACACATAGTCCAGCTAACTTTTTCATCGCACCACCCTTTCGTTTGAGTAACTCTGTAAAAAAAGTTGTTGATCGAGTGGCGGGTCCATCCCGCCCCGTGAAGCGATCACGGGTTTGATCCCTCGAATTATGAAATTATTCCTGGCGGCCCGACAGAAAGTCTGATGCCACCTCAATGTCTTTGTGGCCGGCGACCCGGCTGTCGCCAGTCAGGCGAAAATAAAAGGGAAGGACACCCAACGAGGCATCCTTCCCCTTGTGCGTAAAACGAATCAAAAGCCACGCGAGGCGGCTCCATTCGTCATGCCGAAATTAGCCCGAGACTAGGTCTTGGCCGTTTTGGCGGTCTTCGCGGTCTTGTCCGTCTTGGTCGTCTTGGTTGTCTTGGTTGTCTTGCCAGTCTTGGTCTTGCCACAACCAACCGTACCACCAACGATGAACAGGCCGGCGGCCATCAGCACGAGGAACGTTCCAAACTTCTTCATGGATCTATACCTTTCAAAAGACTTCCCAGGGTCATGCCGGCAGGTCCTTCCTGACCGGCTATGTATCTGTGTGAATCTACGATCCGGTCCGCGTGGTATTTATTCCCGGCGGACGGGAAAATTCCTAAAAAAACCGCTTCGCTTCCATCGTCTCCTAGCCGAATTGGCCAGCAGAAGGCATGATGATAGCAGTGGCGACAATGCCTGCCTAGCACCTTTTCCCCAAATATTTTGCATTGGCCGGGGAATAACCGCTCGGGCAACAGTCTCTTATCTGGTAGTAACGGTTTTATGGCGGACCCTGGACCGAAAACTGAACGATCAAAACCCGAGCAGCCGAAATACGGCCAGCCGGGGACCGATCATGGTGCGATGGAGCGGCGTGCGGAGTGGATTTCCTCGCTGGTCGAGGAGCATCACGGGGTGCTTTACCGCTATGCATACCGACTGAGTGGTTCGGCGGCTGACGCGGAAGACCTTACGCAGCAAGCGTTTATGATCGCCCAGCAGAAGATTGCCCAGTTGCGTGATGCGGATTCGGCCCGAAGTTGGCTCTTTACGGTGTTGCGTAATTGCTTCCTGAAGAGTGTCCGGCGGACCCGACCGGTTAGTGCCGGTGATCTGCAATTGGACGTGGACGAGATTCCGGATAGGCTGGCCACGAGCGAGGAGATTGACAGCGAAGAACTTCAGGCGGCCCTGGGGCAATTGCCCGACGATTTTCGCTTGGTGCTGGTGATGTTTTATTTCGAGGAGTGTTCCTATCGGGAGATCTCGGAAAAACTGTCCCTGCCGATTGGCACGGTGATGAGCCGACTGTCGCGGGCGAAACAACATTTACGAAAACAACTTTCGCCATCGAGCGAACCTCAGCAAACCCCGTAGAGTATTTTCCCATGTCCTCGGACGACCGCCAGCGACTGATCCAGCAGATCGACGCCTGCCGCGCCGGCAGCGAGGATCTCTCTGCGCCTGAAATGCGAGAGTTGGCCGATGCGCTGGCGAGTGACGCGTCGACTCGGGATCTCTGTGAACGGTTGCATGATTTCGACGCGGCCGTTGGTGGGGCGATGCACGATACTGCGGTGCCAGAAGATTTGGCGCAGCGGATATCGGCAGGGCTAGCGGCAGGCGAGTTGGATATTTCGCTTGTCCAGCCCGCCGAGAAACCTGCCCGCGTTAGTCGTCGTCGCTGGCTAACCAGCGCGGTGTCAACCGTCGCTGCGGCTAGCATCGCTGCGGTGGTCGTTTGGGCATGGTGGCCCGAGCCGCAGCAGATGCTCACGCTCGAAGACGTGCATAGAGAGTCGATCAAGTTCCATCTGGTCTATCTGGCAGACCGAGATTTCACGGTTGGTGTTGGCCAACCGCCGACAGAGTTTCCGCCGAGCCCTGATATATCGTCTTCGGGGCAGGTCACATGGCGAAAGATTTCGGGGCTACTCGATTGCCCAGAGGGCGTCGCGTATAACATTCCTGGTCGCGGCGGTTGCGTTGCGACCCTCTATGTGGTCAAGCGAGATATCCCTGCGTTGCCGACCCTGGTGCCGACACGCGCCGGGTCCGATACCGCGAATGTGCGCGTCTCGGCCTGGCAATCGGGTGACTTGGTCTATGTGTTGATCGTACCTGGGTCCGAGCAAGACTATCGCGATTTCGTCCAACAGCTAGACCGGATCATCACGTAGGGTTCTTTCCTGCGTGCTTCGCCGGCAGTGGTGTTTGGGTTTTCGAGAAAGATCAGACGACCGAACGAAACCCAACTACTCGACCTTGATGTTGGTGTAGAGCGGTAAGTGGCGGTAGTAGATCTCTAGCATCAACAGACGCAGTGACGTGCCAAAGAGGCGACCGGCCTGATTTTCCCATGCGTCGCTGGGGTTCCAGGTGCCGGCCATGTGATTTTTTTTGATTTGTGTTGAGAGCAGGTTCTTCTTCATCGCTTCGTTCCACTTTTTCCACAGATCGCCCTGCACGTGGAACGAGACCTGCGTGCCGTAATACATGTAATAGCTGGTGATGCCGCCGCTGCCGGGCAGATGTTGGGCGAGATACTTGCTGCCGGCCGCTAGGCTGGGATCGTTGCGGCTGATACCGAGATATTCGAGGCACAACAGAGCCTCGGACGTCATCGCTGGCTTCGAACTCCCCCCTTGGCCTGGCACATAGCCGAATTGGCCAAGTTTGTCACCTTTGCCTTCGGCGCTGCGAAGATAACGTTTGGCGTCGGCGAACGTCTTTGCAGGGATGTTGAGATTGGCCATCTCGCCGCTCTTGAGCCCCATCAACTGCCAACCAACGACCGAGGTGTCGGAGTCGGTGCCGGGCTGATAACGCCAGCCGCCTTTATTCTTGTCCTGGGCCTTGACGATAAAATCGATCGCTCGCTGCGCTGGATCGCGGAGTTTGGGGTCCTTCGTCATGGCATAGGCTTCGCACAGCGCGATCGTGGCGATGCCGTGGCTGTACATGCGGGCGTTGTCTTTGCCCAGATAGAGATCGCCATCGGGCTTCTGATGTTTGACGAGCCAGTCGATGCCGCGTTTGACTGCCGATTGATGTTCCGGTTTTGTGGCTTTTGTGTGCGTGTCGCCATGTCCCAAGAACGGCAACAGCGCGAACCCGGTGGCCGCCGTATCGGATTTGGCACCGCCCTGTCCGTTACACCGCGGATGGTCCTTGCATAGGGTGTGGAAGTCATGAAAACCCCAGTGCCCGTCGGGATGCTGATGCTTAAGGATCCAGGCCAGCCCGCGGGCGACGGCCGCTTCGGTTTCGTCGGTGCCGCCCTGTTTCTTGAGTAGTTCCTTGCGAGCCTGGCCCGTCACGAGTCGAGCGGCCAGACTGCGTATCTTGTCCTCGGCGTAGAGCGTCGGAATGGCTCGAGCACGAGCCAAGGTGATCCGCGAGATGTTTGGTCCCAGGGCCAGCGGCGCATTGATTTTCTGTCGCCCCACGGCCCCGATAACGAGCTTACGATTCAGCGGATTATGTGGTCCGCCAAGTTGCGACGGCGTGCGAACCTGCAGCGTAACGCCCGGCAGATCGGAACGGCTCAGCCCCACATCGACGCCGGCGATCTTTCCCTGGCCGCTGGGTCGACCACCCGCTGGTGCCACGGCGGCGGACGCTTCGGTCGCGACACGATCGGAGGTGGGTCCGGCAGCGGCTGTGCGGCGGCGGACTCCGGCAAAGGCGATCTTTGCGGAACTCGGTGCCGATGCGTTGACGCCGGTAGCCACTCGCGAGGCAGGCCCGGCACTGAGAGCCCGACCGGTCGGCGCGGAAACTGCCACGTTCAGGGCTGCTGCTGGTGCGGCAGGGACTCCCGCGCCGGTGTCGGCAGACTTGGTGAGATTAACGGCCACGGTGGAAGGCGAGACGGCTTTTGACTTCGATGGCGAGCCTCCCGCAGGGGCGACCGCTTCGGCTGTGATATCCTCGGAGGTCACTCCACCAGTAGCGGCCGTGCGAGAGGCCTTTGGCGCGGTGACCGGAGCGCCGCTAGGCGAGGGTTGTACGTCGCCGGTGCCGGCGCTAACACGCTGAGTTGAATTGGCCGAAACGCGAGGCGACGCCTTAGTTGCGATACCAGCGGTCGAGGCGGCAATGCTCTTGGGCGATGGCGCCGAATTGTCCTGGCTTTGGCTCACTGCTACGCCAACGGTGTTGACCACGGTTTTTGTTGACGGTGTGGCCGCTGTGCGGGCACCCTGTTCGGCCTGGATTTTGGAATCAGACGCGGCCCGATCAGCCGGAGCCGTGGTGTCGGTCTTGGCGAGTGTTGGACTAACATCACCAGACTTTGTGGCGAACTCCAACGCGTCGACCGGCCGCTGAACCGGTGCCGGGGTCGCGCTGGAGGGGCGCAATTTGGGGCCACCTACGGCCAGGGCTGCTTCCTTTGGCTGAGCGGTGACCGCAACGGCGGTGCTGGTTTTCTCAACCTTGGCATCGACCGTTTCGACAGCAGCAGGGGCGTTGCTGGTTGCGGCAATCGCGGCCGCAGCGTCTGCCTTGACGGTCGTCTCAGATTCGGAAGTTTCGACCACCTTCGACTGTCGCTTCACGTCGGCCGTCGCCTTTTCGGCGGTCGACGCGGTGGTGGGTTGCTCAGCCGCGGCACGCTCCACGGCGATTGATTCGGGAGCCAGCTTGCTTGGGGCAGCCTTGGTCGGCCGCTGAAGCGCTTTGGGAGCCTTGGTGGTGTCAGGAACTGCTGCCCGAGCGTCGACTTTCACGTTCTTCGTCGTTACGACGCGGGCCGCTGGTTTGGCGGACGTTTTCGCCTGAGCGTCTGGTGCAATGTCTTGCGATTCTGCGGCAGGCGCGGTCTTTGTCGGTTTGCGGTCAAGTTTGACATTTTCGGTCGGTGCCGGGGCCGCTGGAGAGTCGGTGTCACGCTGCACTTCGATTTTTTCGCGTGGCAACTCTACCGCGATCTTTGTCGGTTGGTTAAGGGCTTCAGGGGCCTTGGTGGCCTCGGTGGGAAGTTCTTTCTGCGTGACTTTGACCTTCTGGGGCTTGATAACCCGCTCAGGCGTCGGTGCCGCGGTGGTTTGTTTTTCGGTTTTCAACTCTTCCGGTTTCGGTTCGGCCAACGCGACCTGTTGGCGGTCAAGCGTCGGGCGCTCGGTCGGCTTGACGTCTGACTCAGGATTGAGCGTTTCGATACGCTTCTGGGGTTCGTTGGGTGCCAGTCTGGCTGGAACTGTGGGCAAGGGGGTATCGGTCGGCGCCGGCGTGTTGGGTGCCTCTTCGACCTGACGCTGTACGTCAGGAGTTTCGACCGTTTCGATTGCCTTAAGATCCGCAACTTTCTCGTATGACTGCTGGGCTTTTTCTTCTTCCTGGGACTGGTGTGTTTGTTCTTCGATGACTTCCATCTCGATCGGGATATCGAGCAGCCCATGTTTGATTTCGGCGACAATATCCTCACCGAAGTAGAGCCAGAATGAACCGGCCCCGCCCAGCAAGTGAATCAACAGAGCGATCAGCGCGATCACAACAATCGACGGCACAACGATCTTCCGAAGCCAGATTTGTCGCAGCAGCCAAATCAATACGGCCAACAGAATCGCCAACAGGGTGGCAATGAGGATCCACCACCAGTTTTTTAGCATAAACGCCAGAAAGGCCTGCCAATTGCTATCGTCCCAAGTGACCTGTTCCTCGATCTCTGCGGCCTTGCTGACGAACAACCCATAGACATGGTCGGGCTGGTCATCGGACTTTCTGGCGAGGCGGTCGCTGGAGAACTGCAACCGAAATCCTTCCATCGAAACCACCGGCTCGGTTTCGTTCGCAGGCGTGTTGATCACCGAACCAACGTTTTCCGGCGGATCAATTCCATCGCTGCGGATACGGGCGCGGTACAGGTCGAAATTGGTTTCTTCTCCGCGGCCATTAGGGCGATTGGACGAAAAAACCACAAATGCCCCGGAGGGCGAAACGCTTGCAGCACCCTCGGTCGATTCTTCCTCATTTAGCACGCTAACCGGAGAGGACGCCTGCCACGATTGATCCGTGTTCTCGCGACGGGCCTGATAGAGATCAAACTGCTCCAAGGCAAGTTCCGCCCTGAGGGTCGCCGACCACTGCCGGGTATCTTCCTCTTCCGTCTGGCCCGTGTCGATCCAGTTTTGCATCTTGGGTGTGCGATTGCTGGAAAAGAACAACCGCGTGCCATCCGGCGAAGGCGCCGGATCGTATTCCCGGGCCGGTGTGTTGATCCGCGGGCCGAGATTCTTGGGCTTGGTCCACGTGTCACCATCGCGCTGCGAGACGTACAGGTCGAAGCTGCCATGGCCGCCAGGACGGTCGGAATAGAGATACGCCTGCTGACCGTCGGCTGAGATCGTCGGGCCAAAATCATTGTGATCGCTATTCAGTTCGGCGACCGGCTCAGCCGCCTGCCATGCTTTGTCAACTCGTCGTGAACGGTAGATGTCGGCAGAACCGTTTGCCCGGCGCACTGTGAAATAGAGCGTCTTCTCTTCGTCAGCCAAGTGGGGACGAATCAGGCTATCCCCTTCGGCCACGTCAGCCGGGACGACTTCGATCTGTTCGGGTGTCTTCCAAACGATGGACCGTCTCGTGGGCGCTTCGGAATGCTCCCATCGCTGGCCATCGTCGACCGTGACGACGTCATGGGTCTTGCGTGGCAAGAGCCAGAAAAGTGCGCCACCCAGGAACACCAAAACGCTCAATATCGCGGGAAGCCGCCTCGATAGAAGAATGCGTGCTGCGCTCATCGCAATGGTTCGCTTTCTACTGGGAAAGTGACATATCTTGGTGCCCTGCCGGAGTGCTAGGCGTTATTGATGTTCCGTGACGCGACATGCGTGTTTTAGCCCTGCTGATCGGCAAAGCCCCACTGCCGAAGCCGGGTAACGAAACGGCGTCCGTTCGTCGACACGCAATTGCACCCGTTGTGTTGGGTTTTCCTTAGCCGAGTCCCTGAGAAACTGCCCCAAGGCCGGCTCGGCCATGATCATGTTGCCGACCTTATATTTGCCATCCTTGAGAATGTTGACCACGATGTCTCTTGGCCCCATCGTCAACGGCTGCGCATCGGCCACTTCAGGGATGTTGACTGAAATATCCTTTTCTTCCTGATCAAAACGAGTCGCGACCAGAAAAAAAATCAGCAACAAAAACACAATATCGATGACGGGCGTCAGATTCGGGCCGTCGCCATCGGACTCTGCGGGAGGCAATTTCATGACTGGGATCCTTAATCTCGCCGACCAGCGGGCGAATGTTGGTGTCGGTGGACTGGGCAACTAGGTGGTAACAGCGACGGGCGGTTCGGCCAGCGTCGCGGCGGCGGGTTGCTCACTATTTTCCATGGCGGAAAAACTTGGCAGCGTATCGAGCAGTTGTTCGTCAAGATCTCGCAAGAAACGGTCTACCTTTGCGTTAAACCAGGCAACCAACAGCAAGCACGGAATCGCAATCGACAGGCCCGCCGCGGTGGTCATCAACGCCAAATAAATACCCTCGGCCAGTTGCTCGGCCTTACCCATGCCGACCTGACTCGATGTCTTGAAAGCGAAAATCATACCGACCACGGTTCCTAACAGTCCGACCAGCGGGGCGACGCTGCCGACGACGTTCAGCAGTCGATGCCGTCCACGAAGGATTGCGTATTGAATGCCGATGGCGTCTTCCATCCCTTTCTCGACCTCGGTCAATGTGCGGCCCGCGCGTCGCAAACCCGAGTGCAGTACTTTAGAGACCGGGGAGTTATCGCCGTTGCACAGCTCTCGGAGGCTCGATGCCGAGGCAGGGCCGTTGGCCAATCGCTGTTGCAGTCCGACGGCAAACCTCGCGGGAATTACTCTGCCGCGGTTCAGACCGATGAGCCTTTCGATGGTTACGGTCAATGCGGCACAGGAAAACAGGCCGAGGACGCCGTAAAAAATCCAGGCCACCCAGCCACTTTCAACGATTAAGCCACCCAGATCGGACCTTTTCTTGGGTTTTGCCGCGGTCTCTTCTGAAGCCGCAGGTTCGACGTCAGCCGCGGCCGCTGTCTTGACAGTTTCATCCTGCGCAAGCAGCGCTTCTGGCGAAAAGTACGCCAAGCCGCCGAGCAAGGCGATCGTGGCGATCAGATAACTGGTGATACGAGGCGACGTGCCGGTGGAATGACGCATGGGGATTCTCCGGAGGGAGCGGGGAAGGCGGTAGGACTGTTAACCAAAAGGTAGGAACTACTTTGTCTGCTTAAGCTTTGCGATCAGCGCCGTAGCGGCTTTCGCTTCAGGCTGCTTGGGGAATTTGTCGACAACCTGCTGCAGAGATTGAATCGCTTTTTTTGTGTTCCCCAGTTGCTGGAAGCAGCGACCGGCCTCATATCGGGCTTTGGCCTGCCATTCGGGAAACGGATAGGCACCAGCAACAAAGAGGAACTGCGCCACGGCATCTTCGTGTTTCTTTTCGGCGAACGCGATCTCGCCAATCATGAACGCCGCCTTGGCCGACGTCTCAGTCAATTCGGCCGTCGCAGTGTCGATAATCTGCTGGTAAATCGTGCGGGCTTCGCTGAATTTATTTTGGTTCTGTAGCGACCACGCCAATCCGTAACGGGCCTCGTTGATCTGCTCGAACTTGGCGAACTGATCGACCAACTGTTTGTAGAAAGTCTGGGCTTCCGGCCAACGCTTGAGGTTCTTTGCACAGGTGCCGGCCTGATAGAGCGCCTGGTCCATGTATTTTTCGTCCTTGTCCGCCACAACTTTGGCGAACAGCGGCAGCGCCTCGTTGAATTTGTCCTGTCGGAACAAGCAGACAGCCGCCAGGAATCGAGCCGGACTAGCCAAACTGCCGGTCGCGTTTTCAGTGATTTGGGCGAGCAACGTCGTGGACGCCCCGGCATAGTCGTTTTGCTGGAACTGCATGCCGCCGAGCTTGTACTGTAACTTTTCGCGAAGTTCCCCCTTGGCCGCCTTCGCCACACCGGCCGTAAAGGCATCGCTTGCCTTTTTCAATTCCGCGGCTTTGGTCGCGTTATCCTTGGCATCGGTCCATTTCTGCTCGTGGTGGCGTCCGACCTGGAACCAGCACTCGCCCACCATTGGGCTGTTGGGCCAGCGTTTGACCAAGGCGCGGAACGACTCGATCGCTTTGGCTTCCTGCTTGAGTTCCAGCAGCGAGTACGCGAGATGGTAATTCGCCTTGTCGGCGTTGGCATAATCGGCGTTGGCCTTGAGGACCGCCTCGAACGCCGCCGCCGCTTCAGCATGCTTGCTCTGCGAGGCAAGGCAGCGAGCCAAAGCGTAACGGGCATCGGTCGACTCCGGCGAGTTAGGAATCTTGGCCAGATACTCGGTTAGATCCTTGCTGGCGGCGGGGAACTGTTTGAGTTGCTGATAGGAGAGGCCACGCCAGAGCAGGCCCTTGGAGGCCAACTCATTGTCGCTGTGATTGGTGATCAGGTCAGAGAGCGCCGTGGCAGCCGCTGTGAAGTCACCTTTCGAGAACAGCGCTGTTCCCAAGCCGTATCTCGCGTGGACCACGAACTCACTCTTGGGGAAAATAGTGATTACTTCGCGAAATCGAGTCATCGCGTCGTCGTATTTTTTCGCGCCTTGAGCCAACTCGCCGAGCTGATAAGTCGACTGTGACCGATAGGGACTTTTGGCGAATCTTGAGAGAAGTTCCTGGAGCCGCTGCGCTGCCCCAGTCAGGTCCTTATTGCTTCGAAGACTTTGGGCCCACCCCAACAGCACCTCGTCACCACGAACCCAGTCGGGTTTAGCTTCCTGGGCGGCTTGAAAGGCGATCGCTGCCTCCTTCGTTCGCTTCGAGTCGGTATAGCACTGGGCAATCAGCAGATTGGCCTCCGCCTTACGCTCGGGCTCTTTTAGCGTGCCGACAATAGTCTTTAGATGAGCGATCGCTTCGTCGTATTTCTTCCCCTGAAGCAGGCACCAGCCGAGCCGCACTTGCGAGGCAGCAGCGTTCTGGTGTTGGGGAAATTTCGTGATCAACTCGCGATAGAGTGCCTCCGCTTTCGCCGTGTTCTCTGGTTTGACCTCTTTGTCGGCCAGCAGCAATCCTTCGGCCGCCAAGAACATCACGGCCGGTCGCAGTTTATGGGCCGCATATTTTGCGTTGCCCAAGAAGGCATCGGCGTGGGCCTTCATGGCTGCAAAACTTCCGACATCTTGCGCCGAAAGGGCCGCCATATAAAGCGCCTGGGGAGCGAGCAGATGATCGCCGTTCGCCCGAACAAAAGCAGCAAACAGCGGCGCCGTCTCCTTGCGACGACTCGGGATCTCGTACATCGCATCGAGTCGTGTCAACTGCAAGTAAGGAACAAACTCGCCCTGAATGTTTGCTTTGAGAGAAGCCTCCAGCACGGTGAGTGCCTCGGTTGGCTTATTTTGTCTAAGCAGGCTACGCCCCAGCCAGTACGACGCCTCGGCTCCTTCGTTGCCCCTGAGACCGACCAGCGGCTCAAGAGCCTTTTGCGCTTCGGGGTACTTCTCGACCTGTACAAAACACTTGCCCGAGGCAAGCAGTGCTGCCGCGAGGTAAGTCGACTGCGGGAACTTGGTTGGCAATTCGGCGTAGAGCGTTCCGGCCTCTGCGACCTTGCCCGCTTCGTACATGCACTGCGCCTGTCGCAGCGCGGCAAAATCAGCGTGGGAAAAGTCCTTGCCTTTGGATGCCTCGCCAAAGTATTTGGCGGCATCGGCAAATTTCTTTTCTGCGAAGAGACTCATTCCCAATCGCAGTCGGACTTCCGACGCCAGGGCGTTCTTGGCCAATTCAGGATTGGCCAAGAATGCTTTAAACGTCTTCGCCGCCTCGGCATTCTGTTTGAGTTGCTGCTGCGCGATCCCCAACGCATAGAAGGCGTTCGCCGCCAGCGGACTCTTGACGTACTTGGTGGTAAGATTCTTATAAGCGGCCGCCGCACTGGCGTTGTCGCCCGCGGCGAATGCTGACTCGCCTTGATAGTAAAGCGCTCGATCGGCGAACTTACTGCTGGGAAACTTCGCAGCCACGGCGCCAAACTCCTTGGCGGCGTTCTTGAAATCTTCGGGCTTCTTCGACATATCGGCCTTCTGGTAGTAGGCCATCGCCAGATTGAATTGTGCGCTATCGAGGTTCTCTAACTTCGGATACTTCGTCACGACCGTACGAAATTGAGCGGCCGCTTCATCATATTTCTGGGTGTGGAGCAGGCAGATTCCGCGATAATAGCTCACTTTGCCAGCACGTTTGTCGTTGGGGTATTTCTGCAGAAACTTGTCCCAACTCGTGATCGCCTTGGCGTAGAGCCCACCGTTTTGAAGCTCCGCTGTGCCGTTGAACAGCAGCAGCGCCCGTTGATTTTCCCGTGCATCTCGCACCTTTTTGCGTGCATCTTGCGCCGAAGTGGTCGTCGTGATCATAGCGATCAGCAACATCGAAGCGAGAAGGGCCATTGGCCATATGAATAGCGAGCGGAGAGAGGACGATTTGCAGGATGGCATGTTAAACACCTCCGAATTCTGCGGAATGATCTGATGGGGATACGATGACGCCGAATCAGGCGGCGGAACGCACATGGTATCCGTCGCTGACGTCTCTTTGGAAGGACTGCGGCATCAATGCCAAGGGGACCCATCCATGACCATTAATGTGACTTGTGGTGTGTGCAATGTCAAGAATCGAGCGCTGCCGCGGGCATCTGCTGAGTGGGACCAGCGAAAACTAGCCCCGATTGCGAGTTTCTGGTCGAGGCGGATAATGCGTCTATGGCACGCTGGCCCCGACAAAAATGGACGACCGTTTATACCTATTTGGCCCTGCTTATCCTGTTTCCACTGCTGTGCTGGCTGGCGGTTGGGTGGGTACGCGGGAAGTGGGGTTAACGCTCGGTGTAAGCGGCGGATCATTTTTCACCGTGGGGCGGAGTGGCCGATTTTTCTAGTGTGACGAGCCGGTTGATGGCCTGCGCGGCCAACTTGCTCACAGCCCAACAGGGACGGATCTAGCAATGCTGCATGCCGCTATTATGGCCGGAGGATCAGGGACGCGGTTTTGGCCTGCGAGTCGGGGAGCCTTGCCGAAACAGCTTCTCAATCTCGCTGGCGAGCGATCAATGCTCCAGCAGACGGTTGACCGATTGGGCGATCTTGTCTCGCCGGACCGGACGTTGATTCTGACGAACGTTCGATTAGCAGACGCCGTTGGCGAGCAACTGCCCGATTTGCCCAAGAGCTGCGTGATCTGCGAACCGGCCAAGCGAGACACCGCTGCGTGTATCGGGATGGCGGCGTTTCGCATGCTCCATGCCGATCCTGATGCCACGATGGTGGTGATGCCGTCGGACCATGTGATTAGCACGGACGAGCAGTTTCGTAGCGCCATCACCACCGCCGCGACGTTGGTTCAGCAGAACCCACAGCGGCTGGTCACGTTCGGCGTATCGCCCAGCTACCCGGCCGTTTCGTTCGGCTACATCGAGCGTGGCGAAGTGATGGCCGACAGCCCCTCGGGACTCAACGTTCATCGGGTGAAGCAGTTTCGCGAGAAGCCCCAGGTTGAAATAGCACAGCAGTACGTCGAGTCCGGCGATTTCTATTGGAATGCCGGTATCTTCCTCTGGAAAGCCCAGCGAATTGTCGATCTGTTGGCCGAGCATCAGCCGGTGATGCACGAGCGGCTTCAGACGATCGCGGCGGCCATTGGCCAAGACGACTATGACGAGATCCTTGATCGAGAGTTCACGGCGATCCAAGGCACGTCGATCGACTATGCCGTGATGGAGAAGGCCGACGATGTGGTCGTCGTCGAAACGCCGTTCTCTTGGGACGATGTCGGCAGTTGGCAGGCGCTCGCCCGATTGGTAGAAGGTGACGAACATGGCAACACGGTCGTCGGCAAACACCTCGGCGTGGCGACCAGCAACAGTATCATCCGCGGCCAAGATGGTCACCTGATCGTGACGCTCGGGGTAAGAGATTTGGTGGTCGTTCACACACCGGACGCAACACTAGTGGCCAACAAACACGACGAAGAGTCAATCCGCCAAGTCGTCCAGCAATTGACCGAACGCGGATGGGAGGATTTTTTGTAAATCTCCAACATGTAAAGCCGCGACCATTGGTCGCGCAGGTGGTCGCGCCGGATCACCGCAACCACCAACAGCCCCTTGCCACCGCCGCCACCCCCGTGTAAACATGGGCCGTTTGACCCAACCAATAATTTCCAACCCAAAACGAAGCATATCGAAGGAGACGAATCGATGAGCGTTCTCGTGCAAAAACCGGCCCCCGGCTTTACCGCTCAGGCGGTGATGGCTGATGGATCGTTTAAGGAACTCAGTCTGTCGGACTACCAGGGCAAGCACGTCTTGCTGTACTTCTACCCGCTCGACTTTACCTTTGTCTGTCCGACCGAGATCATTGCTTTTTCAGAGCGGATCGCCGAGTTCGAGGAACTTGGCGTGCAAGTGCTCGGGGCGTCGGTCGACAGCCACTTCTCGCACCTTGCCTGGCGCAACACGCCCCGAAATCAGGGTGGCATTGGCGAAATTCGCTATCCGTTGATTGCAGACCTCGACAAACAGATCGCGGCGGACTACGACGTCTTGCTCGATGCGGGCATCGCCCTGCGGGGACTTTTTCTGATCGATAAGGAAGGCGTCGTGCGGCATCAAGTGGTCAACGATTTGCCACTTGGGCGAAGCGTCGACGAGGCCCTGCGGATGGTCAAGGCATTGCAGTTCTTCGAGGAGAACGGCGAAGTCTGTCCCGCCAACTGGCAGGAAGGCTCACGCACGATCAAGCCGGACCCGAGTGCGAGCCAGGAGTTTTTCGGGGCCGAA
>Ga0114996_10002161_pt1 | contig 25609 bp, 27 predicted proteins | sample ArcticOcean_MG_C_4_FD_87039 | JGI IMG/M metagenome (GOLD analysis project Ga0114996, IMG submission 87039) | Marine microbial communities from western Arctic Ocean - ArcticOcean_MG_CB4_134 | ecosystem: Environmental > Aquatic > Marine > Oceanic | place: Arctic Ocean: Canada Basin | collected... | reverse complement strand
GTCCTCTGGAGTCTTATAATCTGATAAAAGTTCGTCGATAATCTCTTGCTTGATAGCCATGTAAAAATTCTCCCTTTCCGGAGGTTATAACATGGCCGCTTACACAGTTAACCTGACACCCTCCGCAGCGCAATTATTCTTCTCTCGTCTTATCTTCTCTCGTCTTATCTTCTCTGTGTTCTCTGTGTCCTCTGTGTTTCAAACCTTTCCTTCCTCTTCTTCTCACCGTCTCACTGTCTCTGTGGTGAAAACCTTTAATGGCCGAGGGCGAAGAAAAAAGCGCCGATTCACTTGCGCGGAAACGCCAGCAGACTACATATGATACAGCGCCTTTGAACGCTGGTGCTCTTGAACATTGTGTATAGGAATATCTGATCCCACGCAGGCCGTGCCCGCAGATCGTGGCCGTTACCGAAAAACCGTAAGGAACCGTATGGAACCGTTAGGAAAGCTCATAAACCGGTATGGTCTATATTTTGAAATTATGTCGCAGCCGTGTATGCCACACGGGGGGCGCATACCAGGGGTGGTATCGTGGTGCTCCGATCACAATGCGGTGCCAAGACCGACGCCGGTCTGGCCGACCCGGCCATCCCCAGACCGGCTGGGCCGATGGATTCATTGACCTTTGCGGCGCCGGATATCATATTACAGATGGCGTATTTTATTGGAATTCGGGCCTTTTTTGTGCGCCCGCCCGGAATTGGATGACCACCTGATGGCCAAAGCTAGTACGGCGAAAGAGGCACCGGCGAGCGCCGATCTGGCGACCGCGCGCCGCGTCCTCGGGCTCGAAGCCGATGGATTGGCGGCGCTGGCCGCGTCCCTGGGCGGCGATTTCTCAGCAGCCATCGATCTGTTCGACGCCGCCGCCGGGCGCATCATCGTTACCGGCATGGGCAAAAGCGGCCATGTCGCGCACAAAGTCGCCTCGACGCTCTCGTCCACCGGCCGGCCGGCCTTGTTCGTGCATCCAGCCGAAGCCAGCCACGGCGATCTCGGCATGATCGAGGAAGGCGATGCGGTGCTGGCCTATTCCAATTCCGGCGAAACGCCGGAGCTGTCCGACATCGTCGCTTATACCAGGCGCTTCAAACTGCCCTTGGTGGCGGTAACCTCCAAGGCTGCCAGCACCATCACCGGCCAGGCGGATGTGAGCATTGTTTTGCCTTCCGCCGAAGAGGCCTGCGCCATCGGCATGGCGCCGACCACATCGACGACCATGATGATGGCCCTCGGCGATGCCATCGCGGTTGCCCTGATGGAACGCAAGGGCTTTACCGCCGACGATTTCAAGCTGCGCCATCCGGGCGGCAAGCTGGGCAAGCTTTTGCTCAAAGTGTCCGACATCATGCATAAAGGCGACGATCTGCCATTGGCCGGCCCGGACGAATCCATGGCCAATGTGCTGGTGACGATGACCCAGAAAAGCCTCGGCGTGATTGGCGTTGTCGATGCCTCCCGCCGGCTCCTCGGGATCGTCACCGATGGCGATTTGCGCCGCCATATGGCGGACAATTTCTTGCGCCTCAGCGCCGCCGACGTGATGACGGCGGGCCCCAAAACCATCCGCTCCAACGCGCTCGCCAGCGAGGCCGTGCAGGTGATGAACGAAATGCAGATCACCAGTTTGTTCGTGGTCGATGACGGCCTGGTTTCGGGCGTGCTGCACATTCATGATTGCTTGCGCGCCGGTGTGGTATGATGGACGGCATGGACACCAGGAATCCCGCTATGGATGCCGGCCGGGCGATTTCCGCCGCCATGGACGCCGGCCAGGCGATGCGCGCCGGGTCAGGCGCGGGCGCGGGCGCGGGCGCCGGCGCCGGCGCCGGCCAGGCGATGGCGCGCCGGCCGACCAGCTATAGCCGCTTTGTCATCACCATGAAGGTGGCGCTGCCGATCGTGGCGCTGGCTCTGGTCGGGTTGCTGTTCCTGTGGCCGCAAGTCAAAGTCTCGAATATCCGCTTGAGCGTCGGGCTCGCCAGTTTCAAGGCCGCCAATCCGGAAAGCCCGAGCATGGTCAATGCCCGCTTTGTCGGCTCCGACAGTCGCGATCAGGCGTTTTCGATCACCGCCGATCTGGCCAAGAATATCCTGCTCGGCAAGTCCAAGGTGGAATTGGAAATGCCGAAAGCCGATCTCGCCATGCAGGATGGATCGTGGCTGGCGATGACCGCGAAGACCGGGCTCTATGACCAGAAAGGCAAATCCCTGGCGCTCGACGGCGCGGTCAATCTGTTTCACGATTCGGGCTATGAATTTAACACCGAGACGGCGCTGGTGGATTTGGAGGGCGGCGTCGCGGCGGGCGATAAGCCGGTGCAGGGGCAAGGCCCGTTCGGCCGCTTGACCGCCGAAGGGTTCCGCATCGAAAATATGGGCAAAACCATGCTGTTCACCGGCAAGGCCAAACTGACCATCTACCCGACCGCGCTGCAAGGGCGGAAATGAGAGCGCTTGCGCCCGCGCCCGCGCCCACGCCCGCGCCCATCCGGCGTCGTCCGGCGCTGAGCCTGGCGGCGGCAGCGGCGATGGTGGCCGTGTCGATTGGCTTGGCGCCGGCAATTGGTTCCGCGCAGACCATCAATCTGGCCAGCAGCAACCGGGACAAGCCGATCGAGGTTTTCGCCGACGACGGCATCGAATGGCAGCAGGACAACGAGGTGCTGATTGCCCGCGGCAATGCGCGGGCGGTGCGTTCGGGCGTCGATATCAACGCCGACGTGTTGCGCGCTTTTTACAAAAAGAAGCAAGAGGGCGGCACCGATCTTTCGCGCCTTGATGCTGCCGGCAATGTGCGCATTACCTCGCCGGCCGAAACGATCACCGGCGAGACCGCGGTGTATGATCTGGAAAAGGCGATCCTGCTGGTCCAAGGAAAAAAAGTGGTCTACCGGTCGGGCGCCGACGTGCTTACCGCCAACCGGCAGTTGGAATATTATGAGATTGGGCAGAAGGCGGTGGCGCGCGGCGATGCAACGGCGGTGCATGAGGGCAAGACCGTCCGCGCCGCCACCCTGGTGGCCCTGTTTCGCAAAAACGCCAAAGGCAAATCGGAAGTCTATGAAATTCAGGCCTTTAAAAATGTGGCCATCCTGACCGATCAGGACACCGTGTTAGCCAACAAAGCCATCTATGACGTTGTGTTGGGGATCGCCACTTTGACCGGCAATGTGCGCATCACGCGCGGCCAAACGCAGCTTGCCGGCGACAAGGCTGAAATAAATGTGAACACCGGAATTAGTAAGCTGTTAACCGACCCTGATGCAGTATCAGTCCCTGGCGGCACTCGGCGCAAAAGGCGGGTTCGGGGTCTGATCCTTCCGAGCCGACCTTAAAATCCGATGCGCCGCGGATTACAAAATGCCGATTGAAATCAAGCGGCAAAAAAAACAATAATGGTGGATATGAAACGCCTGTTTAAACATCGCCCGGGGGCTTCGGCCTCATTGCAAATCGCCGCTCCGATGGCGGCGCTGTTGGCATGAGCGAGCCCGGCGAAATTCCTACCATTGGACCGGACGGCGCCGATGCGCCGGCGGGCGGCGATGGCGGGCGCCCGCACCTGGTTGCCGAAAATGAACGCGGGCTGGTGGCCGTCAATCTTGGCAAGCGCTTCGACAAACGCCCGGTGGTGCGCGGCGTGTCGCTGTCCATCAACCGGGGCGAAGTGGTCGGCTTGCTGGGCCCCAACGGCGCCGGCAAGACCACTTGCTTTTATCTGATCACCGGGTTGATCGCCGGCGATTACGGCTCGGTCTATCTCGATGGCCAGGATATTACCGATCTACCCATGTACCGCCGCGCCCGCCTCGGCATCGGCTATCTTCCGCAAGAAGCCTCGATTTTTCGCGGCCTCAGCGTGGAAGCCAATATTCGCGCCGTGCTGGAAGTCGTGGAAAGCTCGCGCGAACGCCGGGACACGCTTTTGGAGGCGTTGCTGGCCGAGTTTTCGATCGACCATTTGCGCCATACGCCGTCGCTGGCGCTTTCGGGGGGCGAGCGCCGCCGCGTCGAGATCGCCCGGGCGCTGGCCTCCACGCCAAGCTTTGTGCTGCTCGACGAGCCGCTGGCCGGCATCGATCCGATTGCAGTGGGCGACATCCGCGATCTGATCGGACAATTGAAAAACCGGGGCATTGGCGTGCTGATCACCGATCACAATGTGCGCGACACCCTCGGCATTGTGGACCGCGCCTATATTATTCATGACGGCATGGTTCTGATGGAAGGCAGGCCGTCCGATATCGTCGACGACGAAGATGTTCGCCGGGTTTACCTCGGCGAGGATTTCCGGTTTTAGCGGCGCGGCGGCATGGCAATAACGCCCAGATTAGAGTTGCGCCAGGGCCAGTCGCTGGTCATGACGCCGCAACTGCAGCAGGCCATAAAACTGCTGCAGATGAACAATATGGAACTGCAGGAATTCGTCGAGGAGGAGCTGGCCGAAAATCCCATGCTGGAACGCGACGAAAGCGATGGCGCGCTGCCCGAAGAAGCGCCGCCGGAGCCCGACAACGATACCGACGGTGATGGCGATGCCGATGCCGATGGCGCCGGTGATGGTGCCGATCCCGATGCGCTGGAATCCATCGATATTTCCCAGTTGGAGACGGTCTCCAAGGAGAGCACCGATCCCCTCGATATGGACGATTATGATAACGTCTGGGACGATGGCGGCGCCGGCGCGCACCAAAGCACCGGCGGTGAAGAGCCGGTGGCGTTTGCCGATTGGGGGAGCGGCGGCAATACGGGATTTCAAAACTCCGAATTTGGCGTCGAGCAGACCCTGTCCCAGGAGATCAGCCTCCGCGATCATCTGATCAATCAAATCAATATGGATATTGCTGATCCCGCCGACCGGCTGATCGCCGTCCATCTGACCGATCTTTTGGATGAATATGGCCGCCTGCCCGAAGACTGGCAGGCAAGCGCCGACCGGCTTGGCTGCGAGATGAGCCGCCTGGAAGCCGTGCTCAAGCGCTTGCAGCAGTGTGATCCGCCCGGAATTTATGCCCGCGATCTGGCCGATTGCTGGGCCATTCAGCTGCGCGAGAAGGACCGCCTCGATCCGGCCATGGAAACCTTGCTGCAAAACATGGAGCTCTTAAAGCTGCATGAATACGGCAAACTGTCCGAGATTTGCTGCGTCGATCACGAAGACATCAAGGAGATGATCGCCGAGATCTGGGCCCTCAACCATCATCCGGCGGAGGCCTTTGAGGCGGTGTTGGCCCAAACCATTACGCCCGACGTGCTGATGCGCCCCGGCGGCGGCGGTGGCTGGGTTGTCGAGTTGAACAACGAGACCCTGCCCAAGGTGCTCATCAACAACCATTATTATGCCGAGATCAACGGCGCCGTCCGCACCAAGGAAGAGCGCCAATATGTCACCGACAAATTCCAGTCGGCCAATTGGCTGGTGAAATCCATCCATCAGCGCGCCACCACCATTTTGAAAGTGGCCGCCGAGATCGTGAAGCAGCAGGACGATTTTTTCCGCTTCGGCATCCGCCATCTCAAGCCGCTGATCTTGAAAAATATCGCCGAAGAAATCGAGATGCATGAAAGCACCGTCTCCCGGGTGACCTCGAACAAATATATTCACACGCCGAGGGGCCTGTTCGAGCTCAAGTATTTTTTCACCTCGGCGATCCAGTCATCGATGGGCGGCGAGGCCCACTCCGCCGAGGCGGTCCGCCACCGCATCAAGTCCCTGATCGACGGCGAACCGGTGGCGGCCATCCTGTCCGACGACAAATTGGTGACCATGTTACACGGCGAAGGCATCGATATCGCGCGCCGGACGGTGGCCAAATACCGGGAATCGTTGCGCATACCGTCTTCGGTCCAGCGCCGCCGCGAGAAGAAATCAGCCCTTCAGTTGACCTGAATAGACTAATAAAATCAATGACTTAAAGGGATGCTTGACTCTGGATTGATTGCAATCTACTTTCTCGCCGCCTGCGAGGAAGCTTGGCCCGATTGATTGAAAAATCCCATTTGGCACACCAAATCTAATCACAGACCGCTGGTCATTGAATTGACCAATCCATCTTCATTGCCGGCCGCCAAGTCCCGCTAACAAATTGCAATTGGTCTTATGGAAATTATCGATCTCATCAATCCCGAAAGTGTCATCGCCAATCTCAAGGTGACGAGCAAGAAACAGGCCCTACAGGAATTGTCGAAAAAAATCGGCGCGTTGGTGGACCAGGAAGAGCGGGTCATTTTTGATCTATTGCTGGAGCGGGAAAAGCTCGGCACCACCGGGGTCGGCGACGGCATCGCCATTCCGCATGGCAAATTGGATTCCCTGGACAAGCTTTGCGGTTTGTTCGCACGCCTGGAACGCCCGGTGGAGTTCGATGCCATCGACGAGCGGCCGGTGGATTTGATCTTTCTGCTGCTGGCGCCCGAATCGGCCGGCGCCGATCATTTAAAGGCGCTGGCGCGGGTGTCCCGGCTTTTGCGCGACAAGGCCGTTTGCGACAAATTGCGCGGCTCCGATACCGCCGAGGCTTTGTATTCGCTGCTGACCGAGCAGACCGAGAACCGCGCCGCTTAGTTGGGCCTCGCTTAACCGGCGTCGATGGCCAAGTCGATATTGCGGCCGTCTCCGCCGCTATCATCAGCATTTTCGATTTTGATTTTGCGCACCTGGGGTTCCGGGATGGGGCGCACCAGATCCACGTGCAGCAAGCCGTCCTGCATGCGCGCCTGGGTCACTTCGATGCCCTCGGCGAGGATGAAATTGCGCTGGAATTGGCGCGCCGCGATACCCCGGTGCAGATAGATACGCTCGCCGTCGTCGTCCGCCTGGCGGCCGCGTATGACCAGTTGATTGTCCTCGATGGTCACGTCCAGATTGTCCATGGTGAAACCGGCGACGGCGAGGCTGATGCGCAGCTCCTCGGGTCCGGTCTGTTCGATATTGTAGGGCGGATAGCCATCGGCCGAGGATTTCGACACCCGGTCGAGCATTTGCTCGAAATGTTCGAACCCCAATAGCAGGGGGCTGTTGAATACGGGAATGCGCGACACGAGGCCATCTCCTCATTGCTTGAGCGAGTCTTGGAACGCGATGCCCTATGCGTAGGCGCATTGCATCCTCTATCTGGTAATTTGGCTGATTATCTGCCGCCGTCAAGTCCCGGCGGCGTATTTGCGCCTAAAACGGCTTAGAACAGTTGCAGGATGGTGCGTTCCGATTGCGCCGCGATGCCGGTGGCGGCGGCGGCCAATTGGCTGCGGGTTTGCAACGACAGAATGTTCGCGGCCTCTTCGTTGAGATAGGTCTGGGTCAGTTTCGCCTCGCCCGCCTGCAGGCTGTTCACCAGCTCATCAGTGAATTCTTCGCGAATTTCCAGGACCCCGGCGTTGGAGCCGATGATTTGGGCGGTGGAGCGGATTTGCGCCTTGGCGGCATCGATGCCGGCTTCGTTGGTGACCGCTACGCCGAGGGCGCTCGAATCGCTGGCGACGCCGTTTATGGTGACGCTCGAGGTGCCGTCTTCGTTGAGGTTAATGCTCAGATCGTCGGGCGATGCGCCGATCAGATTGGTGCCGCCGTAAGACGCGTCGCGGGCAAAATTGTCCAACTGACCCTTGATGACATTGAACTGATTGGCAAGCTCCGCCTGTTTGGCGGCATCGTCGGTGGCGGCGTGCTGGCGCGCCACCGCTTTCAATTGGTCCAGGGTCTGATCGATGGTATTGAGGCCGTTGAGAGTTGTTTTAAGCCGGCTCGAACCTTGGCTGATATTATCCTTGATGGTGAGCAGATCCGCCGCCCGGTTGGAAAGGCTGTTGGAGATCGAAATCGCAATGGGTTTTTCGATGGCCGAGGAGAATTTCTTGCTGGTCGCAATGCGCGTCTGCGACTTTTCGATCAGCTCGGATATGCGTTGCGTGGCGCCGAGCGTGGTGCGAACGGATTGGCTGAGGCTGACGTCCATAATCTTTATTCCCGCGGTTCCGCTGCCATCGCCCCGATCCAAATTCGGGGCCTAAGGCCGGTTACTTTGCGTCCCGCCGTTTCCGGCAGTTTGCCAATGGGCGCGCTGGTCCGGTTTGGCCGCGCGATCCCTCCAAATTCCCAAACCAACAATAGCACAGGATTTCGAATTTCGCTGTGACCGCAGTCACACATCAGGATCGGCGGCCGACGCGCCCGCTAACTCCGATATAAGGCTTTTTTCCATAATTTCAATGTCTCCGCTGGCGTCGATCAGGGTCCAGTCCATGGCCCCTTGATCATAGCCTTCTTGCCGCCTTGCGATGGCAACCGTGGCGTCCGAGACATTGCCGGTGCGCCGCGCGATCCGCTGCTCCCGCTCAGGCAACGGGCTGTGCAGCCAAAAACCGCTGAAGCCGGCGAAATCGGCAATCTCTCTGGCCATCTCATCGGCCAGCCGGGCCACATCCCGGCGTTGATCGGCGTCGGCATAAACCGCGTCCAGGATCACCGATTGGCCGCCCATAAGGGCGATACGGGCATCATCGATCATGCGGCCAAAGACCCGCTCCGTCATCGCTTTGGAATAATCCTCCGGCGCCAGTTTCTCGAACAAATCGGCCCCCGCAAGGCGTTTGCGGATGACGTCGCTACGCAGCACCAGCGCCCCCGGCGCCGCGCCGATTTTGGCGGCGACGCGCGCCGCCAGGGTAGACTTGCCGGTCCCGGACAAACCGCCGACAGCGACCAATTTCGCCGCCGGCGGCGCAAGGTAGTCAATTGCCTCGGCAAGATAAGCGGCGGCCTCGCGGCTTGCCTTCCCGGTGGCGGCGGCGACGTGGGAGCGAACCGCCGCGCGCATCGACAAAAACAATGGCATCGCCGCCAGTCCGGCTACGTCGCCGGTGAGATCGATGGTCCGGTTGAAGACCGCCGAAACTTCATCGGTCAGTCCCTTGTGGCAAAGATCCATGACCAGAAAGGCAAAATCATAAAGGACATCGATGATCGAGAAATCGTCCGAGAACTCGATCCCATCGAACAAAACCGGCGCATCATCGATCAAAACAATATTGCGCAAATGCAGATCGCCATGGCATTGGCGCACAAATCCGGCCGCCCGGCGGGCATCCAACAAGGCGCCAACGCATTCCAGATGGCGGTGCGACAATTCGGCCAATAATTTCAGATCGCCCGCCTGCAACGCCTGCCGGCCAAAACGGTCCAGGCATTCCAGATTGTTGGCGATGATGGTTTCGGCCGCCGCCGCGCCGCCGCGCTCTTTATAAATTTCGGCGCTGCCGTGTAGCGCGTGGATTTCCCGGGCCAGGGTTTCCATCATTGCCATGCTCAGCCCGCCCCGTTCCGCCAGCCTGTCGAAAAGCATGTCCTGATCGAAGCGGCGCATGCAAACCAGCCAATCGATGATGTCGCCGCCATTCGGTAAAGCGTCTTCCGGGAACAGGCCGCGCGTCCCATCGGCGCCCATCACCACCGCCATCAGCCCCAGATACAGATCGGGCGCCCCCCGCCGGTTGAGGCGCAGCTCTCGGGCGCATGCTTCTTTTCTTGCACCCAGGGATGTGAAATCCAGATAGGGAAACTGGACCGCTCGCTTCAGCTTGTAGGCGTGGCTGCCGGCCAGAAAAACCACCGATATGTGGGTTTCGATCACCGCCACTTCGCCGGCTTCGCTGCCGGGGTAGCTGTCGGCGCGCGCTAAGAATGCGATTGTTCCAGCCTGACCGTCGCTGCTGACCTGGCTTGGGGCGCCCATGTTCTTCCGCCTTTCAGGAGTTCGAATATCGCACCCTATCAAAGCCCCGGCATTTGACCATCGTCAATGAAAGCGCCCGCTATCGGGACTATAGTTCCATTCATCCGAGGGTTCCCGGTTACAGATATTGGCAGGAGGGTAAAATGGCATTCAAAGATATTCTCGTTCACGTGGATAACGCCGAGGCCAGCGCCAAAAGAATTCGCGTAAGCGCGGAACTGGCGGCGCGCCATGATGCCCATTTGATCGGCCTGCATCCAATTCCGAAACCGTTTGTACCGGCCATGGAAGATTTCACGCAATTGCCGGCCGGCTATATGGAGGATCAGATCGCCTGCGCCGCCGCCGCCGCCGACAGCGCCAAAGCCGGTTTTGTCGCGGCGGCCGAAAAGGCCGGCATTCAGTTCGAATGGCGCCAGCAAGAGGGCCATCCCGGCGCGGTCGTCCGCACCCACGCCCGCTATTGCGATTTGCTGGTCCTCGGGCAACGCGACCCGGACGCCAGCCACAATGAAGGCAATTTGCCGGTCAGCGCGCTATTGTCGGTCGGCCGTCCGGTCCTGATCATCCCTTACGCCGGCGACGTGGAAAGCCTGGGCGCCCGGGTCATGGTGGGCTGGGATTCGTCGTCCCAGGCGACGCGCGCGGTGCACGATGCCCTGCCCTTGATCGCCGCGGCCGGTCACGTGGACATTATCGCCGTCAATCCCGAAGGCGCCGGCGATCACGGCGCCATCCCTTGCGCCGATATCAGCCTGCATCTGGCCCGCCACGGCATCGACGCCGAAGCCCAGTCGATCGCCGTCACCGATATCGGGGTCGCCGATATTCTCTTGTCGCGGGCCGCCGACAAGGGCGTTGATCTGTTTGTCATGGGCGCCTACGGACATTCCAGGTGGCGCGAACTGGTGCTTGGCGGCGTTACCGCCGAGATGCTGGAACATATGACCATGCCGGTGCTGATGGCGCACTGAGGTTGACGCGCTAGACGAAGTGCTCGGGCTCGAATTCGTGAAACAAATCATCCAGCTCGGGAATGACGACCTTGCGTCCGGTAAATTTGGCGATGCCGTCTTGCTCCATCTTGGCGATGGTCCGCGACATGGATTCCGGCGTGGTGCCGATCATCGACGCCAAATCGTGGCGCGACAGAGGCAATTCAAACGCGACCGGGCGTTCTTCCTTGCCGGTGGCATAGCGATCCACCAGAACCGTCAGCAAATGGGCAAAGCGGGCGCGCACCGAAAGCGTCGCGTTGTGCAGAATTTTTTCCTCGGCGGTGCCGAGGTTGCGCGACACCCGCTTCAGATAGCGAAGCCCAAGCGCCGGGTTCTGGGCCAAAAGGGTGCGCACCGTGGCCGCATCGATGAGGCAGACCCGGCTCGGCTCCAACGCCTCGGCGCTGGCGCGATAGTCCTCGCCGGCCAGAAATGCGCGGTAGCCCATGGTGTCGCCGGGATTGTTGAGGTGCAACAGGATCGAATTGCCGTCGGCGTTGGTCTTGCGCACGCCGACCAGACCGGCTTCCAGGCAAATAGACGCCGTTGCAGCTGTCGCCTTCGTGGAAAATGACATCGCCCGGGGTATATTCTCTGGAGACCCGGCCTCGTTCCAACAGCTCCAGTTCCTTGTCCGAGAGCACACACCATTCGGCGCGGGCACGATTTTGGCAGGTAAAGCAGTTCAAACTTTGCGGGTTGGCACCAGAGGCCGCCATGCTACATATCTCCGTTGAATCCGCCTGATCGGTTGTCGCTTCGTTAATGGTTCCCATGCTGGCGGGTTTTGTTCCCTCAACCGCTAAAACTTCGCATGGCGGCCAGTTTCTGGAAAGAAATATTTTTCACCGCTCTTGATCCTGGTCAAAGAGGCATTGGCGCGGCGGCGCTACCATCGCCAATGAAGCATCCCCAGGGAAGTAGGGGATCGATCCAGGATTGTTGGCGAAATTATGAAAACCCAATTCCGAATTTGCTCCGCATGTTCCAGCGCTTGCCGGCCGGCCGCCAATGACCGCACCAATATGGGCAATATTCGCCTGTCGGCGGTCAAGTTTATCGACCGGTTCGGAACGCGCGCGTCGCTCGAAGCGGCGCGGCGCGCCGACGAGCTTCGGGACGCCGGTGACGTGCAAGCACGGGTTCGCTGGCAGCTTATCGACCGCGAGATCAACAATATATTCTCGAACGGCGCGCCGGAGTTGGGCGCGCTGACCACTTAAGCCACTGGCATAGGAGGTGACAATGTTCGCTCTAGATATCATGACCACCAACGTAATTACCGTCCGCCCCGGCCATACGGTTGCCGCGGTGGCGAAGCTTTTGATCGACCGCAGAATTTCGGCGGCGCCGGTTGTTGATGACGAGGACCGGCTGCTCGGCGACAATGAGGCGCCGCGTTCGTGGTGGCTGACGATCCTCGGTGATCCGACCGACATCCCAGACGAATATTCCAAGCTGCATGGCACCACGGCGGCCGATGTGATGACCCGCGACGTGATCACGGTGCCCAGCTTCACCTCGGTCAACTCGATCGCCGAGCTTTTGGAAAAGCATCACATCAAGCGTGTTCCGATCGTCGATGAAGGCAAGCTGGTCGGTATCGTCAGCCGCGCCAATATCATCCAGGCCTTGATCGCGCGCCCCTCCATCCGCCCGGCGGCGGCGGCGTTGAAATCGGATCAGGATATCCGCAGCGCCTTGCTGACGGAGTTTGCCAATCACCCCTGGTCGAACGCATCGACATTCAATGTGGTGGTCGAAGAGGGCGTCGTGCGCTATTGGGGCTTTGTCGAGAGCAACGGCGCCAAGCAAGCCATGCGCATCGCCGCCGAGAACATGGCGGGTGTGAAATCGGTTGAATCGAATCTCGGTGTTGCCTCCCGCTCGCCCGACTATATTTAGCGGGCGCCTGCGGGCTGGCGCCACCGGATGATCCGGGCGTCCTACCAGCCCGGTACTGTCCCTGAAACTGACTTTGGCCGGGCGTTTATTCGCCATGCCAATTTTTTTTGGGCCCATCAGCGCTAATCCCGCTCGACGCACATGGCGATGCCCATGCCGCCGCCGATGCACAGCGTCGCCAGGCCGCGGCTGACATCCCGGCGCTTCATCTCGTGAATTAACGTCACCAGTATGCGCGCCCCCGATGCGCCGATGGGATGGCCAAGGGCGATGGCGCCGCCATTGACGTTGAGCTTATCGGTGTCCCAGCCCAGCTCCTTGGCGACGGCGCAGGCTTGCGCGGCGAAGGCTTCGTTGGCTTCGATCAAATCCAGATCGGCGGCCGTCCAGCCGGCTTTTTCGAGGGCGGCGCGGCTGGCCGGGATCGGACCGGAGCCCATGATCGCCGGATCGACGCCTTTGGTCGCCCAGCTTTTGATGCGCGCCAGGGGCTCAATGTTGCGCGCCGCCGCGTCATCGGCGCGCATCAATACCAGCGCCGCGGCGCCGTCATTGATGCCCGATGCGTTGCCGGCGGTCACCGTGCCGTCCTTGTCGAAGGCGGCACGAAGCCCGGCCAGACTTTCCGCCGTGACGCCGGCGCGCGGATATTCATCCTTGTCGATGACCACGTCGCCCTTGCGGCTGGCGATGGTGACCGGCGCGATCTCCTCGGCAAAGCGGCCGGCATTTTGCGCCGCTTCGGCGCGGGCTTGGGAGGTGGCGGCAAATTCGTCCTGCTGGTCCCGGGATATCTGCCATTTCTCGGCGACGTTTTCCGCCGTTATGCCCATGTGATAGCCGTTGAAGGCGTCCCACAGACCGTCCTTAATCATGGTGTCGGTCAATTCCAAGGCGCCCATCTTGGTGCCGGCGCGCATCGGTGCACAGTGCGGCGCCAGGGTCATGTTCTCCTGGCCGCCGGCAACCACGATGGCGGCGTCGCCGGCCTGGATGGACTGGGCGCCGAGGGCCACCGCACGGAGGCCCGATCCGCATACCTGATTGATACCGAAGGCGGTGCTTTCCTCCGGGATACCGGCGTTCAAGGCGGCCTGGCGCGCCGGGTTCATGCCGGCGCCGGCGCTCAAAACCTGGCCGAGGATCACTTCGGTAACCTCCGATGGCTCGATGCCGGCGCGCTCGATGGCGGCGGTGATGGCGATCGTGCCCAGATCATGGGCCGGCGTAGCGGCAAAGCCGCCATTGAAGGCGCCGATCGGCGTCCTGGCGGCGCCGGCGATGACAATATCGGTGTCGTTGCTCATGGTTACTCTCTTTCTTAAAAGTCTGGCCTAGCGGACCGTCGTCATAGCGGCGGCGCGGTTCAGCTTTCCCTGGCCCCAGGTCCGGGGCGCCGATGGCGCCACATCGTCAGCATCGACCTTGGCGCCATCGCCGACCTTGGCAATCTCCACCCGCCCGGCCTTGTTTTCGATGGTGATGGCGCTGCCACCCAACAACGCAAATTGATGCACCCCATCCAGCAGCCCGCCCCAGAAGGTGGTGCCGCGCACGCCGATGGTGGCGACACTGGTGCGCAGCTCGAACGGGCGCGCCTTCAATTGGGCGATCTTGCCGGTCACCACCTTGACGGCGCCGGTCATCAGCCGGATGGCGGCATTGCCCTGGCCTTTTTCCAGGAAATATTTCTCCACCACGAACAGGGTGCGCTCGCCCAAGGTAAATTCGGCATCGTCGATCATGCGGATTTCCATCGCTGCGCCCTTGCCCGTGGACAACACATCGCCGAGGAAAATACCGGCGCCTTTGGCCAGCAGCCGCGGCGCCGCGTCCTGCATGGCAAAGGCGGCCCCGTTGATGGTGGTAACGAAGCCCACTTTTTCGTCATCCACCGCCGCGCCGGCGCCGGCCAGCACCAAGACCAATGCGGCCGCAACCGGGATCACCAGCGCCCGGCGGAGATGGCAAAATTTGCGCAAATATTTCATGATCGTTCTCAAATCCTGTATCCCAAGAGTGGTTCCAGATGAAAATGAAGCAATTTGATGGGAACAAATCGGTTTTCCGGGTAGGCGCGGTGCGCAGCGCGATGCCTTCGCATCGGGCAAGTGCCGCAACGCCCCCGGGGAGCCGATTTGACCCACCGAAGGCCGGGTGCTTTTGACCCGTGGACATCGTCGCACACCTTTGCCGATGCAATGCATCGCCATGCGGCGCGCTCCTCGCCACGGGGCAAAATCATCCCGGTCAAATGGTTCATTTTCATCTGGAACCGCTCTAGCCTGGTTTCAATGCAGCCGCGCGCCGACGATAAAGGCGCGAATGGTTTCCTCGCCGAGGGCTTTCGAAGCCTCCAGCCGGTTGACGCCCGAGACCAGCACGAAGCGGTCCTTGCCGCGGCGCACCTGGATCGGCTGCTCGGCGTCGTCGGCCATCATCGCCTCGGCCTCGGCCTCGACTTTCTCGGGCTCGATTTCCTTGCGCCGGTCCGCCGGCACGTAGATGTCATCGATATTCACAAATTCCGACTTGAGTAAAATTGCCGCCTCCTCTTTTCCGGGTTGCGCCTAGCCTACACCAACCAAGGTCTAAGCACTAATCACGCCTGGCCCGGCGGCTGGCGCATACAAATTGGATCGGATACCATCAAACCTGTGCCAGCCATTGGGAGAGCCGCCATGAAATCCCGCTACGGTTTCCATGTTCCCGCCGCCGATAACAGCCTTGCCCTGGTCGGTCCCGGCGAGCCCATGGGCGAATTGATGCGCCGCTATTGGCAGCCCTTGTGCCTGTCGGACGAATTGGCTGACGGCGATGCCAGCCTGCCGCGCCGGCAGCGCATTTTGTGCGAGGACCTGGTTGTGTTCCGGGACCCTTCCGGCCAGGTGGGCTGTCTGGAATTGCATTGCGCGCACCGGGGCACGTCGCTGGAATACGGCCAGATCGAAGCCGGCGGCATCCGCTGCTGCTATCACGGCTGGCTGTTCGGCACAGATGGCCAATGCACCGATATGCCCTGCGAAGAGCCCGCGAGTGTGGCCAAGATGGATGTCTGGCAGCCAGCCTATCCGGTGCACGAGTTTGGCGGCCTGGTGTTCGTTTATATGGGACCGCCCGAATTGCAGCCTTTGTTTCCCATGTATGACATTATCGACGTGGCCGGGCGCGATGACGTGGTGCTGCGCGGCATGCGCATTTGGGACGATCATTCGGTCGGCTTTGTGCGCGACTGCAACTGGCTGCAGGCGTTTGAAAATATCGTCGATGCCTATCATCTTGTGCAACTGCACGCCGCCACATCGGGCGATCAGTTCGGCTCGTCGGTAACCGCCCCCGGCGCGCCCGAAATCGACTTCGAGGAAACGCCTTTGGGCGTGCGCTACCACATGGTCCGGGAATTGCCGAACGGCAACCGGCTGGAGCGTTTCGGCGAGGCGTGCCTGCCCAATATCATGCTGATCCCGTCGATCCACGAGCCGGGGACCGAGGCGAAATCCGAAGAGCGGGCCACCGAAATGAGTTTCTGCGTACCGGTGGACAACGAGACCATTTGCGCCCTTTCCATCGTCGCCTGGCCGGCCAAGGACGGCGTGCCGCTGGAAGATTGGAAGCCGGGCACCGACACCGTCACCGATATCCGTCCCGGCAATCTTCGCGGCCGCCCTTACGAGGAAAAACAGCGCCGCCCGGACGACATGGAGGCACAGGAAAGCCAGCGCCGTATCGCCGTGCACGGGCTCGAACATCTGGGCCGCTCGGACGTTGGCGTGGCCATGTTGCGCCAGCAATTCCGCGACGCCCTGAGCGCCATGGAGCGGGGCGAAGACCCGCCCAACATCCAGCGCGATCCAGCCACCAACAAATCGATTCCGACCCACGCCTGGAACACCGTGCGGGCGGGCGGCGCGGGAACCAAAGCGGCGGAATGACGAAGTTCGCGCCGGTTTCATAAACCAAACCTGAGCGGCGCGCCGCTGCCGCCATACCATCCCTGGCACCCCAGCCCAGAATGCGACACAAGGGTGCGACATGTTTTCGATAAATCGACCATACCGGTTCATGAGCATTCCTTACGGTTCCTTACGGTTTATTACGGTTTTTACGCATAGCTCGGGCGCCGGAACAGGCCGGGCGCCAGTGCTCAAAATGTCAAAGAGAACTCTATATTAGATAGCCTGTAGCGCGCCGGGCGCAAGGGGTAAACGCGCATTATTGCAGGCCAAGCGTTACCCGCCCGGCTTTGCATTCCACCGCCAACCGCGCCATGATACGCCCATGTTCGATAACTTCAGCCAGTCTGATATCGATACCGGCGCCGGATCCATCCGCACCTTGACGGCCGGCGACGGGCCGCCATTGTTGCTGCTGCACGGCTACCCGCAAAGCCATGTTATGTGGCACAAGATCGCGCCCCGGCTGGCCGAAGATTTCACCGTGGTCGCCACCGATCTCCGGGGCTATGGGGATTCGTTCAAGCCCGATGGCGGCGATGACCATGCAGGCTATTCCTTCCGCGCCATGGCTGCCGATCAGGTGAGGGTGATGCAATCGTTGGGGCACGACGCGTTTTTCGTCGCCGGCCACGACCGGGGCGCGCGGGTCAGCCACCGCATGGCTCTTGATCATGCCAGTGCCGTCAAGGCCATGGCGCTGCTTGATATCGTGCCGACACATACGTTGTACCGGAACATCAACCAGACCCTCGCGACCGGCTATTACCACTTTTTTTTCTCATCCAGCGCTTTGATTTTCCGGAACGCCTGATCGGCGCGGACCCGGAATATTACGTGCGCCGCATTGGCGCTGCGGCCAAGTCCAAAGATTGTTTCACCATTGAAGCCACGGCCGAATATGTTCGCTGTTTCTCCGACCCCGGTACCATCCACGCCACCTGCGAAGACTACCGTGCCGCCGCCGGCATCGATCTTGTCCATGACGAGGCGGATCTGGACCGCAAGGTCGGCTGCCCCACATTGGTGCTTTGGGGGGCGCCTGGATTGATGGGCCAAAACTTCGACATGCTCGATGTGTGGCGGGCAAAATGTGCAAACGTCAGCGGCCGGGGATTGGATTGCAGCCACTTCCTGCCCGAAGATGCGCCGCAAGAAACCTACCAGGAATTGAAGGCGTTTTTTAAAAGCTGATATTTTTGCCGCGCGCAGCGCATTCCTCTCTCTCTCTTCCCTCCTCTGTGTTCTCTGTGCCCTCTGTGTTAATTCTTCTTTTCGTAATTTCAGGAGCGAAACCAATGACCGATTTCGGATTGGATGACGTGCGCCCGGCGGTGGTTGCCATCGACTGCCACCACGGCCACCTGGCGCCGGACGTGGCGACCATGCCGGCGCCCGCCGACGTGGCCGCCCGGCTGGTGGAAAACAACCGCCTATTTTTCGATAAATGCCGCATTGCCGAAATTCCGGTTATCCACATCGTCACCACCTACCGGGATGTGCCCGAAATCGTGTCCAACCCGTTCTGGCGGACCATAGCCAATGCGCCGAACAATACGCGCGGCAATTTGGAGACCCACAATCTGGAAGGTTCCATCGGCTGCACCATCATGCCCGGCCTGCATGACGAGGCACGGGATTTGGTGGTGCGCACCAAGAAGCGCTACGACTGTTTCCAGGGCACCGATCTGGAAGCCACGTTACGCTCTCATGGGATCAACTTGCTGATGCTGACGGGCATCAACACCAACTCTTGTGTGTTGGCGACGACCATATCGGCGTCGGTGAAGGATTACGCGGCGATAGTCATCGAGGACTGCGTCGACACCATGGACGGGCCGGATTTTCACGACGCGGCGCTCAAATGTATTGAGACGGCGTTTGGGTGGGTGATGAATTCAGACGCGGCATTAAGCGCGGTAGCGCGATAACGCGAGCCCGGCTGGGGATGGCCGGGTCGGCCAGCCGGGCGCCCCGATGGGACGCTTCCGCAGCGTTAGAGAAGAAGTTTAGTCGGTACTTGGGTGCGAAATTGATGTTTGCGTCCACGGAGCCGGGGAGTGGCAGTATGAAAATTTTTCTTGTGCTTGGCGGCGCAATCTTAATCGCCTTTGGGCTGTTGTTTATTGGTCAAGGATTAGACGTCATCCGTTGGCCGTCTCGTAGCTTTATGATCAACGAAATTAAGTGGACTTACTATGGCGGCGGCATCGCGTTGCTGGGATTAATCCTATTGTTCATCGGGCGGCGGCGCTAAATCAAAGAGCGGAGTTTCGGGACCGTATACTTAATTATTGCAATATTATAACAATAATTAAGTATACGGTCCCGAAACTTTCTGTCCCCCCCTCGGATACCTACGGGCCAGAGATACGCCTGGGTGTGCCGTCTACGGCGGTGAGACCGATGCCGAACCAACTGGAATTTAGCGATTGGCTGTGCGATAAGCCGATATGTCCGACAAAGCCGAACGCTGCGAGCTGTGCCGGTACTTCGAACTCCATACCGGCGAAAGCGACATGCTGACCGATCTTGTCGACGGGCTGCTGGGATCAGAGGATGTGGCCGGCCGCTGCCGCCGCTATCCGCCGAATCCGAAATGGCCGGGTGTCAAGTTGGATGACTGGTGCGGGGAATTTAAGCCGGACGGAGGGAATAAGGCGCTGGTCTGAACCCCAATCCCCAAGCGAGCAATCCAGCGATAGCAGCCAGTACCCAGGAACTCCAATCCACTGTGATCATAGGCATTAAATTAGCCTCCAAGAATAGGGGTCAGGTCTTGAATTGTGAATTTGGTTTTTGCCGGGCCCGGAGGCGCTGCCGGCGGTCGCTTCCGGTTATTCCAGATTATTAATTGCTATCCTCGGAATCGCGTATGCATTGCAGCGCCGCAATCCGCTTTCTGATCAACGCCACAAACGTCGACAGCGTTGGCCCGCTCAGGGTTTTGTTTTGGGATTCAATGACTCGCACCTCGCCGTTTTCCAGGCTCCGCTGCATAGAGGCTTCATAGCGGAGCCACTTGAAAATATAGGTATCCCAATCGCCCTTATAGCGCTTGTTTACCAGATTAACGACTTTGGCCGGATCATTGATCCACCAGGCAACATCGGGAAAAGCGGTGCAGTTATAGGCGCGGCTGACTTTTTCGGTGGCGATGATTTCTTCGCCGGGTTTTATTGCGGCCGCCTGGGCGCCCGGCGCCACGGCAAACAAGATGGCCAGCACCGGAGCCAGCGCGCGAGCAACGGATGACAATGATGTTTTCACGATACATCTATTCCGACATTTCCCAGATCGTCTTTAATTGGTAGCCAATCATAGGAGAAGCCTACCACCGATGGAAGAAAATTCGCTTTGCGCCTATATGACCAGAGTTCGAAACTCTGAAACTCCGTATCCGCCTGAGGCCCCTTACTTGCGGATGCCGTATCGCCCCTAAAAGCGATACACCACCCAATCAATTCCGGGTTTTTTCGTATCCGTGGTCAAGCCCAAGTTCTGTTTTGTAACTTCCAGGTAAAGATAATAGCTGGCCCCGCCCGCAATGAATTTCCAGGTGCATAACCCGGTGGTCTGCATGGTTTTGACCCAGTGAGTGGCGGTAGCCTCCGGGCTAAGCGATACCGCCAGGCTGGCGCTATCGGCGCTGAGGTAAATATCGGTTGCCGTGCCGGGAAGGCCGGCGCATTCGAGGGCGATGGTGCCATCGGGTTGGGCTATTTCCCGCCAATGGGTTGGGTTGCCCGATGCGGCCAGCTCGGCAACCATTGTCACGCTGCCATCTTTTGATCCTTGAAGATATTGATGTTTCGCCGTCGCCACTGGCGAGTGAAGGGCCACGCTGGGCTGGCGAACGGCCCAATTTAACTGCCAGTCCACACCGTTGGCCCCGGCGCTCGACGTGAGGGTCAGACCCAGGCTCGCCGTATCGCCTTGCAGATAGACTTTATTGGCGCCGCCGCCTGCGCCGCCACATTGTAATTTGTAGGCGCCGCCGGGCTGCTTTTCCCTGCCCCAGTGAGCGCCCGTATTGCCCGCCCCGGTATTCGCGGCAAGTGACACCTGGCCGGTTGCCGTATCGCCGGCCAGGTAGGTGCCGCCGGCCGGCCCATTTCCGAGCCATTGAAAGGCCGCCGAATTGTCTTCGAGGGGTTGCATCTCCCACAGGGCCGCTTGGGCGGCGCCCGTGCCGGCTTCAATCAGAACCGGCGTCCCGGCGGCGTTTACGCCGATACAATAGCCGCCCAGTGTCAACGTTATGGGACTGTTTGGAACCAGGGCGCTTTCCAGCGTGACCGTCAAGGTGTCCACAAATTTCGGGTCAAGACTGACCAATACCTTGTCTTTGGATAATCGGTCATTGTAGGGAAAGTTGTAGGCGTCGGACAAAGGCGTCAGGGTTGCCGCCCATTGATTGTAATAGGCAAGCCCAAGCTTGGCTAATTCCGGCTTGGTTGGCTGCAAAGACGCATATAGCTGGTCCTTGGACAGATTATACCAGCTTGCGCTCGGCATTTGTCCGACTGCGGTTCCGCCCACAATGGCGGTGCTGCCGATCGCGCCGATGGTCAGCCCCATAGTTAAATCGCCGGCGATCCAACCATCCAAATCATTGCCCGGGCGCAGATTGCAGCCATAGATGCCGGCCGGGTTCAAGAGGGCATCCTTGTGGAATGTGAGGGTTTTTGGAACGCTTGGCCCGGCTGCTTTCGGTGTAACCGTGCCGGTTAATGTGATGGTCAGATCTTTGGAGATGTCGGCCTTCAGATCATAGGTGTGCGGACTCTGCGGGCCGGTTTTTGGAACTTTGGGCGGTTTGCCCAGCGCGGTGCCCTCATAGGTTCCCTGGATGGCCGCCAAGGGCGCACTGGATGGATATTGCGCCAGCAGATATTTCAAATATTTCTCAAGCGTATCATAGGGCAGGATCGGAAAGCCGGGCGGATAAATGGGGCCGTAAACCTGGGGCCCGGTAAGGCGGGCGAACTGGGTCAGTTTGGGCGCAAAACTTCCCGGCACGTGGGCCGCAAAGGGTTGTCCACGTTGCGGTGCAATGCCGGAGACCGGCTTCGCGGTCAGGGCCAGCAGATCCTTATAGATGGTTTCCGGCGTGGTCGCCCCGATCAAGCCGGTGGCCTGGTAGATTTCGGTCCCGGCCGGTTCGGCGCCCTTGTATGTTGCCTTGAGCGACATGGGAATGGCCCAAAAATCGATGCTGGTCAGATCGGCCACGTCGGCGGCAGCGCCGTTGAATGTCGCCTCCAGCTTGTCGAAGCGCAGAAAAAAATTACCGTCGGCAAGGGATTGGCCCGGCGTCGAGACGTTTCCCGGATAAGGCGCCCAAGGCGTGCCGTAGCATACATAAATGCGCCCGGAAAAGTGGCGCATGTTTACGCCGCCGCCGGCGCCCGATACAAGCGCGCTCAGCTTGTACCAATTGCCGTGCTGCGCGGCCTTGGTGACGCCGTCGTAGATTGACTTGATCGGCCCGCCGCCATTCAGATTGGTGATCGAAAATTCTGAACTGGTTGGATTTTTCAAGGCTGCATAAAAGCCGATATGGATATTTTCATCGGCAACGCCACTGTCATTTTGAAATAACACTTTAAGCTCGCTTGCGCCGGCCATGGGTTCCTCCGTCACGGAATGTATTGCCCTATTTAATTGAATATCATAGATTTATACTACCATATATCCTAATAGTCATGGATGGTTTTGCCTATTTCGCCCGCGCAATGGCGGCGCGGCGGGAAAATCTGCTAAACTGCTCTCAATTGCCCGTCCCGCCCCTGATCAGGCGCAACCAAGTTGAGGCCCCCATGACCAACCATCCGTACCCCGCCTTGTTCCAACCCGGCCAGATCGGCGCGCTGCAGATCAAGAACCGCTACGTGACCGCGCCCATGACCCGGGGCAGTGCCGGGCCCCGGGGCGTGCCCAACCAATTGATGGCCGATCACTACCGCCAGTTTGCCAGGGGCGGCTTTGGGCTGGTGATTACCGAAGGAACCTATATCGACGAAAAAAGCAGCCAGGGATATCTGGACCAGCCGGGCATCGCGGGCGATGACCACATTGCCGGCTGGCGGAGGGTGGTTGATGGCGTGCACCAGGACGGCGGGTTAATTTTTCAGCAATTGCTGCATGTGGGCGCGCTGGTGCAGCATAACATCTATACCGATGAGACAATCGCGCCATCGGCGATCCAGCCCTTAGGCCAGCAATTGCCCCACTACCGGGGGAAGGGGCCGTATGCGGTGCCGCGCGCCATGAGCCACGGGGATATTGCCGAGATTGTGGCGGCTTTCGGGTTGGCGGCGGATCGCTCTGTAGCGGCCGGCTTCGACGGCGTCGAGATTCATGGCGCCAATGGTTATATCTGCGATCAGTTCCTGACCGACTACACCAATCACCGGGACGACGACTATGGCGGCGCGCTGGCGAACCGGCTGCGCTTTCCCTGCCAGGTGCTGGCGGCGGTCATCGATGCGGTTGGCGCCAGGGTCCCGGTCGGCATCAGAATCTCCCAGACCAAGGTCAATGATTTCGAGCATAGCTGGGCCGGCGGCGTCGATGATGCCCGCGTTGTCTTCGGCTCCCTGGCGGAATTGGAGCCCGACTATATTCACATATCCACCCACAAGGGATTGGAGCCGGTGTTCGGAAGCGGGCGCCATCTGGCGGACCTGGCCAAGGAGTTTTCTGAGGCCACGGTCATCGCCTGCGGCGCATTGGCGGACCCGGAGCGGGCCAGCGGCGTGATCGAAAACGGTCAGGCCGATTTTGTCGCGCTGGCCAAGGGCGCCCTGGCCGATCCCGGCCTGCCCGCCAAAATCGCTGCCGGCGAGAGCCCGCTGGCGTTCGATCCGGCCATGATATCGCCGGTGGCAACCTTGCAAAATACCCTGGATTGGCGGGCTGAAAACTAGAGCGGTTTCAGATGAAAATGAACCATTTGACCGGGATGATTTTGCCATCACATTTGTCCCAAGTGCGCGAGGAGCGCGGCGCATGGCGATGCATTTGCATCGGCAAAGGCGTGCGACGACGTCCACGCATCAAAAGCACCCGGCCTGCGGTGGGTCAAATCGGCCTCCCGGGGGCGTTGCGGCCCTTGCCCGATGCGAAGGCATCGCGCTGCGCACCGCGCCTACCCGGAAAACCGATTTGTTCCCATCAAATTGCTTCATTTTCATCCGGAACCGCTCTAGCCGGCTACTTGATCTCCAGCAATTCGATATCAAACAACAGGGTCTCGTTGGGCCCGATCGCGCCGCCGGCACCGCGCTGGCCATAGGCGAGGTTTGGCGGAATGGCGACGCGCCATTTGGCGCCGGTGCGCATCTGCTGCAAGGCTTCGGTCCAGCCGGCGATGACCCGGTTGACCGGGAAGGTTGCCGGCTGGCCGCGGGAATAGGAGCTGTCGAACTCCTTGCCGCCGATGGAGGTGCCCCGGTAATGCACGACAACCCGGTCGCTGGCGCTAGGCCGCTTGCCGGTGCCCGCCTTGATGACGGAATACTGAAGGCCGCTGGGCAGCACCGTTACGCCGCTTTTCTGTTTGTTGGCGGCCAGAAACGCGGCGCCCGCCTTGAGGTTTTGGGCGGACCGGCCGGCTTGCGCCAGCTCCTCAAGCAAGACGGGATCGCTGCTGCCGGCCTGGACGGTAAGGGGAATGCCAAAGGCGATGAACAGGGTGAGGGCGCGCACTATCATGGGGATGTCCTTTTAAGGCGAATGCTGGCCGGGAGCGTATCTCATTGGGCGCAAGAGGTAACATCACAAATTGGTTGGTAGCACTCACACCTCGCCTGAAGGAAATAAACTATCGGCCTGAGCCTGGCCCCCCTTCGCCAAGGCTTCGGGCGGCACTCCTTCGGCCCACCGGTTCCGTCTGTCTTACTGGGTTGCGCCACCCGAAGCCCGAAGGGCGAAGGAAATAAACTATCGGCCTGAGCCTGGCCCCCCTTCGCCAAGGCTTCGGGCGGCACTCCTTCGGCCTACCGGTTCCGTCTGTCTTACTGGCGTAAGCCACCCGAAGCCCGAAGGGCGAAGGGTGGTGGAGCCGAGGGGAATCGAACCCCTGACCTCTTGAATGCCATTCAAGCGCTCTACTAATAATTTATTAGTTATTATTCTTTATTATCAAATACTTACAACTTTTTTCATCATTCATTTGACTTAAAATTACTCTACACATACCATACACACAGAACGATTTTGTGAAGCATGAAAATGGCGGTAGAGCATAACAATTTAACGGATGTAAAGGGCGATGGGAGGATAATGATTTATCAGCGCCCTCGCCGTGATGGTTCCATCATACCAACATGGCATACCTATGACGAAAAAGATAATAAGCGAAGCCTTTACAGCCTTCGCCACTTCTATGCCACTCAACGATTGACGGATGAAGTGAACCCGTTCCTGTTACGATTACGGCTTCTTCGGCGCTTTCTTACGCTACGGCAAGGGCGTTGAAGTTGAAGTAGCAAATGTCGGTGTTTGATTGACCCTCTCACACCGTCATCTGTTGCTAAATTCTGCTTTCTGGAAAGATATTGGCTTTCTTACGGCCGCGCGGAAACATTAGATTTTAACGCAAAAAAAGTGGTGAATCGCTTCGTGATGTTCAGTCACTCGCAAGACACCAATCTCTACAACAAACCCAAAAATATATGGAAATCAGCGAAGACGCCAAAAAGAAGGTGGTGGGATGAAACTCCTATAACAGGGGTTACAGGAGATAGGTGGTGTGAAAAAGTGGTGGAGCTAGACGGAATCGAACCGACGACCTCTTGAATGCCATTCAAGCGCTCTCCCAACTGAGCTATAGCCCCAAACTCGTATAAAACATAGTCCTTTAGCGATTTTCCAACAAGACAAACTACAAAAACACTCTACACATTACACACACACAAAATACACATATCCTACACACAACTTTTTAGTAGACCTGTTGCAAAAGTAGGGTCCTGATTTCCGGGACACAACTTCCCTTTTAGGTCTGCTG
>Ga0114996_10002159_pt1 | contig 25626 bp, 28 predicted proteins | sample ArcticOcean_MG_C_4_FD_87039 | JGI IMG/M metagenome (GOLD analysis project Ga0114996, IMG submission 87039) | Marine microbial communities from western Arctic Ocean - ArcticOcean_MG_CB4_134 | ecosystem: Environmental > Aquatic > Marine > Oceanic | place: Arctic Ocean: Canada Basin | collected... | reverse complement strand
TGTGGGTTGAGGTCTGAATGAAGATTCTTAAGATAATAAACTACAAAGGATTGATAGTAATCGACTGACCTATAATGAAAGCAACAAAAACAAAGAAAACAAAACACTTAAAAAAGTAAACATAAATAAGACATGACAGAAAATTTATACCTTATCCCCCTGCTGCCGCTGATCGGCTTTCTGATCAATGGAATATGGGGACGTAAACTCGGCGAGAAAAATGTTGGGCTGATCGCTACGTCCGTGCTTGGGATCGCATTCGTGATGTCACTGATCGTGTTCTTCGATCTGCTCGCGCTTGACCCGCATCACCGCGTTATTGAAGTCAATTACTTCACCTGGATGTCCGTCGGCAACTTGAACATTCCGTTCGGGATGCTGCTCGATCCGCTGTCCGGCGTGATGATATTGGTCGTTACCGGTGTGTCGTTCCTGATCCACATTTACTCGATAGGCTACATTCACGGCGACCCGGGAGCCACACGATATTTTTCATACCTGAACCTGTTCGTGTTCTTCATGCTGATCCTCGTGCTCGGAAATTCATACCCGATCATGTTCATCGGCTGGGAAGGCGTAGGACTGTGCAGTTATTTGCTGATCGGCTTCTGGTTCACGGATGATCAAAAAGCCTCCGCCGGTAAGAAAGCCTTCGTGGTCAACCGAATCGGTGACTTCGGTTTCTTGATCGGTATGTTCATGATCTTCAGCACCTTTGGAGCTATGACCTTCACAGATGTTGCCAAAGAAGCCTCGTTCTTCACCGGCTCAAGCGGAGTCATGTTCTGGATGACGCTCTGTCTGTTTATCGGCGCGACAGGAAAATCTGCACAGATTCCTCTGTTCGTCTGGCTGCCCGATGCGATGGCAGGACCTACGCCTGTTTCGGCATTAATTCACGCTGCTACTATGGTAACTGCTGGTGTTTATATGGTCGCTCGCAACTCGTTCCTGTTCGCACTGGCACCGGGAACGCTGCAGATTGTAGCCTGGATAGGTGTGCTGACAGCAATTTTTGCAGCTTCAATAGCGTTGGTTCAAAACGACATCAAGAAAGTGCTGGCGTATTCCACTGTCTCGCAGCTCGGCTACATGTTCGTAGGCTGTGGGGTCGGAGCCTATGCCGCGGGAGTTTCGCATCTCGTTACGCATGCTTTCTTTAAGGCATTACTATTCCTCGGAGCCGGTGCTGTGATCCACTCGGTGCATCACGCTCAAAAGCACGCAGGATTTGAAGGCGATCCGCAGGACATTCGCTTTATGGGAGGGCTTAAGAAGAAACTTCCAATTACATATTTGACGTTTGTGATCGCTTGCTTTGCTATCGCAGGTTTCCCAGGGTTGTCCGGGTTCTTCTCCAAGGACGAAATAATCTGGATGGCGTTCGCTAACGGACATACTGCGATAGGTGTAGTCGCAATGATCGCTGCTGGGATGACGGCGTTTTACATGTTCCGCTTGCTATACATGACCTTTTACGGCGAATGGCGTGGACGGCGTGATCAGGAAGATCACCTGAAAGAGTCACCGAAATCGATGACATATCCACTGATTGTGCTTGCATTCATGTCGGTAGTCGCAGGCTGGATAATGATCCCCAAGGCATTGGGCGGCGGAATGCAGTTTGAGCATTTCCTGCACCCGGTGTTTGAGTTTGCCAACTCCCTTGGCGATCATGGGCATCATTCCATATCTGCGGAATATACTGTAATGGCAATTTCGATACTGATTGCCATCGGAGGCATATTACTTGCTCGGTCATGGTACTATAAAAAATCAGACATTCCTGCTCAGTTGGCAGCACGGATGAAACTGACGCACAAGACTCTTATGAACAAGTATTGGGTGGACGAAATTTACGATTTCGCTGTCGTACAGGTGGTGATGGCGTTTGGCGAAGTTGCCTGGAAATTCTTTGACGTGAAAATCGTTGATGGCATCGTCAACGGTGCAGGCAAGCTGTTCGATGGGCTCGGTAGCGTTGTTCGGCGTGTGCAGACGGGGATGGTGGCACACTACGCCTTGATGATGACATTAAGCATTGTCTTTATTTTGGGATACATGGTTTGGAAGTAGATAAACCAACATTACGTAGCCCTGACCTTTACGGTCAGGGAGAGTCAGCTCGCTACACAAATTCCCCGACCATAAAGGTCGGGGCTACGGTTGGTTAGAGATATAGTAAGGGCAAATATTAATAAATACATAACATGAAAAAGCATAGATAATCATGGACATATACATACTGAAAAATTTCAGCTTACAGGAAACTTTCTTCGGGCTGGCGAATGGAAAGCTACAGGACACGGTAACGAGCCACAAAGAAGACCCCGACAGCCCCGTAGGTCACTGGAAGTTTGAGTCGGAGGAGATCAAGTGGGGCCTAGTACAAGAGGACATGCACGAGGCAAACGCCCATGCGTTCTTGCAGGCATTGCGACGTGAACCACCGGATGATGGGTGGGTTTTAGTTGTGGGGAGTGATTAGGGCTATATCTATGTCATTTGATGTCAAACAACAAAGTAGATATTGGATTAACAGCAGCGATGAAGATATGGCAGCTGCGATTTCTCTGTTTGATAAAAAGCATTATCGACAAGCTCTGTTTTTTGCTCATTTAGCGATAGAAAAATTACTTAAATCCTACATTGTAGGTCAGACGAAGGATCATCCACCGCGAATACACAATCTAATGAGATTATCTGAAATTGCTAAATTGCAATTGAACGAACAACGTGAAATGGTACTACGCGAATTTAGTATTTATAAAATCGCAGGTAGGTACCCCGATTGGCTGGGGGATGGTATAGACCAACAAATTGCTAATGAGGATATGTCGAAAGCAAAAGAGGTTATCGAGTGGATAAAAACGCCGTTATAACGATTATTAAAAAATATATGGTTACGCTCGAAGAATTTGGTATTCACAGCGAGCGTACAATTCTATTTGGTTCATTTGCAACCGGAAAGGCAGACAAATGGAGTGATATTGACATTATTGTAATCGCTCCAGAGTTTGATACCGACCATAGCATTCAGACTGCGAAAAAACTCTGGCGAGCAACCAAGTATTCCGACAATCGTATCGAACCAATTCCTTGTGGTGTGAAGGAGTGGGAAGAGGATTGCGGACGCCCGATAATTGATATTGCTCGGAGGGAAGGTGTGGAAATTGAGGTTTGAGTGGCTTCATCTCTTTGACAAAACTAGAGAATTTACACTCCATGCCCAAAGATGAATTACCCAAGTGCCCAATTTGCGGCAATGATACACGAAGCGAGGGTCTTGTCTGCTACTCCTGTGATTTTACAGCATTGGACACGAATGGAAATGGAAACACTATCAAATGGATTTGGGATGAAGATATGCTCGACCATTTTGAAAGTGGCAAGTATGATATCTGGGCAGAGCCATCTGGACCAAACATTGTATTTATTGGGGGCGAGCAATTTTGCAGACGTTTTCATTTTGGTGGGTGGATAACGATGAGAGTAATGGATAAGCCGTATTACTACCGTAAGGAGAGAGAATTGGGAAAACCGTACCGGATCAGTAAGATTGAAAGTGGGTATCGAGTATATTCCGACCAGTTTGCACCGTTTGGGAAGATGCTGAAGGTATGGATTAATGTATTTTAGTAACCTACTCTAACCATGCTGGGTGGGAAGATCACCCATATGGATATACGGAAAGAAGTAATGTTGGATTACTTTCTGCAGCAATTTGGAAGTCTGGTGGTATTGCATTAGAAGAATGGGGCATGGAAAAACACGATGCTAACGGCTTGTCCTATTCTGGCAGAAACGACTTGTATTTCATTATTGACGGCGATGATTACATTTCTGAATGGAAGCAAAAAGTGATTTCGCTATCAAAAGGGGTATCTTTGAATGTTATCAAGAAAACTATTGATGGTCATAAAGATGCAAAATATGAACTCGCAAGGGCACGTGTTAACAGAGTCACAGGATTATATGGGCTATTTCTAATACCTAAGCTTATTAGAATTTCTGTAAAGGAAAAAGCTTCCAATATCCGAGAATATATTAATTGGATTGTAGATGAATTAACCCCGGATGTGCTTGCATGGTGGTTTCCTGAGGAGACGAGACAACATGACTATCCCGGTATCATTATGAGTATGAGAAGACCACGAAAGACTCTGGAAAATGGAAATTAGATACAAATTGACAAAATATTAATTCCCAACTTTTGCTGAAATGACACTGTAAGAGACCAATCCTCCCCCCTTCTATTGATGGGGGGAATTTAAGAGGGGTTGGGTCTCATAAATTAGAAAGTGCATTTGAATTGTGTGGGGAAGAACCCCCCCTTAGTCCCCCCCTGCAATAGAAGGGGGGGAAAAGGATATAGTTAGCCTTGGTATCGGGCGGTGTGATATAATGGGAAAAGGACATGACATGGTATTTTTTAGCAATGACTTTAGCCAAAAATAATATATGAACGCACTAACAAAAATATAGTAAAACATCATGAATAAAACCGAAGAAATTATAAAGCAGTACGACGATCAGGCAAACTTTTATGAAGAGTTTACCTCTGATATGGAATCACTTATTGATCAGAAGAATATCAAGTTTTTCTCAATTGCTAAGCGAAAAACTGGGATAAAATCACGAGAAAGCTTAGTAAAAAAAATAGATCATACAGTTAATAAGTACAACCATCTATGTGACATCACCGATATTGCAGCACTAAGGATTATAACATATTTTGAAGATGACGTAGATAAAATAGGGATAGTAATTAGAAATAATTTTATCATAGACAAAGGTAATTCGATTGATAAAGGCGAAGTGCTTGAAACGAACAGATTTGGATATCGTTCAGTTCATCACGTTGCCAGTCTCAAAAAAAATATGCTTAAACTCGAAGAGTTTTCAAGGTTCAAAGGACTCAAGCTCGAAATTCAGGTTAGATCATTATTGCAACATGCCTGGGCTGAAATTGAGCATGATCTAGGCTATAAAACCAAGGTATCAATCCCTAAGAACCAAAGAAGACAGTTTTCCAGAATCGCTGGGCTATTGGAGGTTGCGGACAATGAATTTATTTCCGTTCGAAAGGACTTAGAGAAATACCGTAGATCCGTCCCGAGAGACATTGAAAACAAGCCTCAGTCCGTTGAAATAAATAAAGACTCTCTTGCAGAATATTTACGTTCAAGCAAATTAGTGAGGAAAATTAATGAGCAAATAGCTGCGGATACAAATACACATTATTTGGGTGACACAAATATGGATTTTTATTCCGGTGCATTAGTTCCTATTCTACTGTATATAAAAATTAAAACTATAAAAGAATTAGACTCGCTAATATTTCGTAAAAAAGACCTAATTCGTGATGGTGAACTCACGAAATCAGTATTTAACTACTCTGCCAAACATGGACGTCCAGATAATCAAGGGGTTCCTGTGGGAGTCTGTATTGTCAGATTGGTCATAATAATGGCTTTGGAAAGTAAGAATCAGGCAATTATTGATGGCTCATTCGGTCTTTATAATTGGAGCGAGGAACGCGTGAAGGGTATTAAGAGAGTATTTACCAAATGGGCAAAAGTAAAATTGTGGGATCAAGACTAAGTATCGGGTTTGGATTCCATGTTTCGAGTAAATTACAAAAAACGAGAGAAAAAAGGTATTAACTTAAACTTTAGAATATGAATATTTTAACCATAATAATATTTCTGCCGCTGCTCGGTGCTGTGGCGTTACTGACACTGCGGAAAGGCTCGGAAAATGCGATGCGAATGGTCGCGCTTGTAACCTCGGTTGCCACGTTCGCACTTTCGCTACCACTGTTTTTTGGATTCGACAAGGCGAAAGGGTTTTACGCCTCTGGGTTAGGTGACTTGATTCAGTTCGAAGTCAACCATCCTTGGATCACAACGCTGAACGTCAATTTCCATCTCGGACTCGATGGGATTTCGCTGTTGCTTGTCATGTTGACAACTTTTCTGACGCCATTATGCATCTGGGCTTCGTTTGGAGCGATCAAGGAGAGGGTAAAAGGCTACTACATCGCCTTCCTGCTACTCGAAACTGGAATGCTCGGGGTTTTCGCCTCGCTCGATCTGGTACTATTTTATGTATTCTGGGAAGCAATGCTAATCCCGATGTATCTGTTAATTGGCATCTGGGGTGGTCCAAACCGCGTCTATGCTGCGGTTAAATTTATTCTCTATACGCTGGTCGGATCGCTGTTGATGTTAGTAGGCATAATTTGGTTGTACTTCAATGGAGTGCCTGGACAGCACACCTTTGATCTCGTGATGATTTCACACCTCGCACAGATTCCGCTGTCTGCACAGCTATACTTGTTTGCCGCTTTCGGGCTGGCTTTTGCGATCAAGGTACCGATGTTCCCGTTCCACACGTGGCTGCCGGACGCTCACGTTGAAGCCCCCACTGCTGGATCAATGATCCTTGCGGGTGTGCTTTTGAAGATGGGAACTTATGGCTTCATCCGCTTCTGCATCCCGCTGTTCCCTGAAGCAGCACATGAGTTTGCTACTCTTATCAGCGTGTTGGCGTTGATCGGGATCATTTATGGTGCGTTGGTGTCAATGATGCAGACTGACATGAAAAAACTGGTTGCCTATTCATCCGTCAGCCATCTTGGTTTCGTGATGCTTGGACTGTTCGCCTTCAACATGCAAGGCTTCCAGGGTGGGGTGATTCAAATGGTCAGCCACGGCATATCCACTGGAGCATTATTCTTCTTGGTTGGGGTAATCTATGAACGCAGACACACTCGTTTGATAAGTGAATACGGTGGACTAGCAAAGGTGATGCCGGTTTATGCGGTGGGATTCTTAATCGTTTCTTTGTCCTCAATCGGACTGCCGGGGTTAAATGGCTTTATCGGCGAATTCCTCGTCCTGGTCGGAGCATTCAAGGTCAACCCAGTGTACGGAATCCTTGGCGCATCGGGAGTGATCTTCGCGGCTGTATATCTGTTGCGGATGTATCAAAAAGTGTTCTTCGGTGAAATTACAAATGATGCCAACAAAAAACTGCTCGATATGACGATGAGCGAAAAATCAATCCTTGGTTTGCTGATGATTTTTATAGTCTGGATAGGAGTTTATCCTTCGACCTTTTTGTCGATTAGTGAGAATTCGGTGCGCTTCATTGCTACGAGGTTGGGTGGGTGATGGGGGTAGGTGGAAATTCATACATATGATAACAATATGAAGAAGGCCATCCAGGTACTCAATGAAATTAGGGATGAGGGCGTTATTAAAGAGTATGCAGTCGGGGGTGCGATGGCTGCGATGTTTTATACAGAACCGATCGCAACTTATGATCTTGATGTTTTCGTTCTATTTAAAGACCTTACCGATAGTGTGCTAATTTCATTATCGCCAATATATAATGCCCTGCGAGCAAGAGGATACCAGGAACAAGGTGAATATGTTTATGTTGAGGGGGTGTACCAATACAGTTTTTACCAGCTACAGGTGATCTGCAAGAGGAGGCACTCAAAAAAGCAATTACCAAACAATATGATGGTATTCCAACACGAGTTATGCTCCCTGAATATTTAATTGCAATCGCGCTTGAAACTGGTCGGTCCAAGGATAAAGCGAGGGTTGCACATTTCTTAGACTCCGCACAGCAGGTAAAGCTGGATGAAACTTACCTAAATTCTGTGTTGGATCGGCACAATTTAATGGTTATCTTTAAGAAATGGACAACTTAGAAAAACTAAACGCAAAACTCTTTACTGCCAAGTATGAACGACGGAAACGCCTTGCAGCCTTGCCAATCGAGGAAAAGGTTAAAATCCTTGTGAAATTGCAATAAATGGCTTTGCCCTTAATGAGGGCACAGGGGCGAGATGTAAGAGTCTGGGAGTTGAAATGATATTGTTCAATACTCCTCCCTCCCTCGTCAATCCGGAGAAAGCTGGACGGGAACAGTACAAACATAAGCGATCAATCTTGGCTTCCTTTTCAAGCGATAGGAAGAGGTGAATCATGTTGCTTGTAAAAATAATTAATTTGTACTAATATTTATTGTGACGTTTGTGAAAATAATTAGAATTTTAACGATTGCCTTTTTATTAACTTTATCTGGTTGTATTCAGACTTATTATCTATCTCCCAAAACGGAGAATGTGAATGATGTTGAATTGTTTATGATGGATGGTAAAGATTTAGCTATTTCACGTAAAGATAATTCCACTATTATAATCTATGCTGACAAAAGAGAGAAGAATGAAATATATTTATTTCTAAGGTATCAAAACAACTCACAAAACCTATTAATATTTTCCCATCAAGAATTAGCGTTTCAGGTGTAAGCGAGTACGGAAAGCCAATTGCGTTAAGTATTTACACACCAGAGGTATACCTTAAACGTCAAAAACGTAAACAAGGGTTTCAAATGTTCATAGATGGATTGGGTGAAATTACCGAGTCAATAAATGCCGGAAAATCATCATCTAAGTCAACCGGAATAATTGGAGAAGAATCAATTAGTTTACAGACTGAAACGACTGATTATACAAAAAAACTTGAATACGAGAGAGCAAATCGTGCGGAAATTAATCGCCAAAAACAGCAGTATTCCTTGCAAAATTCGGCTACAAGAAATGGCATGTTAAAAAGAAACACTATATTGCCTGGATATTATGTTGAAGGTAGTGTAATAGTTGATTATCAGTTCTCAAATACCTGTTTGATAGACATTCCTTTCGGAGACGAACATCATGTAATAGATTTTGTTAGGGTTACTACTCAATGAGGTTCAAAACTAAATTTCCCAGTCTGTAAACATGTTGTACATAAATGGAAGTAAGCCATTCGAACGTTGTGAAACATTCTCATTGGCAACATACAAGGATAGAGATTGCATTCCCTGACCGTGAAGGTCAGGACTACTATCACCTTCACCGCTTCACACGCTCACATGTCTGCCGATTGCGCCTGAGAGACCAGTAGATATCAGACGCATGTACTAAGGTTGCCACCGATAAACTGATCCCACCGCGGATATAGTGACCGTCGTCCATCCTTTTTTTGCCACTCAGAAATCCAATTGTTACGATTGTAGTAGTGAATAAAGCATCGCTCCATTTGCCAGCCCAGAATTTATTCAATCCAGGGATGAAGGAAGTGGCTGTCAAGATGGGTTTGGGCAATTTGGCTGTAAGTAAGTTATTGCCAACAGGTACGTTATTTTGCACCGAGTCATCCACGAGATATCCACCTATTTTCTCGTAGCAGAATTGTGCCAGTGGATTGCACCTGATCAATCGATTAGTAGTCTGGAATGTGCCTATAAACATTCCGTTATGACGCAAAGAATCAATAGCAAACTGTGAGCAATTATGCTTAAACTGGCAGTTGAACAGCGGAGTTCTGTAGGAGATTTGCTGCCAACCCTTGATGCAATAAATTAGAACATTTAATTTTTGTTCGGGAATATCGTTGTCAGGTGTTGTTTCACCAATTGATGGTGATACATGAAGTATAAGAACGCTGCACAGCAGCACCCATATTAATTTGCTCAATCTATGAGGGTTAAATCACGAATAACAGAAACACCACAATACAAATACCGAAGCCTCCAAGTGCCCCCAAGTTCTTGTCAGCTTCTTTATCAACTTCGTTCCATTTCTTTTCTAACCACTCACGCCGAGCACCAATTTGATCAGAGTTATCCAACTCAACATTGGGAAGCGTCTCAGATGTACCGTCCTCATATATTATTGCTCTGATCGCATCTTTATGCAGTGTTCTAATCAGGTCTCTATCCCCATATTTGACAGTTACCAACTTAGCATCTAACTGGATAACACTGTCATCTATAACTAAACCATTGTTTAAGTAAATCTTATCAGAAGCAGTTGATGCTAACACAAACAAGATCATAGTATAGATACCATACATTAACATTTTACTCCTCCGCAAAAGATATTTTAAAATTAATCGTTTGCTAATCATGGGCTAAACCTAAGGCAAAACACGCTATACTTCACCAACTGAACAGATGTAGGTAAGCAACTTAAACAATAGTGAGAAACAGAACCAGCACGATGCAAAAACCAATACCACGCATTATTCCAGAGTTTTTAGCAGCCTTCACCTCAGCATCAATTGCTCGTTGCTCTAACCTATCGTTTCGGGAATTATCTTGATTTGGCTCAATTACCACTGTTTTTTGAAAGGTTTCTGCCGTTCCATCTTCATAGATTATCACTTTAATTGCATCCTTATGCAGCGTTCTGATAAGGTCTTTGTCGCCATACTTTATAGTTACAGACTCTACGTCTATTTGCGTAATAATCCCATCTATTATTAATCCATTATTTAAGTAGATTTTATCAGCAGCAATAGCAGTTGAGGCAAGCACAGCAGATATGATAATTGAGAAACAGTATTTAAGCATCCTATCCTCCTCGATAGACATTTTATTATTATTATAAATTACAATTCGTACAATTTTTCTGTTAACAATACCCTTTCAATAGTATAGATATAATATGTGGATTTGGCAATGAATATTTTCCATCTAACAATATTTTCCAAAATAGTATTTTTTTGTATGTTAAAATTTGCTATTGAAATGGAATTACGTCAACTTATGCACTTAACCTGAGTTTGGTGTCGCAATTTATTTGCTTTCTGACACCTATTTAATCATATAACATATACCACCACAGAGATTATCTGTTTATAGTGAAGAGAATATTTTGATCAAAACACGAGATAAATTACGCAATGTTGCCATCATCGCCCATGTCGATCACGGCAAAACAACCTTAGTTGACGGGATGTTACAACAATCCGGTCTGTTCAACAAACGCGAAAAAGTCGCCGAGCGAGCCCTTGATTCGATGGATCTTGAGCGCGAAAAAGGAATCACCATCATGGCGAAAAACACTGCCATTCCATACGATGATGCGACCATTAACATTGTAGATACCCCCGGTCATGCCGACTTTGGCGGTGAAGTTCAGCGCATTCTAAAAATGGTTGATGGTTGTCTGCTGTTGGTGGATGCTTCTGAGGGTCCACTACCCCAAACACGCTATGTGCTATCAAATGCGCTCGCTAATGGGTTGTCGCCTATTGTCGTTATCAACAAGATTGATCGTAAAGACGCTCGGATAGATGAAGTGCTCGACGAAGTGCTTGAGCTTTTCCTCGATCTCGATGCAACTGAGGATCAGTGTAATTTCCCGGTAGCATACACCGTTGCCAGAGACGGTCAAGCGACCCTTGACTATAACGTGCCCGGAATGAGCTTAAAACCGCTGTTCAATATGATAATGGACGCAGTTCCACCTCCTTCATACGAAGTGGGACATCCCCTTCAGCTTCAGGTTACATCGCTTGACTACAGCGACTATCTTGGTCGAATCGGCATAGGCAGAGTTACCAATGGTGAGCTAAAAATCGGTCAGATGATAGTTATGACTGACGATTCATTGCCAGAAGCAGGCATCCCGACTAAGATCACCAAGCTTTTCGGTTTTAGCGGACTTACTCGGATTCCAATTGAAGTAGCCAAGCCTGGCGAAATTGTCGCTTTTGCCGGAATCGACGGATTAATCCTCGGTGGTACAATAACCGACCCGGATGATCCACGCCCAATGCCCGCATTAAAAATAGATCAGCCTTCGCTTGAGATGGTATTCTCGATTAACACCTCCCCATTTGCTGGATTGGAAGGAACGCTCGTCACCAGTCGTCAGATCAGGGACAGACTATATAAAGAAGTTCAAGGCAATCCCTCGCTGAAAGTAGAAGATACGGACTCTGCTAATGCTTTCCAAGTAGTCGGCAGAGGTGAATTGCAGATGGCGATTTTGATTGAAACCATGCGGCGTGAAGGGTACGAGCTGTCCATCGGCAAGCCAACCGTGCGGATGCAGACGATAGATGGACAACTGATGGAGCCTTTTGAATACCTTGTCATTGACTGCCCCGAAACCTATATCGGCACTGTGACCGGAATGCTCGGACCACGTAAAGGGAAAATGCTGAAGATGTCGAACCACTCTTCGGGATGGGTGCGGTTGGAATATGAAATTCCGTTACGAGGCCTAATCGGACTGCGTGTCGCGTTGATTGTCGATTCGCGCGGCACAGCGATCATCAACAATGTATTCCTTGAGATGCGACCCCACACGGGGGAATTCAGTCGCGTGGTGAACGGCGTAATCGTGGCGGATCGTACTGGGCGCGTAACAGCTTTTGCACTGGAAAACCTACAGGAGCGTGGTGTGATGTTCATTTCACCTGGTGACCAGGTATATTCAGGAAACGTCGTCGGTGAAAACTCGCGCACGAAGGACATTTGGGTAAACGCTACGAAGGAAAAGAAGCTGACCAACATGCGCCAATCCTCTTCGGACGATGCCTATCAAATTCACCCACCACGGCAGATGTCGCTGGAGATGTCGCTGGAGTTCATTGAGTCGGACGAACTTGTTGAAGTCACACCGAAATCGATCCGGCTACGCAAGCGGATTTTGAATGAAGTTGAAGCGCGTAAGGATAAAAAGGGTCGGGGGGACGCTCATACGATTGTCTAAGATAGCTCATCTGTAGTTATTCTGCCGATAATATTTTGCTGTCAGCCCTCTGGGGCTGACAGCTTTTATTGATTTTCAATAGCCACCAAGGGCACTAAAATTATAAATTATTCTACGTGTTCTTGGTGCCCTTGGTGGTTAATATTCTTCCCACAAATCAACACTTAGAATTGACTGGTAAAGGTAGCCTTTACTCCTCTAAACGGCTGAATTAACCGGCATAGCCCTCCTGCGCATCCCAAACCACCACGCTCGTATCCATAGAAAAGGCGTAATTGGTGACGCTCCATGAAGTCCGCTGTCAACAAAATGGCAGGCCAATATTGCCCTCTTCCGAAAATCTTATGCTTTAGACGACCTTTGGGGAAGGTTCCTTCGGTCGCCCACTCATAATTAGAGCGTGCCAAAGTCCCGGTTATCGTGCCAAAGTGAGATTTTGTCAACGCAATTAATATGTAATCCTCGCGGTAACCAGCCCACAAATAGGATTCCTCTTCCTCACTCCAAGTTGAAGGCGTCTCTACCCAAACCGACTGTGCCTCACTCGTCAGAGTAAGCTCGCTGTCGATTCGCCATTCATAAAGTATTCCACCCCCATAACGATAATTGCGCGCTGTAGTTTCCATATACCCAGCCTGAAATAGCAATCTGTCTTTTCCGAGAGGCGCGTATTCAGCTGTTCCAAATGTACTCCAAAATGGATGTAACCTTGTCTGCCGAGATGGCAAAATTCTAATTTTATCCTGATAGCTCGACTGATTTACATTGAGGTTATAATCCCAACCATTAAATCTGTAGGTAAGCTCAGCCTGCACGCCGACGTCATTCTGGTAGTGTGTTTCTGGTTGCTCCCGCGAAAAAAGATACATAATGGAGGTTGGAAATGCCTGTGGAGGAAATTGCAATGCAGGAAGCTGAAAGGGCGGAAACCGGTAGTTTTTATAATCAATTAGCAACGACCAATCTCGTCCGAAAAACTCAAAAGCACTGTAGTAACCATGAAAATATGTCTCGGCTAATTCATTATATGAGTCGGTGGAATAGGATACATAAACGCTGCCAAAGTCATATAAATACTGAGCTTCCACACCTCGGCGATCAAACGCAGCATGTCGATTACCCTCATCGAAATGAATCGCACTGCCTCCAAGTTTTACATTTCCTGCAATAAATCTACTGTAGGGAAAATTGTACGACAACATTCCACCCGCTGCACTCTCAAGTATCGCACTGGATGTATCGACTTCAATCCCTCGGAAAACAGCGATTTCGACATTATTATAGTCAGCTTCTGCCATAATGCCTTCGAGCCCGCTGTCGAAGTTTAGCTCGAGAGATTCGAGTGAACCCATCAGCAAGCCACGACCCCATTCTGTATAGAAATCTCCACCCTTAACCCGCAGATGATCTGTTTTGTATTCTACAAATATCTTATCAAATGCATCTAATCCATCCCGCCGTTCGCCAAATTCTGATGGCATTAAATAACGCTGGCGGACATGTAAGGTAAATTCTTCGTATGTAGCATAAAGCTGTAAGTAGTTCTCCATATAATAGAGATAATCATAAGAGTTGAACTCCTTTTTACCCGGTCGTCCATAACGGATTTCGTTCTGTCCGGTCAGGCTCTGAGCATAAAGATCGTCGCTAATCAGATGGAGCAGCATTACGATTGATAATAATCCAATCGCAATAGATTTTGATAATTTCAATGTCATCATTCGCCATGCTCAACTTTTGATTCGGATGAATCACCTGTTTTACTCGCAAACAGATCGGATATTTTTGCTTCAATTTTCAATTCATCGCCGGGCACGTAGCCAAGATGACTATATACGATCTCGCCTTCTTGTGAAATCAGCACGGTATAAGGGGTTGAAGTTCCGCCAAAAAGTCGTCGCACCTCCTGTTTGCTGTCGAGCAGCACGATGAAATCATACCCGGTGCTTTTTACAAAAGGACGCACCTTGGCAGCTGTTTTTGGGCTGTCGGTTGAAATGGCTACAATCTGTAAACCTTGGGAACGGTACTTATCACCGATTTGGTCGAGCAATGGTAATTCATGCAGGCAGGATTTACACCAAGTTGCCCAAAAATCAATCAATATCGGACCGTCCTTAAGCAAACTCGACAGCGAGACCTTTTTGCCTTTCAGGTCCTTCAAGGTAAAATCCGGGGCGTTGCCGGCGATTGCAGGCATCGAAGTTAAGATTATTAGTGTTAGTATCAGAAAAACAGAGATGCGTTTCATGTCTTTTATCCTGTGTATATGGTTGTTGTAATTGGGTATAATATAACACTTTTCACCTCAGTTTGGAATTCAGGCTGTGGAAAAATGAGTGACTCGGGAATTTCTTTGGGGTGCATAATTTTGAACTATAATTCAGAACTCTTGCGATAAGGTTGTTTGTGGTGTTATCTTGAAAGGGTGTAACCTATTTATAATTTTGAACACCATTCAAGAGAGCATTGATAATGAGACCACAATTGACACAAAGAATAATTCCTGCATTGATTGGAATTTGCCTGCTTTTTACTACCGGTTTAGTTGCACAGGACAGCTCCAATGTATCCCTTATCGGCAAAGTTGATGATTTATGGCAGGGGTATGGTCCGGTGATAATTATCGGTGACTTGACCTATATCGGCATGGGAGATGAAATCAGGATCGTGGACATAAGCGACCTGCCAAACCTTGAAATAATCGGAACTTTCGCTCCTCCTGACAGCATAGATTTCTGGTCAACAGTGCTTGAAGTTTCAGGAAACATACTATATGCTGGTTTTGGAAGAGCACGCTCAGAAGAAAGTGGCGGTATCGCAGTTTTTGATATTAGTGATCCCCATAATCCAGAGTTTGTACAAGCTATTCTTATATCAGAATTTGGTGCAGATTATATTCATTTCATTGATGATAACATATATTTATCAGGGCTTAATTATGGATATAACAGGACACTCTATTATTCCCCTGAGATATATGTGTATGGGCTTGAAGAAATAAATAATTTCCAACTCGCACCTGTTACTCTCAACATGCCAAGTATTGGTTTCACTGAGGATCATATTATTACTGTTGTTGAGCAACTTAATGGCAACCATGAAAGTGTTTGGATATCTAATCTAAGTGGCGAAGGGGAACAAGTCCATTGGGGTGCGGAATACTATTCCAAATATATCAAACCGTTTGGAAATTATGCTCTGTCGATAACTGAGTCTGAGCTACATATCTTAGATATTTCAAATCTTCCCGAGTTTGAAGTCCTTATGCGGATTGAGCAAAATCGTCTCGGATATGACAATGAAGTGTTTATTATTGGCAACTTAGCTTACATAATAAATGGTTGGGGTATCAAAGTTTTAGACACTTCCAATCCCGAAAATCCAGAGATTGTATCTGAATATGAATTTTGGGTTGGTGCTGACACCCATACTGATATTTCGGGCGACATTGGGTGTGTGATGGGAAGCAAGTCTGGACCAAATTATTTTGACCTTTCTAACTCCTGAATTATTACGCAAGTCAGCTTCCTTCGAGTATGATTTTGCTTCTCTAAATCAGCCCTATTATCACGAAAATCGTGTTTATGTTTTGGATGAAGGAATTGGACTGAGAGTGTTTGATGTTTTCAACCCAATGGAAATGCAATTAGCGGCTACCAAAGAATGGAGATATTGGAATAATACACAAATTGAGGTTGTTGATGACATTATGTATATGTGTCCATTTTACAAAGATAGTTTGATGATTATGAATATCTCCAATATTGACAGTATTTATATGATAGCGAGTTATCAAGAAGAGGAAATGAACATTCTTAATTTCGTATTAGAAGATGATTTAGCCTTTATTTCAATGGACTCATTTTACTTGGTTGTACTTGACATTTCAGACCCATCGCAACCTAAGTTAATATCGCGAACAATTATTGGAGGTAGTAGTCTACAGGTAAGCGGAGAATTCGCATACACACACTCTCCCATTCTAAAATTTAATTCTGATGCCACTAATATACTTTCTTTCGTTGTTTAGGATAATTGTTTATACTAATTGTCTTTATACACTCGTGATAATATACTGCACAAAAGATCAAAAAGCAATCTAAGTATTGCTTTAATTTTTTACCTATCCACCGCCCCCACCGCCCCCACCACCCGCTCAAACGCCGCCAAAACCACCGGGCTGAACTCCGCTTCCATCCTGCGCCGGATCATGCTCCGTGTCTCGTCCTTGCCCATGCGGTATAGCTCCGCAACCGCTGCTGCGCGTAGTTGCACGTCATCGTTCGATAGATAGCCTTCCATTATCAGCGACACTTTGTATCTCACCTCGGCGGACTCGATGTCGGTGCTGTCTTTCAAGCTCTTGGCGATCCTGCCCAAGACCAACAGCCCGTTTTCGGGATAGCGCACCTTGTCGCCGTTCATGAACTCGGCTATGTCCGGTATTACCTGATGACCGAATGCTGCCGCTGAAATTACTGCCGAGGAACGCACCGTGAAAAGCTCATCGTCCAAGCCCGTGATTACTGCGTGCAAGGTCGAGGGCTCCTTCAGTTTGTTCAGCGCACCGAGAACTGCAAGCCTTCTCCGCTCTAATGGATCGTCCATGAAACGGCTGATCGGTCCTGCTGCTTCCGTCTCCCCAATTGATCCCAATGTGCTGATGATGCGGTTCCACGAGATTTTGTTACGTTTGCGTTTCAGCAGCTTCAACAACGGCTCAACCGCTGATTTCGCCTTTATCGATCCCAATAGCCTCATCGTGTTGCCAAGCATAAGTGGGTTGGGATCGTCCGCAGCCTCGGGCAGCTTTGCGACCAACAGCACCCCCGCACTATCGGGAACTTCCTTGACGATCTGATCCAATAGACGCATTTCTAGCGATGACTTGGTGTCGAGCTTGTTTTCAATGACATATACAAGTGCTTCGTCAATCTTCGTAAACAGTGCCGTCCGTGCCCGCTTGACCGATTCACGCGCCGAGCCAACCTCCCATGCTGAAGCTCCCTCGTACAGATCCTCCACCGATTTCAGCGAGTCTTCGGCTGTCAGGATAATGTCGCCAATCGGCTCTTCCTTTTCGGTAGGCACATCCCGAGCGAGGTCTATCCCAATCCCCCATCCCGACCTAATCCAGATTGAAGAATCCCGCGCAGCTTCCGTGCCCGGATAGACATCGGTGCCCTCAAGGTCAAGGAAGATCGCAGCTCCCGCAAAGCCCCGCGCCCAGCGCGGTTTACCGAAGCTGTAGCCTTTACCGCGTGTCGCATAGGTATCGTTACCCAGGCGGTCGATGAAAAGACCGTATGAATTGGTGAGGGACGCTCCCCACCCATCGCTGACGGTGTAAAAGTCATCTCCAGCACCATCGACCATAATCCCCACCGACAGATCGTGAGGAGTCGCTCCGACAACACCGTTACGCGAATGATATTGGTCGTCACCGGAAATGTCGTACATCGCTCCGAGAGAGAGGTGAATCCCCGATCCCATGCCGTATTGAGCAAGATTATAACTGTCGTTACCGCCACCTTCAATTAAAATTCCGATTGAATACCAATATGATGAACCGATGCTCATCACCTCTTGCTCATAAAAGTCATTGCCATCGCCGTTGTCATACAGCACGCCGATTCCTCCACCAGCACGCGGTCGCCAACCCATACCGAAGCCTGCTGAAAAAGATTGATGGTCATTTGGTAGCAAAGGTGCATGACGAAAAACGCCACCGGCCTTGTAGGTGTCATCACCACAGTCATCAAACAACAATCCGTAGCCAAAAGTCGAAGCAAACCCCTGCGACCAGCAGGAGGCGAGATAGCGGTCATCACTGGTTTCATCGCCCTCATCGAGCAGGATTCCCACTCCGCAATGACCAGCACCCTGCATGAAATGTCCACCGCGTCTGTCGTCTGCACCACCGTGATCGGCAAGGATTCCAATGCCAAAGTATCCTACTCCCTGCGAGTAACTGCCACTACGATATACGTCATCGCCAGCGCGGTCGATGAGGATTCCAATACCGAGGAAGCCTGCACCATGGGCTACGTCCAGACCTCTTGCATCATAATAATCATCCCCAGAAAGGTCGATCACCAGCGAATACGGATGACCCAATTCGCCCATGGCTCCACCAGTGCGACCGCGATAGACATCGTCGCCACCGGCATCCATGATAAGAGCAAAGTCGCCATTATATACATTATCATCAGGTCCACCAATGACAAAATTTCCCCATTCCGTTTCTTGATAGTAGAGAACACTACCGGCAACTCCCTCGACGGTTATATCACCTGTGGCACCCAAATATCCATTTTCCCCAAAACTTATTGCCATCACTTGTGCTGCAGGAGCGACAATCATTCCGGCTCGCATTAATTCATTCATCTTGAGCTTCTTAATGCTGTCAAGAATGTAATCTATGTTCACCTCACGACTGGTGTCAACAGACAGACCGAACTCGTTCTGCCATGATCCCTCAAGCAGCGACTTTACCGAATCTTCAGCTTCATTCCAAAGCACTGGGGCTGCCATAATAAGGTCATGCAGTTCAAGCGAGTCTAATTCCTCATAGAAGGCTATTCTGGCAGGCTCGGCGGTTTTCAGGGCTGCAAGCCAAAGGGCAAATGGATCAGCCGGATCATAATCCCGCTTAAGAGGTGGCAAAGGATTAATGGGTTTTTCATTGGAATCAACCCTCAACTGCGAGCTAATAAACTCCAGCAACTCAAATGGATTGCGAGAAAAAGAATCGACAGCAGCTTTAGTTTCGTCCACATAGCCTGGAAAATTGTAAGGATCATCGAGGTATTGCTGAACCACAGCGAGCTTGAATGTATCATCCTTTACCCAAGCCTTGTCGAAACCGAGTTCATCGGGGCGTAATTTCAGCAGGGTCAAGGCACTGTCAATCATCACCTGATCGAGCGAATCTATCATCTGTGCTTTGGTTGAGGAGGTAAGCATAAAAGTGGCTGATATTATCATTGCCATCAGGTATTGACGCTGGCAATTGGCAATTTTATGTATAATATTTGCTAACATATTTTAAATTACTCGACTCTCTTAAAGTGTATCGGAACTGTTGATGAATTTTCAATTGATAACCTAAAGTATAGCTAAATTTTATTGGAATTCGCAATGTCGTAAATCTTATTTATTGAGACATATGCAAATAAATTGCGAAATATTAAAATCAATATGGAACTTTAATTGAATAGTACAGTTTTACTATTTATATTCTATATTCAATTAAATTCATTATTGGAAAATAATCACTTAAATGTTAGCAATTTATACTATGAAAAATCGGAAACGACGATGATAGAGATCAATCATTTAATCAAATATTACGGACAACAGGCAGCGGTGAACGATATATCTTTTAAGGTAGATCGTGGCGAAATTGTCGGCTTTCTCGGACCCAACGGTGCTGGTAAATCCACCACTATGAAAATAATAACCTGTTTTATGCCTCCATCCGACGGCGAGGTTATTGTTGACGGCATGTCGGTTGAAGAACACTCCCTTGACGTGAGGCGAATGATCGGTTACCTACCCGAATTGAACCCGCTTTACCTCGACATGAATGTCATTGATTTTCTCGAATACGTAGCGGCATTGCGAGGTATTAATTCGTCCACTCGGATGGGCAGAGTGAGAAAAATTATTGACATTTGTGCATTGGGCGAAGTGTTGCACAAGAATATCGGGCAACTTTCTAAGGGTTATAAACAGCGTGTTGGCTTAGGTCAGGCAATGATTCACGATCCACAAATCTTGATACTTGATGAGCCAACCATTGGCTTAGACCCCAACCAAGTCGTCGATATCAGGAACCTCATCAGACAATTGGGCAGAGAAAAAACGGTTATACTTTCAACCCACATATTGACTGAGGTACAGGCAACTTGTGATCGTGCAGTAATAGTCAATCGCGGTTCAATTGTTGCCGACAGTAGCATTGCCGATCTTCAGCGTGATGCCTCTAAGCAAGATATTATTGATATTGAGGTAAGTGGGGACTCTAATAACGTCAGTCAATCGCTCGCTGCTCTCGACGGGGTAGATGAAGTTCGCGAAATTTATCCTGACGGCACGAAAGACAAATGCTACCGCATTATTGCGAAAGTGGGCAGCGATCCTCGTAAAGATATTTTTCAAGCTGCGGTTTCCGACGGATGGATTTTGGTTGGAATGAATCGTCAGGTTCACAGTCTTGAAGAAGTCTTCCACAAACTGACCCTTAACAACTAAAAAATCCCTTAATATTATCTTTTATATATCTATTTGGGATTAAGGAATAATGTATTTTACAACATATCAAGCAACAGAGCATATGACTAATTTAATCAAGCGATTTAGCAATGAGTAATGTAATGCCTATTTTTAAGCGCGAGCTTAGGGCGTATTTTGACTCTCCTATAGCCTATGTGGTGATAATCGGTTTCTTACTGATTACGGGTTGGTTTTTTAATACCAACTTTTTTATGGTAGCCCAGGCAGATATGAGGGTAGTGTTCGGCATGATCCCGTTCATTTTCATTTTTATCACACCAGCTATCACCATGAGGTTGATCAGCGAAGAACGCAAGTCCGGAACAATCGAGCTTCTTGTTACAATGCCTATAAAAGATTCAGAAATAATACTGGGCAAATATCTGGCGGCAGTTGCCTTATTGGTAGCCATGATCCTGCCTACTCTGGTTTACGCCATAACGGTAACCTTTATGGGAGATGTTGACCATGGTCCTATTATCGGTGGTTATCTTGGGTTAGTGCTGATGGGTGCCGGTTATGTCGCACTCGGCACGTTCGGGTCGAGCGTAACGGAAAATCAAGTTGTGGCATTTATTATCAGTTGGCTGTTGGTGTTTGGCTTCTTCCTTATGGACAAGGTACTGTTCCTGTTGCCATCATGGTTAGTTACACCTTTGGAGTACATGTCAATAGAGTATCACTTTCAAAATATATCACGCGGTGTAATCGACACACGCGACATAATTTACTACCTATCGTTAATCACATTATCCCTCGTGCTGGCTTCCAGATCATTGGCTGCCCGCCGCTGGCGATAGGAGAGTTAAAACATGAAACAAAAATACACAAATATATTTTCACCCGTCGGTATTATTCTGATAGTAGCCAATATAGTTCTACTCAATATGTGGACGAGCAATTTTTTTGGCAGGATAGACCTTACTGAGACCAAAATGTATACCCTTTCGGATGTTACAAAGGACGTATTGCGCAACTTGGAAGAGCCCTTAACTATCAAGGCATATTTTACCAAAGACTTGCCGGCTCCTTATAACAACATTGCTCAATTCGCTGAAGACCACCTTTCAGAAATGAAAGCCTATGGGCGCGGAAATTTTCGGTTTGAATTTCTTGATCCAAGTGATGAAGATCAGCTAAAGGAAGAGGCAGAGGGCTTCAAGCTGGAGCCTGTACAGGTGAATGAATACAAAGCTGATAAGGTACAATTCAAACTTGCCTATATGGGCATGGCTCTGATTTACGAAGATCGTCAGGAGATAATTCCTGTGATCCAGTCCTTAGAGAACTTAGAGTATGAAATACTTAGTAAAATTAAGCGTGTCACATCTGAAGTAACCCCAACAATTGGGTTCCTACAGGGACACGGCGAGCCTCCACTGCGCGAGAGCATGACGGCTCTCGACTCAGAATTGCGGAAGCTTTACGACATCAAGAATATTAGCTTATCCGGTAAACCTGAACTGCTTGACAATATTGCATTGCTTTGCGTAATTGGAGCAAAGGATGACATTCCGGAATCCGACCGTTTCTGGATTGACCAATACATCATGAAGGGCGGTAAGGTACTGTTTGCACTTAACACAGTAGATACCGATATTTCACAGATGCAAGCCAATCGTAGTGGTCTCAGGATCGATCAGTGGACGGAAAACTATGGTTTCCGACTCGAAAATCAGCTGATTATGGATCGCAAAGCCCCTACACTGCCATTTCAAACAATGACACGTTATGGGCGACAGATCACGATGGTAATTTATCCACTGTTCCCAGAAATTATAAGTTTTAACCGCGAAAATATGGCGATGAGTTCACTGCGTCAAGTTCGCATGTATTTCCCCAACCCGATTGACACCACGTTGACCGCCGGCAATGACGATCTCACGTTTACTCCGTTACTATATACATCAGCAAACGCATCTGTGCAGGCTTCACCATTTGATATTAATCCTCTGACCCAACGCAATGTAAAGGATTGGGATCAAGGTCCATATGCACTTGGTGGAATGATTCAAGGGAAATTTACCAGCTATTGGAAAGACAAGGAAATCCCGTTGAATGATGACGGCGAGCCAATTAGTGAAGATCCCATTATCCCTGTCTCTGAAGACAATCGCATGATTGTTATTGGCGATGCTAATTTTATACAGGATCAATTCCTGGTACCGGGCTTGGATAACTTGACGATGGTGCTAAACATCGTCGATTGGTTGGTGCAGGATGAAAGGCTTATCACGATTCGTTCGCGTGATGTGTCAAGTCGTCCGATTGCCGAAATATCTGACGGCGGTCGCAAAACTGTAAAGTATGCGAATGCCATTATACCACCGCTGCTTGTTGTGCTATACGGTCTTTTCCGTATGAAGATGCGAGCCATGCGCCGTCGAAATCTCGAGCTGACTATTAAGAAAAACGTGGGAGGGTCGCAAAATTGAATAAGACATTTAACATGCTGGGTGCAGCACTTATAGTACAGATCATCATCTACTTTGTCGTCTCAACAGACAGTAATACCGTGACAACAAAGGAAAACTTTTTGTCGATGGGCACGGAGGAGATAGATTTTATCAAGATCAAGAACGAAAAGGGTGAATTGTTGATGAAAAAGGTTGGTACAAATTGGAAGGTTACTGAACCGTTCGATTATCTTGCCAACCAAAGTTATGCCACAACCCTTATCGAAAAAGTTACTGGGTTAAAGCTTGAAACGTACATATCGGATAACTCTGAAAAGCACTCACTTTATGAGCTTGACGATCTTACCGCTAAGTATGTCGAGATTGGTAAAGAGGGTGGCACGATTGATAAATTCTATTGTGGCAAAGCGTCCGACTCATACACGCATACATATGTGCGCAAAGCAGATTCTGATGAAGTTTGGTTAGTATCAGGAAGCACACGGTCAACTTTTTCACGTGACCCGAAACAGTGGCGTGATAAGAAGATCCTGGCACTGGACAAGACTATGATCGAAAAAATAGTCTTGACTTATCCCAACAAATCAATTGAATTGGAACGCAAAATCGCACCTAACGAAGAGGGTGAGGCAGACACGACATGGATGGCACACGCCGACCGTAGTGAAGATTTCGTCCCAATTGACAAAGCGATGAACCGGATACTCAACACGCTGAAGCGCCTGAATGCGATTGACTTTATTGATGCAGGGAGCAAAGATATGCAAAGTTTTGAGCGCCCCGAATTTACAATAGAAGTATTCCTCGAAGGTGACCAACATGAAGTGATTGATTTTATCCCGCAAGAGGGTGAAGATTCCCGTTGGGTAGCACGCAAGAATGGTGACGAATCGACAATCTTTGTGGTTTACCAAAGCTCGGTGAAGAACTTGAAGAAGGACGAAGCTGATTTGAAGGGTGAGGACGAGGACAAAGAGGCTTAAGAATTCGATAGACTAAAGTATCTTGCTATGGGAGCATGGGCGATTGTCTATGCTCCTTTTTTTTACTAATTTTGGGTAAGCAATTCCAAAATCGCTTGCTTTTTAATTCTTACCTAATTAACATTTCAAATATTTTGACATCAATCGATTAATAATTATAGGATAAGTAATGAAAATATTTTTGGTATTAACTATTCTTCTATTGATTACAAGCTCAATTTACGCGGCGGATTGGGACTTAGATAAAGGATCCAAGGAGGTCGGTGGTTACTTTAGTTTCCGATATTTCAGTGGTGATTTATATGAAGATGGTGGAGAGGGAATATCGTCATTTACTCTTTCACCTAATTTTCAAATTTTTATACAACCACGCTTGAGTATAGGTGGGTTCGTATATATATCGAACACAAAGCAGGGTGACGAAACTTGGAATTCACTCGGGATTGGACCCGGATTGACCTACTATTTCGGTAATAGTGAAAGCAAGTATTGGCCATTTATTGGTACAAACTTTTTAATCACATCAGAAACTTGGAAGGATAACGGCAATGGTGGTTTCTATGATAATGATGATGTGACAAGTGGTTCATCGTTCCAATTTGCGGGTGGAATGATGTACAAATTGGTTGATCACCTTCACATCAAAGGTTTACTCTATTATAATTTCAATAGCAGTGATGTCGACTGGGATCATGCCAAACAATCTGGTAATGTGATCGGTTTGCAATTTGGGTTTTCTGGGTTTATATATTAGACCTGCCTAACTTTATTCATTACACGCGAGAACAAAGCCACACCTTGGACAAGGCATTCGGCAAGCTTGAACGAATTCCGTACTACCGCAGGACGGGCAATTTGATGGGAATAAGCCTTCATCTCTGTTAAGCTCAGTCATAAACGACAGGGCTAATTGGCGGTCATCATCAAATAGAGTCTGGCTGTTTATATTTATTTTTTCGCTCAACATTTCTTTTAGTTATTTAATCACAATACTCTGTACATATGTGCAGTAGTAATGCATTAAATATAGGCTCATTTCAGCCAAAAGTCAAGCCAAATAATTTGACAATTCCAAGTTTTCTTTTACACCTTGATTTGTGGAAAAAAACAATTATTTTGGAACAGAGCAAATTAACTGCGCCCGTAGCTCAACTGGATAGAGCAGCGGCCTTCTAAGCCGCAGGTTCCGCGTTCGAGTCGCGGCGGGCGTACTGGTTAAAATTGACATGAGGGCTGTTTTTCAGCCCTTATTCTTTTTTGGGATCATTCATTCGTCTTTTGAGTCTGTTTTACGCAGGCAAAAGTCACATAATCACTGCCATTCTCGGTGTAGTTATTATCATGAATGTCGAATCAAACCCCCAACAAAGTCTCA
>Ga0114996_10002153_pt1 | contig 25684 bp, 5 predicted proteins | sample ArcticOcean_MG_C_4_FD_87039 | JGI IMG/M metagenome (GOLD analysis project Ga0114996, IMG submission 87039) | Marine microbial communities from western Arctic Ocean - ArcticOcean_MG_CB4_134 | ecosystem: Environmental > Aquatic > Marine > Oceanic | place: Arctic Ocean: Canada Basin | collected... | reverse complement strand
TTTCGCGATCACTTGATCATCGACTCGCACTTCGATCTCTGGTTCAGACTCGCCCTCGATCGCCTGGGCGCGGCGGACCAACAGCGCGAGCCAGCGGTGCTGGTCATCGATGCGAATCTCGCGACGAAGTCGCAGCGGCGCGCCGCCAACATGCAGTCCCCGGACGAGCCTTGCCGGGGCCGAACCGGGTGCGGTGCTCAGTGTCGTGTGCCAATTATATTTTCCGTTGGAATCGAACTCGACTTGCCAACCTTTCCACGCGCCGACCGCTTCTGCGCGGCGAATCTTGATTTCAGCCGCCAGTCGCACCGTATCGAGTTCGAGTCGCGGATCAAGCCAATTGGCGATGTCGCGCACATCAAACGGGTCAGCGCCTCGCGGTCGACCGACGTGTGCTTCATCCATTTGCAGAATCAGCGTGCCGCTGGTATCCGTCGACGGCAGCGCGATGCGCCCGAGATCGATCACCGACTGCGAACCGATCAGATGAGGGCTTTCGTAAAGCGGTTTGTTTGTTGTCGAACCAGAAAAAATACGGGCGCGTACACAGCCGCCCGGTCCGGCTTCCGAGTCAAGGCCGACCGACCCACGAATGGCACGGACGAGCGGCGAGGTGGGAAACGACAAACCGACACGTCCATGGACGCCAAATCCCCAGCAATGTTCGGTGTGGTTACTGACAAGTCGACCGCCATAGGCATCGCGATTGGCCCGCCAGCGTGGCGGCATGCTGCCACGAGCGGTCGTTTCAGGCGCGAGACGACTCAGCGGAATCAGGTCCGCATCGAACGCGCGCCGCGCGCCGATCTTCGCCCCAATAACCCAGATCGGATCGATCAACCAAGCGGGAGCCAGGGTGTACCAGAGCCGAGTGACTTCACCGCGGCCATTGACAAAGAGTCGGTCTTTCGAGACCGTCGCAATCATCCCCTCGGTCGTTTCGATCTGCGTCAGCCGGCCCGGACCGTTGGGGCAAAGAGCCGTTAGCTCGTCATAGTAAGTCAACCAAGGATCGCGCGTGGCGAGGCGACATCTTGCGACTTCATCATAGGTGAAACGGAGCGGGCCACCGTCGGTCAACATCGACAGCTGGCCCTTCAAAAAACGGATTGATCGATAGGCCACCCTACGGCCACTACGCAGCAATAAGGTGTTTGGCCGCAGCGATGCTGTACCGGTTCCCGACTTCCAAATGATGCGGCGGACGAAGGAACTTAGCACGCGGACCGGCTTCACGGTCGTGTTGCCGGGACGCCCGGTGGCAATACTCGGTTCGACGATGAAATGCGCGGGAATCGTGCCTCCCGCCGAATCGATCTTAGGTCGAAAATCAACCACGGAGCCCGGAAATCGGTCGCCGCCAATCAATTCGATCATCGCGACGGGCGGACCGGACGAAGTGTGCGAGCGATCACGAATCCAACGTAGCGGTTTGCCCGCTGTGGCAAGGGGCTTGCCGTCGAGTTGCGGATCGCTCTGACCCGCCTGACGCTCCGTAAGTGTTCGCCCTTGCACGGTGCTGCCGTCGGCATATCGACCGACATAGCGAAGCGTTGCGGCAACGCAGCACGCCGGCAACAGGAACATCGATCCAGCGATGATCAACGCGGTCGCCAAGCGGCAACATTGAAGCAACGAAGGCATGAAGTAGGCGGGGCTTAGAGTACAGGAGAGATCACCGGTCTGGTGGGACTTTTTGCACTTCACTTCAAGGGCTCAAGGAACATCTTACTCCAATAAGCATAAGCGGGTGAGCTGCCCGAGGGTCGGTGTTCAATGGTAATCCATGCTTCGCGCCCGGCAAAGGCCGAAAGATCGACGTTCAACGGCTGCCAGGCACCCGGTTTTCCCGCGGCAAGCGTGTATTGACCCGCCGGTAAACCACCAACGCGGACAACCACGTGCGATGTTTCGTTCGACTCGGCGCAAACCTCAAGCACCAACATCTGCGACTCGGCGGGCAATTTGGTCAACCGTGCCAGTCGAACCGGAGAGGACGCAGCTTGTGTCACCAAAACATTCTTGCGCCCGGAGAACTCCTTCTGCGCACCGGTCTTGGTATCGGCTTTGCTGCTGAGTACGAGCCAGTCGCTGTCGCTCGAAGCGACCGATTGGGAGGCGGCGACCTTGCTGCGCCAGAGCGAGAATCGGTCGCGCTTCGGGGCGGTCGGTTCGCCCTCGGTGGCGACTAATTCCACAATCTGACGCTGCGGCAATAGGACGCCTTTGTCGTCGAACGTCCCTGCGAAACACCACGTCCGTCCGTCGCGCGAGATGATCGGGCCGACACGTGGCGTTGCCGCTCGTAGATCAACCAGCCCGTGGTGTGCAATTCGCCGCCCCGTGCGACGATCAAGCCAAACCAACGACGGCGCGGACTCGCCCTGCGAAACCTGATATTGCCCGACACAGAGCAGCGGCTTCGATTCGTCTGCCGGAGTCACGACCTCGAGCAAGTCATTGGCCGCGTAGCGCCACGCCGTTTGTCCGTCCTTAATTCGAAGCGCCATGATGCCGTGGTCCGTCTCGAGGAGCAGTTGCTCACTGTCGACCGAAAGCAGTCGCCGTGGATCGGTAATCGGCTGATGCCAGCGTCGACGACCTGAGGCGACATCCAGACATTCGATGCCTGACATGCCGGGCGTGGCAAGGTAAATGCTGTGTTCCGTCACAATCGGAGGCTGACGCTCGTGCTGCTGTGTGCCGACACGCAGCGTCGGCGGAACCCACGCGGTATGTCGAACCCAAAGCAGTTCGCCCGTTGTGTCACAACACGCCAGTCCACCCTCGAAAGCTAACAGCAAGTCGCTTCCCGCGACCGCAATCTGAATAAACGGCACGCTGCCTTTTTTCTGTCGAAAATCGGACAGCGCGACATCGTGTTGCACGGACCCGGTTTCCGGCTCCAACTCAAGCAACCGGAACATCTGCGTCTGCTGTCGACTATCGGTGCTGGACGCGACAATGAAGAGTTGGCCGTCAATTGCCACTGGGTTCGAGAGCAGCGGCGACGACAAGGAAAGCTGCCAGAGCAATTTTCCCGAGCTAACATCGAGACAGACCAATCGCTCACGACCGCTGCTGGGCAACAGCATCGCATATACGCGGTCAGCGTCGAGCACCAACGGCAGTCGCCTCAGCGGCAGGGCGTGCGTCTGACCTTGCTGTTTGCCAAGAGAATAGGTCCAGGCGACTTGCCCATCTTTGAGTCGCATCGCGGTGACTTGGTAACGGTTGCTCACGATCATCAACTTGCCGGTCGTGATCGTCGACATCTGACGTGCCGGCCAGTCGTGATTCTTCGAGGTGGCGGGGACGTTTTGCGGATTGACGCCCACGTCGCCGCCCAGAACGGTCCACGGACGAACTTCGTACCGCGCCGGTTTCGGGACCTGCACGGCGCCGATCGACACGTTCGACCTGGCGACCGCGTGCTGCTCGACCATCTCGTCGATCAACTGATGAAACTCGTCCGGCGTCAGGGTGTATCTGCCGTAGACGACGTCGTGCGTGACTTTGGTATTGGACCGTCGCCCCAACATCGCAGCGGCCAACATCTGCCGGGCGAGGACTTGCTGTTTGTCGACCGGCCCAATGACCGATAACGCATCGTCGAAATGCCGCAGCGCTCGGATAAATTTGCCGCGCGAAAGATCGCGCTCTCCCAGCCAGCGATGTGCCAATCCGGCCGCGGGCATCCCGCGAAAGCAGATCGTGGCATCGGTCACCGCGCTCTCATCGCCGTGGCTCATCGCGGAAGTGACTCGCAACTTGGCCACGGGGCCGAACTGTTCGACCATGATCTTTCGCAGTGCCGGGTGATCCGCAACCGCTGACTCGATCGATCGGGGAAGCGAAGAAAAAAGTCGCTTGTCATTGACATCGGGAACCAGTCCCCGGGCCTGTACCGTGGACATCGACGTGATGTTGCGAGCCGCATGTCGATAGGACGATTGTTTCAGAGCAGCTTGCAGCTCCATGCGAACGTTGAACGCCTCTTTGCTGACATCAACGGACAGCGGATGGTGCCAGCGCATCGCCGGGGTGGCGGTCACTGCGGCACCCACTGCTTGGTTTGCCTTGTTCGCCCGGGTCAATCCCCAATCGACCAGCGGCTTGAGTGTGGTCTGTCCACCGTGCCAGTCCGGCAGCAAGTCCGGTGGCCGATTCCAAAATCGCAATTGACTCGCGAGCCGGCCGGTCGAAACGGCGTCTTCGCTGAACGCCGCCTTCAGGATCGAATAACGTGCAACGGCCTCGATGATCGGTCGCGCTGTCGCGTCGTATGTCCAGTACGGTATCTGCGTCTTGGCGCGGCGGATTCGGACCAATGCCTTGGCGCTGTCGGTTTTGGCGGCCGACATCGCGAGCCGATCAAAATGGCTCGCCAGCCGCTTGGCACCGACGGTGGTGCTCGTATCACACAACAGCGTCGCGTCGGACAAGATGCGCAGACGATGGTCCAGCGAAATCGGATCAGCCAGCGTTTCCCGGAGTAGGGCTTCCAATAGCGCATTGGCCCGTAGCATCTGGGTGCCTTCGATCAGCGCCGCAATACAACAGGCACGTCGCCAGGTTGTCGTCGGTACGCCGTCGGGTTGGCGCTCGAGAATTCGCTGTTGCCAGGGACCCAGAACATCGTCGATTGCCTTCGGGTTACTCAGGCGAAGCGAGATGGCACGCTGCACGAGTTTTTTTGGTGCGAGCGACGTGATGCCATCGAGTTGACGGACAACCAACGATCGCAGCGCGATGTGGCGTTTCTGTGGCGCGGCGTGAGCGCGTAGCACGACGTGCGAGTAGGCTTTCGGCGACACGGCAAGGGGAGTTTCCACTTGGCCCCAATGGACACCATCGGCACTCGTCCAGCAACGGAGCGTGCCGCATGCCGATACCAACCGCAACCACGGCCGGCGCGGAGCCAGCGCAGCAGGAGCCACCTTCCAGTCAATCACGGGCGGGGTGGCGGCGGTCGTAGCGAGCCCGCTGACCATTCTAAAACAAGTTCGCCCCGAGCGCAGATCACGAAAAAACTGCACGCCTTCGCGCGGTCGCCCTTGGGCGTCGCCAAAATAGATCCCGGTTCCTGGCGTGGCATCTTTGAGACGGACCACCACCTCGTAAAGGCCAGGGCGCACCAGCGGCGTCGCGATCCAGGCATCGTCTGTCAGGTTTTGTGAGGAAAGATGCACATGACCATCGCGGTGTCGCTTCAGAGAAGCACCCGTGGGCAGATGATTGTTCCACGCCAACGATGACGGCAATTCGCTACGCAAGACAACTCGGTGCGCGAACGATTTTTCCTCCGGGGCGGGTTCGCCCCGATAAAGCGTCAGTGATCGCAATAGCGCGGAGGGGCTTTCTAGAAAAACCGCTTTCGGCGGACCCTTGAGCGACGCAGTCATCAATCGGCGGTCGCCTTTGGCCAACACGACGGTGCCATCCTGCCAGCGCACCGTATAGGTGCCGGAGGCGTCGTGGCCAGTGCGCTGATCGTCTGTCGTCAATAGTGCTAACCCCGGATCGCGGGCCACGAGCGGCTGCCCGTTGACGACCAGCGCCTCGCCGGGACGCCGCGTGATGCGATAAGCGGCCCACGTCGGTCGGGTCTGCACACGATAGTGACGCAGCGAAATACCTTGCTCGCCATCCCAAAGATGAATCGCCATCGTAACAGGACAGGAGAACGTCAATCGCAGAACACCATCTTTGGGCAAGTCAGCCTTTAGGTGAGCAAGGCCACTGAGAGTCGCCGCCAGACCATAGGTGTTTTTCGTTTCAGTGAACTTCAGCGGATGAGAACCGACCGGTTGCAACCACCGCTTTAAGCGGTCGACCGACCACGAATCATCCGAGCCAAGAGAGTACCGCCAACAATCGGGCGAAAACGGACGTGGCGGAGAATGCAGATCCCAGGGCGCAACCTCTGGCTGCTCGACCGCATCGACCTCATTGACTGGCGGAACGTCGGCACCGACCACCGCCCCGGTCAGCGCAAACACCGACAGAAACGCAATCAGCAGGACGGAACGTGGCGGGTTGGGTATGCTCATATCACAGGACTGCGTTCTTCATTGTCATTCAATCGCGCCCGTTTTACAATAGATTGACCGTGGTCGCACGATATTCGACTCCTGTGACGCGGGCCAATTGGCCGCTGCCAAGCCGCCATGCTTCATCCACCGTCCTTTGTTGCGAGTTTCCATGTTACGTTTACCCTACGCTGGCGGTCGTTTTGGGCTGATCGTCGCCTCGTTGTTGGTCGCCTCCGGATGCGAGATCGAACGTCCCGCCGCCAAATCTCCGCCGAAGGACCTGCGGGTCGCTGACACCAAGACGGCGCAAAAGAGTACGTCGCCGAAGAAATCTCCCACGGTGAAAACATCCTCGCCCAAAGAGACCTCACCCGCCGCTGCTCCGGAGACCGTCAAGATTGACGAGCAGTTGCAATTGGCCCGCCAGCAATTTCGCGATGGCCAACTAGACGAGGCGCGGCAATCGCTCGACGCGATAAGCGATTCGCAAGTCAAACGGACGCCGCAGGAGTCGGTTGACTTAGCGGCGCTCGAGGTTCAGTGGTTAGAAAAGTCGGGCCGCGCTCGCGGCGAGGTGAACGCAAAGCGGCTCGTGTATGTCGGCACATTGCTGGATCAGAAGGACTGGGAGGCGGCGACCTCCGCGGTCGAGCAGATTCTTGCTGCCGAACCCGACGACGCGCAGCGTCAAGAGGCGGATCGGCTGAACAAGATCATCGAGTCGCGCAAAGCTCAGGTCGGTCGGCTCGAAGGGGCGCTACTGGCGCTGGCCGGTGATGATCCCGAGAGAGTCCAACAGGCACAAGAACGGCTATTTGAAAATCCGGCCGCGGCGGTGACGCTACTGAAGGTGGCCACGAAGAGCGAAAATCACCGTTTGGTGCGCCGGGCGCTCGAGTCACTCGGCAAACTGCCCGCTTCGGACGAAACGCTTGCGGTGATGCTTTCCGTGTTGGAAAATCCCGCCGGCGAAACGAACTGGCCTGATGCGGTCGAGCAGATTGGCCGGATCGATCACGCCGGCGCCGGCCCTCGGTTGCTCAAGTTGGCGACGTCTTCCGAAATCGCTCCGCAACGCATCGCAGCGCTCTCTGCGCTGGCACTCGTGGATGATCCCCCTATTGAGACATTCGTGGCTCTGCTTCCGGTGATCACCGCCAAGGGGCCCGACCTAGTTGCGGCGCTGTTGGCGGCACAGCACGCAGTAACGACCCACGGACAACAAGACCTGTTGCGACAGCAGGGTCTCAACCCAGAACTATCCGAGGAGACGCAGAGCCAGCTTGCGGCTTTCCCAGAGCGTCTGGCAAAAATCATCGCCAGCGAGAACGTCGCGGCAGCCAATGCGGCGCGACATCTGGCGATTGCGACTCGACAGCAAGCGAGCCCGCCGCTCGGGAACCTGCGCGTGTTGGCGTTTAGTGGTGAAGTCGCCACGTCGCCAGCCGCCGCAGTGCTCGACGGTCTGTGGAAGACCGTCACCAAGACGCAGATGTGGCAGCACCCGGTGAAACAGCCCGGCGTGCTTGTGCTCGACCTTGGCAAGCAGCGCACCGTGACCGGCATCCGGATCTGGAACTTCAACGAGACGAGCGGCATGCATCGAGGTTGGAAGGACGTGAAGATCTTCGTCGGTAGCACGCCAGACGTCTTGGCCAAGGTGACGGCACGTGGACAAATCCCCGCCGCGCCCGGAAAGGCGACCGAGGAGGACTACAGCACCGTGATCCCGATCGACTTCGTCCGTGGACGCTACGTCCGGCTCGAAGCGGAGAACCAATGGCGAGCCGACCAATATGGCGGGCTAAGCGAAGTGCAGGTGCTGGGGTTTTAGCAGCCGATTCCAAAACGCGATGGCCACGCTTGCGTTCTTTTACTGTGCAGTGGCCGGAATCGTGATCAGCAGCAACCGGGCGTCGGACGTGGCCACGGCCAGTTCTTTGCCGTCGGGCGAATAAGCCAGACCGTAGGCCGATTGCACCGGCAGGCGGCGATGATAGACCACGGTGCCGGCCGTCTGCCAGATGAATAGCTCGCCTGAAAGGTCGAGTGTCGCAACCTTGTTGCCGGCCGGATTGTATCGGGCAGCTTGAATCGCGTGATTGTGCCCGGCCATGGTGAGCGGTGGGGTAGCGCCGGTGAGTGTCCATACCTGCCATCGCCTGTCCGCACCGGCTGAAAGCAGAAAGCTTCCCGTCTTGGGAAACGCGACGCTGTAGCGAGGTGCCATCGTCTTTGGTGTAAGCGTCTTGACAAGCTTCTGCTGGGCGTCGAACAGACGGAGCTTTCCGTCGAGTGACGCCGTGGCAAACATCTTGCCGTCGTGTTGAATCGCGACATCACTGACCGCTGCGACGTGCCCCTCGAGTTGGCCGACTTCGGCACCATCACTCACTTGCCAAATCCGCACCTTCTTGTCCGCACCGGCTGTAAATAGCATCGTAGCGTCGGGCGTGAATCGCACGGCACGTACCGGACCCTTGTGACCGACCAGATCACTCCGCGTCTTGGCGGACGCTGCCCACCAATGGCGAACCGTTTTGTCTTCGCTGATCGTGAATATGTTGCGTCCGTCGCCTGCCACCGCAAGGCCGGTTGCTGGCAACGTATGACCTCGAGCAGCGAGCAGCGGCGTGAATGCGAGTTTCGTATCTCTGCTTTCGATGTGGAATTGATGAACGAGATTGTCTCCACAAGTAACGATCGCCCGCGTGCCAGCGTCTTCCAACGCGACACCCGAGATCGGTCCTTTGATCTGTGTCTGACAGATCGCCTTGCCGGTGTTGGTATCCCAAAGTTGTAGCGACCCCTCTTTGCCACCCGAGAGCAGCCGTCCGGCATCGCGACTTACCGCAATATGGGTGAGCGGCGCGGGAGACGGATCGAAGGTGCGGATCAATTTCAGGTCATCAGCGGACCATTGGCGAATCTTGGCATCCTTGCCCGCCGCGAACAGCGATTTTCCATCGGACGAAAACGCCACATCCTGCAGCGCCGATCCACTCGCCACGATGATCCCGCTGACCGACGGCCGCCAAAGTCGGGCCGTATTGTCGACACTGCCAGAGATGATCGACCGCCCGTCGGATCCAAGAGCCAGTGATCGCACCGCACCGGTATGGCCAGGTAGTCGTTCGATTTCTTTTCCGCTGGCAAGGTCCCAGATCCTGATCATGTTGTCGTCTGCGCCGGTTACCGCCCGATCCTTCGCAGCAAATCGCACGACACCCACACTTGCCGGGTGCTTGAGCGTCGTGTGGGACTGGACTGTCTTAGCCGCGTCGGCGTCAACTTTCCAGAATCGCACGGTCATGTCGGCGCTGGCGGTGGCGAGCGACGTCCCGTCCTTGCTCAGAGCGAGCGAGCGAACCTCGCCCGTGTGCCCGACGAAGTTTTGCACGGTCTGTCCCTTCGCGAGGTTCCAGACCCTCACCGAATGGTCTGCCCCGCCGCTGATCAACCCAGTACCATCCCGCGTATAAGCCACGTCATGCACGGCGCCGGTGTGTCCGTCGAGGACGCGCAGCAGCGAGCTTCGCGCGATCAGCGGTGTCTTATCGCTGCTGCTCACCAGCAGGCGTTTACCGTCAGAAGCGAACTCGACCCGCGCGATCGGATGAGGCGTCGCGATTTCCTCAAGCAATCGGCCGTCCGCGGTGCGATAGATGCGCACTCGCTGATCGGCACCGGCGATTGCCAGCCGCGTTCCGTCGACCGTAAACGAAACATCGACAACGACCGCCGGCGTGACAAGCGTCTGATGTAGGGCAGCCTTGTTGGCGTTCCAGACAAATGCATTTTTGGAGTTGGACGCGGGGGCGGTGCTGGCCGCGATCCATGCGCCGTTGCCAGACACATCGACGCGATGCATCAGTACGGCGGCGCCGGTGTAGGTCTGCAGGAGTTTGCCGGCAGAGTCCCAACGTTTGATGGTAAGATCGTCGCCCGCGGTGAACAGGTGTCCGGACGCTTTGAGTATCGCGGCGTCGTTGACCTTGGCGGCGTCAGCCGTTTTGGCACTCCGCGCAGAAGCGGTCCAGCGACGCGCGGTTTTGTCGGTCGAGCCGCTCACGAGCGTCCTGCCATCGGCGGCCATGGAGAGTGTTTTGACCACCGCAGTGTGGCCTGTGAATCGCTCAAGCCGCTTGGCGGCGGCCAGATCCCAAAGCTGTACGAGAAAGTCGTCGCCACCGGTCGCCAAAACCTGCCCATCGTTGCTCAAAGCCAGCGTCTGTACCGCAGCGGTGTGTAGCAGAGTCGCGGTCACTTCGCCGCTCTTGGTCGCGTAGACACGAACCGCCTTATCGCTGCTGGCGCTGAGCAATCGCTTGCCGTCGGACGAGACAGCCACGGCGGTGACTGGCATCGTGTGCGGAGTCAATGAGCGCACGGCAGTCCCGTCGTCGGTCTTCCATAGCCGTACGGTTTTGTCCTGGCCGCCCGAGAGCAACATCGATCCATCCGGCGTAAAGGCGATGCTGGTCACCTCGCCGGTATGCCCCGTGATCAGGCGATCAAGCGAAAATGGCACGACGCGGACTTGACCGTCTTTGCCGGCGACCAGCGCGTCGCGACCCTGTGGACGAATCGCGATCACCCCGGCGGCGTCGACTCCGACGATCTTTTCGAGCAGCAGTCCTTTTGCCGCACCATGCAGATGCAGTTGGGCGTCTTTCGTCACGGCCGCTACTTTTGTCGCGCCGGCCGCAAACGATGTCGACACGGTGCCGGCGGGCAGCGTCCACGTCGAAAGCTGCTGGTTGGTACCGGTGTCCCAGGTGTGCACCACATGGCTTTCGGTAATCGCCAGCAGTTGAGAACTGTCTTTGTTCAAAGCAATATGCCGGATCGCCGTCGGGCAGCCGGTCCATTGCCCCGTCGCCTTTCCTTGGGCATCCCATCGTTTGACGATTTTGTCGTCTCCGCCGCTATAAAGACTGGCCCCGTCGGCCGCATAGACCAGACCGCTTACCTTCCCCACGTCGGCGACGATCACGCGCTCGGCCGAGGTCTTCCAAGTGCGGACAGACGCCTCGTCGCCGCCGCTATAGACGATGCTTGCCTCCGGGCCAAAGGTGACGGCTCGAACGCTCTTAGTATGTCCCGAGAATCCCTGCAAGACTCGCTGCGATGCAAGATCCCAGACTCGCACTATGTTATCGGTCGCCGCGGAGACGAGCCGGTCGCCCTTTGGCGAAAAGCGAATCTCGCTGACCGCCTTGGGATGAGCGAGGGTCGCCAGCACTGCGCCATCCGCCGCCTTCCAGAGACGGACCGCGCCAGAGGTGTCGCAGGTCGCCACCTGCATTCCGTCGGCCGAGATTGTTAGGCCCGAGACTGCCGCGGTATGTCCAGAAAAGTTCACCTCGACGGCGCCCGTGGTCGCATTCCAACCGCGTACCGTCTTATCGTGACCTGCCGTGACAACCCGCGCTCCGTCTTTGGTCCAGGCGACGCCGGTTACCGGTCCCACGTGGCCACTGAGGACTCGCTCGAGCGACGGCTCGATGTGCCATGGCGTCTTGCCACCATCGGCAGCGAACAGTTTTTTTCCGTCAGAGGTGAACGCCAAGTCGCCGATCACCTCTGGCGTCGAGAGCGTCTCGAGTGGCTGGCCGGTGGTGGCGTCGTAGAGTCTTAGTCGCTGATCCGCACAGGCGACCGCCATTCGCAGGCCATCAGGAGAGTAGACGATTCTTCGCACCGCACCGGGCACTTTGATTTGTCGCAGCAGTTTTCCGTCAGCGACGCTCCAAAAATACACCGTCTGATCTTCGCCGCCGGCCGCCACCTGCGTCGCGTCGGCTCGAACGGCCACGGCGTGAAGCGGTTTGGTAGCTCCTTCAAATTTTCGCACCAACTGACCGGCGACCGTCCACTGCTTCGCGGTGTTGTCGTCACCGACGGTGTAGAAGTGACTTCCAGGGACGGTAAACACCGCGTCCCGGGTCGCTTTGTCGTGTGCCGCAATCGCGTGCGTCGCCGACAGTTTCCACACCCTTGCAGTCTGATCGGCGGAGGAGGAGACAATCGTCTGGGAATCGGCACCAAAGTCGACGTGTCGCACCGCCGCCGTGTGGCCGAAGAATCGCTCGAGCAGTTTGCCGCTGCCAACGTCCCACACGCGCACGAGATGGTCATCGCCGCCAGCCGCCAGTCGGGCCGAATCGGCGCTGAACGAGATACTCCGCACAGCGGCGGGTGTCACGTGGGTCGACGACGACGATCCATCGGCCACCCACCACACGCGAACCGACTTGTCTTCGCTGCCGGCCGCGACTCGTTTTCCGTCTTTGCTCAGGGCGACGCTCGTCACCGCGGCTTTTCCGGCATCGAACGACCGAATCGTTTTGCCATCGGCGATGTTGAGCAACGTGACCGACCCGTCTGCCGCACCACACAACGCCTGTTTGCCGTCGGGCGTGTAGGCAAGCGAGGCCAGGGGGCCTTTTGCGACAGCGATCTTCTGCACGAAACATGGCTTGAACGCTCGCACTTGATGATCCGCCGCGGCGGCGTAAACAGTGTTGTCGGCCGCTACGTCAACGCAAGTCATCGCAGCGTTTTCTGCGGCGAAGTATTCCAGTTCATCGCCGTCGACATTCCATCGCCGAACGGTTCCGTCAGCCGAACTGGTCGTGAGGGTCTTCCCGTCCGCGCTAAACGCTACGTCCGACACCGGACCTGTGTGGCCCGTGAGCGTCTTGCCGGCGGCACCGTTGGCAACAGCATAAAGCTTGACCAACTTGTCAGCACCCGCCGCAGCGATTGACTTGCCGTCGCGGCTGAGAGCGAGCGCCGTGATCGGGCCTGTGTGCTTTATCGTCCGCAGCAGTTTTCCGTCATTGGCCGCCCAGATGCGAATCGTGGCATCGGCGGAGCCAGAGACGAGGCTGCCGTTCGCCGCATAGGCGAGCGACGTAATCGCCGCAGTGTGACCCGGCAGCGAGAGCAACTCCTTGCCATCCGCAATGTTATGAACCTTAATCACTCGACCGGCGCCGGCAGAAGCGACCCGCATTGAGTCGGCAGTGACGGCCACCGCCAACACGCCAGCCGTGTGGCCTTTGTACTCGGCCAGCTTCGTTCCGTTAGCCGCGTTCCAGCGACGCACCATTTTATCGTCGCTGGCAGTGTACAACTCTTGGCTGTTGGCGTTCCAGGCAATTGCCTTGACCGGCGAGGTCTGTCCGCTAAGTGCCCGCAGCGGTTGACCGTTGCTGGCGGTCCACAACCGCACGCTGTTGTCATCGGCCGCCGTGGCGAGCATGGCACCATTGGGGCTCAACGCCACGGTGCGGATCGTTTTGCTGTGTCCGATGAAAGTTCGCGGTGCGACCGGGGGCTGCCAAAAACGAATCGAACCGTCCGCCCCGGCCGAAGCGACCTGCGCAACGGTCGGATGATGGGCCACTGCCGTGATCGCCGAATGGTGTCCGCCGATTCGATAGACGGGCGCCGCAGTCTGGGCGTTCCACAACGTAAGGAAGCCCGACTGGTTACCGCTGACCAACGTCGCACCATTTTGGCTCTGCGCCAGCGCCGTGACCGGTCCATTCTGATCCGCGAAGGCGAGCGTCTGTTTGGCCGAGGTAACGTCAAACCCTCGGACCGTTCCGTCGGCCCCGCCGGTGATTACTCGTTTTCCGTCGGCCGAGAGAACCGCCGCCTCGACCGCCTGAGTATGCCCCGAGAGCGTGCTCGGTGGGGTGATCGGTAGCTTCCAAAGCGTGACGCCGCCGTCGGCCCCCGTGGAAAGCAAAGATAGTTTCGTGGGGTGAATCGCAATGCGACGCACACCGCCACTCGGGCCGCCCAGTCGGGCGAGCATTTTCCCCAGCGCCGGATCCCACACATGGATCACGCCGGCGTCATCCCCCGAAAACCCAATGGTTCCGTCTTTCGCGAGCGCCACAGAGCGAATCGGCGCCGCGTGACCGGCAATCGTACGCAGCAGCGCGTTGGTGGCCGGATTCCAGAGCCGAACGAGTTTTTCTTCGCCGGCAGTCACCTCAAGCTTGCCGTCCGCCGTGACCGCTACTGCATGAACCCCCGCTTGATGACCGGCCAATGATTTCGGCGCTGTGGGGCGACGCCAGAGGCGAACCGTGCCATCCTCACCCGCCGTGGCGAGACGCAAGCCTTCCGGGTGAAACGCCACACCATGCACGGCTCCAACGTGCCCTGACACACCAAGGACCGGCTTGCCATCGGCGAAGTTGAACAATTCGACTTCGCCTTTCGGCGTGCCAACAGCGAGCGTGTCGTCTTGGGCTGAGATGCTTAGCGAGGAGATCGCACCGCCACCGGCCTTCGCTGTGCGAAGCGGCTTGCCGTCAGCGCTGCTAATGAACTTGATCGTACCGTCCGTGCCACCGGTTACAAGAATTGCGCCACTTGCCGAACCTACCATCGCTTGCACACCGTCAGGATGTTGCGAGATCGGTTTCTGAGCAGCGGCGAAAGGAAGTCGCCAGGTCTTCAGCGTTCCGTTGGCCCCGGTGGTCGCGAGCTGCTTGCCACTGGGATGAAAGGCGAGCGAGGAGACCGCGACTTCATGGGCTGCGAGCGCCGCGATGGTCACGCCGTCGGACGTCCCGTGAAGCGAGAGTCGGCCATCCTTTCGTCCGATCGCCAACTGGCTGCCATCGGGACTGAAAGTGAGTCGGGTAAGGTCCGCGACCTTGACGTCCAGATCGCAGACGCGCTTGTTTTCTGTCAGACTCCACACCGTCACCACACCGGCCTGGCTTGCTAGGGCGGCCAGCTTCCCTGTGCGATCCATGGCCAACTGACGCAGCGGTTGTTTGTAGTCGGCAAGCGTCCGCAGTGCGCGCGGCAATTGCCAGAGTCGAATGGTGCCGTCAACTCCGGCCGAAGCGATCCGCTTCTGTTTCGGATCGAACGCCAGTGCGCCAATCGCACCGGTGTGACCAGCGAGCAAGAGTCCCTCGGCATTATCCGCGACGCCAAAGAACTTCAGCCGGCCATCGGCACTGCCGGCGGCCAAAGTCGTTTGATCCGCACTCAGCGCGAGCGACGTAACCGCGCCGATCTTTCCGGGCAGCGCCGCAAGTTGCTTGCCGGAAACGGCATCCGAACGCAACACTTGCCCCTTCGCACCACCGGAAAAAACGTGCTTGCCGTCGGCGGTGATCACGATCGCGGCGACCGCTTCGGCAGGACCGGCGAGTTTAACCGGCGGGGTGGCGTCGAGATGCCACGTCTTGAACGTACCGTCAGCTCCGGTGGAAACGAGCGTTTTGCCGTCCGCGGCATAGTGCAATGACGTCACGGGTCCATCGTGCGCACCGATCACTCCCAGGGCCCGGCCTTTGTCCGACACGTCAAACAGCCGAATCGTTCCCGTCGCATCTCCGCTGGCAAGCTGTTTTTGATCGGCTCGCAGGGCCGCGACAGTTGCAACCACCGGCAACGTGATCGATAGCCGCTGGCCGGTCGGAAGTTTCTTCGCACCGGCGGCCGCGGGAACTGCCGGTGAACTGGGGACATCGCGCAATGTCCACAGCCGGATGGTCTTATCGGTCGATGCAGTGACTGCCGTTGTGCCATCGTCGCTGACCGCCAATACGGTTGCCGGCATCGTATGTCCGACCAACCCGCGCACGAGCGCAGGCCGTTCCCAGAGGCGAATCGTACCATCGGTCCCGGCCGTGACAAGTTGTCCGTTGGTGGGATGAAAGTCGACCGCTTCCACGGAGCCTTGATGGCCTCGCAGTTCTCCCTGGAAAATTCCATCGGCGGCCCGGATCAGTTGGACCGCCCCCTGGTCGCTGCCGATGGCGACCTGCTTTGAAGCGGCGTCAAAAACCGCCGACGTCGCGGCACTAAGCTGTTTGGGCAAGTTACGCGCCAGTTTGCCCTCGGTCGTGTCGAATTGTCGCACTTGGCCATCTTTACTCGCAGTGACAATCCACTTGCCGTCCGGCGAGATCGTTACCGCACTAACTTCCACGCTATGGCCCGCAAGCGGTATCGGCGCAACAGGCGGCCAATCGATCAACCGCACCAGCCCGTCACTGCCGGCCGCGACCACCAGCGGTTTGCCTGGATGCACTGCCAGCGCGCGCTGTGGCGGCGTGGTGACAACCGGCAGCGCTACTGCGTCAGCGATCTTCCAGCCGCGAAGTGTGCCGTCGGCTGCCGCCGCGAGCAATTGTTTCGACTCGGCCAGTATCACCACGTCAGCAATCGCCGCGGTCGAACCCGCATAATCCCGCACCTTGGCACCGGTCGCAGGATCCCACAGCGTCACGCCCTTGGCTTCGTCTCCGGTGACGATCAACTTGCCGTCGGACGAAACGGCGAGCGCACGAGGGATCGCCGTTTGCACCGTGAAAGTCCGCAGCGGATCTTGTCTCGGGAGATCGAACAGCTTGACCGCGCCTCGCAATCCTCCGGCAGCCAGGTAGCGCGAGTCATGCGAGACATCGACCGTCAGCACCGGCTGGCCCAATCGATCAATCGAACGGATCAGTTGACCGGTGGCCCGATCCCAGACTTTCACCGTGCCATCGATTCCTCCGGTGACGATCGATTTTCCGTTGGCCGAGTACGTGACCGAAAGAATTGCCCGGCGATGACCGGACAAGGTACGAACGCCATCGATTTTCTGTTGGGCGCTGACCGACGTCGTCGCAGCCAGTACCAGCATTCCCATGGCCCAAAACCAAACCTGCCTCCGGAACAACACACCGCTAGCCATAGAAAGGCTCCTGCTACGAAGAAAACTCAACAAATTCGGGCCAAACGACTCAGTGCCCAGTATAGCCACCGACAACGGGGATGCAAAAATGGGGGTTGCCATGCGAGGAAGGTGCCCCACTGGTGGAGGTTTGTCGACTTGAACCGGTTTCCAGTCCGAATCTCCGAACTGCAAGCAGACGCCCGAAGATTTTTCTCCTTGTCGACTTGGCCATGCTCGCCTTACAATGCGGGATTCGCTCGGCGGAACCTGATTCGATTTGTCGCATCGACCGCCGGACGCTGAAGAAACCGCTTCACGGATGAAAACTTCGCACCCGCACCTTCGCTATGCCAGCTTCTGATATCGTTATTAAGGGCGCCCGAGAACATAATCTGCGCTCGATCGACCTCGTTCTGCCGCGTAACAAGCTGATCTGTTTGACGGGCGTTAGCGGGTCAGGCAAGAGTTCGCTGGCGTTCGACACGCTCTATGCCGAAGGGCAGAGGCGTTATGTCGAGAGCCTCTCTAGCTTTGCCCGCCAGTTTCTCGGCCAGATGCCTAAGCCCGATGTCGACTGGATCGAGGGACTGAGCCCGTCGATTTCGATCTCGCAAAAATCGTCGGGTAACAATCCTCGCTCGACCGTCGGCACGATCACCGAGATATACGATTATCTGCGGGTCCTCTTCGCCCGAGTTGGCGACGGGCATTGTCCCGAGTGTGGCGAAGCGATCACGGCCCAATCGCGCGAACAGATCTTACGGCGAATCGAGACGATCAAGAAAGGCACCAAGTTTGCGATTCTTGCCCCCGTGATTCGCGGCCAAAAGGGCGAGTATCGCGACCTGTTCGCCGACCTGCTCAAGCAAGGCTACGCGCGGGCTCGCGTCGATGGCGACATCGTGCAACTGACCGACGACTTGCACCTCGACCGCCAGATGCGACACAACATCGAAGTGGTGATCGATCGACTTACCGCTGGCCCCACGATTCGCGGGCGACTGGCCGAAGCAGTCGAGTTGGCGCTGAAGCTGGGCGATGGAAATCTAATTGTCGCGCTGACCGATGAAGCGCCAGCGAAGGAGACCAAGACGTCGCGACGTGCTTCGCCTCGCAAAACCCGAAGCCAGGCCCCCGTCGTCGGCGATATGCAGCTCTCGGCGCATTACGCTTGCGCCAAGTGCGGACTCAGCTTCGAGCCACCCAGCCCGCAGTTGTTCAGTTTCAATAGCCCTCAAGGAATGTGTCTGGAGTGTGACGGGCTGGGCGAGATGTACTCGTTCGACTCCGATCTGCTGATCCCCGATACTTCGAAGAGTTTCAAGCAGGGCTGTATCGAGCTGGTCGGTAACTGGAAGGAGATGGGCCGCTGGAAGAGACATATTTATCAGGGCGTCGCCGACACGATGGAGCATCGGCTCAAACTGGACGAGGGCACGCTGCTCGACGCTCCTTGGGAAGAGCTCGACGCCAAGTATCAAGAGTGGCTGCTTTGGGGAACCGGCGAGACGCACATCACCTTCACCTGGCGAGGCGGAGCGGCGGGCCACAAGTATGGCGGCACGTATGAAGGCGTGATTCCTGAACTGCTCTCGAAGTACGGCAGTTCGAAGAGCAAAATGCAGATTCGGCAGCTCGAAAAGTACATGAGCGTGATCCAATGTCCGGACTGTTTCGGCCAGCGACTCAACCCTCAGGCCCGATCGGTGAAGATCGCTACGGCACACCAGCAGTTTGCCGAGCGGCCCGCTCACACCCTGCCGGAGATCTGCAACTTGCCGATCAGCGACGCGGCGGAGTTCTTCGAGCAACTCGCGCTGGACGACACTCGACAGATCATCGCAGCCGAGGTCATCAAGGAAATTCGCGGTCGGTTAGGATTCTTGAGTAACGTCGGGCTCGATTACCTGGCCCTCGATCGTACTGCGCCAACGCTCTCGGGCGGCGAATCGCAGCGGATTCGTCTCGCTGGTCAGATCGGCTGCGGGCTGGTCGGTGTGCTCTATATCCTTGACGAACCGTCGATCGGTTTGCACCCGCGGGACAATGATCGACTGCTTGATACGCTGGTCCAACTTCGCGATCTGGGTAATACGGTCGTCGTCGTCGAACATGACGAGGACACGATGCGGGCCGCCGATCACATTATCGATTTCGGCCCTGGTCCCGGGGTGCGCGGTGGCGAGGTCGTGGCACAGGGCTCAGTCAAGACGATTGCCGGCGAAAAGCGAAGTGTCACGGGGCAGTTTCTTTCGCACACGAGGAAGATCGACGTCCCGGAGCAACGCCGCCCAATTAGCGACCAGCGACTGCGTGTGGTCGGCGCTGCGCACAACAACCTCAAGAACGTTGACATTGAGATTCCGCTGGGGGCGTTTGTCTGTGTGACTGGCGCGTCGGGCTCTGGCAAAAGTTCGCTGGTCAACGACATTCTGGTCGAGGCGCTGCGTCGTGACCTGAACAACGGACTCGGGGAGCCGGGCAAACATGAACGAATCGAAGGACTCAACCACCTCGATAAACTGATCGCGATCGACCAATCGCCGATCGGGCGGACACCACGGAGTAATCCGGGCACCTATATCAAGGTGTTCGACGAGATCCGCAGGCTGTTTACGCAACTGCCCGACTCGAAGACGCGGGGCTATCAGCCGGGACGGTTCAGCTTCAACGTCTCTGGAGGACGATGCGAAGCGTGCGAGGGAAACGGGTCGAATCGCCTCGAAATGGATTTCCTGGCCGATGTCTGGGTCACCTGTCCGGTGTGCGAAGGACATCGGTTTAACCGCGAGACGCTCCAGGTTCAGTATAAAGGCAAGTCAATTGCCGACATCCTCGAGATGGATATCCAGCAACTGTTGGACCACTTCGAGAACGTGCCCAAAATTCGACATCGGTTGCAGACACTCCACGACGTGGGGCTCGATTATCTGAAGCTCGGCCAGCCGTCGCCGACACTTTCCGGTGGCGAGGCGCAGCGAATCAAGCTGGCTCGCGAGTTGGTGAAGAAGAGCACTGGCCAGACGCTTTATCTGTTGGACGAGCCGACCACCGGCCTGCACTTCGCCGACATAGAGATGTTGCTCAAGGTGCTGCACGGATTCGCCGACGTCGGCAATACGGTGCTGGTCGTCGAACACAACTTGGACGTCGTGAAGACGGCCGACTGGGTGATCGATCTGGGGCCCGAGGGGGGAGCGGAAGGCGGTTATATCGTCGCCGCTGGGACCCCCGAGGAAGTCGCCGCGGTCGAGGCGTCTTACACCGGCCGCGCATTGCGTCCGCTGCTCAACGGAAAGGTCGCCGCAGCAACGAACGGCAGGAAGAAAAAATCGGCCGCCGCCAACGGCAAAGCGAACCTGGCAACCAAGATCACCGTTCGTGGCGCACGACAACACAACCTCAAGGGCGTCGACGTTGAGATTCCTCGCGACGCGATGACAGTCTGTTGCGGACGCAGTGGTTCGGGCAAGACCTCGCTGGCGATGGATACGATCTATGCCGAGGGCCAACGGCGGTATGTCGAGAGCCTGAGTGCGTACGCCCGACAGTTCGTCGGCCAGATGCAAAAGCCGAAACTCGACCATATCGATGGCCTGTCGCCTGCGATCGCGATCGAACAGAAGAACATGGGCCACACGCCCCGCTCGACCGTCGGCACCGTGACCGAGATCTATGACTATTTGCGGATCTTGATGGCTCGGCTTGGCCAGCCGCATTGCCCCGAGTGCGACACGCCGATCGGGACGCAAACGGCCGACGAAGTGGTCGACAAGGTAATGGCCGAGAAGCAAGGGACCAAACTCTATCTATTGGCTCCGCTCGAGATCCACGCTGGCGAGCAGTATGACGTCCTTTGGGATGACCTTCGGCAAAAGGGTTATGTTCGCATCCGCGTCGATGGCAAGACGCACGATCTCGACAAGCCGCCGACGATTGATCGCCGGCGTAAACATGCGGTCGAGGTGGTGATCGATCGGGTCGTGGTGCGGGATTCATCTCGTTCGCGGATTGCCGAAAGTATCGAGAACTCGCTGGCGCTGGGCAAGGGCCTGCTGCATGTGGCCTTTGCCAGCGACACGGTGCCCGAGGCCAAGTGGGAGATAAAATGCCACAACCAACATTTGGCCTGTGACGGTTGTGGACGGAGCTTCGAGCGCCTCACGCCGCACAGTTTTTCGTTCAATAGCACCCTCGGCTGGTGCAGTGCGTGCGAAGGCCTCGGTACACAGACCGGTGCCAATCCGGCGATGTTGCTCCGCGATCCGAAATTGACGCTGGCGGAAGGGGCGGTCGGGGTCTGGCCCGATATTAACTCGGCGCTGTCGAAGCTGATGCTCAAGGCGCTTTGCGAACAGACCGGCGTGCCGCCCGACGTGCCGTTCGACCAACTCAGCCCGAAGCGGCGCCGGTTGATCATGCACGGTACGGGCGAACAGTGGATCGAGGTGATGCCACCCGGTCGTCGCAAGAAGAACGTCCGTCCGATGATGCGTTTTCAATACAAGGGACTTTATCCGGCGCTGGAGGAGGCATCGAAACTCTCGCCCGCGCTGCGCAACCGATTGGAGCACTTGGTCGACGAGGTCGAATGCTCGGTCTGTGCCGGTAGCCGGCTTCGGGACGATGCGGCAGCAGTGCGATTCCGCGGCACGACGATCGATGCGTATTGTCGGTTGCCGCTGGGGGAACTGCATAGCCGCATCGAAGGGATGCGGCTTTCGTCGCGCGAACGAAAGATCGCCGGCGAGGTAATGCGCGAGATTCGCAATCGCCTCAAATTCCTGGTCGATGTGGGGCTCGACTACCTGACGGTCGGCCGTCGTGCTCCGACGCTCTCAGGTGGCGAAGCCCAACGCATCCGTTTGGCCAGCCAAGTCGGCAGTGGATTGTGTGGCGTGCTCTATGTGCTCGACGAACCGACGATCGGTCTGCATCCGCGTGACAATCAACGGCTGATCGAGGCGCTGGAAAAACTCCGCGACTTGGGCAACACGCTGTTGGTGGTGGAGCACGATCGCGAGGTGGTTAAGGCCGCTGACATGTTGCTCGACTTCGGACCGGCTGCCGGCGAGTTCGGCGGAGAGATCGTCGCCCGCGGCACGCCCGACGAGGTTGCCAAGCGTCGCAAGTCGGTCACCGGGCCATACCTGTCAGGAAAGAAGGCGATCCCCGTGCCGACCAATCGTCGCACGGCCGTGATGGCGGGCGTGGGCGATCAGCCGCCGAAGAAGAAGCCGACAAAGAAAAAGAAAGCTACCAAGAAGAAAAAGGCCGCGAAATCTCCCGCGACTCGGCGACAACTCTGGGACGGCGGCTGGATCGATATCACCGGTGCTCGTCATAACAATCTGCGAAACGTCGACGTGGCGATCCCGCTGGGGGCGCTGACCGTCGTGACCGGCGTGAGTGGCAGCGGAAAAAGTTCGCTGATCGAGGACGTCCTCTATAACAGTCTGGCCCGCACACTACACCGGGCCGGTACGGTGCCGGGAGCCCATGAACGGATCTTCGGCATCGAAAAGATCAACAAGGTGATTCGTGTTGACCAGCAGCCGCTGGGGAATTCGCCCACGTCGAATCCGGCGACCTACACCGGTATGTTTGAGCTGATTCGGTCGCTGTTCGCTCAGCTTCCTGACGCAAAGTTGCGCGGTTACACACCGCGGCGGTTTAGCTTTAACGTGCCCGGCGGACGCTGTGAAGAGTGCGAAGGTGGCGGCCAGCAATGTATCGAGATGCACTTTTTGCCCGACGTTTGGGTCGAGTGCGATACCTGTCACGGAAAGCGATATAACCCAGAAACGCTGGCGGTCACGTTCAACGGGCACTCGATCGCCGACGTGCTCGATATGTCGTGCGATAAGGCGGCCGAATTGTTCGCCAACATCCCCAAGATCCGCCGTATCCTGCAGATGCTCTGTGACGTCGGGCTTGGCTACGTTCGGCTAGGACAGCCCGCCCCAACGCTCTCGGGTGGCGAAGCCCAAAGGGTTAAGCTGGCCGCCGAGTTGGCTCGACCTGACACAGGGCGAACGCTCTATCTGCTGGACGAACCGACGACCGGCCTGCACTTTGATGACTTGGCCAAGCTATTGGACGTGCTCAACCGGCTGGTTGATTTGGGCAACAGCGTTGTGGTGATCGAACACAACCTCGACGTGATCAAGACGGCCGATTGGATCATCGACATGGGCCCCGAGGCAGGCGAAGGCGGTGGCTATGTCGTGGCGACCGGCACTCCGGAAGATATTTGCAGCGCTGCGTCGGCTTCCAACGGCGACGCAGCGTCGCACACCGCAGCAGTGCTGGCACCGGTATTGGCCGAAGGACCCTTCAAAGCCCGCAAGCTGCACGACTTTGCGGCCGAATCCGAACGGCGCGACGGCGATCTCGACATCACTCAAGTCGGCCGCGAGACGGCCATGCCGTGGGAAGCCAACGGTCGCAAGTGGCACACCACCGATCGCGTTGGTCGCAGAGGCGAAGCGTGTCGCTGGGATGGTCGGATCCTAAGCGAGGTGGTTGATCGCGTGCAGTCGATCGGCGAGTTTAGCGAAACCAATTGGAAGAACCGCACGATCGTCGAGATCGCCGCGCCCAAGAAGACCGATGGCTGGTTCTTTCATGCGATCACCGGCGAGGCCTGGTTGTTAAAATTGAAATTTCGCGTGGCCAAGAGTACGTTCAGCCGCGAGAAGCTGGTTGCCGATCTGGCGCTGCGACCGCTCAACGACATGGACGACCTGCCGGTCTATGGCACGGGCCCGCGAGTCAAGTGCAAGAACCTTCGCGGACCGTGGCAAGAGGTTCAACTTCAGGTCCATTCGTACGATGAGATCAACAGTCCCGAATTCTGGAAATTTGTCGATGACGCCGTGAAAGGATTCGAGCGATTCACCACGCGAGTCGCCCAGAAGCCCGAGGACGTAATGCCGTGGAAGGTGCTTGGCCAGAAATGGCATTTGGCCCGCAAAGGCTTCCCGCCAGGCCGCAAAGTCGAGTGGGAAACCGAAGTGCTCGAGGAGCTCTGCGAACTGTTGGCCGAGACCTCCTCCGGCGGACAATTCCTCTGGAACAATCAGCAAGTCGTCCACGTGTTCGTCGAAGGCCAGAAAGAGCCCTGGGCAAGTATCTTTACTAAGCGGCTCAACTCGATTGATCTGGTGCTGAACGGCCCGAAGGATCGATTCGCTTTTGGGCAAGTGGCCGATGTCGGTTTCGAGCGCGAACTACAGACCGACCACCCAGATCGCGACGTGCTGAAAGTCAAGTTCCGTACCACCGATGATTTGACCCAAGGAAAACTCGCCACGTTCCTGCGAGAACACGCCGGTGGCCTCGACGGTCGCGATGATGAGTAACTTGATGAGTAACGTATCGATTCATAACCAACCACTCCACGATCCAACATGAACACCGCCTCACTCTTGCCACCGCGATTTCTGTTTCGCTTTGAGTTGCCCTGCCTGTACCACGATCCCTTGTGGAGCGAACGTGGTGTACAACTGCCCGACACACACCGGCTGTTGGGACTGAGTGAGTTGGACGGTCGTCGCGAAGGTGCCGACGTGCGGGCTGCCTGGAACGAGACCGGCCTGGCTTTCACGGTCCGCGCCGAAGGAAAACGCCAGCAACCATGGTGTCGCGAATCGCGGATCGACGACAGCGACGGTTTTCAGGTGTGGATCGACACCCGCAACACAGCCGGCGTTCACCGCGCGGTGCGGTTCTGTCATCGCTTTGTGTTCTTGCCGGCGGGTGGTGGACATTCGTTGGCCGAGCCGGTTGCCGATCAGATGCTGGTCGATCGAGCGCGCGAAAACGCAGAACCGGTGCGTCCCGGTGCGCTGAGAGTTCGGAGCGAGAAACGGGTCGACGGTTACCTGCTCGAAGCGTTTATTCCGGCGGCGGCGCTCACCGGATTCGACCCGCTGGAGTACTCGAAGCTTGGATTCACCTACTGCGTTTACGACCGTGAGTTCGGCGAACAGACGCTCGGCGTAGGGTCGGAGCTTCCGTACGGAGCTGATCCAAGTCTCTGGGCAACACTGGACCTGGTTCGCGAATAGTTCCGCGTCGGACCTGACCCCTTCGGCGCGACGATCGCCGACCATCGTTTCAGCCCCAACGGGGCGGCCTTATGAAAGCCCAGGGCGCAGCCCTGGGTTTGCAGGTGGCAGACGAGCCGATAAGCCCCAACGGGGCGGCCCTAATCGTACGCCCGCGGCGTATCGGTGACGTTCGCCGTTTTCGGGATGCGTGTTAGGGTCGCCCCGTTGGGGCTTTGTTGTTCGCACCGGTCCGTCACCCAGGGCTTCGCCCTGGGCTGTCATAGGGCCGTCCCTTCGGGACTGATTGTGGTGACCGGAGATGAAATGCCATCGAGACGCTGCTACTTGCCTGTGGCGCTGGCCGAAAACATGGACCTGACCCCTTCGGCGCGACGCACCGATATTTTTTCTCATTGGGGGGTTGACTGTTTTCGTGATTGGGTGAGGTAATGTTCGCCCGCGTCGTGCGGGTCGGTGGAGGGGTGTCAGTGATTTTTCGCTTGGGCTTCGTTCCGACGTAACCGGTTGTGTGGACAGCGAGTTACGTCGCGCTGGGGCGGTGGTTTTGTTGTTCGCGTCCGAAGCAACGCGGCACGGAACGAGCGAGTTATCAAACAGCACTGTTCGACTCCGTAAAACTAATCGAACGCCCTTAGATGGACCCCCAAAAACGTTCCAAATGGACACTCCTTTTCGATCACTTCCGTTTGAGAACCCGCCGGGCAGGGACGCCCCTGTGTCAAACGGTTTTTTGTGTTTTGTCGCGGTTCGCTCCGCGAACCAATCGTTTACCAGAAAATCTCGCACAAACATGTGAACCCGCACCCGCAAAAAACCAAACGTCAACAAAAGCTCGCAAGGACCGCGGAGCGGTCCACGACTATCCC
>Ga0114996_10002149_pt1 | contig 25704 bp, 18 predicted proteins | sample ArcticOcean_MG_C_4_FD_87039 | JGI IMG/M metagenome (GOLD analysis project Ga0114996, IMG submission 87039) | Marine microbial communities from western Arctic Ocean - ArcticOcean_MG_CB4_134 | ecosystem: Environmental > Aquatic > Marine > Oceanic | place: Arctic Ocean: Canada Basin | collected... | reverse complement strand
TTGGTCCTGCTGTAAATGATTCATACTTCGGAAAGGTCCCCGAAGAGAGACTTGCTGTCGTCGGAGGACATATTTTTTTTAAAGCAGACGGGGCTTATCGTAGCAAGATCGGCGTATCTCCATCCCGAGCCACTGGTATGGCCGGTAGTTACAATGCCGCTTCAGGGGCCTTGACGTTAACCCAGTATGATCAACCTGAGGGAATACTAGAATATGTTAACTCTATGTGGGAGATTCAGGCCGAACCGTTTTCCGGTGATGCGATCAACAGCTATAACGATGGACCTCCTTCGCCAGAGATGCCTCCTATGGGTCCTTTCTACGAATTAGAGACATCATCTCCCGCGGTGGAGCTGGAACCTGGGGACTTTGTCACACACCGGCATCGAACCATGCATTTCACTGGTTCTCGGGAGGTCATAGAGAAGCTTTCTCAACAAAGTCTCGGACTAGGTCTCGATGATATTGTGGCTTCTTTGCCCTGACCAACTAATTTTAGAGACATTTCCTGATGGGGCACAATGCCGTCCGACATGACCGTTCTTTCTGATAAAATTAGAGATGATCATCCCTGGGAGGTGAAAGGGATGGATAATTCCTTGCCGGGTCCCGAAGCTCTCGAACACGGACTGGACATATACTTTTCAAGGCTGCGGAGATTTAATTCGACCAGGAGTCTTCGCGCGAGTTCGATATACAAGGAGATACAAAAAGAGCTCCATAGGGTTATGTCCACGGTCGTGGGTGAACAATTTTCGGAGCATGTGGTTGGTTCGAGGCATAGCCTAAGAGCTACTGCTTGGAATATCGAACGTGGTACAGCTCTAGAGGGTATTAGCCAGGTGCTTACTACGCATCCCCGAATGAAGGACAGTGATGTCCTTTTTTTGACCGAACTCGATTTTGGAATGGTCCGTAGTAATAATCTTTGTGTACCCCGAGAGTTGGCTCGTCGACTAGGTTGTAACTATGCATACTCAAACTGCTACATCAGCTTGGTAAAAGGGAGTGGGCTGGAGTACGACGTCGTCGGTAAGAACAAGTGGTCCCTGCATGGCAACGCACTTTTTTCAAGGCACCCACTCCGGAAGGTTCAAGCAATAGCTCTCCCGAATGGCAAGGACAAAATGCATGGAAAGGAAAAGCGCCTAGGTTTTCAGCAGGCAGTAGCCGCGTTAGTGGATTGCCCGGGAACACCTTTTTGGGCGGTAACACTCCATTTGGATGCGCATTCCAGTCAAAGACATCGCTTCCGACAGATGAAATTAGTTCTCGACCGTCTAGAAGTTCTTCAGCCGTCCTTGCCAATTCTTATTGGAGGTGATTGGAATACCTCTACTTACAACGCTAAGAGAGCCACCTGGGCCATCTTAGGATATGTGCGTCGTGTGCTCATGGGGGTACAGAATGTAATTGATAATCACTACCCTTATCCGGATCGGTGGTTCGAAAGAAATCTTTTTCAAGAACTTCGCAAGAGAGGCTACGATTACGAATCGCTGAATCAACCTGGGAAGTGTACCTTGCACTATAATGTTGACGATGTGGCCATCAATACCAATATGGGCGACTGGGTTCCGGGTTGGTGTTTCTGGTTCATCCGCTGGGCATTGCAGAAAAGCGGTGGAAGCTGTTCGCTGAAGCTTGATTGGTTTACGGGCCGGGGCCTCAAAGTAGTACAACCCGGACCTGCAGTTATATCTAATATCCAAAATAGATCAGATCCATTATCGGATCACGATCCCATAGTTTTGGATTTTGAACTATTGAAACAATCCTGACTAGAATGCTTTACTTGGATTTTTTCGAGGCAGAATCATATTCAAGGGACCACTTGTAGCGGTCACGTCAAGTGCTCTCACCGACCTCAAGGGATATTTCTGGTATGACAGCTCAGCGCGGTACACTCTCCCTCTAAATGGCTAAGTGTCGACCGGAAGAAAACCTTCTTGTGTCACCATGGGTTGGTGGGTCGCGACGTAGTTTTCTGCGTCTGGCTATAAGTGGGATTGCTGTGGGAGAGGTCATAGGTTTAGATACCGAAACCGATCAAGTCAAGCTCGATATCCGGAATTACATTAGCCCCCGCAACAAGCGGCGCCCAAAGCGCCCTCACACCCGCTACATAGTGTTGCATACGACGGAAGGCAGGGAAAAAGGATCGCTCAAAAAGATCCGGCGTCGAGGGGAAGCACACTATGTTATTGGCCTGAATGGCTACGTCTACAGGATTATAGATAAATCGCGTATCGCTACACACGCGGGTCGAAGTTACTGGGAAGGGAATAAGGTTATCGATAATTTCTCGATTGGTATTGAAGTGGTTGGCTACCACAACAGAGAATTTAAAGTAGCCCAGTACGAAGCTCTCCGTGAGCTATTGAGGCAACTCAAGTCGTTGTACCGTATTTCGGACAGGAATGTTTTGACCCATTCAATGGTAGCTTACGGCCGGCCCAATCGCTTCCATCGTTACTATCACCGTGGGAGAAAGCGTTGTGCAATGATTTTTGCTGACCCTAATATAAGGGCAAAGATAGGAGTTTTCGATAAGCCGAGTTTCGACCCGGAAGTGAAGGCCAAACGTTTGCGGGTGGCTGACTCCGAACTGTATCGATTCCTTTTTGCTTCTTCCAAGAAGACGCTTCCAAAGCCAAGTAAGTCTAATGTAATTTCTCGGGAACGATCCGCCTGGACAATTGCACGGGAGCGGTATAAGAGCCCTGGTACCACGTACCATTTCCCCTCCGGAAAAGTGCGTCGAGGTGATCAGATTTCCAACTGGAAGTCGCTTCCGGTCGGGACAATAGTCGAATTCGGTAGGGAGGACCAACAGGAGACGGCTAAGGCAGAATTTAAAGGGTTCCTGGGAACCACAAAAGCAAGTACTAGGGCAACTGATCTTGTAGGAGACGCTTTCGATGAGCAGACTACGATTTATTTTTTACCTAGTGGTCTAATTCGAACAGGCAGTGATCTCGCCTCCAGCAAGAGGAGCCGTAGTATTTTGGATGGGCTGCCTTCTGGGACGAAGATTTTGTTGGGATATGTGTACGGTGGCTATATTACGCGTGGCCGATTTCCCCGGCAAATAGCCGGTTACAAGTGGAACTATCCATCTACGTTTTACCGCTTACCAGATGGACACATCCTCACAGGTGATGAGATAGACCAACGCAGTGTACCCAACAAGACGTTGGTTTTTTTCCAGAATTAGATTGGGATCCAGTCTTTATTGATTTAAGGATTTGTTGGAGTGCGGCCTCTTCTGGGTAACAGGATCGACCCGGGAGTGGTGGTTCTTCTGCGCTTTAGTCAGGGTAGGGAACGGAGCTCGATCACACCTGCCGATTCTAAATCCAGAATGAAACGCTCTATAGTTTGGAGTGGGGTGGGTTCTGTCATAGCTGACAAGTCGTTTCGAATGTCCAAAATCGACCTGCTTCCATCTATGAGGTTGACCAGAAGATAGCGATCCAGTGACTTGGATTCTTCTTCCAGATACCAGAGTTTCCTGGCCTCTCCCAAAGAGAATTCGGGGACACCTGGAGCTAAGGGGCCACGGGTTAGACGAGCCGGGATGATCTTAGAGGCTTGGCGTTCAGGTCCGCTCAAGATGTTGGGGACAGTAGGCAAACGTCCAGCTATCTGGTAGAAGATAGCGTGGAGTGTCCGGCGCTGCAATTCAGCTTGTCCGATGAGGCTCAGGCTCCATGTTTCAACAAGGTTCAAAGTCTGTTCATCTGATGAGAAATCTAACAGACTTTGAAGAGATTGATTTTCTCGCTCCAAGGCAAAATCGATGACTCGTCTCGCTTCATGATAATTGACTTCCAGGGCTTCTATTGGAGAGCCTAAGATCCATGAAGCTGCACGCTGACTGTCTCGAATGAGGCGCCGCTGGGAGTTTGCCGCTACCAGATTAGCAAGATCGACGCTCTGCTCGGGCGAGAGGGTAGCGAGCGTCCAGAAAACTGCACTAGCTATCAGTTCTGAACGTTCTAGTTCGACCGGGTCTACCTTGTCTGGAGTATCTTCGGTCGTGTGGTGCGTATAGTCAGGATAATGTCCGATCATCATGGCAGGCACTCCTACGCTCCCATCATTGAAAATCACATGATCGCTGCCTCCACGAAAGGGAACAACTCTATAATTAAAGTTACTCCTGCGACTATTTGCAATGCTGGCTTCATGATCATCAACCCGTGCTGCCACCAGAGCTGTGAGGTCGGTCAGAGCACTGCTAATGGTGTTAGGAGTCCATGTGATGTTCATACGGCTATGTAGCAGTTCTAGGTTTTCTCCAACCATGTCCAAATTAAGGTTTGCCAGAACTTGTCCTCCCAGCGTTGGACCACGTAATTCAGGGTGGGCGTCTAGATACGCCATGGTCCCAAAAAACTTGGGCACCCACAGAAATCGGATGGTCTTCCTTGGGTTAGGCAACTTACCCCGTTGGGTAAGTGTGTTGAAGGTTCGTATCATATCGATCAGAGCAGCACTGCCACTGGCGTTATCGTTGGCCGATGCTTTGGGGTTATCAAGGTGAGCTGTGTAGATCAACTCCTTTTCCGGCTCTTCACTGCCCGGTATAATGGCCACCACAACATCCATCTGTCCGGGTTCGAGGCCGCGTCCAATGACCGTACCCTCAAGGATCACTTTCTGGCCATTAGATAGAAGTTCTTTTATCGTACGTCCTTGCCGGTTCGAAATATTGAACCCAAAAGTGACTCTGGGTATTTCAGTAGAGCGCGGCCATATGCCTGTGTATCCAATCATATCGGGATGTTCGACGGCTAGGGGGGCATCTAGGAAACAGACAACTGCAGCAGCTCCATACTTTAATACGGCAAGACGATGCACTTCTCCGCCATAGCCGGTAGCAAGAACAAACCGTCCACGAACATCTTTACCATCGTAATCAGAATCCGATGTTCCGGATCCCACGTCTACGACTTCAGCACGCACATGCCCCGGATTTGAATAAGTGATCACACTCATTCCAATTTCAGGATAACGGACCAGAAGTCGAGGGGTCGGCTCGACCATGTGCAATTCTCCTGAGTCGATATTCCAACCTGAGGGAGATTGCCAGGTTTGATACGAGATTTTCCCGTCTGAAGGAAAGCTCTCAATCCATGCGCGGTCTTCCTCAAGACCAAAGCTTCTCAGGGTTTCGAGGACGTAGGAGGCTGCTACGGAATAATCCTGTGAACCTTGAATCCTGTGGAAGCGGCTTATCTCTATGACATGATCCTTGGCCAAAGCTCCAGAGAGCTCATCTCGGAACAGCTCTAAGACTTTTTCATCAGGTAGCTCAGCCTCAGAGTTCATAGCTTGAGCATATGTAGGAGCAGACGTCAACTGGACGAGCAGAGCGACCGCCAGGTATAAATTTAGACTTGCGGCAAGTGTTGGCCGTTTCGGTGAAGTCATCTGAGCCTAGGATCTGATGGAACGTTAAGCTCCATGATCAGATCTCCCTATTGTTCACGTGTAACTGAAATTCTACCCTATACTGGCCCATCCTCAAATTTTGATGGACTTTCACTGGCATAGAAAAAAGTTTTTCTATGCGGAGCCGAGATCATCTAGTTAAGGAAATTTACTAAGCATGGGTACTTCCTCAACCCAGGGGAGGATGATTCAGGGATTGTAGCTTCGATCTGTCTACGATGAGAGGAACAGCAATTTGTAGCGGATACTATCAATTATAGCTGTCCAACTGGCTTCGATAACGTTGTGGGACACGCCAACTGTAGACCAAGTTTTCTCGCCATCTGTCGATTCGATGAGGACGCGTACTTGGGCGCCCGTACCGTCACGAGCATCCAAAACCCGAACCTTGTAGTCGGTCAAACGGATACATTCAGCCTCTGAGAAGAACCTCGCAACTGCCTTCTTGACGGCACGGTCTAATGCGTGTACTGGCCCATTCCCATTAGCTACTGCGTTTTCTTCCCGCCCATCTACACGGACCTTCACACTTGCTTCACTCAAGAATTGGCCCGAGAGATTGTCCATAGAAACTTGGAAACCACTACAAGAAAAAGGCTCGCTTCTACCACCGACGGTTTCAGTAATAAGGAGGCGCAAGCTGCCCTCTGCCCCCTCAAACTGGTAGCCTTCGTACTCTAATTTCTTGATACGAACAAGGAGGGTGTCTAAGTCCACACTTGTGGGATCAATTCCAAACTCCTTTAGTTTTAAGTTTAGGCTGGCTCGACCGGCCAGATCCGAGATCAAAATTCGCCTCTGGTTCCCGACCTCCTGAGGAGTCACATGTTCGTAAGTTCTGGAATCTTTTTGCAGAGCATTAACATGTATGCCCCCTTTGTGTGCGAAGGCGCTACGTCCAACAAAAGGAAGGTTTCGATTTACGGCAATGTTAGAGACCTCAGCAACAAAGTGAGAAACACTGGTTAAGCTACGAAGAGCTTTTTGACCGACCGCTTTTTTCCCTTTAATTTTAAGATCGATTATAGGGATGATGGATGTGAGATTGGCATTTCCTGTACGTTCACCCAGGCCATTCGTGGTGCCCTGGACCATCCTGGCGCCTGCCTCAATTGCCGCGACTGAGTTAGCCACGCCCAACTCACAGTCATTGTGGGTATGAATTCCGATTTGGTCGAATTTCACAACCATTTTGGCAGTGACGCTAGCGATTTCGGAAGGAAGAGTTCCCCCGTTGGTATCACACAAAACGATCCAATCGGCCCCTGCGGTAGCGGCTGTATCTATTACCTGTTGCGTATATTCCGGGTTGCCTCTATATCCATCGAAAAAATGTTCTGCATCGAAGACGACTGATCCGACGTGCTTCTTAAGGTGATCAATGGTTTCGTGGATGAGTGTGAGGTTGTCCTGAAGAGAGATACGGAGGGCTTTTTCTACATGGAAATCCCAGCTTTTGGCCACTACTGTGACCACGGGAGTATGAGCCTTGATCAGCGCCTCAACATTGGGATCTTCCTGGACTTTGTTTTTGTAATGACGCGTGCTGCCGAAAGCACATAGACTCGAGGTCCAAGTCTCTTGACAGGCCAGAGTGAAGAATTCAGCATCCTTAGGGTTAGACCCAGGCCATCCTCCTTCAATAAAGTGTACTCCAAAATCGTTGAGCCTGCGTGCAATCCGCAACTTATCAGATACGCTCAGAGATACGTCCTCTCCCTGAGTGCCGTCTCTCAGTGTGCAATCGTAGAGATAAACCTGGTCAGACATTTTCCAATTTCTCCATTAGCACTAAAAGCCTACACATCAGGGAACCCCAACAGGGAAGATTAAGTTCGCCGCGTAAAGGCCCAGAGCTACTGGCTCAAGCCCTCCGCTACGTGCCGAAGGGGATAATGCACATAATCCTGATTACTCTGGTGTGGACAAGGGGCAGCGGCCACGTGTCATACCTAAACACAGGATTCTCCTTCCACCCAAACCATAACTAGTAAATCTAAGGGCTTTACCCAGGCAAGTCAATCATTAAGCGGTGCTAATGGAACTCTGGCGCAAGAGAATCTGGCAGGGAACCCGTATCTGTCCGGAGGAGTAGGGACCGTTAGTTCTTGATCCTAGTTATGTGGGATACTGTGTGTACTTGAGTGGAAGAGATTGACCCGTGTGTTCCGATAAAATCTCCCTCAACATTTTTTTCGCACCCCTGCAATAATTCTTAAAATTCAACAATCCTAGCAACTCCCGGAGTAAGTGCCTGTCAGGCGATGCTCTGAACTTACCTAATTGCGGGTATCTCACTTGCAACCGGGTGCATGATGTAAGAAAATCCGGTCTTAATTTAACTGAGCCCGTTCCTATCAGAGAATCCTTCATTGACAGATTCTTCAATACTTAAAATTGGATTCATTGGAGCCGGTGACGTTTCCCTTCTGCACGCCGAAGCCGTCGGCCGTTGCAAGGGGGCACGTCTGAGAGGGCTTTGGAACAGAACTCAGTCAAATGCTAACAGTAAGGCCGAGCTTTTTGGTTGCCGGACGTATTCAACACCTGAAGAACTGTGTGCCGATCCCGAGATCGATGCAGTCTTCATTTTGACTAATCTTGAAACCCACCACAAATACAGTCTTTTGGCCCTCCAACACGGCAAACATGTACTGGTCGAGAAACCGGTGGCCGCCACGATTGATGAGATCAAGGATATCAGGAATCTGGCTCAGGAGAAGCAAGTTGTCTGTGTTCCCGGACACAATTATGTCTACGAGGAAAGTTTGATGAGGACCCGGCGCCTTCTGCTTGATGGGGATCTGGGTCGGCTCATCTCAGTTTATGTTCTTTATAATATTCATCATCCCGAGGAGGTAGCTCGGCGCTACCCTGGTGTGATCCGGCAGATTCTTACCCACCACAGTTACATTCTTCTGTTTCTAGCAGGTGCGCCTCGGCGTGTTTCAGCTCTTAAGGCCACTCTCCACTATGAAGAACTAGAAAATGAAGATATAGCCCTGGTCAATATCCAGACAGCGAATGGTGCTTTGGCTCATTTCTGCGCTAGCTTTGCGGCTGATGATCATGCCGCGGATCCTTGGACGGTCCAGATTAGAGTTATAGGAACGAAAGGATCTACCCGCTACAGTTATCGTGATTGGGTGGAGCTTAAGCCGGCTGTTGTCCATTCTCAGACCTATAGTGCTTACCTCGGATCAATCTGTAATGAGGTCGAGTACTTTGTGAGTAGATGTATAGGGAATGGAGAACCACCTTTATCCACATTGGAAGATGCAATATTGGCACAGCAGTTGATCGAGGCGATTGAAGAATCAGTAGAGCAGGGCAAGACGGTGGAATGTTGTTCCCAGGAAGGTCTTAAATGAAGAAATTATCGATCGGGAGTTGGGCATACTGTTTCGGGCCTTACGAAAAGGATCCTGTGGATTTCAGGACTGTCATTACCAAGTTAGGTGAGTTAGGGATGGATGGTGTCGAATTTGGGGCGTTCGCGCCTCACCCTAACCCTGACAGTCACAACACGATAGCTCAGCGTCAAGAATTGAAGGATATGGTCCGGCAGTCTGGACTTGAATTCTCGGGGTTAGCGGCTAACTTGTGGATGCACAAGCTTCTCAGCGTTGCCGAAAACAGACCGTATATTGGCGAGTTCGAGAAAAACATCGTTTTCGCAGAAGATCTCGGCATTGATGTCATTCGTGTTGATAGCCTGGAACCGCCGGATGTCTTTGAGGAAACCGGGGTGGATCCGAAATTGGGACGTGAGCGCCTAATTGAGACTTGGAAGGTGTGTTGCCGGATGGCGGCGGATCGAGGCATGGAAATTGTTTGGGAATTCGAGCCTGGCTTTGCTTTTAACAAACCGTCAGAGATTGTCTCCATTGTTGACGAGATGCGGGACTCCGGCCATTCAAATTTCAGTATTCTGTACGACACTTGCCATGCCCACATGTGTGCGGCCATTGGGGCTCGGCATCCGGGAGAGAAGGAGCTCCTAGGCGGGGGGAGCATGGAACTTCTGGAATTGCTCCGAAACAAGATTGGACATATTCACCTTATCGATTCGGACGGCACGCTCCATGACGAGGAAACCTCGACTCATAATCCTTTTGGAAAGGGTTGCCTAGATTTCGACACACTGATTCCTGGAATCCTTCGGTGCGGGTGTACCTCCGAATGGTGGACGATTGATCTGTGCTTTTGGCCTAACGCCTGGGACGTTACAGAGGAGTCTATCCATTTCCTAAATACCATGCGTGATAAATATTGTGGTTGAATCAAAAGACAGGCTTCCTAGGATCCAGCCTATTTTCCCTTGGTGGTGCCCGCTTCCAAGAACAATACAAGACTTGCCAAGTCTCTTTTTGTCATAGAATCTAATAGGCCTTCGGGCATAAGGGATTCAGTTGAAGGTTGTCTCCCCTTGATTTCGTTTTTAGGTAGGTCGCGGACCTCACCGGAAGCAGTGATCAGGGTTAAAGTCGAGTCGTTCTCCCCCGCCAACATACCTGTTATTTTAGCGCCATCCAGCATTTGGAGACTCAATGCTGTGTATTGATCGGAGATCACCCTGGAAGGGAACATCATCGATTCCAATATTTCGCGACGACGAAAACGACTGACAACTGTGGAAAGATCAGGCCCACCACCGCGACCCTCAGTGCCAAAGACATGACAGTTGACACATTTTGAAAGATAAAATACCTTACGCCCGCGTTCCACACTGCCACGCTCATAACTCATGGGGTCATATTCAAGAAAGTTGCTAAGTTCTTCAAAACTTATATTTGCTAGTCGGCTGCCAGGTTTCTCTATTTTGTTGGGGTCGTAGTCCTCGTCTTTCTCCAGATAGGCGGTTAGTAGGGATGTCCGAGTGTCGAGAAACCTCTCTCTCATATGCCAAGCCTGCTGTAACTCTGAGGGTGTGAGAAGGTCAAGGGTGGAATCCCAAAGATTTTCAAGAAATCCTTCCATGCTGGCCGCTCCCCGAAAATCCCAGGCGCGTTGGAACCAGTCCAGGAGGCGCAGTCGTTCGGCGGCACTCCATCCCGTCGACACCGTCCTTAGGCAGTAGACGATATGTATCTGGTCCTCTTGGGAGAGGTTCTGTTCTAGGTAGGCGAGGCCTTTCGTAGTTATTCCTCGGATTTCGAGGAAGGATAGTAAAATCAATAGCTCCCGGTTAACTCTCAAATCAGAGTGAGGAAACTGAAGAAGTAGATGTTTGCCTATATCGTAGGCTGTTTGTCCTCCGGCTCGATCACGCGGATCCCTAATTAACCCTAGTTGTAAAAGGCGAAGATAGTCTAGTAGGTGGTCAGTATTTAGTCTTTCGAGTCGGATTTTCTCTAATTGACTGAAGAGAATCTCTGCCTGATGAGGACTTTTCATTTCCTGGGCATACGCCAGGAGGCTTTCGAGGGCTAAACGGGGATTTTTATTTAGCTTATTGACCAGGCGTTTTTGCCAGTTGTGGGGGGGGATTCTGCGCAGGACTTGCCTGCAGCTAAATCGGACGAATCGGTCTGTATTTTGGAGGCAAATTCTGAGGCCAGCTATCAGATTAGATTCGTTTTTCAGTGAGATATCGGGGGGTAGTCCCGCTCTTACGAGAGATTCAGCGGCACGACGTATTACGATTGGTTCCGGGTCAATCAGTGCCTCTATTAGGAGCGTGGAAACGTCACGCGAGGAAAACGTGCCCAAAAGGAAAACGGCAGCAGCCCTGATCTGGGGGGGGGCATTTTTCACGAGATCGGCTAGGAAGTTTCGATCTGGTTGTGGCCCGTGAATCTGAAGGATCTCTAGAGCCAGCAACCGAGTTTCTAAGGATCTTTGGGGGTCCTGGATGGCTTCCTGAAGCAAGGTCTCCCATTCTACACCTAGCATCTCTTTGGAATTTCTTATCTGAAAACGCCCCCAGGCAGATCGAGGCATTGGCTGGTTGAGGATCTTCTCCAGTTTTTCGTTTTCTGAAAAGGGGACTCCATCGAAGAGTACTCGATAAATTCCTCCGGTAGTACTTCGCCCACCCGTGGAGAAATAGAGAAACCCATCCGGTCCTACATCTAGATCCGTAATGTTGAGAGGTTCGCCATGGACGAAATCGACAGTCTGACCGGTCACACTAGCACCTTCAGGACGCGGGAACATTACTCTTATACGACCGCGGGACCAGTCACCCATGAAAAGTGCTCCCCTGTATTTCTCAGGGTAAACATGGTGCTGATAGAAGGCGACCCCGACTGGAGAACCTCGTCCGCTCTCGTCGACACTGGGAAGAGTATCCATATAATAGGAGGGGAATTTACTAGATCCAGTTCTCCAGCCATAGTCCCCTCCGGGAATCACGTGTAGGACCCGGGTTTCCCTGTACCAAGGCAGGCCTAAATCCCATTCCATGTCTGATTCAAAAGTGAGGATTTCTCCCGAACTATCAATGGCGAAGTCGAAAGGATTTCGAAATCCTCCAGCAATCTGTTCCCAGTGACGTTTGGGGAAATTGAAACGATGTAATGTTCCTCCCGGCACCTGGATATGAGTCGCATGACCTCTTGGATCTAGGTAGCGTGGGAGTAGATGATCTTCCCAGAGTCCTCGAGAGGCCGAAAGTGGGTCCAGATAAGTGTCAGGTGAAGAGTGATTTCCGAAAAGAATGTAGAGGAACCCATCTGGCCCCAACTCGATTTCATGTGGCCCGTGTTCGGCGATCTCTCCTACCGAAGGGGTGATCAATTCGATGGAATCACTTTGATCATCTCCGTTGGTATCCTTGAGCAAGTAGAGTCCTGTACCTCCAGGACCGTTGGCATGTACGAGCAGCTCGCCAGGGCCTAAAAATTCCATCCCGTGAGCTGTTTTGATCTGATTCGAAAAAATGGTCTTTTTTTCGTAGGTACCATCTTTATTACTGTCCTCTAATAGTAGGATGCCTCCATCTTGAACGGCGATAGCTGGGCGACCTTTGTGGTCGAAGGTCAGGTTTACAACCGATCCGACCTGTTTGTCGCTGGCCACCTGTTCGACTCGGAAGCCCTTAGGTGTCACAAAACGGCCGACTATATCTTGCAGCCTTTCCCGACGAATCAAGTCAAGCTCAGGCATTAATTGATGGTTTTTTCGATATTCACTTTCCGCAGAATCTGGGACATCGTTCCGTTGGCAGGCACTGTAGGACGCCATTCCTAGGATGACCAAGGCTACCGAAAATACCCGTGGTATTAGGACCCTTCCCCTAGATCCTTGTTGCAATGGTTTCTTTTTTGTTAGGCAAGTCGACGAATCATCGCACCCTTCAATCTTAGAGTGAGTAACCGAATGCAGTATCTGAGTCTCCAACATAGACTTGCCGATTTCTGGAATTGGTGTGGTATTTAAATCCACTCAGGTGTTGGGGTGATTTCGGGACTCGGTACACCTCCGGCATTTGGACGTTCAGTATTTTGGAGTCTGTGAAGGACTCGTAGATGCAGGTCCTGATCACACTTCAATTGGCATGAGAGGCGAATTCCTTCCAAGCTTTGTTCGGCGAGCTTATCACGTTCAGCCACTGTCATTGCGGTGGGCTCTTCTCCCAGAAATTCAACTCGGCATGTCGTGCATCTCGCGTAACCCCCGCATGCGTGCATGACATCGACTCCCGATTCTTCGATGGCCAGAACCAGTTTTTTCCCTTCATCCACATCAAAACAACCTACGCCCTCGATTTTTAATTGTGGCATCGTTCACTCCTCCTTGTGGCAAATTATTTTATCGGTTTGCGGAGGTTGCATTGTGCATGATTCCGGTCTTTTCCACAAAGAGAAGATGCAGGATTTACCCTTTGAAGAGTGTTTCTTTAGTCATCCGTGGGAGGTTAATCATTTGAGTGGTATTTTCAATTTAAAAGGGTTTTTTCTATCAGGTTGCCTAGAAGTTTAATAGGGATCGATGTCTGCTTGAATAGCCGGATAGGATGAAATTTATTAACATGAGGTTATTCCTAATAAGATTAGTGGTATTGGCTTGTTATGGCCGGCAGTTAAACTGTGCACGGATACATTGAATGTCAACTACGAAGCAGGACTATTTTTCAGTATTTTCAGATTACCTGAAGAAGAATGGTCTGAAAATGACCCGTCAGAGGAGGCTGATTCTAGAGACATTCTTAGGAGTTGAGGGTCATCTAAGTGCTGATGAACTTTACGAAGTGGTTTGCAAAAAAGACCCTCGGATCGGCTTCACAACAATTTTTCGAACACTGAAAGCTATGACGGAATGCGGTCTCGCGCGCGAGACCGATCTGAATGATGGCCGTACTCGCTTTGAACGTTTGTATCGGACACCCAGACATCACCATATAGTCTGTCAAGAATGCAGCAAGACCATTGAGTTCTATAGCCCTGAGCTTGAGGAAATGCAGGCAAAGATTGCCTCTGAATATGGTCTGCAGCCAGTTCAACAGCGTCTTCAGATTCTCGGAGTGTGTAAGGAGTGTCAGGAGAAAACGAATCCAACAATTCAATTCTTCGACAATGATCAGATTTTTGCCCGCGATGCTCTGAAAATTGCAATGGCCACCGAAAAAAGGGGGATTGCTTTCTACCGAGCAGGAGCAGAGTCGTCCTCGAACCTTCCTTCTACCCAGGAGGCTTTTCTTGCAATGCTCGCTGAGGAGGAGCGCCATTTGAAGGGACTGCTTGAGGAGTGGGATCGGCTAATTGAGGGGAATCCAGGAATTGTGGATGCACCGGTTTTTCTACATTTTGATTTTGAAAGATTGCAAGAAATTTTCCCGCCCGCTTCCAAGATATCTGAGGGACTACTTGGGGATATGACCGAGATTCAGGCCCTCAGGTTAGCCATGGAGATGGAGCTAGAAGCCTACGAGTTTTTCACTGAATATGCAGAACGTTTTGCAGACACTCAAGGACGAGATGTATTTGCAAAATTTGCAGCCGAAGAACACGAACACTACACGATGATTAAGAGTGAGTTGGATAGGGTTTCGAAAAAAAAGGATAGCTAACAGGCCAACCGATAGGCACTCTCCATAAGCGCTGGAATACAATTGAGGGACATGCGGATCGTAGCCGACCAAAGAATCATAGGAGTGAAAGAAGCGTTTTCTTCTCTGGGGCAGGTACAGCTTCTCTCGCCTGCGGATCTCGCAAGTACCCAGTTTCTTGGGAAAGTCGATACTTTGTTGCTGCGGTCTGATCTGGACATCGACGCTGCACTCTTGAGGAAATGTCAGCCTTCCTTTGTTGGAAGTCCTTCTACTGGTATTGACCATGTAGATTTTGACTTACTCGAAGAGAAGGGGATCGGATTTGCTCATGCTCCAGGAGCCAATGCAGATTCGGTTCGGGATTACATTGTAGCTGTACTTTTACACGTGTCTAGGATGGAAGATCGGTCTTTAGGAGGTAAGACCCTTGGGATAGTCGGGGTCGGTGATATAGGGTCAAGGGTGTCAGTTGCTGCAGCTGCCATGGGTATGCGGATACTTATGAATGATCCCCCCAGAGCGGAAAGGGACTCTGGGTTCAACCACCTCTCTCTCCAGCAGGTGGTGCAGGAATCCGATATTCTGACTTTGCATGTGCCGCTAGTCCAGGAAGGCGCCTACCCTACTCTACATCTCTTCGGGGTAGATCTCCTGAGCCAAATGAAGGAGGGCTCTTTACTTATCAATGCTTCCCGCGGTCCGGTGGTCGAGACCCAGGCTCTTAAATCCGAGCTCAAAAGTGGAAGAATCAGAGCGGCCTTGGATGTCTGGGAGCGAGAGCCCGAGATAGACTGGGAGTTGTTGGGTCTGGTCGATTTTGGAACTCCACATGTGGCAGGGCAAGCGGTTGACGGTAAGCTGATATCCACCGAGATGATTTACGACGCTTGCTGTCATCACTTTGGGATTATTCCGACCTGGAAGGCTGATTCTCTTCTGACGCAGACCAGAATTGAGGGGTCTCGCTCAGGTTCGATCGAGGAGAGGATTGGGTCGGTAGTGAGCTTAGTCTACGATGTGGAATCCGACTATCAAGATCTGAAAGCCGCACTTCAGATACCACTAGAGCAGCGATCAGCTGTTTTTAGAACAATCCGTGAAGATTACCTGGAACGCCGAGAATTCGTTTCTCATACGATCGTGGTAGAGCAACCCTGTGCTTTTTCTGAAGTCTGTGCCGGGCTGGGATTTCAACTAGATTTTCGCCCTCCAGAAAGAAATTAACAGAAGGGGGAAAGCCAGGCATTATAGCTCGGCGAGACCTGTGTAGTCGCCATTCATGCGCCAACATGGCCACACGCAACTACCTGTTATTTTTAGTCTAGACTAAAAATAATTTTGTCTGTTCGGAAAAATACCAGATAATAACTTAGATTTCAGCGCAACCAATTGAGGGTTTCCCCTGAGGTATGTATCTGAATGGTTCCCTTTAATCAGTGTCGGCGGCGATCTATGCAAGGGTCAAAATAGCTTTTTCGAGTACCAAAATGATGACTGGGGAAACGAGAATGAGTAATTTGAGACATTTATGGTTGGTCGCTCTGGTAGTTTTGGTGTTGGCAGGATTGGTGATAGAGGCCTCGGGAGATCAAATTTCCCTTAGTGGGAACGTGTCTCGTCTGGAATATCGGCAAAGCAGACGTGCCTATCAGAGTCGCGTTGTGCAGGCCGAGGGAGAGGCAGCTCTGGGAAATGATGTTTGGAAAATTGAAGGCCGGATTAAATCGAAATTCGCCGATGAAGAAAGTGGATGGAGATCATTTGAGATACAAGCCTTACTGGCAAAAGCTATCTCCGAGTCATGGACTGTTTATGGTGGGGTTCGCCAAGATGTAGATCCTGCCCCAACTTGGACTTCTGCCGTTGGAGGGTTGAGTGGGCAGTTCTTAGACGCTATTCAAATGGACCTCGGACTGTTTGTATTTGAGACAGGTGGTGTGACGGCACGTGTGGAAGCCGCAGTAGATTCCGAAATTACACCACGGATTTTTTTGCAGCCTGCCCTTGATATTGACGTTGCTATTTTGGGGTCCGAAGATAGCGGCACCGAAACTGGAATAATTGTGACAGACATAGGGTTGCGTCTGATTTATAAGGTGACTCCTCTTATTTCTTCCTACGCAGGAGTTGCCTTCGAAAGAAATTGGGGCGATACACGGCGAAATGCCGAGATCCTTGGTCAAGAGCTTGAGAATATTTACTTCCTGCTCGGGCTGCAACTGTCTTACTAATTGCATAGACTGAGATGTCAGAGTTCTCGAGAGTAGGTCTGACTCTACGGCGCGTTTCTGGGGGAGTTGGAATATTGGATTCATGCCTTCTCTGTTATAAATATTAGGCCCGGGAAAAATATTGGCAGCGAAGAGAAGAGAAATAAGATGTTTTTCATTATCGGTTTATTTGCCTTGTTAAGTGGGCCTTCCGCCACAGCTGCAGACTGGCCGCAGTGGAGAGGACCGAGTCAGAACGGAATGAGCCCTGACAAAAATCTCCCCCTCAAGTGGAGTCCAACAGACAATGTGATTTGGAAGCTGAAGATGAAGTCCTGGAGCGGTTCCACTCCTATTATTTGGGGTGATTATATTTTTCTTAATATGGCCAATGCTGGTGAACGAGTCGTGCGTGTGAGAGGTCGGCAAAAAGGAGGCCAATCTCACCGGAGAATGGTAACAGAGGAAGACACTTCATTGGCGTTTTGGTGCGTGAACCGGAACACTGGAGAAATCCTTTGGACTAGAGGGATGGGGGACGGTAACAGGCAGTTGCGAAAGCAGAACATGTCTTCTCCATCACCGGTCACTGACGGGAATTATGTTTGGGCGATGACGGGAACTGGAATTCTCAAGGGGTTTGATTTCTCTGGAAATGAGATCTGGTCGCGTGACTTGCAGCAAGATTACGGTATCTTTGGTCTGAACTGGGGATATGCTTCGTCACCTGTACTCTACCAAGACAGTCTTTATTTGCAGGTCCTGCATGGAATGAAGACCGATGATCCTTCATACATATTGGCCATTGAGAAGGATACGGGCCGAACACTCTGGCGGGTAGAACGTCTTACCGACGCTTTGGGCGAATCACCTGATTCTTATACTACACCTGTGATCCTTAACTATGGAGACAGCACCGAACTTGTGATCAGTGGGGGAGACTATGTCACAGGCCACGATTTGAAGACTGGTGAGGAATTATGGCGAGCCGGAAACCTTAACCCAACCAAGGCTAGCCATTATCGGATTGTCGCATCACCTCTAGTCAGTGATGGCCTCATCTATGTGCCCTCGCGAAAGAATCCTCTCCAGGCATTTAGAGTGGGAGGACGTGGGAATATAACTGAATCGCACCTGGTATGGTCAACGACCAAAGGTCCAGACGTGCCGACGCCTGTCAGTGATGGGAAATACCTCTACATATTGGGTGATCGAGGAGTTATGTCTTGCCTAGATGCTCGTACGGGTGCCGAGATCTGGGCGGAAAAACGTGTGAAACCAGGCATATACAGTGCATCACCTGTTTTAGCAGACGGCAAATTGTACGTCACGAGTGAAGATGGTACAACAACAGTTATCAGGTCAGGCTCTAAGTTTGAGATTCTGGCTGAGAATGATCTGGAGAGCTATACACTCTCGACACCTGCCATTTCGGATGGTCAGATCTTCATCAGGACGGAGGACCATCTCTACTGTATAGGTGAGCGTGCTTCCATTGGAGACTAATCAGGGGAAAGCACAGACAGGTTGCCCCCATGTTACAACTGTTTTAAGCTTTCTGTTATATGCCCGGGTGGCGGAACTGGTAGACGCACAGGACTTAAAATCCTGAGGGGGTAACCCCGTGTGGGTTCGATTCCCACCCCGGGCAAACCCGCTATAACTCAGAATCAGAAGGAAAGTTTTGGGGTTTGATCCAGGCAAATATTTAGGACTGCTAGCTCCACATAATTGATTCTACGAACCTGATTTTAGAAACGAGCAGATTTGAAAGGAGCTCTAATGAAATCGCCCCAATCATTGATACTGGGACTTTTCCTCCTGTCCCTTTCCAACCTCGCAGCACAACCGCGATGGCATAGTGACCGACCCTTCTGGCGTCCGGTGGTCATGGGCAAGGAGGCGATGGTCGCTGCTGAACATCCACTGGAAGCGATGGCAGCAATGCATATAATGCAGCAGGGTGGTAACGCCATCGACGCAGCAGTGGCAGTTTTTTATATGACCTCAGTTGTGGAGCAACACCAAGCTGTGGGGTTGGGGGCGACGGCTTTCTACTGGCTTACATCGCCAAGGAAGACAGGGTTATTTTCATAAATGGAACTGGTCCAGCGCCTAAACTTGCCACACGAGAGTTTTATAGGAAACACGGCGGGATTCCCAATTCAGGCCCATTATCGACTGCTGTGCCAGGAGCACTACGAGGATTTGATCTGGCTTTGAAGCGTTATGGCACACTTGACTACAGGACGATTCTCCAGCCGGCAATCGAAGCAGCAGCTACGGGACACCCGTTAACATTCTGGGCAGCCTCGCAGCATGGCGTGAATCTTGACAGGATCCGGCCCTACGATTCTTCGGTAAAGATCCTCACTGACAACGGTAGGGCGCCGAAACCGGGGTGGATGTTTTACCAACAAGATCTTGCAGAGACCCTGAAGACAATAGCTGAGGAGGGGGGGGATGCTTTTTATTCCGGTAGTCTTGCTCACCTTAGTGCAGACTTCTACAAAAACAAGGGGGGTCTTCTGAGTTATAAGGATCTCTCTTCTTACCAAGCCGAGGAGTCGGAACCAATTATGACGACCTATAAAGGCCTGGATGTCTACCAAAGTGCACCGAACTCGCAGGGTATCGTTATGCTTATAGCTTTGAACATCCTAGAAGGGTTTGAATTGGCCAAGTTAGAGCATAACTCTGCCCAGTACATTCATCTAATTGTTGAGGTGATGAAGCTCGCTTTTGCTGACCGAAATGCCTACATCGGAGATCCTCGTTTCGTCCAGGACATGCCAATTAAAGGGCTACTCTCAAAAAAGTATGCTGCGAAGCGCCGTGCCCTTATAAGGTTTGACAAAGCGATGAGCCCCAAGGCACCTCCGGGAGATCCTGAAAGGATAGAAGGCATATTAGAAGGACATCGCGTCGAATACGAAACCAAACCTATACCCCTCAGAAGGAATGTGAAAAAGAAGGGGACGGGTGAGACGTCTTCTTTTTCAATAGCAGATCGGTTTGGAAACCTTATCTCGGTTACTCACAGTGTTAACTTTGGGTTTGGTAGTGGCATGATCGTCGAAGGTGGTGGTTATGTTCTCAACAATCGAATGCTCAACTTTAGTCTTGAGGAAAACGATGTGAATGTTCTAGTCCCAGGTAAACGTCCCCGTCACACCGTGAACCCGGCCCTTGCAATGAAGAACGGTAGACCTTACCTAGCCTGGAATACACCCGGGGGCGACAATCAACCCCAGGCGATGTTACAAGCTTTTCTAAATATCGTCGTCTTTGGGATGAATGTCCAGCAGGCAGTCGAAGCTCCGACCGTCACGAGTACAGCTTTCGCTGCCTCTACATATCCTCAGGAAGTAGCAGGGCAGTTGACCCTGCCGCGAATACTTGCTGAGAATATTGGTAGTGACTTGTCCAGAAGGGGGCACCGCATCAACGTCGTCGAGTTGCAGCAACCCTATATGCAAACCCTGTCTGGAGCAGGCGGAGTCAAGATGATTATGATCGACCCTGACAACGGGGTAATGATGGGCGGTGTAAGCCCTGCAAAAAACAACTATGTTGTTGGGCTGTAGGAAATAATCCCCTCACGGCCTAGAAAGAAGATCCAGGTAGCACGAGAGGGGGAAACTACCCCCGCCTGGTTACAGGCGGGGGTGCTACTACATACAATATAGTTGTATGCTTTTTTCTGTTAGTAGGCAGAACCGCTGCTGCTAGGAGGTACAACACCTAAGCCGATCCTTGAGAGCCATCACAAAATTGGCTACCGCTGTTCCAGCGAGAACAGCAGCAACGTTATCTATGATGCTATTAATGTGTCCCCCGATTTGTGGGATCACATCTAGGCTGTCTGCAAGGTGCGGCAACCCGAGCGCGGCAACAAGAATGACCATTCTTTGGACGGGATCACCTTCCGGATTCATGAATCCGGCCAATAGACCAAGAGCCAATAAAATAAGTGCCCAGTACTCTAGCGCTACGAATACCGCAAGGACGGCAGCAGCTACTGAAGCAAATGTTAAAACTCTTTCTGCATTCATTGTTTATCCCCCAGGAAAAGAGAAAATAGGTTTACACACAAGCGAATGTGTCACTATTGATAGAATCATAAACTGACAGTAAATGTCTAATGGCATAAGTATTCCGTTGGTCGATTAGGGTTCTGAGAGAGGTGGAATTCAGAAGATTTCGGCAATAATTCTCTTTGTAATAACAAGTGGTTGACAGCATTTTTACTAGATTTTCTGCCGTCGATGCAGCCAACCAAAATAATTTTCACAAGATCCTTACTTCTTTAGTTTTGGTAATTGAGATTTCTTATCCGAGTAGAGGAAACCACCATGGACGTTAGTACATCTAAAAGGCATCTGACCGAGGTGTCGAGTTTCTTGAGGAGAATTTAAAAGGTATGTTTTCTGGGAATTACCCCGATCTTGTTAAACGGTTATACCGTTTGATCCATGTTGGTGTTCTAGTCTGGCTGTTAGCGATATGTTCCTGTGGAATCTCAAGCACACAGGTCGATTTACTGGATCTCGTTCTCCAAGGAGGACGAGTGATGGATCCAGAGACAGGGCTGGATGCTGTGAGGAATGTCGGAATTCTTGGCGGGAAAATCATCATCGTCACAGAAGAATCGATCGAAGGTCGGGAGGTGATAGATGTGACAGGGTTGGTTGTTGCTCCTGGATTTATAGATCTGCACGCACATGGGCAGGATCCAATCAGTAACAGGTTGCAAGCAGCAGATGGAGTGACTACGGCTCTAGAATTGGAAGTTGGAGTATTCCCTGTTGAGAAATGGCTGAAATCCCGGCAGGGGAAAGCGTTGCTTCACTATGGGGCAACGGTCGGCCACACCTCGGCCAGAATAAAAACCATGAGTGGGTTGGATGTGCCTCATTGGCCAATGCTGGCACCTGGCGATTCTACCTTGGCCGAAAATAAAGACTATGCTGAAAAGCAAGCAACCCCAAAACAGTTGGCGGAAATTAACGAGATGCTGATGGATGGTCTCAAGGAAGGAGCTCTTGGTCTTGGTCTAGGAATCAGCTATACGCCAGCCTCCACCAGGGAGGAACTGGTTGGTCTTTTTCAACTCGCGTCTGATAGAGACATGCCAATTTTTATTCACCTTAGGGATCAGAATACCGGAGGGATCTTGGGGGCTTTCCAGGAGGCTATTGCTAATGCTGCTAGCACTGGGGCTGCAGTTCAGATAGTACATCTCAATAGCACCGCGAAGCAGCTAGCCCGTGAGGCCTTGAATCTGATCCGTGGGGCACGAGAACACGGAGTCGACATTACCACGGAGGCCTATCCATACACGGCTAGCTCGACCTTCATCGAGACTGCGCAGTTTGATCTTTGGGAAAATCTGCCTGAGAAAGAGTATCAGCGTTTGCAGTGGCCTTCCACCGGCGAACGGCTAACATCTAAGACATTTAAAAAGTACCGAAAGCAAGGGGGCTTTGTAATTATTCATGGCCGATCAGAGGAAACCAACCAGTGGATAGTGTCCCAACCAGATGTCATTGTGGCCAGTGACGGTATCCCTTTTCGTTACGGGCCCGCACACCCCAGAGGAGCCGGTACTTTTTCGCGCGTTCTTGGACACTATGTACGTGAGAAAAAGGCGTTGTCTTTGATGGATGGTCTTAGGAAATGTACTCTCCTCCCGGCCCTCAGAATGCAGTCTTCATCTATCCTCTTTAGAAACAAGGGGCGTCTGCAAGAAGGGAAAGATGCCGATATCACGGTGTTCGATCCAGACAGTATTCTAGACCTAGGGACTTATGAAAAGGGTGACCAGCCTTCGCGCGGGATCTTGCATGTTTTAGTAATGGGGACTTTTGTCTTGCGGGACGGAGCAATCGTTGAGAATGTATTCCCAGGAAAGGCATTGAAGGGCAAGTTACTGGCTATCAAATGAATTGGCGAAAGTAGCTGTGTGGAATAGCCGGAGACGGGTTTCGATATTCGCTATACTTGACCTGCAAGGAGAAATAATCCTCGAGGAGATTAGACCTAGTAAAGTGTACTTGTCCCTCTTGGGTTCGGAAGAAAGGGCCGTTAACTGAGGTCGCCCTTTTGTTGTACTGTCGCACCAGATTTTAGGGTACTTGGCCGATCCACTTATCCCTCCGTTTTCTACGATCGTCAACACCTGACAGGAATTCCAAAGAAAGTCGATTGAACTCTTCGGGAGCCTCCAGCATTGGTAAATGATCCGTTCCCGGAATGATATGGTGTCTGGTATTCGGCCAAAGCTCGCTAGCCTCTTTGGAGCCTTCTGAGAAGAGTGGATCGGTCAGCTCTCCTACCAACAAAAGGATCGGATGGTACATCTTCGTCATATCTGGAAAGTCACGATTGTTCCAAGGGCCGATGTCTAGCGGTGATGTGATGTCAGATCTTTGCGGAGTGAGGTAGATACGAGGGCTGTACTGATCAACCATGCGATCGAGAATTTCTCGGACATGCGGCATAGACCTGGCCACCCTCAGTCCAGGTAAGTGCTTGCGAGCTTCTCGCCTTACGAGGACCTCTTTCAGGGAAGGGATCGGTTCCGTTAGGCGCCGTTGTATTATGTGATCCCAAAGGGGCGGCAGTTTCACGAGAGGTGTCATTGCATCTGCAAAGATGATACTTCGTACTTTTCCTGGGTATTTTTTGAGAAAAATGAGGATGATCATTCCACTCCGAGAGTGCACGACGAAATGCGATTCCTGGATACCCAGGAAATTCATCAGTTGATTCAAATCCTCGGCATGGGCACGAGGTGAATAACTGTAAACTGGTGCTTCCGAGGAGCCGTTTCCTCGGCGATCATAGCTGATAAAAAGGTAATTCTTGCTAAAGGCCTCCATCTGAAGAGCCCATTGTTCATGCGAGCCGGGTTCTCCATGAAGAAAGATTACCGGGAACCCGGCTCCTTCCATTCGGTAGGCGAGTTCAACTCCATTAACCCGTGCAAACTCGAGGTGCTCGGTGTCTCCAGCGGGCCCTCGATACTGCTCACTGTCTTGTGCAGAAATAAAGTAGATTATAGTAAAGGCAAGTGAAAGACAGATGATCATTCTTACACGTATGTTTTTGCTGATAGACATCCCTAAACCTCCTCAGTAAAATGAAGCTTAGCATGGCCAGGGGATTGCATGTATTTGATAACCTTCGGCAAGGGATGACAGTAAAGATGTCAATTATGCGTGTTCGATGATAAACTGCCCCAGTCCTTCGCTAGGGATTTGCTTGGAACCGGTGGAGGCGATACTTAGGCTCGGCAGCTCGGCGATATCCTGGCAGGAGCCCTTGCAGATCACAACATACGAGTAGGAAACCCTATTGCAGGTTCATCTGGTAAATCCAAGTAATCTCTCATTCGGTGTAGGCGTCATCACGCCTCGTTGGCTTTACGTGTTAGCCGCTGCCACTCCCCGAGAATACGGGGACCCCTTGATCGTCGACGAAGCTCTGGAACAGTTCGACCCAGAGAAGATTCAGCCGGGCGATATCGTGGGTATCGGTATTCACACCGCCAACGCTCTGAGAGGATACGACATTGGCAAGACTGCCCGAGAGCGTGGAGCCAAGGTTGTTTTCGGCGGAGTTCATGCCAGTCTTTATCCAGATGAAGCACAAAAATTAGGGGCTGCCCATGCGGTTGTGAAGGGTGACGGTGACATAATCTGGGCGCAGGTTCTAGCTGATCATCAATCTGGCAATATACTTCCAATTTACGAGGGGGGGCGCATTGAGGGAAGTGATTTTGCAAAGGCGAGATGGGACCTACTGGAGAGTTCAAAATATATGTGGGCGTCTGTCCAGACAGTTCGCGGGTGTCCTAAACACTGTTCGTTCTGTTCCGTCTGGCGCACTGATGGACAAAAGCCTAGGCAAAGTAATGTCGATGGGATTATCCAAGAAATTCGAGAATTACGCAGTAAGGGGTTCAGGTTCGTCGCGTTGGCTGATGACAATTTTTACCCGGTAACTCTTCGTGATTTAGAAGTAGCGAAACGGGGTGGAAATCAAGAGAATATTGAAAATTTACAAAGCATTCGGGACGAACGTTTTGAGCTCATGGCCCGATTAGAAACTGATGTTCCAAAAGACATGATTTTCTTTACCCAGATTACAATGGAAGCGGCCGAGGACACCAAATTTCTCGATGCTATGTGTAAGGCTAAGATTAGGGGAGCATTGGTAGGAATTGAATCGGTAACTCCAGAAGGGCTCAAAGCCATCTATAAGGGTTTCAATCTTACTGGTGAGGGTCTGGTCGACAGACTCCGTACCTTCCGAGAGCATGGTGTTTTTATATTAGGCTCGTTCATTTTTGGACTCCCCACTGATAATCCTGAGACATTTGACGCAACCGCGAAGTTAGCCGGAAGGGCAGAGCTAGCCTTCGCACAGTTCATGAGCCTTTCTGTTTTTCCAGGGACAGTGGATTTCCAGAAGTGGGAAAAGAGGGTTGGAGACAGCGAAGAGCCTCTGCAGGGTTTCCCGAGTACCCGCTATTGGCTTCAGGAGAACCGTCTCCGAAAGGCCGATGTGGACCACCCCACCATGTCTAAAGAAGAGATTCTGATGCGAACACAAGAGGTATGGAACGAATTTTACAGCATACCCAACATATGGAAGAGATCTCGTGTTACCACCAAACTTCGCTGGAGAATTTCTTTCCTACTGGTATCGAAGCTATACCGCCAAATGTATGCCAACACGGGCCTTTCCACTGACAGTGCTCGTGTCAACCGAGCGGCCACCTGGGCCCGACTGATTGCAAAGCCCTGCACTCGGCTTTTTAAGGGTGCGCCAATGCCCGAATTACAGGCCGATCAGGGCTAGTCTTCTTTGTCCCCAAGATAGATTTTCTGGACGGCTCTACTTTTCAGGAGACGACTTCCTGTATCGGTAAGAGCAATCTCTCCCAGTTCTATCACATATCCACGATCCGCGATCCCGAGCGCGAGGGAAGCATTTTGTTCAACGAGTAGAATCGTGCACCCAGTTGCTGCA
>Ga0114996_10002148_pt1 | contig 25705 bp, 27 predicted proteins | sample ArcticOcean_MG_C_4_FD_87039 | JGI IMG/M metagenome (GOLD analysis project Ga0114996, IMG submission 87039) | Marine microbial communities from western Arctic Ocean - ArcticOcean_MG_CB4_134 | ecosystem: Environmental > Aquatic > Marine > Oceanic | place: Arctic Ocean: Canada Basin | collected... | reverse complement strand
ACAATCACATCAGACCACACAGCTCGCTTGGCTATCTTCCACCCGCACCCGAAGTAACCATTAAACCACCAATCGCGGCCGCATCCTAACTCTGGGTGTGGATACATAGGTGGGGGCAGGTCATGCCTGGGTCTTCGTACAGGCCTCCTACGCCTTCGCCACCGGCGCCCTGCCTGCGCAGTAGCGTCACAAAAAACGGGAGAGCTCCAACAAGAGCTCTCCCGTTCGTCATTGATCACCTCGCATCACGCCTCTACCCCGTACCCTGCTACCCGCCTCTTAACCACCTGCCTCTTCAAACAACGACGCCCGCCCGTGAGAGTACGGCGGCTCGAAAAGCAGCTTCTGCCGTTCGGTCAGGGAGACGCCTTCCGGCGGCTGGATGTACTTGTTCGCCCACGACTGCTGCGCCGGACTGTACTTGAACAACAGCGAACGCCGTTCGTGGTCCGCCGTCCAGGGCGCGGTTCCGTGCGTCAGGGCTTCTGTGAAAATCAGCACCGAACCTGCCGGCGCCTTCGGAACCGTCACCACTGGGAATTCGATGTGCCGCTCGTAGACTTCTCTCGGCGTCGCGAAATTGGCCTTGTGGCTCCCTGGAACACAGCAAAACCCGCCCTGCTCAGGACCGCAATCGGTCAGGCACCAGGCCACCACCGTCAGGCCGTTGTACATCCGGTCGTTTCGGAAATGGTAGTACTCCGGAGGATCGTAAGGTCGATTTCCGCCGTGAAGGCCCAGCCGCTCCGCGCCTTTCTGCATTCGGATCTGGTAGTAGTGATCCAGCCGGAACCCGTCACCCAGCATGAACTTCAGCAGGGGCATAGCGGCGTTGTGGTCCAGCAGATCCATGAAGGGCTGTCCCCAGGTCAGGAATCCTCCCGAATGCAGCTTGCCGGTATCGGCTTCCACACCGGGATGGTTCTCATCGATCAACCCGTTCAATTCGCCGCATTCCGCCTTTGAAAGCACGCTTTCCACGATTAGGAAGCCCTGCAGATCGAACAGGTACTTCTGGGTCTCGGTCATTTCAGGTGTTTCCGCCATATCTGCACTCCTCCGGAGCCCTTGGTTTTCGCATGTGTCATCTTCAGAACGGAATACGATATTGGAATCGCTTCGTCAAGCACAACCTGCTGGCTCCTGGCTGTTCTCTTCCGGATGATCTCAATGCCTGACCTGCTCACCAAACTGTGACAACATCGCGGCCGACTGGAGTCTTACCCAGCAGCAGGACGACCTCGGCATCACCATTCGGGAGCGATCGGGACACAGCGTGAAACCCTCGTTGCAGAAGTGGGCGAGCACTTCGGCAAGACTGGGCGGCCGATTCTTCTGCTGCGACGACACCCAGACCTCCGATATCGTCGTCGGTTCCATCGCCACCGGGAAGAACGCGCGTCTTCGCGTCGGAGTCCTCCTTCGGTGTCGCCCGACCTGAAATGGGTCGTCTTCCAACAGCGATTGTACCGGGCAGACTTAAATCCGCGCTGCACAGCTTCCCGAGGGACTGCTCGACAGCCTTCTAACGTGATAACCCACGGACCGGAGATAGAGGAAGAGGAAGGAAGGCGGGGTGCGGGTGATCTTCCGGACGAATGCCGGAAGTCGGGTCAACCGCGATGCCGCCTGAGACCCAGGTAGGCGCGCAGGTAACAGGCGCCGCCGATCGCGGAGACAGTTGCAGGCGCGTAGAACCAGTAGACCCCGCCGATAAGGCAAAAGATTGCAGCCACGACAAGAGCTAACAGAAGAAATGCGGGAATGCGCTTGAGCAGTTCCGGCGCACGACGCACGATCAGCAGATAGAGGCTACCGAAGGTCAGAAGCCCCAGGGAGTGGCTCCAGTTGAACCCCAGGTACGCGCTCCACATCATCATGCTCGGAGCGAGGGCAACCGGAGTAATCGCGAGTTGCTCGAGCAGTACCGGATTTGCGGGACCGAGAAAGGTGGGTCGTACCGCGTCGATGAGGGTTACCAGACCGTGGCACAACCCCATGCCGATGTAAATCAGGGATCCAAGGGTGGCGAAGCGCGAAACCGACGGATCCAGATGAACGTCGGCCTGGTCGTTGCGAGGCAGGGCCGAGGCCGTAGATGTCGATTGTGCCATGTCGCCTACTCGTCAGACGGGTCCATGCCCTCGGTTACCAACCGGACCATATCCTCTTCCAGCTGACGGATGCGTTTGGACATTGTTTCAAGAATCCGGTACGCCAGGGAAGGATCGTCGTGAATCCGGGCGAGGATGGTCTTCCGGTCAACCGTCAGAATCCGCGCGCCGCCCTCATCTGCACGGATGGTGGCGCGAACCACACCCGGATCGCGAACGCGCTCGAAAAGCGGCACCTCTCCAAAGAAGTCCCTTTCTTCCAGCGTCGTCAGATGGACTTCCCTTTCGGCTTCTTCCCGAACAACCATGCACCGCCCTTCCTGGATGACGTACATGCATTTGCCGTGATCGCCCTGCCTGATGATCGACTCCCCGGATTTGTAGGTTCTACCAATCGCTCCACGGTTCAAGGCATCTCCTCCAGGGTGCTACGTTGTTGGGACAGAGGCTTCCGCCACCGCATCGTCAGCGACCTGATACCGGCAATCGCGTGACGCACCGTGGCCACACACAGATGGCGCAGGAGTTGCAGAACAAAGAAAGGATGCATCCCCCGCAGCAGGATCTCGCGGTATGAGGCACTCCCCGTAAACGTATCCCAGAGGACGAGACTCATGCGCTGAACGGCGTCCTTACGCCGCTGCTCCCGTGAGACCATTCGGATAAGCATCCTCCGCCCTAGGCCGTGCTTCTGTATCTGGTGCGTAATAGCGAAGACCAGTTTCCCCAATCGGTTATCCGCGCCAATGGCCCTATAGCTCGGGAGGTAGTGCGCTTTGAATGCGTCAGCGGACACCCCCTTGAAAATGGCTGTTGATGCGGCGATTTTCGCGCTCCGATAGGCGGCGCCGATCCCGTCCTTGAAAAGTCTGGTGGCCCCGCAGTCGCCCACCAGCACCAGACGGTCTGCGTAGGGAACCGATGCCCCCTGGATATTGATCATCGGAGAACAGTGGCAGTACACCTCCGGCATCTCCCACCCGGGAGGGAGGCAGCGTTCGACTTCGGGTGAGGAGAGGAAGGTCTGCACGAGTTCCTTGTCGATCGACTCTCCGAGCAGGCAGACCGTAAGGAACTCGCCTTTAGGGATAATTGCGGCGAACTCCAGTTGCGGCAGATCCAGCAGGAACACGTGCATCGAATTTCCGGCGTACCGTTCGACGAATTCCTCCCCGAACGGTAGCTCGCAGATGTAGGTCTTGGTTGTCTGCGGGGGTTCGTAGCCGAATTCCAGCTGACTGAAAAGCTTCAGGGCGTTGGTGTTGACCCCGACCGCCCCAACTACGAGATCGTATGTCTGCGGGAGGCCCATCCGTGTTTTGACTTCCGGCCTCCCGTCCACCCAGGCGAGGTGGTCCACTCGCTCGGGGATGAGGTGCGCACCTTTCTCCAACGCAAGGCCCAAGAGGTAGCCGTCCAGGCTCTTCCACTTGGGTTCCACCACACCTCGCGGGCCGGCCCCACGATGGACGGCGGCAATCCGCTTCTCCTGGAGAGGCGTTTCGATTCGCACGCTCCCCAGATCCATGTGGAGGACATAGGAGTCGATCCCGCGCTGCACAACGGATGTCGGAAGGTTGATCCCATCCGTCGCTAGAAGCTGCACCAGCGTCTCCGACACGATGCCGCCGCAGTGGTTGCAGCCACTGGGGCCGGGACGGGTGTAGTTCCGAGGCTCGTAGATATCGACGTCGATATCCAGCCCGACCATGTCAGCCATGTCGAGCAGGAAGTAGCTCGTGAACGATCCGGCGGGGCCACCACCGATCACGGCGATGCGCCCTCCGTCCCGCAGTTGGAACGTGGCATCGCCATCGGTCTGTTCCGTCGCCAGGCTACCCAGATCGGCGTGACGGGGTTGTCTTAACATGGCTTCCTCCAAAAGAGCCGGGCATCCGCTGCCAGCAGAAGTATTAGCGTTGCGTATGGCATCGTAAACTGATCCTGTTAGGTAACATATCAAGGAGTGTGCCAGATGTAGGGCGAAGGTTGGTCCGAAATACCCGAACGCCCAATAGGTTGTTATTAAACGGGATCGCCTCAAGCACCACCCTCCGGAGCGATCGGCCAGGGCCGATCCATGCGACACTGCTGTCCCAACGCGAACATCACCCGTCACACTCACGTGAAACGTCCAATCGAGGTTACTTAAGGAGTACGGCTGGCATGCCTTTTGAGCCTGAATGTACAGAGATACATCACCAAGCCCTGTCGATCTTCCGCCGATCAGGTGCCACAACTCTTCCTGAACGCCCGTCTTCTCGCCGGCACGGCCAGGGAAGCGATGGGCGCCGGTGGAACATATGAACAGCCACGTCAGCCAGAGCGTTCCCACCTTCACATTCACGTGGTGCCGCCCCTGAAGAAAGACGGCCTTCGTCCTCTTCCAGCCTACGCGGAAAATACGACGGAGAGGAAGCGCATGCGCCGGGGTCAGAGAGCCGGTTCCTCAGGCGGTTCAACGCCGGGAGGATCGCTGACGTCCTGGCCCGTCATGTCTTGCCAGCGGGCAAGTCCTGGGGTAGCTTTCTCTGTCCGTTTACTTTCCGAACGTCATCTCAACAGGAGCAGATATATGTGCCGTTCCGCCACTATCCTTGCGATTGTGTGCGCCCTAACTCTGTCGTCGTCAACGGCGTATGCCGCGCACCATGAGAAGAAAGAAGCGAAGGCCGAGAAGAAGGAGATGAAGGAAATCAACGTCGGTGATAAGGCTCCCGTCTTCAAAGCCGTTACACAGGACGGTAAGAAATGGAAGTCGCAGGATTATGTCGGCAAGGGCCCAGTCGTCGTCTACTTCTACCCCGCTGCCATGACCGGCGGCTGCACGAAGCAGGCATGCAGCTATCGAGATATGAAGGACGCTCTCGTGAAAGAGGGCATCACCGTCGTAGGCGTCAGTGGCGACAATCCGGAAGGCCTCAAGCTCTTCCAAAGAGCCAACAACATCAACTTCGACCTCCTGGCCGATCCGGATGGAAAAGTGGCGAAGAAGTTTGGTGTGCCCATGCGCGACGGCGGGAGCATCACTCGAACCGTCGACGGCGAAGAACACACGCTGATTCGCGGCGTTACCTCCATGCGGTGGACGTTTGTCATCGACAAGGCCGGCAAAGTCATCTACAAGAATTCCAAAGTGAACGCCGAAGAAGACGCTGGCCAGGTCCTCGCTGTCGTAAACGACTCAAAGAAATCCGAATAGAAAGCAATTAGAGAAGCTCGTCCTGTTCATTCACTTTTCCCTATAGCCTCTTATGCCCTCCCACTTCGTCTTCATTACAGACAACCACCACCAGGTCGGTGCAAGCGCAGGTGAACCCGGCAAGGCACCACGCACACAGCGCATCCTTGAAGCCCTTGTACCTCAGGTAAATGCCCTGAGTCCGGATTTCGTCCTCCACGGAGGAGATGTCGTGGCAGGGCACGGCGGATGCGACGACAAGGGTGATCGGTACGAACGGGCAATCGAAGAGGCCGCCAGGATCCTGACGGGTCTCACTGCCCCACTCCATGTCATTCCCGGCAATCACGACCGCGACCCCGTCGATGGCTCATTTGCACGGTTTACCGAGCGAATTGAGTTTCCCGACGTCCTCGAAATTGTCGAGGTCGGACCCCGCCTCAGGGTCGCCCTGGCCAACGTTTATGAGAGCGAGCTTCCCGGAGTGCACCACGGCCTCTGGACCGAAGACCAGGACCGACTGCTTCGGGAAGCGGCGGCATCTGCCCTGGAAGACCGTTGTGCTCTGATACTCCTGCAGCACGCCTGGGTACTGGAGCCGCGACGACTGCCCGATGGGACGCCTATAGGCGCAGTCAAAAGGTGCCTTGAACTCCGGGAGACAATCGCCGGCTGCCCCGCCATCGTCGCCGTTCTTACCGGACACAGGCACCGGAATCGAATTTCCGTCGTCCGGGACTATCTGGTCGCCGACACCGGCTGTCTGGTGGAAGCTCCAATGGGATTTCGAGAGATCTGGCTGCAGGACGATGGCACCTTTCTCACCCGATGGCATCGGCTGGATGCTCCGGATCTCGTGAAGTCCGCCTTTGCATCCCGGACCGAGGAGCAGAACGACCGGTCTGAAGGGGAGGAGTGGGATCGCAATGCCGAGATCTTCCTGCCGCGGCTTTTCGACCTCTGGAACTGAACAGGCAAAGGGAGACGGCTGTCGTGAGTGAATGGACGGTTAAACCGGGAGGACACAGGGGATCCGGGAAACAGCATCTCACCGAAGAGGAAGGTCGGCGGCGGCTGGAGACCTATGGGGCGCGCTGCAGTACGCGGCAGGAATGGGAAGCTCGCGCAGGAGCCATCCGCGAGGGGATTCAGAAAGGAGCGGAGCTCTATCCGTGGCCTGCGAAGACTCCGCTTAATCCCGCCGTACACAGTCGACGTGATCACGCGGGCTACACGGTAGAAAACGTAGTCTTCGAAAGCCTCCCCGGTCACTTCGTCACCGGGAACCTGTACCGTCCTCAAGATGCCGGAACTCCGCTGCCAGGAATTCTGAGCCCGCATGGGCACGCCCGGGTGGGTCGTTTCGAAGACCACGGGCAAATTCGCGCCGCCACACTCGCCCGGATGGGAGCCATCGTCTTCGCCTGGGATATGGTAGGCTATGGCGAGTCCCGGCAGCTCAACGCAGACGAAGAGGGGCGCCTCACCTTCCCCAAGCTCATGGGCCTCCACCTCTGGAACAGCCTTCGATCGCTCGACTTTCTTCTGTCCCTGGACGGCATCGACCCGGACCGCATCGGCATGACGGGCGAGTCGGGCGACGGCTCGCAAACCTTCTTCGCGGCGGCCGTCGACGATCGCATCCGCTTTCCGGTCCCCGTCGTCCAGGTCTCCGCTCACTTCTACGGCGGCTGCCTCTGTGAAAGCGGGATGCCCATCCACGAAGGAGACGGTTACCAGACCGTCAACGCGGAAATCGCGGCGGCGGCCGCTCCCCGGCCCCAGATGATTGTCTCCGATGGCGCCGACTGGACGAAGAATGTCCCCGACGTGGAGTTCCCCTACATCCGGAACGTCTACAACCTGTACGGAGCCGCAGACGACGTAGAACTCTTCCACGACGCTGAAGGCAAGCACGACTACAACGCCGTCAAGCGGGCGCCCGTCTACGACTTCTTCATCCGTCGAATGGGGCTGCGGGCCATCCCAGATGAATCCGGCAGCATCCTCGAGCCGCACGAAGCCCTTCGTGCGATCACCGAAAATCACCCTCTACCGGGGCACGCCCTGCGCGGCGACGATCAGATGGCTCGGGCGTGGGCAGAGCTCACGGGGAACTAATGGCAGCCCACTTCATCCACCTGACCGACTCCCATCTCTTCCCAGACGCGACGCACGACTTTGCCGCGCCAAAGCTTCTGACGCGCAGTCGCGAGATCCTCGACGCAGTTGTCCCTCAGATCAATGCGCTGAATCCCGAGTTCATCGTCCACGGAGGCGATCTCGTCTGTGGGGGCGACGCCTTCGAGATGGCGCCTTCGGCCTACGTGGAAGCCATCCAGGAGTCGGCCGACCGCTTCTCGAAACTCCAGGCCCCTCTGTACGTCATTCCGGGCAACCACGACTGCGATCCCGTTACCGGTTCCTTCGACGCCTTTTACGAGCGATTCTCAGTACCCGAAGTCCTCACCGTATCCGACGTCTCGCCCGGCCTCAGACTCGCTCGGGTCAACGTCTACCCCAGTAATCCTATGGAAAACGTCAACGGCGAGTGGACGCGCGCCCACGACGACGCCCTCAGGGAAGCATCAGCCAAAGCACTCAAAGAACGCACGGCAATCCTGCTCGTTCTCCATACCTGGGTGTTGGAAGGGCGGAGAGACGCAGACGGGACACCACTCGGCGTCATCGCGAATGCCGATCGTCTCCGGTCCACAATCGCCGAATGTCCCGCTGTGGCGGTCGCCGTCTTCACCGGCCACCGCCACAGAAACCGCATCAGCGTCGTGCAGGACTGGCTGATGGTCGATTCCGGCGCCCTTGTCGGATTCCCAATGGGCTTCCGCGAACTCTGGCTGAAGGACGACGGCTATTTCATCACCCGTTTCCACACCCTCAACCGTCCCGACCTCGTCCAGGCCTCGTACGATCGGAGCGAGCCCGAAGCGAACAAGATCTCCGAAGGCGAAGAGCCGGACCGCAACGCCGAGATCCTCCTCCCTCGCCTCCGCGCCCTTTGGAAATAGCGCCGGTCTATCACAAAGGCTGACCCTCCCTCGTCACTCGTCATTCGTCACTCGGTTTCCCCCATGCACCCATTCCTCATCTGCAAGTCCGCCGACTATCCAATCCTCCGTGCCCGGGCCGACCGTTCTCCATGGTCTGACATGGTCACCGAAGCCCGGCGCGTCCTCGACGAATATGATGGGACTCTGCCAGATGACCTGACGAGACGCGGATTTGCCATCCGCGATCTGGCCGGTGCCGCCAGTCTCCTTTATGTAGTTGACGAATCAGCGACCGAACGGCCGCTTTCTGTTCTGGCGGACCTGTTCGAAATCCTGCCTGCACATCTGATCGAATCCGACGACGTCTACGACAACCACCCGAACAAATGGAGTGCCACCGTCCCTATGTCCAGCGGGCACTTCAACGCTGTCCTCGCCCTCGACGTGATTCACAATGACCTGGATGCACAGGTTCTCGCCCGGTACGAATCGGCGCTGGACGACATCGCAGAGTGGTTCTGGATAAAAGATCGAGGTCACACCAACTCGACCTATGGGCCTCGAGTCATATGGGCGCTCTATCGCAACGATGAGAGACTCCAGGAGGCCATGGATCTCTATCGCGACGGTGTGGCGGACCAGATGACCGTTGATGGCGTAGGCACCAACGGCGGAGAGTACTCTCTCTTCAGAATGAACGGACAGCGAACGGCCAAGTATGGCTTCATGCACGTCGCCGAATACACAGGTGTCGATCCAGTCTACTACGACAACCCGAGCATCGGCGAATTCTACAAATGGCTCTTCTCCGCCTCGTGCTCTCCGTTCAACAACGCCGTCACTTTCAGCGACTCCGGTCACGACATCCATTTTTCCCGCGGCTATCCGCAAGCGGGTGCCTGGCTGGCCCACCGTTTCTCTAAACAAGCGGCCGAGTACGCGGCCTGGCGAGTGGCCCGTACCGGCGTCCGGGCTCCGTCCGACCTGCTGTCCTACTGCGCCACACTTGAACCTCTTCCGCAGGGCCGTATTCCCGAAAGCCGCAGCTGGACGGACGGGGGCGCACTCCTTTACGAGAACAACACGACTGAGGACGCGCTCTGCGGCCAACTCTGGAACGTCTCCAAGCCTGCCCACAACCACTTTGACGCCAATGCAATCTACCTGCGGGTTACGGTGAGCACCTGCTGTTGAATTCAGGCTACAACGGTTGGGGAAGGGGCTTCGAGGATTTCACCTGGAAGGACATTCATGATTCCGCCGTCGCCAGCAACGTCCTCCTCGTCGACGGCGAGAACCACCTGGAGAAGGGCGCCGACGGAGTTGTCGAATCCCTCCTCGCCGACGGATTCGGCTACGTCTGCGGCCGAGCGTCACGAGCCTTCGAAGGGACAACCGCCCACAACCGGTCCTTCGCATTCGTCCACCCTCAAGACGGTGCACCCGGCTGGTTCTTCCTTGTCGACGAAGTCGAAAACCCGGGGCAACGCCTCAACGTTGCCCTCCACCCGGCCTCCGCCGATGTCAGCACCGATATCCCGGATGAAGCCTACACCTGGAAGATTCGACGTCGCAAGCCGACCGACACCTATCTAACCATCCATCTCGCTACCTCGCCCTCTGCCGTCGAAATGCGGGACGGCCCTCTCACCGGCCACAGCCAGAGCTTCATCGGCAAGTACCTCTACGCCACCTATCCGGCCAGCGGCCATCGGGCCTCAGTTCTCACCCTCCTCCTCCCCCACGACGACGACCATCCCCGACCTGCCATCACCCGCCTGTCCGTTGGCGACGTTTCTGCCGCCCGCCTCGAGCACGCATCCGGCGCCTCCGACATCATTGCATCTGCTGCCTCAGAAAGGTCTCATGAGACAGAAGGGGCCGAATGGGACGGTCGCTCCATGCTCTATCGGAGAATCAACGACACACTGGCCTTCGCCTTCCTCCGCTTGGGCACGCGCTTCCAGTGGCAGAACACAGGCTTCGAATCCGATCGACCAGTCTCCCTTCTTCTTTCCGAATCCAACGTGAGCCTGACCTCTGCCGGCGGTTGTCAGATCACTTTCCGTAGTCCCAACCTCCAATCCATCCTCGTCGACGGCCTGGATGCTGAATCCACAACCGTTGAGTTGCGCCCCGGTTCTCATACCCTATCTTTGATCTCGTAGTCCACTTATTCAAATATGATTTCCTTGGTGTCTTTCCGCCTTTGCGTGAGTAAAGCCTATCCCACGGAGTTCACATGGCCCGTTCCCCAATCGAAAACGGCGGCGACCCCCTCACCGAGGACTTCCCCAAAGGTCCCGGAATCGGCGAGCCCGTGCCCGACTTCACCCTTCCCGACCAGTTCGGCAACCAGACCAACTACTCAGAGGTGCGAGGCAACGGACAGGCGATCATCGTCTTCTATCGCAGCGCATCCTGGTGAGCATTCTGTAAGACGCAGCTGGTCGAGCTGCAGCGGAATCTGGAAACCTTCAAGAAAAACAACATCGCCGTCTTCGCTATCAGTCCGGACAGCCAGGCTATCCTGAAAGGCTTTTCCGACCGGTACGACATCACCTATCCCCTGCTCTCCGATGCCGACGGATTCAACGTCATCCGTGACTTCGGGATCCTCAACACCAACATGCCCGATGATCACGACTGGTACGGCATCCCCTATCCGGGAACCTATGCCGTTGGGGAAGACGGCCTCGTCTTCGACAGGAGCTTCATCGCCGGACACGGTCTCCGGGAGTCGGTGAACGACTTCCTGCAGGAAAGCTTCAAAGTCAGCGACGTCGAAGGAAGTGAAGTCCAGGCGGTGCGCACGCCGCACCTTGAGGTAAAGGCATGGTTCGCGTCCCCCACGCTGCGTCGGGCGCAACTCACCGTCTTCACAGCCGAAATCGACCTGGCTGATGGGTTGCACGTCTACGGTCGCCCCCTCCCAGACGGCTACATCCCAATCGAACTGACCCTCGATGGCGGCGAAGACTTCCACAAGGCTGACGTCCACTCACCCTGACCCAACGCCCACAGAATTCCCCGTCATCGGCGAAACACTCCCGGCCTACGAAGGCAAGGTCATCATCAAGGCCCACGTGACCGCCCTGAACAAGGACCAGGACAAGCCGGTGGAGGTTACCGCCACCCTCCGCTACCAGGCCTGCGATGACAAGGAATGCTACATCCCCCAGAACGTCACCCTCCCCTTCACCCTCCAGTTCCTCCCGCACGACTGGGAGAAGGTCGAAGTCGACGAATGACCGAAGAAGAAGCAAGAGCCGCTATTCGAGCCTATCTGAACGGCGCGCGAAATGGCCCGCTCAACCAATTGGTTGAGCGGGCTCGAAAGAAAGACGTTCACCAGGTGGAGCTGAGCTCAGACGGCCTCCACTGCCGCCGCCTCGACGTTGCCTACTGCTTCACAGAAGATGGCGCCATCTCCCTCAAAGCCAATGTGGAAGAAGCCGGCATCCCCCTCTTGAGCGAACCTGTCACCGCCACCTTCAACACTCCCTGAAGCAGCTCCCCGCCCGTCTGTATACTATCTTCTACCATCCGCTTCCCACGATTCCCGATCCACAAACATCCTCGCCCGCACCCTCCTCAATATCGATGCCGGCAGCGCCTCCGTCGGCTCCTCTGTTTCCATCAGCCGCCTCAGAATCGCCCGCTTCCCAGCGAGTGGCACCATCACGAAGAAATGACTGGCCGACAGGATGCCCGGAATCGTCGTCGTAATTCCCTTCTCCGGGATTCGTCCCAACGCCCGAAAGTTCGGGTCCTCCATCAACTGCCGCTTCGACTGCTCATCCACATCCACCACCCGCACCCACCGTTCGTCGCCAAAAGACGTCTGCCCCGGCTCGTTGAGCGCGATGTGCCCGGACGTACCCACCCCCAGGCACATGATGTCCGGCGGTGCCTCCCTCAGCAGCGCCTCGAACCGATCGGCCTCCGCCTGAGCATCAGCCGCGTGCACGTCCACCTGGTGCGCCGCCTTCACAGGAACCTTCTCGTACAACTCCGTCCGCGTCTGCGCCCCACAACTGAACGCCAGCGGCATCCCCGGCTGCCAGAAATCGTCGATATTGAAGCAGGTCACCCCCGCCCAATCCACCTCTTTCGTCGCCAGACTCTTGATGAAGCTCCCCTGGCTCACCGCCGCCGAAAACACAATCCTGCACTCCGGCTTCGCCTTCAGAACGTCGCCAATACATTCCGCCACCGACGCGGCCGCTTCTTCCCCTAACGCCTCATAGCTCTCACAGAGCACAATTGACGTCTCCCCATACCGTCCGATCACCGTACCCATTAGAAATTGTTCATTCCGTATTCGCCATTGGTTATTGGTGGTGATTTCGGCTTCCCTCTGTATCCACCTTCACTTTAGGCCTGCAACTCCCTCTCTCCCTCTTCCGTCTATCCTACTATGCCAACCTTCCCAACATCCACCGTCGGGATGAAACCTCGCTGGCAGTTCTTCTTCACGAAGAAGATCATCCCGGAAATCGACGAACTCTTCGGCCTGGTAGACAAACTTAGACTTCGAGAACGGGTGGCAGAACTCGGTTCAGAATTTCAGTGCTTCATCCACACCCCCGGGCCTGATGGCGCCGCCCGGACCATCGAACACCTGCGTCCCACCCTGGACGACGTCGTCACGATTCCCCGCGAACTCATCGAAATGACCGGTGCCCATCGCGGACATCCGATCGAATGGCGCACCGAGGCCGATCGTATCTCCGAAATTGTCTCTACAGATGAAGCATGGCCCGTCTACGGGCCTCCGCAGATGCTCTGGTTTCAAGTAAAGTCCAACTGGGACGACTACACGAACACCGGGACGCTTGAGCCCTGGTGGCGTATCGGGAACCTCAAGAAAGATTCTACCGCCGACGTCATCAGGCGCTACCTCAACGACGACTGCCTCGGCCTCGAAACCAATCTACCTGGCTCACCCCGTGAACTCGCCCTCTCCTACGGCGATCCCAAAAGCCTCCGCATCTACGACTCCAACGGCGACCTCTCCAGCCGCCACCTCGCCGACCACTGCCAGCACCTTTGGAAAGACCGCCGCCGCCAGCCTTTCAGCAACGGCCTGGCTTGGAATCCAGAATCCCATTGCTGGCACCCACCCGTCTAAACACCAACCCAATTAGAAATTGGTCATCCATCATTGGTTATTGCCTCCGCCTTCCCCAGTACCCGGTCCCCGAACCCCTGTCCCCCTGCTTCTCTACTCCGCCGCAAACGCCCTCCACCGCCCCTCGATATCCATAATATCCGGCTTCCCCGTAAACACGAACAACCGGTACCGCGACGTCGTCGTCTTCCCTTTCCCCAGCTTCCAATCACCAAGAATACACCTGCTGGGCGCGATTCCCAGCTGCCCGTCCACTCTCCAGGGTACCGGGTGAGCGGGGTTCTCCGGATGATCGAACATCGCCACGCCTGCCTCACTATCTCTCCCTGGCACGACCATCGTCACCGCCATCCACCGCGACAGCTGCTGTTCGGCATCCGAGTTGGTCTTGCCTTCACTGCTCCTTGCTGTCCCGCCAACCTCGCGCCTGAAGGGCATCCGGAGGAAAAGCCCGCCGTAGGCATGTTCACCGAATGTTATGCTCACCACACCCCTCAGACTCCACTCCAGATCCAGCAGGTAATGGTCGCCGCCATCCACAAGCGTCCACGCCTGCTTCTCCTTCAGAACCGGGTCCCCCGTGGAAGACCGCCATTCACTGGTCACCGACCACTGTGCTATGTCCCCTGTAACCTTCGCCTTCCCCATCCCCTCAGGGTGAAAGGTCCCATCGTCCGTCGCCGCCCCCTTCCCCTCCGTCCAGAAGTCGATCCCATTAACGGCGTGCATCCCAACGTAAAGGCCATGCTGCCACGGGTGATGACCCGGCGAATCCTCCGTCAGCTCACCTCTTCCGTCGGGAGCAAGAATCGGATGAACGTAGGCCCGTCCATTCTCGGGCGCGTTTTGGACAAGCACTGGCGCCTTCGTACCCTTCCGCAGGATATCGATCCGCCGCGGAGTGCTCTTCGCTTCTAAACTCATCGTCAGCTCCGGGATAACAAAGAGGTTGTCGTTACGGCCGTCTGAACAGAATATTAGTCGGAGCAGCTAGATCCTAATGCTCGTTGCTCGGCTGTCCACTGTAGACTCGCCGAGAGTACCTCCCCTTTCTCCGGTACTCTGTACCCTTACTAAAGGCTTCTCCCTTGCCTTACTCCGACCAGCACTGGTTCCCCCCATTCCTCGACCTCCGCGCAGCGTGCGCCGCTCCGGTGATCATCGAATCGATCGAACTGCTTCTGTTCGAAGGAACATACCTTGTGCGCGCTAGAAGCGTTGACGGAGCAGAGGGCATCGCCGTCTGCAACGGCCGGGCCCGGTTCCTCTACCCGATGGTCAACGAGCTCGTCATTCCCGCCTTTATCGCCCACGACGCCCGCGACCTGGAATCCCTCGTCAACGCCGTCTACAACTTCCGGAACAACTACAAGTACGCGGGCACGCCCTTCTGGAACTGCGTCGCCTACGTCGAGGCTGCCCTACTCGACTTGCTGGGCAAGGCGGCAGACGCATCCGTCGGCGACCTCCTGGGAGGTCCCTGGCGCAGCGACATCCCCATCTACCTCTCCAGCATGCGCCGCGACACAACGCCCGAGGAAGAAGTCGGTTGGGTGGGCGAGCGCCTGGCCGATACGAAGGCGAAAGCCGTCAAGCTGAAGATCGGCGGCCGCATGCAGAACGACATCGACTCGCTCCCCGGCCGCACGGAAGCCCTCATCACCCTCGCCCGAAAAGAGTGGGGCAGCGACATCACCCTCTACGTCGACGCCAACGGCTCCTACGGCCAACAGCAGGCCATCCAGATCGGCCGCCTCCTCGAAGAGCACAACTACGGCTGGCTCGAGGAGCCCTGCCCCTTCGAACAGTACGAGGAAACGAAAGCCGTCGCCGACGCCCTCGACATCGACGTCGCCGGAGGCGAGCAGGACTGCAACCTCGCCCACTTCCGAATGATGATCCAAACCCGCACCGTCGACATGATCCAGCCCGACCTCATGTACAATGGGGGTCTCATCCGGGCCCTCCGTGTCGCCCATATGGCCAAGTCAGCAGGCCTTCGCGTCACCCCCCACAGCCCCAAACACAACCCCGAACTGGCCACCCTCCTCCACTTCGCCTCACTCGTCAAACACACCGGCCCCTTCATGGAATTCCCCGCCGTCGAGGTCACCCACGAAGATTGGTACCGCCCCCACTTTGCTATCAAACCCGGCGGCTACATCGACGTCCCCCGCGGTCCCGGCCTCGGCATCACCTACGACGACGCTATCTGGTCAAAAGCGGTACCCGTCTGAAGGTGCCTGCTATAGCCTTCCATCCCCCCCGCTGTCACTGCGAAGGCCGCTTCAGCGGCCTGTGGCAACCTCACTCGCCCCGAACCACCCTTCCTCGAGCGTCCACCGCTTCTGCCACCCCCTGACCCCCGACCCCTGTCCTTATCCTTCTACCTACTCAAGCCCCGCACGCTTCAACGCGTCAGCCATCGCCGAATCGGGCGCTCGGGACTCCTGCCGCGGTCCCCGTTCCTTCTGGCGGCGTTGCGAACTGGTCTGAGGCCGGCTGCGGCGCTCGGGACGACTTCTTGCAGAAGCGCCTGCGTCCCCGGCGGGCTCTCGCTCAGGCTTCTCGGCGAATGGATCCTTCTTCAGCGACAGGGCGATGCGCCCCCGCTTGAGATCGACGTCCATCACCGACACGGTCACCCGCTGCTGCACCTTCACAACATCAGCAGGATCCTTAACGAACCGGTCTGCCAGCTGGCTGACGTGAACCAGACCGTCCTGGTGAACGCCGACGTCCACAAACGCCCCAAACGCCGTCACATTCGTCACAATCCCCGGAAGCTTCATTCCTGGTTTCAGGTCCTCGATTGCGTTCACGCCGTCGGTAAAGCTGAAGGCCTCGAAAGCCTCGCGCGGGTCGCGCCCCGGTTTAACCAGCTCGGCCATAATGTCCGTCAACGTCGGCAATCCCACGGCCTCGCTGACAAAGGTCTTCAGATCCAGACGGGCCCGAAGGGCGTCGTCGCGCATCAGGTCGGTCACCTCCGCGGAAACAGACTTCGCCATCTCATTCACCACACTGTAGCTCTCCGGATGCACGGCGCTGGCATCCAGTGGATTCTCTCCGTCCCGGATACGCAGAAACCCGGCGCACTGCTCGAAAGCCTTGGGCCCCATCCGGGGAACCTTCAGCAGTTGCTTCCTCGTCTTGAATGCCCCGTTGCTGTTCCTGTAATCCACAATGTTCTGTGCAAGCTGCGCGCCCAGCCCGGCAACGTAGGTCAGCAGCTGCTTGCTGGCCGTGTTCACCTCCACGCCCACGGCGTTCACGCTGCTTGAAACAACATCGTCAAGTTTGCTCTTCAGGGCGCTCTGGTCTACGTCGTGCTGGTACTGGCCAACGCCAATCGACTTCGGATCGATTTTGACGAGTTCAGCCAGGGGATCCATCAGGCGTCGACCGATCGACACAGCGCCTCTTACCGTAAGATCGTACTCCGGGAACTCCTCTCGGGCTACGTCCGACGCAGAATACACGGACGCGCCGCTCTCATTCACCATCACCACGTCGGGCGAGCCCTCCAGATCCAGACCACGAACGAACGCCTCCAGTTCGCGGCCACCCGTGCCGTTGCCAATGGCAATCGCCTGAACGCCGAACTGTCGGACACAGGCTGTCAGCTTCTCGGAAGCTTCCGCCGTCTTCTGCTCGCCCTGCCCGGGATAGACCGTGTCGTTGTGGAGCAGCTTGCCCTGAGCATCCAGGCAAACGAGCTTGCACCCTGTGCGGAAGCCGGGGTCGATGGCCATCACCGAACGGCTGCCCATGGGTGCGGCCAGAAGAAGCTCGCGCAGGTTTCCGGAGAACACGCGAATGGCTTCCACATCCGCCCGCTGCTTGGACACCAGGCGCGTCTCCGTTTCCATCGAAATGGAGAGCAGTCGCTTGTAGCAGTCTTCCGCTGCCAGGCGCACCTGCTCGACATCCGCCCCGGCCCCTCTGACTACTCGCGACAGAAGAAGATCAATCGCCCGGCTGCCGGGAGGCTCTACCCGAAAGCTGAGCACCGCTTCCTTCTCCCCTCGCCGGATCGCCAGGACCCGGTGCGACGGAGCCGACTTCAGCTGCTCCTCCCATTCGAAGTAGTCGCGGAACTTCGCGCCATCCTCCTCCTTCCCTTTCAGAACCTTCGATCGAATAACGCCTTCCTGTCCAAACAGACCTCTCATCGCCGCCCTTATTTCCGGATCTTCGTTAATCTTCTCCGCGATAATGTCGCGTGCGCCGGCAAGGGCATCATCGAGCGACTCAACACCCTTCTCCGGGTTGACGAAGGCGGCGGCTTCAGCTGTGGGATCTGCGCCCTCCTGGGCGAAAATAAGGTCCGCCAGCGGTTCCAGCCCTTTCTCGCGGGCGATGGTGGCACGGGTCCGGCGCTTGGGCCGGTACGGGAGGTAGAGATCCTCAAGCGTCGAAAGCTCAGCCGCATTACGGACCTGTTTCTCCAGATCTGCGTTAAGATGTCCATTCTCCTCGAGAGATTTGAGGATGGCGTCCCGGCGCTTGTCCAGTTCCTCCAATTGGGCCAGCCGGTCACGGATAGCGGTGATTGCGACCTCGTCAAGATTGTCCGTCCTCTCCTTGCGGTAGCGGGAGATGAAAGGCACGGTCCCGCCTTCGGCGAGGAGGGAAATCGTGGCCGCAACCTGGGCGATGGTCAGACCGAGTTCAGCAGCAATTGCGTTGGTAAACCGTTCACTGTCCAAGGGTGGGTTCCAAGATGTAGGGTGTCTGGTAGAGGACGCTCTGTCGCATTCGCCCACTTCACAAGCGAACGGCCAGATGCAGGTCCCGCAGAAAGTATCAGGTCGGTAAACTTCTGGAATGCGGAGGAGGAGCCTTCGTTGGGAGGGGAGAAACTGCACACGCCGCTGGTTGCGCGCAAGACGAAAGCGGGATTCTCCTGCCGGAGACAGGAAAGGGGATAGACGACGCGATCTTCGCGATAACTCGGCAGAATCCGGGCAACCCGGATCCGCTACTCCACGTGCCGTCGGCCCGCCGCTTCAGCGACCCGTGGTAATCGCCCTCGCCCACAGCAATGCTACAACGAGCGCCCACCGCTTCTGCCTCTCACCCTACACCTGACCCCTGTCCCCTCGCCCTTCCACCCGTTATTGCCACCGGTAGCAATACAAGAACCACCACCAGCACAAGCAGGCCGAAAGCCCTTGCAATGGTGATGATTCAACCATTTCTTAATCTGTCCCGTTCAAGAGACCAAGCTGTAGTCGAGTTGGCCTGTTGCCTTGGTCTTGGAGGTAGACACGTTCTTGTTCTCCATTATGTATCACATATGCCGAACGTATCACACATTGCCGATTCTCCATTTGATCGCCTTCCCTTGATCCCATCTATTGGATCCATCTTCCCATGGCCACCTTCTACCCATCCATCACCCCCGAACAGGCCGACCTCATCCAGGCCTCCCGCCTCTTCTTCGTCGCAACCGCCGATCCTGCGTTGGCCAATGGCCCTTTGGGTGAAGGTCCCATCAACGCCTCACCCAAAGGCGGCGTTCCACTTCACATCCTGTCGCCTAACCGTGTCGCCTTTCTCGACTTCGCCGGCAGCGGCAACGAAACCGGCCGCCACCTGTCCGCCGGAGGCCCCATCACCGTAATGGTCAGCTCGTTCGATAAAGAAGCCGCCATCGTCCGTCTCTACGGCAAGGGTCGAGTCCTCTCGGTCGACGACTGCCCGTACGCGTCGAAACTTCTGGACGCCCCGAACGCCGACCTCCACCTTCCCAACCGCCAGATCATCGAAATCGACATCGACCAGACCATGACCAGCTGCGGCTACGGTGTACCTGTTATGGAGTTCGCTCAGGACCGGACCCGGGACGATCGCGGCCGTCGCTTCAAGTGAGGTAGGAGGAGGCCTCGCCTCCCAACCGCCGCTGATTTTCCATTTTCCATTGCTCATTGCCCATTCTCCATTGATCGCCTTCCCCTGTACCCTGACCCCCTATTGAGCCCTTATGCCTCCTTCCTTCAACGCTCTCGCCTCCCGCCTCCACTCCACCCACCTCTCCCCCGACATCCCTTCCCTCGCCATCGGCGTCGCCCAGGCAGGAGAGATCGTCTGAAAGCAGGGCCTCGGATTCACCGACCGCGAGAACGCTATACCGTCGGGCCCGCACATCCCCTATTCCCTCGCCTCCATCACCAAGCCAATCACCGCCACGGCTCTCATGGTCCTGGTCGAACGGGGCGACGTCGACCTCGACCGCCCGGTCTCCGACTACCTCGACACACCGCTCACCGCCCACGTCGGCAGCGTCAAGGATGTAACGCTCCGACGCCTCGCTTCCCACACCGCCGGCTTGCCTCTCCATTACCGATTCTTCTACGAAGACACCGACGGCCCGCCGGTTCCCATTGAAGACGTCATCCGAGACTACGGCATCCTCGTGATGCCCCCTGGCGAGCGTTTCAACTACGCCAACCTCGGCTTCGGCATCATGGAGCACGTCATCGAGAGCGTCTCTGGGAGCCCCTATCCCGACTTCTGCGCCGAGGCCGTCTTCGGCCCGCTCGGGATGACCCACTCCGCCATCGGCCCACCGGCCGCCGCGGCACCCGCCGTCCGGTACAACCGCTCTGGCTCCCGCGTCCCCTTCTACGACTTCGCCCACCGCGGCGCGTCCGCCGCCTTTTGCAGCGTCCACGACCTCCTACGGTTCGCCTGCTTCCACCTCGGCACGCCCCTGCCCGACCAGGAACCCATCCTGTCGCCGCCTGCGCTCGCGGAAATGAAAGCGCCCTCGGTCCGCTTCTACGGAACCGAGGGCTACGGCGTCGGCTGGTGGACGGAAACACGGTTCGGCATCGACATCGTCGGGCACCCGGGCGATATGGGAGGCGTCACCACGCGGTTGGCCATGGTCCCCTCACAGAAACTCGCTGTCGCCGTCCTCTGCAACACCGAAAGCGGGCCCGTCCGCCCCGTCCTCGACGACATTCTCTCAGAGCTTTTGCCCGAATACGGGAAGGCGCGTGCAGCCGTCGGAGAAGTGCCGCGCCAGGATCGGCCACGTTTCAAATCGCCGGAAGAGCTTTTGGGAACCTGGTCGGGAGACGCTCACGTGCTGGGCGAGGCCGTCCCATTCACCCTCAATGTCCACGACGACGGCGACATCATCCTCCGCGTCGGCAGCGAACTTGCCAGCCTCGTCAACATGCCCCGCTGGTCAGACAACTGTCTCAAGGGTCGAGCGCTCGGTCATCTCCCCGGCGATCCATCAATCGCACGCCGCAACCACCTTGTCCTGGACCTCACCCTCAGAGAGGACCGCTTCTGCGGCGCCGTCAGCGTCTCCTCCTTCCCGGAGGACCGGGCCGGCAATGGACTCAGCTATTGGATAGAACTACGCCGCCCCTGAAACCGCGCCCTCTCAGACCGATCCATTTCCTCGTTTCCGATTTCGTCGTCATTACCCATATTCTGCAGTGTCTTTTACGGCTCCTCCTGCTCGTCCGCCAACACCCAGGCCCACCTGGAGATCAGATATGGCGTACCGTACGTCCTTCCTCTGCCTGCTTGCCATTGGCACTTTCTCACTGCCCGTCGTTGCACAGGAGACCTACATCTTCAACCGGGGCTTTCGGCCTGGCATCGTGTACACCACGCGTGCAACGCTCAGCAACGATATGGCCATGTCTGCGCCTGGTGGAATGAGCGTGATGAAAGGAACAACGCAGCAGGAATTCGATTTCACTACAACTGCGGGAGCTGCCGCCGGGGACGGAACCTTTGAGGTCGTCATGGCCTTCGGAAAAGGCGTCGCCACGGTCGATATGCAGGGAATGAAACAGACCGTCGATCTGACCGAAAAGCTGGCTGGATTGGAAGTAACAGGGACGTGCTCGGAAGGGGGAACGGTCGAGTCCGTTGAAGTTACCGGGGTCGATATCGACGAGATGCTCAAGCAACTTGGCCCGCAACTGCTTAAGGATAACCAGATTCGCTACCCGACCGAGCCCATGGCAATCGGTACTTCCTTTGAACAATCCACTCCCCTGGATATACCCCTGCAGGGAGTCGGAATCATCAAGGGTGTGGTCGAATCTACATTTAAGCTCGCCTCGGTAGAAGGAGACCTTGCCACGTTCGAGGTCGCCCAGAAGATCGGAATCGAAAGCGGCTCCCAGGCCGGAGATGGAACACGGCTGGAGGGTTCTGGAAGCGGCGTCATCGTCTACAGCTTTTCAGATCGCTTCGAACGCAGCGCGCGCCAGAACACCACGATGCGAATAAAAATGTCCACCGCAGGAAACGCCTTTACGATGGATGTTACATCACAATTGGAGCAGCACAACACCGTGCGGGCGGCAGGCGCGCACTAGATCCTTCACCAGTACTAAAAGAAAGTCCGGTTATGGTCTCTCTCGTCATCCGACGCACGCACATGTTTCTCGCCCTCTTCCTGGTGCCGTGGGTCCTCGTCTACGCCATCAGCACCATCGTGATGAACCATCGCGCCGAGCGGGGCAGAGCCGAGTTCACCGTCGTGGAAGAACGCCCCTACAGCGTCGAGTACTCACCGGATGAAGAGCGCAACGAGGTGGCCTCACGGATCATGGCCGATCTCGATCTGGAAGGAAAACATGGTGTCTGGGGGACCTTGGAAGACGGATCTATCGGCATCCATCGCCATCGAGCGCTGAAGGACCTTCTCGTCAAGATCGACCTCAAAGAGTCGGAGCTTGTCATTGAAGAAAGTGACTTCAGCATCGTCCGCTTCCTGAACAACATGCATCGCAGGCGAGGCTACAACCTGGACTACTTCCAGGACGACGCCTGGTCCTTCAGCGTCGATCTCTTCATCATCGGAATGATCTTCTGGGCCCTGTCCGGCCTCTGGATGTGGTGGGAGCTCAAGGTCACAAGGCGCTGGGGAAGCATTGTCATGGGCTCCGGCGTCGCCCTCTTCGCCCTCTTCCTCCTCACCATATAGCCTGTAGCCGTTTCTGGTTCCCTCTTCTGCCTTCGCCTTCTGACAACTGATAACTGACAACTGCCTTCATGACCTTCAACCACCTGAACCGACGCGTCCACCTCTACCTCGCCCTGGCTCTCCTGCCCTGGTTCTTCGTATACGGAATCAGTTCGCTCGCCATCCAGCACGGTAACCTCTTCACCTTCGGTGACCAGAAGAATCCGCCCTGGGAGTCGATCGGCGAAAAACCCTACTCACTCGACATTCCAAAAAACCCCGACTGGCGCCAAATCGGAGCCCGAGTACTTATGGACATGGGTGACGATGGGTTGTTCCGGGTGAACTCCAGAGACCCCGCAAAGATTCAGGTCACCCGGTTCTCCTTCTGGTCACAGTCCCGCTACACCTACAATTTCCAAGAAAAGCAGCTGGCAATCGAGCATCAGGGCCTGAACCTTCGTAGCTTCATCGTGTGGCTGCACATCCGGTCCGGCTTCAACCAGGAGTCTTTCCTGAGCGACCTCTGGGCCGTCATCGTCGACATCGTAAACGTCGGCTTCGTCCTCTGGGCGGCCAGTGGGGTTTACATGTGGTGGCTCCTTCCGGCTCAGCGAAAATGGGGCGTCCTCGCCCTGGGCGCCGGCGTCGGATCGTTCGCGTGGTTCCTCACCGCTCTATAGCCTTGCAGAAGAGTAGGTTTTCTGCCTTCTGCCTTCTGCCTTCTGCCTTCTGCCTTCTGAAGTCTGACGTCTGACGTCTGACGTCTGCAGTTAATGGAGACAATGAATGACTGACGATTCGTTCCCTGAGAGAGACTGGACCGAAGCGACCCCTGCAGACGCAGGGTTAGATGCCTCGAAGCTTGAGAGCGCCCGGAAAACGCTCGAGACCCTCCTGCCCGACAAGCCGTATCGCGTCGCCATCGTCCGCAACGGCCTTCTAGTGGCCGAGTGGCTTCGTGAATGGGACGGAGCGCAGAAGGTCCATATTGCGTCGGCGATGAAGTCGGTCCTCTCGAATCTCCTCGGTATCGCAGTCGCAGAAGGTAAGATCGAAAGCGCCGATATCGCGGCCGTAGACGTCTTCCCCGAAATGATGGACGTACCACCCGATCGCGGTCCCAAAGAAGGCCGCTATGCCTTCGAAGCGAACCGCGGCGCCACCCTCAGACAGCTCATCTGCAACGTCTCCGGCTACCTGAAACCAGGTGAAGATCCCGGTAGGATCTTCCACTACCAGACCACCGGTATGTGCCTGCTGACGCACTGCATCGAGACGGCCTACGGCGTCTATGACGTCAACGACCCGGAAGGATCCCCGAAAATCGGAGTCCTCTTCAAAGAGAAGATCGCGGATCGGATCGGAGCCGATAGGGAGTATCATTCCGGATCACAGAAAATGCAGGAAAAGGCGAGAATGGAGGTCTTCGGGTGGGGCACCAGCATCCGTACAAGCCTTCGGGATCACGCCCGGATGGGGTGGCTCTGGTGCAACTTCGGAAAATGGGGCGACGATCAGGTGATTCCCGAAGAGTGGATGCGGCAGTCGGTGGTCGTCAACCCCTTCATCCGTGAAAATTGCCCGGAAGAAGAGTGGCGCTACGGGCACGGGTTCTGGACCAACGAGTTTGGCAGCCTCTGGCCCGACCTGCCCCGAGACGCGTTCTCATCCTGGGGAGCTGGCGGCAACTACGCCGTCTGCTTCCCAACTCAAGGCCTCGTCGTGGCCATGAACCCCATCAACTTCGACGGCCAGACCCAGCCCTACGAAACGATGAAAGAAGCCTGGCTTCTCCAGCAGCAGGTCCTTGAGCCAATACTCTCATCACTGGGTTAGCAGCTACCAATGGGTAATGGACATTGTTCATTTCCCAACACTCAATGCGCCTTCAGCCTTTTCCCAACAATCCCATTACCCCTCCTGACCACACAGCGCCAACAGCCTTTGGCATAATGAGTAATGGACATTTTCTGATTTTCAATGTCCATTGCGCCTTCACAAAATGCCGCCCATTCCACCATCAAGTTCCGAACGCGCAGCCCCAACCATCTTGCCCTTTGCCCTCTGCCCGAGGTCCCTATGCCCCACGACGTCAACTACGACGAGTCTCTAGTCCCCAACTACGTCCTCCCCGACCCCTTGATCTCCTCCGATGGCCTGTCCGCGACCACCCCCGCCGATTGGACCACCCGTCGTCGGCCCGAAATCCTCGCCCTCTTCGAAGAGCACGTCTACGGCCGAATGCCCGGCTGTCCCGAAGCGATGACTTTCGCCGTCACCTCCGAAGATGAAGCCCTCGACGGTCGAGCCACTCGCCGCGAGATCTCTGTCTATTTCCGGAACACAGGCGACGACCCTCGAATGGACATCCTCCTTTACCTCCCGAAAGACCGTCCGGGCCCGGTCCCCTGTTTCCTGGGGCTCAACTTTTACGGCAACCACACCGTCCACACCGACTCGGGCATCACCCTCTCCCAGCGCTGGATGCGCGAAGGCGGGAAGGGCGTCGTCGGCAGCCGCGCTACGAATGCAGCCCGGGGAACATCCTCCGCCCGCTGGTCCATCGACCGTATCCTCAGCCGGGGCTACGGGCTCGCAACCATCTACTGCGGCGACCTCGACCCCGACTACGACGACGGTTTCGCCAACGGCGTCCATCCCATCTTCCACGAAATTGGCCACACCGGCTCTCTGGGCGACAACTGTGCCACCATCGGCGCCTGGGCATGGGGGCTTAGTCGGGCACTCGACTATCTGCAGACGGATAGGGACGTCGACGCCGCCCGCGTAGCCGTCATGGGTCACTCGCGACTTGGAAAGACCGCCCTCTGGGCAGGAGCGCAGGACCAACGCTTCGCCGTCACCATCTCCAACGATTCCGGCTGCGGGGGCGCCGCACTCTCCCGCCGCAGGTTCGGAGAAACCGTCGCCATCATCAACAACGCATTCCCCCACTGGTTCTGTGACAACTTCAATCGCTACAACGGTCTGGAGGACGATCTTCCCGTTGACCAGCACATGCTCATCGCCCTCATAGCCCCCCGCCCCGTCTATGTCGCCAGCGCCGAAGAAGACCGCTGGGCCGATCCGCGCGGAGAATTCCTATCCGCCCTTCGCGCCGACCCCGTCTACCGGCTGCTCGAAACCGACGGCCTCCCCGTCACGGACATGCCAGGCATCCACGAGCCTGCAATGGGCGCAATCGGCTATCATGTCCGCGCCGGCAAACACGACGTCACCGACTACGACTGGCAGCGCTACCTCGACTTCGCGGACAAGCATCTCAAATCCTGAGCCCAGAACCATCTTTGCCATCTT